>Ga0371490_1000070_pt1 | contig 120726 bp, 105 predicted proteins | sample MB2SIPfraction_FD_207959 | JGI IMG/M metagenome (GOLD analysis project Ga0371490, IMG submission 207959) | Lab enriched peat soil microbial communities from McLean, Ithaca, NY, United States - MB28FN SIP fraction | ecosystem: Environmental > Terrestrial > Soil > Wetlands > Peat | place: USA... | reverse complement strand
CCAGGAGCAATTGATCCAGGTCCGCCTGCTGCGCTGACGAGCGCGCCAGCGTGAGCGTGATGCCGGCCAGGGGAAAACCGCTCTCCACCCGGCCCACGTCGTTGCTCGCGTTAGCCAGCCGGTGCGTGGGGCCGCTCGCCAGCACCGTGCGGCTGTCATCGATGGACGAGGTGATGCGATTCGGCTGCGCCACGGCGGGGGAAGCCAGGCCGATCAGCATGCAGCAGGTAAGAAAACAACTGCGCATAAGTTAATATTATCGTCTGTGCAGCGAATGCAATCGGAGCGCGGCTCGGTTTGCGGCTTGGCTTCACCATACCATCAACTCGGCCGGGGCGCCGGTTTCGCAGCCGATCGCATGGGCGGCGGAGGCCTGATTCAGGGAAACCTCCACGTACCCGGAGCTGCCCACGATCAGAAACAGCTCGCCCGCTCCGCACTCGGCATAGTTGCGCGCCACCACGCTGACCTGCTGCGGGCCGATTGAGAGGCTGACATGCCGCGTCTCCAGATCCGGAAAATCGCTGGCATGGAAATTGGTAACGAGGTTGCCGAAGCGGTCGATGTGCAGAATCTGTCCGCACCAGGTGCGCTTGCCGGTGCGCTGCGGCTTGAGAAAGCCGGGCCGCAGGTAGTCGTCGATCCGCTTGCCGAGGCGCGGCGCCTTCAGACCCGCCGCCAGGTGCGCCGCCACCGGGGCAAAGATATCGCGGCCATGAAAGGTGCGGCTGACCGGCTGGCGGAAATAGCGCTGGTTCGAAATGGCGCGCGCCTTGTGAGGCTCGGCTGCATAGACCATGGCCAGCACGCCGTTATCCGGCGCAACGAAATACTGCCCGGCGGCTTCCACCAGAATCGGCCGCCGGGCGGTGCCCACGCCCGGATCCACCACCGCCAGGTGCACGGTCTTGGGAGGGAACGAGGAGTAAGCCTGGGCCAGCAGGTAGGCGCCTTCGGAAATCTGAAAGGGCGTCACTTCGTGGCTGATATCGACGATTTGCGCCGGCGGGCAGATACCCAGGATGACGCCCTTCATGGCGCTGACATAGTGATCCCGGAGGCCGAAATCCGTGGTAAGGGTAACGATCGGTTTCCGCATTGCTAAAATGGGACCAAGTGCAGCACTCGTATTTCGACCACAACGCCACCACTCCCGTCGCGCCCGAAGTTCTGGAGACGCTGGTCTCGTGTCTCGATCAAGTGTATGGTAACGCGTCGAGCATCCACCATTTTGGGCAGGCGGCCAAGCGCCGGCTGGAGGCGGCGCGACGCCAGGTGGCGGCGCTGATCCACGCCGATGCGAGCGAAGTGGTGTTTACCAGCGGCGGCACCGAAGCCGATAACCTGGCCGTGCTGGGCGCCGTGCACGCGGCACCTTGTCCAACCCAGGGCACGGCGAAGCACGTCATCACCAGCGCCATCGAGCATCCGGCGGTGCTGAGCGCGTGCGCGCAGTTGGAACGGGAAGGCGTCGCGGTGACGAGGGTGAGAGTTGGCTCGGCGGGCGTGGTGAATCCGGATGATGTGCGCGCCGCGCTGCGACCCGGGACCGCGCTGATTTCGGTAATGCACGCGAACAACGAGCTGGGCACCATCCAGCCGATCGTGGAGATCGGCCGCATCGCCCGCGAGGCCGCGGTTCCGCTGCACGTGGACGGAGTGCAGGCGCTGGGCAAAATCCCGGTGGACGTTACCGCGCTGGGCGCCGACCTGTACAGCATGAGCGGCCACAAGCTGTACGCGCCCAAGGGGGTGGGCGCGCTCTACGTGCGTAAGGGGATGCGCCTCGAGCCGCTCGCGTTCGGCGGGCACCAGGAGCGCGACCGGCGGCCGGGCACGGAAAACGTGCCGGGCGCGGTGGCATTCGGCGCCGCAACCGACCTCGTCCGGAGCAACCTGGCGGCGGAGTCCGACCGGCTCGCCGGGCTGCGCGACCGCTTCGAAAACGCGGTGCTGGGCCGCATCTCCGGCACCCAAGTCAACGGCGCGCGCTGGAGCCGCACGCCCAATACCAGCAACCTCTGTTTCGATGGCGTGGATGGGGAAGCGCTGGTAATTGCGCTCGATCTGCGCGGCTTTGCCGTTTCCACCGGCGCGGCCTGCTCGAGCGGAGCCATCGCGCCATCGCACGTGCTGACCGCCATTGGCCTCAGCGCGGAGCGCGCCCGCGCCAGCATGCGTTTTTCGCTGGGCCGCGCTAACACCGCGTCCGAAGTGGATGGTCTGGTGGAGGCGCTGGAAGCCTCGGTGGCGCACCTGCGCCGCATTTCGGTCCATGCCTGAGCCTGAATCCAATAACGGCTCGCCGCCGATTGCGGTGGCGATGTCGGGCGGCGTGGACAGCTCCACGGTGGCCGCGCTGCTGGTCCGCCAGGGGAAGAGGGTGGTGGGGCTGACCATGCAGCTCTGGAATCAGCGGCGGTTGCCCGAACTGGCTCCCGACGGTCCAACCGGCCGCTGCTGCTCGATCGAGGATGTCTACGATGCGCGCCGCGTAGCGGAGCAGATCGGCATCCCCTACTACGTGGTCAATTTCGAGGAGCAGTTCGAGGAGCACGTGGTGAAGCCGTTCGTGGCCGAGTACCTGGCCGGCCGCACGCCCATCCCCTGCACGCTGTGCAACAACTACATCAAGTTCGACCGCTTCCTCGAGATGGCCGATGCGGTGGGGGCCTGGCAGGTGGCCACCGGGCACTATGCGCGCGTCCGCTACGATGAGGCCAGCGGCCGGTACCAGTTGCTGCGCGCGGTGGATCCGGCCAAGGATCAAACCTATTTTCTGTTCGGCCTCACCCAGCCGCAGCTCGCGCGCACTTTGTTTCCGCTGGGCGAGATGGCCAAGCCCGCGGTGCGCGAGCTGGCGCGGACCTTCAACCTAGCGGTGGCTGAAAAGAGCGACAGCCAGGAAATCTGTTTCGTTCCCAACGGCGATTACGCGGCATTCCTGAGCGCGTACATGAAGGAGACCGGCGTGGAGGAGCCGCGCACGCACGGCCAGATCGTGACGAGCGATGGCCGCGAACTGGGCGAGCACCAGGGCGTGCATCATTTCACGGTGGGCCAGCGGCGCGGCCTGGGAATCGCGACCGGCGAACCGCTGTACGTGATTCACACCGATCCGGCAACGCAACGCGTCACGGTGGGAGGCAACGACGAACTGTTGTGCGGGAGTTTCTTCGCGCGCGAGGTGAATTGGGTTTCGATTGCCGCGCCCGAGAGGCCGGTGAGTGCGTCGGTCAAGATTCGCAACAAGCACCAGGCCGCGACGGCGACGCTCCATCCGGCGGTAGAGACGGGACGGGTGGAAGTAGTGTTCGCCGAGCCGCAGCGCGCCGTCACTCCCGGACAGGGCGCCGTCTTCTATGACGGCGATCTGGTGTTGGGCGGCGGCTGGATCGAGTAGCGGTGCGCAAGAGTGGCAGGCGGGAGCGCTTTCGCCCGCCAACCGCTCAACCGGCGAGCTCCGGCACTTTCACCCACGCGCGCTTGCGCCAGGATTCCAGGCCAAGCTCGGCTAACTGGACGCCCTTGGCGCCCTCGAGCAGGCTCCATCGGAACGGATCGTCCTTCACCACGTGGCGCAGGAACAATTCCCATTGGCGCTTGAAGGCGTTGTCGAACGCGTCCTGCTCGGGCACTTTCTGCCAGCCCTCGAAAAAATCGAGCGGGCTTTCGATATCGGGATTCCAGACCGGCCGCGGCGTAGCGCCATAGGGTTGAATCCAGCAGTGGCGCAAGCCGGCGACCGCGCTCGCGAGCGTGCCATCCACCTGCAGCGTCAGCAGGTCGTCGCGCCGCACCCGCACGCACCAGGAGGAATTGAAGTGGGCGACGATGCCGCCGGCCAGTTCGAATGTCGCATAGGCGGCATCGTCGGCGGTCGCCGCATAGGGCTGGCCGGCTTCGTTCCAGCGCCGCGGGATGTGCGTCGCGCCCAGGCACGAGACCGCCTCCACGCGGCCAAAAAGATTGTCGAGCACATAGCGCCAGTGGCACAGCATATCCACGACGATGCCGCCGCCCTCTTCCTTGCGGTAGTTCCAGGAAGGCCGCTGCGCCGGCACGTTGTCGCCTTCGAACACCCAGTAGCCGAACTCGCCGCGCACGGAAAGGATGCGGCCGAAGAAGCCCTGCCGCCGAAGACTCGCGAGCTTGAGCAGGCCGGGCAGCCACAGCTTGTCCTGCACAACGCCATGCTTGATCCGGGCGCGCTCGGCGAGCCGGTAAAGATCGAGCGCGGTTTCGACCGAATCCGCCACCGGCTTCTCGCAGTAGACGTGCTTGCCCGCGGCAATCGCCTGGCGCACCGCGGCCGCGCGCCGGCCGGTGGTCTGCGCGTCGAAATAAATCGAGTAAGCGGGATCGGCCAGCGCAGCATCGAGATCCGTCGACCACGGCATGCCGCCGCACTCCGCGGAGATGGCTTCCAGCTTGGCCGGATTGCGGCCGAGCAGCAGCGGGCGCGGCATGATGCTCTCGCGCTCGTTGAGGATCACGCCGCCCTGCTGCATAATGGCGTAGATGGAACGGCGCAGGTGCTGGTTCAAGCCCATGCGTCCGGTGACGCCGTTCATGATGATGCCCACCGTGTGCTGCGTGCGGTCGCTCATAGGATTGGCTATTTGGCGTCCGATTGGGGCACGGTGTACTGCGGCCATGACCCGGCCGGCAGCGGCGGCGCGTCCACGCCGGCGTGCGGCAGGGTGCCATCCAGTTCCTGCCGCCAGTGCGCCACCTCGCCGGCCGGCCCGTAGCAGTAAATCATGCGCATGGGATCGGCGCTGGTATTGGTGAGCTGATGAAACACGCCCGGCGGAATGTAGACTGCCTGGCCGGTGCGGATTGCCATCCGTTCTTCGCCGAGGCACATCTCGCCGGCTCCCTTCACGATGAAGTAAATCTCCTCCTGCTCCTGGTTGTGCCAGGGCACCTGGCCGCCGTTGGGTTCGAGCGTGACGTACCCGAACGAAAAGCTGGCGGCCTGGATAGGGCTGGCGCCGCCCACCAGGTTCCGCGTGTAGCGCCCGGCCGGGAACGTTCGCCCGGCGATAGCTGCAAGATCGGCGATCATCATGACTCTCGGAAAAGGCCTCCCACGAAATAGGCTACAACGGCCAGTGGCATAAGGATGCGGCGCCGAACTGGAGCGCTCCTGGATTTCGCTAGGATTCTTCACCGGTCGTCGCCGACGATCCGGTCGATCTCAATCCTTTTCCGTGACCGAGATCACCGAGATGTCGGATGCCCCCGCTCGCTTCGCCCGCTGCACGAAGGATTTATCGAAGGAGACGAATTGGCTGCCGGGCGGTCTGCTGCCGAGGTGCATCGCGCCGGCGAATTCGACGCCATGCGTCACCAGCGCCAGCGCGGCGGCGACCGATGCTTCATCCTCCGCCTTCACGTTCTTGAGACCCAGCAACTTGGTGAATGCCTCGCGGATCGCGCTGTCGTCGAACCCATACAGGCTTCGCAAAACCCAGCCCGTTTCGAGCAAGACCGTCTTCGCGATCCAGATTGGCTGGCTCGCGAACAGGCGCCGCGCGGCCGCCGACTGTTTTGGCTCGTCGCCTGTCAGCAGCCGCACCAAGACGTTAGTATCGACCGCGATCACGCCGCCGCCTCACTTCCCGGCCGATGCCGGCGCTCATCTGCGCGGGCGTTTTCGGCCGCGTCTTGGACCGCAGGCATCCGGCCACCTCCGCGAGATCGCTCTCCGGGAAGCGCTCAGCCGGCCGGAGCACAATCCCGTCGCCGGTCTCTTCGACCGTAAACTCCATGCCCGGCCTCCAAGCCCGGGCATCCCGAATACCTTTAGGCAGAATGACCTGCCCTTTGGTGGAAAGCCGCGTGATCTCCATGGGTAAGACTCCAGTAAGATTATGGCATACGGGAGGATGGTTCGGGCTGCCCGGCCGCCGTTTTGGGGATCCTGGTGAGAATGCGTCAAACGTGCATTTGGTCGAGCGATTCATTGAAGTTTTGTGTTGCGATTTATATGCGTCTTCGTTTAGAATATACTAAACGATGGATGAACTTAACGATGCTCGCGAGCGAATGATCGAGAGTTTGAGCCGTATCAGCGAGTTTTGGGGATATCCGCGCGCCATGGGCGGGCTCTATGCGGCGGTGTACCTTTCGCCGGGCCCGATCTCGCTTGACGATCTGGTGCCGATCGTGGGCGTAACCAAGGGCGCCATCAGCACGAATATCCGGGCTCTCGAGCAGTTGGGCATGGTGCACCGGCACCTGCGCGCCGGCGATCGCAAAGACTACTACGAGGCGGATACGGATTTCTGGAAGATCGCGAAGACCGTCCTTGAGCGCCGCCAAAAACCGGAATTCGACAAGGCGTTGAATTCAGTGAGCGCGACCCTCCAGCAGATTCGGTCGCGATCTCGATCGCAACCCGACCCCGGTCTGGCCCGGTTTTACGAGCAGAGGCTGGAAACGATGGAACGTTTCTTCCATACCCTGGATGGAATCGTGGCCACGGTTCTTCAAATGGAAAGGCTGCGAGCGGATGGGCTGAAGGCCCTTTTCCCAGCTCGCGCAAAACGCAAGAAAGGACGCGTAGACCTGCCATGAACGCCGTAACAGGAGCTTTCGGTTATACGGGCAAGTACATTGCCCGCAGGCTACTGAACTCGGGAGAAGAGGTGATGACCCTTACCGGAAACCCCAACCGGGAGAATGAATTCGGGCCCGCGGTGAAGGCGTTTCCGTTCAACTTCGATAATCCCGAGGTCATGGCGGCGTCGCTAACAGGCGCACGTGTCCTCTACAACACGTACTGGGTCCGCTTCGATCGAGGACACACAACCCACGACCGAGCGCTAAAGAACACGACGGCGCTGATCCGAGCGGCACGGATGGCCGGCGTTCAACGCATCGTTCATATCAGCATCACCAATCCAGCCGTGAGTGCAGACCTGCCGTACTTCAGAGGCAAAGCGCTCCTGGAGGAGGAGGTTCGGCGGTCGAAGATCAGCTATGCGATCGTGCGGCCCACCGTGATCTTCGGCGCGGAGGACATCCTGATCAACAACATCGCGTACCTGTTGCGAAAACTCCCAGTCTTCATCGTCCCGGGCGATGGCGAATACCGCCTCCAGCCAATTTACGCCGAAGACGTCGCGCAGATCGCGGTCGAAGCGGGTGGCCTATCGGAGAACATGACCGTCGACGCGGTAGGCCCCGAGACCTTCGGGTTCGGGCAGTTGGTGCGCCTCGTTCGAGATACCGTCGGGAGTAGGGCGCGCATCGTGAACGGTCCGCCCTGGCTAGCTCTTCTCGCGGCCCGCGTCTTGGGACTGGCGTTGGCGGACGTAACACTCACGCGGGATGAACTCAGGGGCTTGATGGCTGACCTCCTGGTTTCGAATTCCGCGCCGACCGGCCGCACCCGGCTCAGTAACTGGCTGTCTGAGAACGCCGCCAGTCTTGGCAGACGATATGCCTCCGAAGTCAAGCGACACTACGCGGTCGCTCTCAATCCTTGACCGGGACTACGGAGATATAGCCTACTCCGGTGCCCTCCGCGCCCTTACCGCAGCTCTTCCATCACTTCTTCGAGCACCGCCCGCGAGGGGCGGACACGCGATTCGGGCAGGGTGGCGATCGGCTCGGACGGAAGGTTCAGCAGGTCGAGGAACGTGGGCTTGCCGGTGTTGACGTAGAGCACGCCGGTGAGCACTTCGCCCTTGGCCTCGGCGTCCTCGATGGCGGCCAGCGCGGCGAGGCGGTTGGTGGGATCGAACTCGCGGCCCAGCTTGCGGATGCGCAGGTGCGAGCCGTCGTGCAGCCGAACGTCCATCGTTTCACCCTCGGGAATTTCCACCGCGATATCCGCGTACGCGGGCACGTAATCCAGTTCGTTCAGCACCAGGTCGTGCTCTTTCATGTACGCGTAACTCTTGGTGGATCCCAGGTGATCGTTGAAGGTCACGCAGGGAGAAACCACGTCGATCACCGAGAGGCCGCGATGCGAAATGGCGGTCTTCAGGATGGCCTGCAACTGCTTCTTGTCGCCGCTGAAGGAGCGCGCCACGAAGGTGGCGCCCCACTTCAGGGCCAGCGCGCAGCAGTCGAACGGCGGCAGGTCGTTGGGCTGGCCGGTCTTGAGCGTGGAGCCCAGGTTGGCGGTGGCGGAGAACTGTCCCTTGGTGAGGCCGTACACGCCGTTGTCCTCGATGATGTAAATCATCGGGAGGTTGCGGCGCACCAGGTGCATGAACTGGCCGAGGCCGATGGAAGCGGTATCGCCGTCGCCGCTGACGCCCAGGCCGAGCAGGTTGCTATTGGCCAGGATAGCGCCGGTGGCGAGAGCGGGCATGCGGCCATGCACGCCGTTGAAGGAGTGCGACAGCCCGAGGAAATACGCGGGCGACTTCGACGAGCAGCCGATGCCGGAAAACTTGGCCACTTGCCAGGGTTCGACGCCGAGCTCGTAGAAGCATTCCACCACGCGCTCGGAGATCGCATTGTGGCCGCACCCGGCGCACAAGGTGGTTTTACTTCCCTTATAGCTGAGGACTTCGAGCCCGATGCGGTTGGTTTTTTGGGGCGGCGGCGCGGCGGCGGTGCTCATTTTCCCTCCTGTTTGATGACGTCATCGGTGATGGTGCGGGCGTCGATGGGCATTCCGCCGTAGTAGCGTACGCTGCGCAGCCGGGCGATCAGCTCGGGCTCCAGCTCCAGCCGCATCAGCATCAGGAGCTGCGCATCGCGGTTCTGATCGATCACGTAGACGCGTTCGTGGCGGCGGATGAAGTCATTGAGATGCGTGGTGAACGGGAAAGCCCGCAGGCGCAGGTAGCTCGCCGCCACGCCGTGTTCGGCCTGCAACTGGTCGCAGCTTTCGCGCGCCGCGTAATCCGAGCTGCCGATGGCGATCATGCCGATGCGGGCGCCGGCGCGCGTTTCTTCAGCGGGCACGGGAACGTGGTGGCGCATCACCTCGAACTTGTGGGCGAGGCGGTCCATGTTGTGGATGTAGTCGTCTTCGCGCTCGGTGTACTGCGCGTGCTCATTGTGGCCGCTGCCGCGCGTGAAGTAGCCGGCCTTGGGGTGATTGGTGCCGGGCAGCGTGCGGTAGCCGACGCCATCGCCATCCACATCCAGGTAACGCGCGAAGCCGCCCAGCTTATCCAGATCTTCCGCCGTCAGAACTTTGCCGCGATTCATCGGCTTTTCCGGATAGGGGAATGGATCCGACATCCAGTTGTTCATGCCGAGATCGAGATCGGTGAGGATGAACACCGGCGTCTGAAAGCGCTCGGCGAATTCGAACGCCTCGATCGACATGGTGAAGCACTCTTCCATGGAGCAAGGGAAGAACATGGGGTGCTTGGTGTCGCCGTGGGAAAGGTAGGCGGTGGTGAGCAGGTCGCCCTGCTGGGTGCGGGTGGGCAGGCCGGTGGAAGGGCCGACGCGCTCCACATCGTAGATCACCGCCGGCACTTCGGCGTAATATCCCAAGCCGATGAATTCGCTCATCAGCGAGATACCCGGCCCCGCGGTTGCGGTCATCGAACGCGCGCCCGCCCAGCCGGCGCCGAGCGCCATGCCGATGGAAGCCAGCTCGTCCTCGGCCTGCACGATGGCATAGGTGGCCTTGCCGGTCTCCGGCTCCACGCGGAAACGCCGCATGTATCCGATCAGCGTTTCGACCAGCGAAGAGGACGGCGTGATCGGGTACCAGGTGACCACGGTAACACCGGCGAACATGGCGCCCAGCGCGCAAGCGGCGTTGCCATCGACGATGATTTTGCCAACGGTCGCATTCATGCGCTCCACGCGGCAGGGATCGGTCTTGGTGAGATTCTTGGACGCGTAATCGAAGCCGGCCTGGGCGGCGCCCCAGTTCAGCTCGGCGGCCTTGGCCTTGCGCTTGCCGAACTGCTTCGCCAGCGCGCGGTGCACCTCTTCCATTTCGATCGCGAGCAGCCACGCCACCACGCCGTCGTAGATCATGTTGCGCACCAACTTGCGCAGCTTGGCCTCGGGGCACACCGGCCCCACCAGCTTGTCGAATGGCACCGGGTAAAAATGCAGATCGCCGCGCAATTCGCTGAGCTTGAGCGGCTCGTCGTAGACCACCGCGGCGCCGGCCTCGAGCTTCATCACATCTTCGCGCGCGGTTTCCGGGTTCATCGCCACCAGGAAATCGATCTCCTTGCGGCGTCCCACATACCCGTACTTGCTGGCGCGGATGGTGAACCAGGTGGGCAGCCCGGCGATGTTTGACGGGAACATGTTCTTGCCCGATACCGGAATGCCCATCTGAAAGATGGCGCGCATGAGAACGGTGTTGGCGGTCTGGCTGCCGCTCCCGTTGACGGTGGCGACCTGGAGACTGAAATCGTTGACGACCGAACGGCCGGCGTGGGCGGACAGGGGCTCCGCCGGCGAAACTTCTAGCGTGGACATTAGTGAGGATCCCTTCTGCAAGGGTAGGTAACCCAGTTCACTCTGCTACCTAGATTATATGTCCAAATTGGTAGGGCATGCCTTAGCTTTGCCCGGATCTCTGAAGCCGTTGGCGGGCTTCCACCCAGGCTGGGAAGACTTCCGGGTTTTCCAGCCACACGAGCATCCAGTGCGCCATCTCTTCTTTTCGCGCCCGTTTTTCGGGGTTGATGCGCGGGTTGCGCGACGCGAACTTGGCGCGATCCTTGGCGGCGATCACCTGGCGGCGGGCATAGCGGGCGCGCTCGCGCTCACCCGCGGTTTGGGCGTCGAGGTAAACTTCCAGCATCTCGCGCAAGGAGCTTTCCAGTTCTTCGAAGGTGTGCTGACGAATGCCGGCCCACGGCTGGTCGAAGGGGATTTGGGTGGCTTGCAGCAGATCGCGCAAGTAGCCATCGGAGACCGGGGCCAGGTGAGTGCGCGCCTCAAGCCAGACGGCTTCGGTGATGCGCGCAGGCTGCCGGCGCGCCAGATATTCGGCCAGCCGGCGCTTGGCGGAGGGGCGATCCACTCCGGCGCTACTTTTTCTTCGCACGGCGGTATAGGGCCACGGCTGCCTGATGGGCAATCATAGTGCTGGAGAATTGGTGCGCGCCGGAGCCATCGGGCCGCAGCACGAAATAGAGGGCGTCGGTATCGGCCGGCGCCAGGACGGCGCGGATAGCCTCCAAACCGGGGTTGGCGATCGGGCCAGGCGGCAAGCCGGGATGGCGATACGTATTGTACGGGTTGCCGCTTTCGAGATCGGAGCGGTGGATGGCGCCGCGGTAACGTTCCTCCACCAGCGCGGCGTAGATGGTGGACGGATCGCAATCGAGCGTCATTCCCAGGCGCAGGCGATTGACGAAGACGGCGGCCACGCGCGGCCTCTCGCCGGGCAGCTTGCTTTCTTTCTCGACCAGCGAGGCAAGGGTCACCGTGCGATGCGCGGACGCCGCGCTTCCCAGCTTGCTCCACGCGTCGCGGAACCGCGCGGTCATCATGCGGCACAGCGTGGCCGGAGTGGTGTGGCGGCCCACGTGGTACGTGCTGGGAAAGAGGTAGCCCTCGAGCGTGGGCGCATCGGGATCGAGATCGCGAACGAGCGACGGATCGCGCGCCGCATCGAGGAATTTGGGAGCGGGGAAAAGCCCCAGATTCCCGGCGGCGGCGGCAATCTCGAACATATTCCTTCCCTCCGGCACCACCAGCGTGTAATAGAACGAATCGCCGCGCGCAATGCGGTCGAAGACTTCGAGTGGCGATGCGGCGTGATTGAAGCGGTATTCGCCGGCGCGGAGCACGCGGGAGGGCGAGAGCGCCCTGGCCAGCAGAAAATCCCACCGGCTGCGGATTACGCCTGCCTGAGCGAGCGCCGCAGCCAAAGCGCGTGACCCGGTGCCACGCGGGAATTCGACGAAGGCTTCCGCGCCGAACGCCTGGTAAGGCCGGGTGAGCCGCCAGCCGCACCAGCCGGCGAAGGCCACGGCAACCAGGATCGCTATGCCAAGACGGCGCGCGAGTTTCATAACGAATCGAGGTAGCTCTGCAGCAGGATTACGGCGGAAAGCCGGTCGACCGCGGCGGCGCGTTTCCGGATGCTGATGCCGCTCGCGCGAAGCACGCGGCCTGCTTCCACGCTGGTGAGCCGCTCATCCCACAGCGCCACCCGCCGTCCGGTGCGCCGCTCCAGCGCGCCCGCGAATTCGCGCACCCACGCCGATTGGCGGCCTTCGTTGCCGCCCATGTTGATGGGGTTGCCCATCAGGAACCAGCCGACCTCGCGCTCGCGCGCCAGCCGCTCGAGCGCATCGAGATCGGCTCGCTTGTTGGTGCGCTCGATATTGGGAAGGCCCTGCGCCGTGACACCCAACGGATCGCTGATGGCGAGGCCGATGCGCCGCTTGCCGAGATCGAGTGCCAGAATGCGCGAATGCGGTTCAGTCAATTCCATTACATTATATAGACGCGCGCGTGCTACATTCGAGACAAAAGGTCTGATTCGCACCGTGGCGCTGATCGCTCAGTCCGGCACCGCTTCGAGCGCGGCCAAGGCCGCACAGGATGCCCGCCAGCTCGCCCTGCCGGTGGTCGCCATCGGCGTGATCATCGCGGTGCTGTATTTCGGCCGCGTCTTCTTCATTACCTCGGTTGTCGCGGTCGTCATCGCATTTATCCTGGAGCCCTTCGTAGTGCTGCTGACGCGCATTCGCTTTCCGCGTCCGCTGGCCAGCTTCGTGGTGTGCACCGTGGCGCTGCTGTTTCTGTGGGTGGTGGGCGCCGGGGCTTACGCGCAATTGGCCGTGCTGATGGGCGACCTGCCGCGTTACGGCGAGCGGATCGGCCAGATCGTGGAAGGCGTGCAGCACAAGGTTGACGACGCCGAACAGCAAACGTGGCGCCTGCTGGTTCCCAATAAACCGCCCCCGCCGCAGCCGCAGCAGCCCGCGCACGGGGCCAAACGCTCCAAGACGCTTCCGCCGGTCCCTCCCCAACCCGCTGTGATTCCGGAAGTGCGGATTCACGAAGAGCGAACGCCGGTGGCCGATTTCATTACCGCTAACATCGGCTCTTTCTACCAGATCCTGCTGACGGCCTCCTTCGTGCCGTTCCTGGTTTACTTCATGCTGAGCTGGCGCGACCACATCAATCGGAGCTTCCTCCAGTTTTTTCACGGCGAAGACCGCCTGGTGGCCGCGCGCAGCCTGCAAGGCGTGGCCGAAATGGTGCGCGCCTTCGTGGTAGGCAACTTCGTGCTCGGATTCATGCTGGCCGTCTCGAGCTCGATCGTGTTCTGGATCATGCGGCTGCCGTATCCCATGCTGGTGGGGCCGCTGAGCGGATTTCTGAGCCTGGTGCCGTACGTGGGACTGCCGCTCGCCATGGTGCCGCCGCTGTTTTCGGCGCTGGCGATCAACCGGGTTCCGGTGTACGCCGGCGTGATCGGCGTGGTCGGCGCGATGCACCTGGTGGCGCTCAACCTGCTATACCCGAAGGTGGTTGGCTCGCGTGTCCATCTCAATCCGCTGGTGGTCACATTTTCATTGATGCTGTGGGGCTTTCTATGGGATGCGCCGGGCCTGCTGCTGGCGATTCCGATGACCGCCGCGATCAAAGCCGTGTGCGACAACGTCAAAGGCTTGCGCCCGATCGGCAAGTTCCTGGGCGATTAATTCCATGACCGGCGGATTCTGTGTGGCGGCTAAACCGCTTGCTTACGCGCGCGGCTCCGAACGGAGCCACGACCGTAAGGGAGTGGTTTGCCGCAAGAGCATGAGCTCACACGGTCTGAGATACGTTTCAACCATGAAGAAAGGTCCGGTCTGACTTATGTGCTCGCGTTACCTGCTCGCTTCGCTGTTCATGCCGCTGTTGGCGCTCGCGGCCGATCCTGTCGCGTCCGGCCCGATTTTCGACCCGAGTACGATCGATCAATCGGTGAATCCCTGCGTCGATTTCTATCAATATACCTGCGGCAAGTGGATCGCGCAGCATCCGCTTCCGCCGGACCGCGCGCGCTATGCGCGCTTCACCGAGCTGGACGAGCGCAACGAGAAAGTGCTGCTGCAGATTCTCGAAGCGGCGTCGGTAGTGAAGCCGGGCCGCGGCTCGACGGAGCAGAAGATCGGCGATGAGTTCTCGAGTTGCATGGATACCGCGACCATCAACCAAAAAGGCATCGCGCCGCTGAAGCCCGAGATCGAGCGGATTGCCGCGATCACGAGCCACGCCGACATCTTCGACGAGACGGTGCGCCTGCATCGGTTGGGAGCGAGCGCGTTTTTCGTCTTCGACTCACAGCCGGACTTCAAGAACTCGAACCGCACGGTCGCCAACATTCAACAGGGCGGACTTTCGCTTCCCGACCGCGATTACTATCTGAAGACCGATCCTAAGTCGGTGGAAATCCGCCAGCGTTACGTGGAACATGTCGCGAAAATGCTGGAGCTGGCTGGCGAGCCGGCCGACTCGGCCAAGGCCCACGCGCAAATGGTATTGGACATGGAGACCATTCTGGCGCAGAACTCGACCGACCGTGTCAGCATGCGCGACCCGCTGAAGCGTTATCACATGATGACGCGGGCCGAGCTGGCGGAGCTCGTGCATTTCGATTGGGACGGTTACTTCAAAGCCATGCACGCACCGGATTTCGATTCGCTCAACGTCAGCAACCCGGATTTCCTGACAGGCATGGCGGCCGGCATCGTGGACCAGCCGATGGAGGCCTTTCGCGCGTATCTGACTTTCCACTTGTTGCGGCGGTTCGCGGAGCTTCTTCCCGAGCCGTTTGAAAAAGAGAACTTCGATTTCTGGGAACGCTACCTGACCGGCGCTCGCGAGCCGCGCCCGCGCGAGTTCCGCTGCGTGCAGGCGGTGGACCGCGGCCTGGGCGACCTGCTGGGGCAGCAGTATATCGACACCGCTTTCGGCCCCGATGCCAAACGGCAAATCACCGAGCTCGTGAACCAGCTCGACAAGGCCTTAGGGCAGGACATCCAAACGCTGGGGTGGATGACGGAAGATACCAAGAAGGCCGCGCTGGCTAAACTGGCCGCCATCACGAACAATGTGGGTTATCCCAAGAAGTGGCGCGATTACAGCGCGGTGACGATTGTGCGCGACGACTACCTGGGCAACGGCATGCGCATGGCGGAGGCGGCGCGGCAGCGCAATCTCGACAAAATCGGCAAGCCCACCGACAAAGCCGAATGGAACATGACGGCGCCCACGGTGAATGCGTTCTACTCACCATCGCTCAACAGTATCAATTTCCCGGCCGGAATCCTGCAGCCGCCGTTTTTCGATCCGCACCGCGACATGGCTTTGAACTATGGCGCCATCGGCACGGTGATCGGCCACGAAATGACGCACGGGTTCGACGATCAAGGCCGCAAGTTCGATGGCGATGGCAATCTGCGGGACTGGTGGACGGCTGCCGATGGCGCCGCATTTGAATCGCGCGCCGCCTGCATCGCCGACGAATATTCCGGCTTCACCGCCGTGGGCGACGTAAAGCTGAACGGCAAGCTGACCCTGGGCGAGAATACCGCGGACAACGGCGGCGCGCGCATCGCTTACATGGCGATGGAAAATGCATTGAACGGCAAGGGCGTCACGATCGACGGATACACGCCCGAGCAGCGCTTCTTCGTGGGATTCGGGCAGGTCTGGTGCCAGAATCAGTCGCCGCAGGAGGCGCGGCAACGGGCGATCACCGATCCGCATTCCCCCGGCCTCTACCGCACCATCGGTACTGTCAAGAACATGCCCGAGTTCCAGAAAGCGTTCTCGTGCAAAGCCGGCCAGCCGATGGTCAGCGCCAACGCGTGTAGGGTCTGGTAGAGAAGTGGGCAGGCGCTTCCGCCTGCCAACCATATTCAGAGCTTGTGGTGGGGCCTATCCCAGTCTCGCTTCGACCTTCACTTCGGTGATGCCCGCCGCTGGCGGTGGAACCACGGCGCCCTCAATCGGCTTCCCATCCACCGTCAGACTTACGCTGTTCCCCTTACCAGCGCGGCGCACCGCGATGCGGTAAGTCACGCCGCGAAACTTGCGAACGGCTTCGAACCCCTGCCAGCGTTCCGGAACCACGGGCGCGATGCGCAGGCCGTCATACTCCGGCCGGACTCCTAGGATCCACTGCGTGATGGCATAGTAATTCCATGCCGCCGTGCCGGTCAGCCAGGAGTTCTTGGCCTCCCCGTGCGTGGGAGCGTCGCGGCCAGCGATCATCTGCGCGTAGACGTACGGCTCGCAGCGGTGCACGTCGCTGATTCGCTCGCGCGCCGACGGGTTGATGCGCGAATAGTAATCGTGCGCGTTGTCGCCGTCGCCGGCCATCGCTTCGGCAATGATGACCCACGGGTTGTTGTGGCAGAAGATTCCGGCATTTTCCTTGTAGCCCGGCGGGTAAGAGGAAATCTCGCCGAGATTGAGGTAATAGCGCGAATACGCCGGCTGCTGCAGGACGATGCCGTGCGGCGTGGCCAGGTGCTTTCGCACCGAATCGAGCGCCAGGCGCGCCCGCCCATCTTCCAGGCCAATCCCCGCCAACACGCAAAAGCCCTGCGTCTCGATAAAGATCTTGCCCTCCGCGCACTCCTTGGAGCCGATCTTCTCACCCGAGTCGTCGTAAGCGCGCACGAACCATTCGCCATCCCAGCCTTTTTGGCGCACCGTCTCTTCCATGCGCGCGCCTTCCGCGAGATACTTCTTCGCTTCTTCAGCCAGTCCGTGCCGTTGCGCAATGGCGGCAATCTCCTTAGACGCCAGCACGAACAGGCCGGCGATGAAAACCGATTCTGCCACCTTGCCTTCCTTGTTGGTAGTGGTCTGGAACGATTGGCCAGGCGTATCGGAGAAGCAGTTCAGGTTGAGGCAGTCGTTCCAATCGGCGCGGCCAATCAGCGGCAGACCGTGCGGCCCTAGCCTTTCGAGCGTGTAATGGAAACTGCGCCGAAGGTGCTCGTACAGCGGCTGCGCGCTGCCCGGCTGGTTGTCGAACTCGACCGGCTCGTCGAGAATGCTCCAGTCGCCGGTCTCTTTCAGATAGGCCGCCACGCCGATGATCAGCCAGTGCGGATCGTCGTTGAAATTGCCGCCAATGTCGTTGTTCCCCTTCTTGGTCAACGGCTGATATTGGTGATAGGCGCCGCCAGTGGGAAGTTGCGTGGCCGCCAGGTCGAGTATGCGTTCTCTGGCGCGCTCCGGCACCATCTGGACGAAGCCGAGCAAGTCTTGATTGGAATCGCGGAAGCCCAGGCCGCGGCCGATGCCCGATTCGTAGAACGATGCCGACCGCGACATGTTGAACGTGGCCATGCATTGGTACGCGTTCCATACGTTCACCATGCGGTCGGTGTGAATGTCCGGCGTGGCCGCCTGATAGACTCCTAGCAAGCCGTCCCAGTAGGCGCGGAGCTTGTCGAACGCGGCGTCCACATTGGCCAGGTCGCGGTAGCGCGCGATCACCGGCTTCACGGTCTTCTTGTTGACGATCTGCGAATCCGGCGGATCGAACTTCTGGTCCTTCGGGTTCTCGTGATAGCCCAAAACAAAAACGATCTGGTGCGTCTCGCCGGGCTGGAGCACGAGTTTCACGTGGTGGCTGCCGATGGGTGACCACCCATAAGCATGGGAGTTGGCCGACTTCCCCCGCTCCACCGCAACCGGCTTGTCCCAGCCCCGCCATGGCCCGAGGAAAGCCTCCCGCTGTGTATCGAAACCCGCCAGCGGATCCGAGCAGGCAAACCAGGCGAAATGATCGCGGCGTTCCCGGTATTCGGTCTTGTGATAGATGACTTCGTCTTCGATCTCCACCTGCCCGATGCTGAAATTGCGCTGGAAGTTGGTGGCATCGTCCTGCGCATCCCAGAGGCAGAATTCCACCATGGAAAAAGCCGAAATCGCGGCCGGCGTGAGACGGTCATTGCGCAAGGTTAGTTGCCAGATTTCGAGCGTCTCGTCGAGCGGCACGAAATAGCGGGTACTGGCCGAGATGCCGCGGTACTTTGAGCCGATCGTCGAGTAACCCATGCCGTGACGGCAAGTGTATTGCTCCAATTCCCGGCACGTGGGCATCCAGGAGGGAGACCAGTATTCCCCGCTCTCGTCATCTCGCAAATAGATGTAACGCCCACCATCGTCCAGCGGCACGTTGTTGTAGCGCCCGCGGGTGATGCGCCGCAGCCGAGCATCGCGATAAAAGGAGTAACCACCGGCGGTATTGGAAATAATGCCGAAGTATGCCTGGCATCCCAAATAGTTGATCCAAGGCAGCGGTGTATCTGGCTGAGTGATTACGTATTCCCGGTTCTGATCGTCAAAATAGCCGTATTGCATAACATGTCTCCAATGAAATTAGGACGGGAAGTGCCCGGCCCCTACCGTAAACGTTCGATCATTTCGTAACATACGCGGCTGTTGTGGTACGGACATTTCCAGGGTCCCACCAGACACGCGTCTCCATCCTCTTCTTCCGTGTAAGGCGTCCCGCCAGGTCTTAACTTCGCGTGCCACTCACCGTGAACCCTGTCGACGATCTGCTCTTCGATGTATTCCCAGACTCGATAAGCCTCGTCCGCAAATCGCTGCTCTCCCGAGACCTGGTAGGCATTGTAAAATCCTACGACGCCTTCGGCCTGCGCCCACCAATGTTTGTTGGGATCGATCATCACGCCTTTAGAGTTGGCCTCGTAAAAAAGGCTGCCATCGCGGTCCAGCCCTTCCTTATAGACGGCGCTGGCCATGGTTACGGCGAGTGTCCGCGCACGCTCGATCAGCGCCGGGTCACCCAGCACTTCAACCGCCTCCAAGATTAGCCAACTGCCTTCGATATCGTGCCCGAACGAAATGTGATCGGTGAGAGAGTTCCATTGGTTGTCGAAGAACAGTCTAAAGTGACCGGTGGAGTTATCCACGATCCGGTCCATGGTTACTTCGAGCAGCTCTTTGTGCTTCGCCACTAATACCGGGTCTTTCCACACACGCAGCAAGTTGGTATAAGCTTCCATCACGTGCAAGTGCGTGTTCATGGACTTAGGGCTGTTCAGGTCTTTCTCGCTCAGCCGCATGTCCGCGAGCGCGCTCCAATCGCGCCCACGAGCTTCCAGGTAGCCCTTCCATTGCGGATCGTAACTGTGCTCTTCGATTAAATGGAAAAGCCGCTGTGCCAAGTCCAAGCTTTCCGGCTTGCCGGTGGCACGGAAATACTCCGCCATGCCATAAGCCGCAAAAGCCTGCGCGTAGATCTGCTTCCGGTCGGACAGCGGATTGCCCTTGTAGTCGAGCAACCAATAGACGCCCCCATGCTCCTCGTCCCAGAACTTCTTGACGATGTAATCGTAGGCCCGGTCGGCCATCTCACGGTATTGACCGCCGTAAAGTCTGCACGCCGCGGAATAAGTCCAGAGAATGCGCGCGTTGATGACAGCAGCGCGCGCCGATTCTGTCTTAACCTGAAGATCGCAATCGACAGTCCCATAGAAGCCTCCGTTCTCGCGATCCACCGTGTGGCGCATCCAAAACGGAAGGATGTTGCCGAGTAGCTCTTTCTCGATCCGCGCAGCCCAAGCCTTCTTGTTATCGGGAGTCATAGTGCGTTTGTCATTTTGCACGAACGGCTCACGGCTTGAGAAGCCGCTGGTTCTTATCGATCAGCGCGATGCGCTGCTGGACACACGCGGCGCTCCGCAGCGGGTCGGGCGGCGTGTTCAGCACATAGTCGAGCAGCCGGTCGACGGTGGTCGAGGCAACATAAGTACGCGTGTCTGACGCGCCGTAGTAAATCAGAACTTCGGCGCCGCGCTGCACCCAGCCATTCGAGAAAGCCACGTTCGAGACATCGCCCACCCGCTCCTCGCCTTCGGGCGCCAGGAAGTAACCGCCTGGCTTGGCAATCACCTTATACGGAACCTTCAGGTCGCAGAGGAAACAGTAGAGGACATAACGCAGTCCGGCCGCCGTATTGCGCACGCCGTGGGCCAGGTGCAGCCAGCCCTTGTCAGTCTTGATCGGGGCTGGGCCAAGGCCATTTTTGACTTCCGTGATGGTGTGATATTCGCGCTGGTCGAGGATCGTCTCCTCATCGATCGCGGCGTGCTCCATGTTCGATGCCAGTCCCCAGCCGATGCCGCCGCCGCGCCCGGCTTCGATGAAACTGTCCTGCGGGCGCGTGTAGAGCGCATACTTACCATCCACGAACTCGGGATGAAGCACGCAGTTCCGCTGCTGCGCCGAAGAAGTCCGCAAATCGTCCAGCCGCTCCCAGGTCTTCAGATCGTGCGTGCGCGCGATGCCGCACTGGGCAAGGGCGGAAGACAGGTCGCCGGGAGGCGCCGCCGGATCCTTGCGTTCCGCGCAGAACAGGCCGTAGATCCAGCCGTCTTCGTGGGCGGTCAGCCGCATGTCGTAGACGTTGGTTTCCGGTTCTGCCGTCTCGGGCATCACTACCGGATAATCCCAGAAGCGGAAGCCATCGATGCCGTTGGCGCTCTCGGCGACGGCGAAAAACGATTTGCGGTCCACCCCTTCCACACGCGCCATCAACACCACGCCGCCGCGCCACGCCATGGCGCCGACGTTGAACGCCGCGTTGATGCCAAGGCGCTCCATCAAGAATGGATTGCTCGCTTGGTCCAGGTCATAGCGCCAGGCGACCGGCGCGTGAGCCGCAGTTAGGACGGGGCACCGGTAACGGTGAAACCACCCGTTCGATTCGGGCAGCTGCTCGTTCGGGCGCTCGATCAGCCGCTCATGCGCCGCCAGCAGCCGGTCCCGTTCCACTGAAAACTCTTGGTGTGTCATATGGTGGTTGGATAACTCCCCGGTGGGGTAGTCTTTAGCTTGCCCGTATGTTCGCCCGGCCGGACCCCACGAGGATCAACCATGATAGCTCGCCGCACAGGATGCATGCCTGCGCCCGGAAACCGCCCGGTTTCAGTTCCCTTTGCCGCAAAAAGTACTTGAAGAATCCCGTGAGCGGCGGTATCCTAATGGGGATGGCTACTCCCCGGCCGCAGCCTTTGGAACTGCACGCCCACGCGATGGACAACTTGCGGTACATCCGCCAGACCATCGAGCGGGCGGGTTCTTTCACGGCAGTGCCGGGCCTCGGCGGAGTTCTGATGGGGTCCACGGCGCTGGCAGCCGCCTGGGCGGCCGGACCGGCGGCTCGCGGCGGGCGGTGGGTCGCGGTGTGGATGGCGGAGGCGATATTGGCGGCGGCGATTGGCGTGGCCGGCTCGGCGTGGAAGTCCCACCGTGCCAAGTTGTCGCTGCTCTCGGGACCGGGACGAAAATTCGCCGCAGCCTTCACGCCGGCCATGGCGGCTGGCGCGCTGCTGACAGCCGTGCTCTTCCAGCATGGAATGACGGCGCTGCTGCCGGGGCTGTGGCTGCTGCTCTATGGATCGGCCATCGTTTCCGGCGGATCGGCTTCGGTCCGCGTGGTGCCGTTGATGGGATTTTGCTTCATGGCCGCCGGCGCGGCGGCGCTCCTGGAGCCGGCAGCCGGTTGCGTGCTGCTCGGCGCCGGCTTCGCCGGGCTGCACATTCTGTTCGGCACGATCATCGCGGTGAAATATGGCGGCTAGGGAAAGCACAGCTAAGAAAGAGCGCGAAAAGCGGCCCGCGGCAGGCCTGGTGGCCGCGCCGGCGGCAACCGCGCACACGCTCGACCGGCTGGTGCATGAACGGCTGCGCCTGGGCATCCTGAGCGCGCTGGCGGTCAACGAATCTCTCACTTTCAACGAGCTAAAGCGCCTGCTCGATACCACCGACGGCAACCTGAGCGTCCACGCGCGCAAACTGGAGGAGGCCGGCTACGTGGGCTGCGCCAAATCCTTCGCCAACCGGATGCCCAAAACCGAGTACAAGCTTACGGCGGCGGGGCGGCGGGCGCTCGAACGCTATCTCGATCACATGGAAGCGCTGATCCAGGCCACGCGCGACAAATGAGGTTCTTTTTTTATGCCTACATGCTTTGAAACACAAAGTACTCTGCATGCGGCGATTATCATGGATGGCAACGGACGCTGGGCGCTCGGCCGCGGCCTGCCCCGAGCCGCCGGCCACCGCGCCGGCGTGGAAGCCGCGCGCCGCGTGGTGGATGCAGCTCCCGAGCACGGCATCGCCGTTCTGACCCTATTCGCCTTTTCGAGCGACAACTGGCGGCGCGAAGCGGCGGAAGTCGACGCGCTGATGCGGTTGCTCGCGTGGTACCTGGAGAGCCAGACGGAGGGCGCGGTTGCGGCAGGCGTACGCGTGGAGGCGATTGGGCGGCGCGACCGTCTGCCCGAATCGCTGGCCGCCGCCATCGCCGGCACCGAAGCGGCTACCGCGCACGGCACCAAGCTGCGCTTGCGCGTGGCGCTCGACTATTCCGGCCGCGACGCCATTCTGGCTGCGGCCGGCGGCGCGAGCGAACTCTCCCGCGCGGGGATCGATCGGCGATTGGGACCGCCGGTGGACCTGCTGATCCGCACCGGCGGCGAGCGGCGCCTGAGCGATTTTCTGCTCTGGGAAAGCGCCTACGCCGAACTGGTGTTCTCGCGGGTCCTGTGGCCGGACTTCGGCGCCGCCGAACTGGCCGCCGCAGTGCGCGATTTCCGCACAAGAGATCGCCGCTTCGGCGCCGTCCCGCAGACGGCGGTCCGCTGTTCGTCCGGCTGGCTGGATTAGATTAAAAGCGCAAAGTAGACGATCGGTTTTGGTCGTCTGTCGACGCGTCGTGCTTTGGCGAGGCGCGACAGGCCACGAAAAGCGGTGGCCTGTCCTACCTCCTACGGTGTCCCCACCTTGGTTGTTTTGCCCAGCTTCACGGCGTTTTCCATCAGCTTCAATCCGTGGCCGGCTTCGGCGGTGAGGATGGACTCCGGGTGGAACTGCACGGCCTCAATCGGCAGCTCGCGATGGCGCACGCCCATGATCACGCCGTCGGTGGATTCGGCGGTCACCTCCAAGCAGGCGGGAAATGTTTCGCGACGCGCGAACAGCGAATGGTAGCGGCCCACCTCGAATTCTTCCGGCATCCCTTCGAAAATGCCGATGCCGCGGTGGCGCACCGTGGAAGGCTTTCCGTGCACAGGATAATCGAGCACGCCCAGTTCGCCGCCGAACGCTTCGACAATGCCTTGCAGCCCCAGACACACGCCGAACACCGGCAGGCCCAGCCGCACGGCGGTCTTCACCAGCTCCGGAACGCCGAAATCGGCGGGCCGACCGGGGCCGGGCGAAATCAGGATCAGGCCAGGCGCCACGCGCTCGATCAACTCGGGCGGAAAGCCGGCGCGATAGGTCACCACTTCGGCGCCGGTCTGGCGCGCATAGTTGGCCAGCGTGTGGATGAAACAGTCGTCGTTGTCGACCAACAGCAGGCGCACGCCAGCGCCCACCGCTTCGTGCTCGGGCGCCGCGACCGCCGCCGGTTTCTTTCCCAGCGCGCGGAAAAAGCCGGTGGCCTTGAGCCGCGTTTCCAGCTCTTCGTGGGCCGGCACGGAATCGTAGAGCAACGTCGCACCCGCCGGATACGACGCCACGCCGTTGCGCAGGTAGGTGGTGCGAATCAGGATGCCGGTATTGATGTCGCCGTTGAACGAGATCATGCCGATGGCGCCGCCGTACCAGCCGCGCGCGTCCTTTTCGAGCGATTCGATCGCCTGGGCGGCCGCTTTCTTCGGCGCGCCAATCAGCGTCACGGCCCACATGTGGCTGAGGAAAGCGTCGAGCGAATCGAAACCCTCCTGGAGGAAACCCTCCACGTGATCCACCGTGTGAAACAGGCCGGCGTAGGATTCGATCAACCGCCGCCCGATCACCTTCACCGTGCCCGGCTCGCAGACGCGCGATTTGTCGTTGCGGTCCACGTCCGTGCACATGGTCAGCTCGGATTCCTCTTTGGTGGATTTCAGCAGCTCGCGGATGTTCTCGGCGTCGCGCAGCGGATCTCCGGTGCGCTGCGCCGTGCCGGCAATCGGGCAAGTCTCGACGCGCCGGCCTTCCACCCGCATGAACATCTCCGGCGACGCGCCCACAAGCTGCTCTTCACCGAATTGCAGCAGAAACTGGTACGGGCTCGGGCTGGCCCGCTGCACGCTTTCGAACAATGCGGAGGCTTTGCCGGAATAGGGAGTCGAGAAGGTCTGGCGCAGCACCACTTCGTAATAGTCGCCGCGCCGCATTCCCTCGCGCACCTTCTCGACGTTGGCCATGTACTCTTCCGGCGTCTGGTCGGAAACAATCGGACCGGGCTGGACGCGCTTCGCCGGTTTGATCCGCTCTGCGTCGCGGTCGAGGCCGGCGGTCGAGATTTCACCGCGCGCAAAATCGTAGCGGAAGCGCTCGATCTTCTCCTTCTTGCGATCCATGAACCAGATGTCGTCGCAGAGGAACAGGTGCAGGTCTTTGTGTCCGTCGCGAGCCAGCTTCTTTTCGATGGGCTCGAATTGAAACAGCAGGTCGTATCCGAAAGCCCCCAGCAGGCCGAGCCGCGAATCCTCCTCGCCGCGGAACTCGTTCGTCAGCGCGCGCAAAATGGAAAACGCGGAGGGCTGCTTGCTGCGCTCCTCTTCCGGAAATAGCGCGGGCAGCGGCTTCAAACGGCCTTCCAGCGCGCCTCCGGCGGAAGCGAATTCCTCCCAGTGCGGGTGCGAAGCGAGCACGGGATAGAGGATCTCCAGAATCCTGCGCCCACGTTCGTTCAGGGGACGGAACTCGACGCGGCGGTCGTAGGAAACGATCTCGATCGGCGGGCGGGTGGAAGCGACGTCCCAACGCGAGTACCGCCCGGGATACTCGTATCCCGACGAAAGATAGATCCCACGGTGCCGGTCCAGATCGTGCAGAAGATGCTTCAGCCCCTTTTGGTAATTGCCTTGGGAGGCTGAGCGGGTGACCTCAATTCCGTGGGGAGTCGTGTAGCGGTATTCGCGCATGGTCCACTCCCGGGAAAGTTATTTTTCAGGATAGCAGACCAACGCGCGGAAGAGCGCCAGAATGTCCGCGGCCGCCGCGTTCTTCAAATCGTGGCCCGCGCCTTCCACCGCGAGCAAGTCCGTGCGCGCGGGAATCGCCCGTATCGCCGCACGCAGCTCTTCGACCGTGCCAAACGGATCGGCCGTGCCATGGACAAACAGCGCCGGCATGCGCAGCTCCGGAAAGAAGCTGGTGCGCATCTGTTCGGGCTTGCGCGGCGGATGCAAGGGATAGGAGAGCAAGAGCAGCGCGGCGGCGAGTTCGCCATGTTCCGCGGCAGCCATCGCGGTCTGCCGGCCGCCGTAGGAGTGGCCGCCGGCGAAGACGCGCCCGCCCGCGAGCTTCCGCAGCGCATCCACCGCGCGCCCAATCCCCTCCCGGTCTCGTGCCGCCATGGCTGGAAAGGGTGGCCCTTTGGGTCGCGCAATGCGAAACGGCAGATCGTAGCGCAGCACCAGGTAACCGGCTTCGGCCAACGCACCGGCCATCCGCACCAGCAGCGGCGCGTTGGCATTCGAGCCGGCGCCATGGGTCAGCGCGAACGCATCGCCATTCGAAACCGGCGGGCGGTGCAGCACGCCGCGAACGCTCGCGGTTTCGAATGCTTCGAGCATCACTCCTTTTTCTTCAGTTGCCCGTCGTGTTCTTTGATGAACTTGCGAATCTCGTCGGTCATTCCGAGCAGCTTTTCCCACTGCTCGCGATAGAGCGTCACCGGGAACCGGCCGAGCCCGTATACCGAGAGGCCGCCCTTCTCGCTCACCTTCATCGACATTTGTCCGCGAGGCCGCTTCAGCGCTTCGTTTTCCGCGCGCAGCCGTTCAATCTCCGCTTTCAACGCTTCGTCGTTTGGCATTGGCAAATCCAGATTTCAGTGATACCACAACCGGGGGGTGGGGCGTGGGGGGCTAACTGGTCGCGCGAGAATTGAGTTTCCTTTTGAGTTCGGCGAGCTCACGTTGTAGCTGTACGATTCGCGCTCGAATCCAGACCTTGGGATCCCGCGACCGTGCTTGTTTCATAAGCGGTCCGAGCAAATCGCACACATGATCCTGTTTCGCCAGCCTAGCAACTGTGAAGGGAGGATAACCCTCGCTCAGAGCAAACAAGTTCGCTCCCTTTTCCACCAGCAGCTTTACCATCGCGATGTTGCCCTCCTCGGAGGCCACATGGAGCGGCGTATAGCCGAGATCGCCCGCCTTGTTGATGTCTACGCCAGCTTCAATCAAAGCGCGGGCCGCAGGGAGGTCATTGTCGCGAACGGCGTAATGAAGCGCATTGTCGCCATCGACTGCGCACGCATTGACATCGGACAGGTCGGCACCTTCAAAATCGGCTGATTCGCGTAAGGCCGCGAACAACCTGACTAGCTCCGGTTGCATATGCACCAAGCTTAGCGCAGCGCCTGACGAGTGAACCGGGAAACTGGGTTCCGCATCTGCGGTTTATGTCTCTCCCACTTTTTCCACCTTCACCCGCGCGATTCGGTTGCGGTCCATCTCCAGCACCGTGTAGCGGCGGCCTTCGTGCTCAACATGGTCGCCGGCGCGCGGGATGGCGCCCAGCCGAAACAGCAGAAAACCGGCCAGCGTCTCAAAACCGGCGTCCGTCGGGATCTCGATGCCGAACTCGGTTTCGAGATCGCGGATGCGCGTGGCGCCGTCCAGTTCGATCTCGCCGGTATACGTGTCGCGGCGCACGTCCCTCTCGTCGTGTTCATCCTCGATGCGTCCTACCAGGTGCTCCAGCACGTCCTTCAGCGTCAGCATCCCCACCACGGTGCCGAATTCATCCACCACCATGGCCATGTGGGAGTGGCCGGCGCGGAACTGTTCGAGCATTTGCGAGAGCGGCTTGGTCTCCGGCACCACCAGGTGCGGGCGCAGCAACCGGCCAATGTGGAAACTGCGGCTGGCCTGGCCGGAGCGGATGGCGCGCCGCCGCTCCTCCCAGACCGGCAGCAGGTCCTTGTAGTGCAAAATGCCGACGATTTTCTCGGGCGAGCCGCGGTAGACCGGCAGCCGCGAATGTTTTTCCGCAATCATCGTGCGCAGCACGTCGTCCAGGCCGGCGCCAGCTTCCACCGATACGATGTCGTTGCGGGGCACCATGATCTCGCGCGCCACCACGTAGTCCAGGTCGAGCACGCGGTGGATCATGTCCTCCTGCGCTTCCGGCAGGTACCCCAGCCCGCGGCTGGAACTTACGATCAGCTTGAGCTCCTCGGCCGAATGGCCACCGTGCACGGCGTTCTTCAAATTCAGCGCGCGGGTGATGAAGCCGGCCGAGCGTTCCACCACCACCACGAACGGCAGTGACACGCGGTAAAACAGCAGCAGCGCCGGCGCTACAATCGCCGCCATCTTGTCGGCTTGGGCGATCGACAGATTCTTGGGAACCACTTCGCCCAGCACCACGTGCAGGTACGAGATCACCAGGAAGGCAAACACCAGGCAGGCGCCATGCAGAATGTCCGCCAGCAGCGGACTTGGCTGCGGAGGCAACCGGGAAACCAGAATCTGGTACAGGGTGTTCTCGCCGGCCCAGCCCAGCCCCAGGCTGGCGAGCGTGACGCCCACTTGCGTTACCGACAGCAGCCGGCCCGGATTCGACAGCAGGTTGAGCGCGGCCTGCGCGCCGGCGGCGCCGTTCTCCGCCATTTGCCGCAGCCGCGAATGCCGCACCGAAAGCAGCGCCACCTCGGCGCCGGCGAAGAAACCGTTCACCGCGATCAGCAGCGCGACCAGAACGATTCGAAATGGGTAATAGGTCAAAGTCCGCCGACCACATTTTAGCGGATCTCAAACCAAAAGCTTGCGCCAGCAGCGTCTATGATGGGAGTTGGACTGGTTTCCATGACAACTGGACCGCTCCCTATGGTCGCGGCTCCGTTGCGTTCGGGCGGCCCGAAATGTCACATTCCATATTGGCGCGAATCTTAAAGACCGTGAATCTGTCGATTGCCGTGCTCGTTGTCGCGGCCCTGGCAGTGGTGTATTGGTGCGTCTGGCGGCCGCTGCCGCAGCATTCCGGGTCGATCGAAGCTCCGGTGTCGGCGCCCGTTGTGGTGCGATTCGATGCGCACGGCGTGCCGCACGTCGAAGCATCCAGCCTCGAAGATGCCCTGTTCGTGCAAGGCTACGTGACCGCGCAGGACCGGCTGTGGCAAATGGATGCGTTGCGCCGTCTGGCCGCGGGCGACCTGTCGGAGGCGGTTGGCGCCGCGGCGCTGGAGTCGGATCGCGAGTCCCGCCGCCTGCGGATGCGCCGCATCGCCGAACACGCATACGTCGATATGCCGGCGCCGGATCGCGCCGCGATGGCCGCATACGCCCGCGGCGTCAACGCGTTTGTGAACAGCCATCTGGACAACCTGCCGCTCGAGTTCCGCCTGCTCGGCTACCAGCCGCGTCCCTGGAGCGTGGTGGATTCACTCTTGATCTGCCTGCAGATGTTTCGCACTCTCAGCACTTCCTGGCGCGACGATTTGCTCAAGCGCGACATGCTGGCGCACGGCGACGCGCAGAAAGTTGCTTTTCTGTTTCCGGCGCGCAGTGGCGGCTCGGCGCCGCCCGGTTCCAACGGCTGGGCCCTGTCGGGCGCCCATACGGCTTCCGGCAAGCCGCTGTTGGCCAACGATATGCACCTGGAGTACGGGCTGCCTGGCATCTGGTACATGACTCACTTGCGGGCGCCCGCCATCGACGTCTCCGGCGTGGCGCTGCCTGGCGTTCCCGGAATTATCGTGGGACACAACCAACGCATCGCCTGGGGCATCACCAATCTCGGATTCGACGTCCAGGATCTGTACATCGAAAAACTCGATCCGCGCACCGGCCGCTATCTCTTCCGCGGTCAAACCGAGCAGGCGCGCCTGGAGCGCGAGATCATCCGCGTGAAGAACCAAAAGGCGGAGGAGATGCCGATCTGGGTCACGCGTCACGGGCCGCTGTTTGTCAATGAGAATGACACGCCAATGGCGCTGCGGTGGGTCGCCGCCGAACCGGACTTCGTCCAATACCCATTCCTCGATATCGACCGCGCGCAAACCTGGGCGGGATTCAGGGCTGCCCTGGAGCGCTTGCCGGGCCCAGCCTCCAACTTCGTCTACGCCGATACGGACGGCAATATCGGCTATCAGGTCGCCGGCAGATTGCCCGTGCGGCGCGGCTTTGCGGGCGACGTGCCTCTGGATGGCTCGTCCGGCAATTTCGAATGGGATGGCTTCATCCCGTTCAGCGAGCTCCCCACCGCCTTCAACCCGCCGGGCGGCATCATCGCCACTTCCAACCAGGACCCGTTTCCCGAAGGCTATGCTTACCCTGTCGGCGGCCGATTCGCCCCGCCCTACCGCGCCAGCCAGGTGCGTGCGCGCCTCGAGTCCCGCCAGGGCTGGCGCGCCGAGGACATGCTTGGCGTCCAGTGCGACGTGTACTCGGCGCTTGGCAAGTTTCTGGCCGGGCAACTGGTGACCGCTTACGATAACCGCCACGCGCATGTCACCAACCTCGAGGACGTGATCGCCTTGCTGCGTGCCTGGAACGGGCAGATGGAAGCTCGCGAAGGCGCGCCGTTCCTGGTCGCCCTCGCGTTCACCCACGTGCGCACGGCGCTGGCCGAAAACGCCGCCCCCGGCGCCGCGGGTCAGTACGACTTCCCGATGAGCTACGCCGTGGTGGAAAAGCTGCTGCGCGAGCGCCCGGCCGGCTGGTTCGCCGATTACGACGAGATGCTTTTGACCGCGCTGGTGGATGCGGTCGAAGAGGGCGAGCGCATCCAGGGGCGCGACCATGCGCGCTGGCAGTACGGCGCCTATTCGAAGATGCTCATCCTCAACCCGGTCATCCACCGGGTCCCGTGGGCCGGTAAGTATTTCGATATCGGACCCGTGCCCATGAGCGGTTCGCCGGTCAGCGTGAAACAGGTCACCGCCCATTTGGCGCCGTCCATGCGGATGGACGCCGACCTGGCCGATTGGGACCGCTCGCTGCTCAACGAGACCATCGGCCAATCCGGCCAGGTGCTGTCCGGCCATTATCGCGACCAGTGGGACGCCTACTACGCCGGCCGCAGCTTCCCCATGCAGTTCCGCAAAATCGAAGCCGCCAGCACGCTCGAGTTCCGGCCCGCCGGCCGCTGACGCCGTGGCGCGGGCTGTCGATCCTGCTGAGCCGAGAGTCGTCCCGGCTTTTCTTTAGACCCGGACCAGAACTTCCCGCAGCCGCTCTCGGGTGAGGAAGAATTTCACCGATTGGAAATCGGCAAACAGCTTTTCCAGTGCGCGGTTGTTGAACAACTGCACCGCCGGGCGCGTGCCGTGCTGGGTCAATTGCAGCGAACTCAGTTCCAGGATGCGGAACGTGTAGCAGGGAACTCTCTCGAGCTTGTCGTCCGATTCGAAGAACGCCAGCATCTGGCTCTTCGGCCGCGCTACTTTGTGCACCCGCGCTACCACCGCTTGCAGCAAAGCCGGCGCCAGATACTCGAGCGAGTCCCACAGCAGGACGCCGTCGAAATGGTCTTCCGGATAGTCCAGCGCCTGCCGCAGAAAGAAGTCGATCCGGCCGGGATTGGAATGATCGACCGTGCCTTCGGCGCCGAATGTCTCGTGCAGGATCTGCAGGAAATTCTCGGAGTAGAGCCGGTGCCCCAGGTTGGTGATGAAGTTCACGTTCTCTTGCGATGCGCCGCCCAAATCGAGAATCGTGAGGCCGGACTGCCCGCGGATATCCAGGAAAAACTCTTCCAGCGCCCGGCTGCGCCGCGTGGTGACCACTTCGGGCTCGTCGGCGCCGCCATGGCGAAAGCGGCCCGGTGGCGAGCCGCCACTGGGGGCGGAACTTCGGAGCTGGCCACGCAAAAAATTCTTGAGTGGTCCTGGCAGCGGCATCGGCTACGTGGTCTGCCTCAGCGTTTCACTTCGGCGGCGGCGACAGCCGGCGCCGGAGGAGGGGCCGCCGGTGCGGCGGGTTGCGGCAGCTTGGCGGCAGCCCGGGCGGGTTCCGGCTTGATGATATCGATGCTGCCCTTGAAGTACGCGCCGTCCTCGATCAGGATGCGCGCCGTGCGGATGTCACCCACCAGACGCGCGTCCTTGCGGATCTCGATCCGGTCGGCCGCTTCCACATTGCCCTGAATGGTGCCTAACGCAACCACTTCGCGCGCTTTGACGCCGGCATGGATGTTGCCGTTCGGGCCCACGGTAAGCTTGTGCTCCAATAACTCTACCGTGCCTTCCAAGTCTCCATCGACATACAGGTCTTCCTTGCTGAAGATCTGGCCGACGATCTTGACCGCTTTCCCGATGCTGGCCATTCCGCTGCGGGCGTCCATATCGGATCTTGCGATAGGCGTGCTGGACACTGGTGCTGCCTCCTTCTTCGATTCTGTAAAACTGGGAGCCGAGGGTATAGTCACCGGACTTGGCGGGTGGCTGGCTGGCGGGACGTAGGGCTTTGGTGGTTCTTCGTCCCGGCGCTTATTCCACATGCGGGCGCCCTCCTGGAATTGAGATGATTTCGTGCATTTGTGCTGCTTCTCCAGTCTAACAAGGGCGGGACGCAAAAAGGCAAGCCGGATTTGCCGGCCGAAAGAGCGCGTTTCGGGGTGGTTTCGCACACGCCGGTTTGCCGCATAATCGAAACATGGCCGAGGGATTGCGTTTTGCCTGCCAGCCGGGATGCATCGCCTGCTGCACGCAGCAGGGTTTTGTCTATCTGACCGAAGCCGACGCATTGCGCATCGCAGAATACCTGGGCCTGAGCGCGCGGGCATTTGAGAAGCGCTACTGCTACCGCACCCGCCGCCAGCTTCGTCTCCGCGTGCCGCGCGAGGCGCAATGTCATTTCTTGCGCGACGGCGGCTGCTCCATTCACGCCGTCAAGCCAACCCAATGCCGCATTTTTCCCTTTTGGCCGGAGCAGGTAAACAGCCGCGCCGAGTGGCGCAAGACCGCGCGGTATTGCCCCGGCATCGGCCAGGGCCCCCTAATTCAGATCGAATCCGCGCGCGCCGAGGCGGAGGAAATGCGGGAAGCGTATCCGTGGATGTACCGGTAGGGCGTAAATTGATTCCGGCCACTTCTGGCTGGCATTGATACAATTGCTTAGGGTATGGAACTCGCGATTCGGATCCAGATTGAGGAACTGCCGGAGGGAGTCTATCTGGCGACTTCGGACGAAATGCCGGGTCTGGTGGCGCAGGGGCGCACAGTTGCGGAAGCCCTCGATATCGCGCGCGATGTTGCTCGCAAGCTCATTGAAGCGCGCCGCGAACGGGAAGGCGATGTCCCGTTTCCAACGGCCTCCGGCCGGTCCGATTACACAATCGTGGTGGCCGCGTAGGTGGGCCGGCTCGCCGGCTTCCCTTATCGCGAGGTCGTGCGAAGGCTGAAGGCCTGTGGATTCCAGTTTGATCGGCAAGCTGCCGGCAGTCATGAGATCTGGTATAACCCCGGCAATAATCGCTATACGACGGTCCCGAATCATCCCGGCGACATGCCCGAAGGAACGCTCCGCGCGATCCTGAAACAGGCTGGCGTAGATCCCGACAACTTTCTCGATCTCTGAGATGCCACGCGAACGGACGGCTCTTCACGGAGCTATTTCGGCTCAAAACTCTTGACGGCGCACCAAGTTCCGCTAGTTCAGATCGAATCCGCGCACAGCCGGGCAGCCCAAGCTCTCACGCCGGGAAGCCGCGGAACACTCCGTCTTCATCAACCCAGTCGGCGAATTCATAAAAGTCCATGTTCGCGATGGAGAGGTTGTTTTCAATACCCTGAATTTGAGACGGAATCGCGCGGAAAGTCCGGCCGCGCCGATTGCACAGGTCCATCACAAGGAAATTCCGGACGCTGGGTCGCGATTCTGTCAACGACGAAAAGAAATGTGTGGTTGTAGTCGCCCGCCACCCGTGCCAGCAGCCCTTCTTCTGTAAGATCGCCGAACCCGGTATCCTCCAGAAACTCGACGTACGCGTGGAACTCGTAGCTGCCTTCATGGACCGGGGCGCGAATCAGCTCACAAATCGTCTCCCAGGCGGGCTGGTTCCCGAAGTCCGTCCGGATTACGAGGGGATGTTCTGACTGCGGAAGTAATTCCATTTGCACACATCCAGGCTTGAAGCAATTTCTTTCCAGCCCGCGGCGGTCACGCCGTTCGCGGCGGCGCCTCCACGCCCAACGTCTCCTCCCCGCCTACTTCCCTTCCACCGCTGCGATCCGCGCTCTCGCCAGTGCCACAGCTTCCAGCGCCGCTGTCGACGCGTCGCCGGTGGTGGCGGCATGCATCTCTTTCTGAGCGCTCTCCAGGTCGGTGCGGGCTTTCGCGACATCGATATCTTCGGCGCGCTCGGCCAGGTTGGCCAGCACCCGCACATGGCCGGAGAGTACTTCCACCAGGCCGCCTTGCACGGCCAGAAAATGGCGCGCGCCGCCGGAGGCGTAACTCAGCGCGCCGGCGCCGAGCAGGCTGAGCAGCGGGGCGTGCCCGGGGAGAATGCCCAGGTAACCGTCCTGGCCGGGCACTTGCACATCGGTGACCTGCTCGCTCACCATCGCGCGCTCCGGCGTGGCCACCTCGAGTTCGATACTGTCCGCCATCTCAGGCCTTCTTCAGTTCTTCGGCGCGCTCCAAAACCTCTTCGATGGACCCTTGCATGAAAAACGCCTGCTCGGGTAAATCGTCGTGCTTGCCCTCGGCGACTTCGCGGAATCCTTTTACCGTGTCTTCCAGCTTCACGTATCTGCCCTTGATGCCGGTGAACTGCTCGGCCACGTGGAAGGGCTGCGAGAGGAAACGCTGAATCTTGCGGGCACGCGCGACGGTGAGTTTGTCTTCGTCGGAAAGCTCGTCGATACCCAGAATGGCGATGATGTCCTGCAGATCCTTGTAGCGCTGCAAAATGCCCTTCACCATTTGGGCGCACGCGTAGTGGTCCTGGCCGATAATGATGGGGTCCAGGATGCGCGAGGTGGAAGCCAGCGGATCCACCGCCGGATAAATGCCCAGCGCGGCGATATCGCGCGACAGGTTGGTGGTGGCGTCCAGGTGCGCGAACGCCGTGGCGGGAGCCGGATCGGTGTAATCGTCGGCGGGTACGTAAATGGCCTGCACCGACGTGATGGAGCCTTTTTTGGTGGACGTGATGCGCTCTTGCAACTCACCCATTTCGGTGGCCAGGTTGGGCTGGTAGCCGACCGCGGATGGCATGCGGCCGAGCAGCGCCGAAACTTCCGAGCCCGCCTGCGTAAACCGGAATATGTTGTCGATGAAGAGCAGCACGTCCTGCCCTTCCTGATCTCGGAAGTACTCGGCCACGGTCAGCCCGGTCAGTCCCACCCGCAGGCGCGCGCCAGGCGGCTCGGTCATCTGGCCGTAGATCATGGCGCATTTCGACTTGTGGTAATCGTGCGGATCGATGACGCCGGATTCCTGCATCTCCAGCCACAGGTCGTTGCCTTCGCGGGTGCGCTCGCCCACGCCGGCGAACACCGAAACACCGCCGTGCTTCTGGGCGATGTTGTTGATCAGCTCCATGATGATGACGGTCTTGCCCACGCCGGCGCCGCCGAACAGGCCGATCTTGCCGCCGCGCAGATAGGGCTCGAGCAGGTCGATCACCTTGATGCCGGTCTCGAACATCTCCAGGCGCGTCGACTGGTCTTCAAATGACGGCGATGGCCGGTGGATGGGGAAATACGTCTTGGCTTCCACCGGGCCCATTTCGTCCACCGGCTGGCCGATCACATTGAGCACGCGCCCCAGCGTTTCCGGCCCCACCGGCACCTGCACCGGGCAGCCCAGGCTGATGGCTTTCATGCCGCGCACCAGGCCTTCGGTGGGCTGCAACGCCACCGTGCGCACGCGGCCTTCGCCGATGTGCTGCTCCACCTCGCAGATAATATCGATGGGCTGGGGGGCGTCGAACCCCTCGCTGGTGATGCGAATGGCGGTGTAGATGAGGGGGATCTGCCCCTCGGGAAACTCGCAGTCCACAGCCGGCCCGGCCACTTGCACTACTTTTCCGATGATGGTTCCGTCGCTTGCCATAGCTTCCTTTTACCCTGCTGCCGCGGCGCCGCTGACCACCTCGATGATTTCCTTGGTGATGCTGGCCTGGCGCACGCGGTTCAAGAACAATGTCAACTTGTCGATCATTTCGCCCGCGTTCGAAGTGGCCGCTTCCATGGCGGTCATGCGCGCGGCATGCTCGGCGGCCGACGATTCGATCAGCGCGCGGAAGAACTCCATTTCCACGTAGCGCGGCAGCAGCACGTCCAGCATCGCAGCCGGCGCCTGCTCGAAGATGTAGTCCACTGTGACCGGCCCGGCGGGCAATTCCACCGGCAGCACCCGCGACACAGTCAGCTTCTGGGTGGCCACGCTCTTAAACTCGTTGTAGATGATGTAGACCGCGTCGATTTCCGCGCGGCGGTACATGTCCATCACCCTGCGCGCGATGGCGGCCGTGTCCGCGTAGGCGGGCTTGTTGGCGAGGCCGATCGATTCGCCGGTGATCGGCCCGCGGCGTTTGCGAAAGAAATCGCGGCCCTTGCGGCCAATCAGCTCCAGCTTCACGGAAGCTTGGGGACGCTCCTTGATGAAGTGCACCGCGCCTTTGATGAGGTTGGTATTGAAAGCGCCGGCGAGTCCCTTGTCGGCGCTGATCGCCAGCAGCAGGACGTTGCGCTCCTCGCGCCGGGCGAGCAACTCGTTCTGGCCGGCCAGCTCGTCCAGCGCCGCGGCCGCGGCTACGTTCGCCAGCACGCTGCGCAGCATACCGCCGTACGGGCGCGACCGGATGACGCGATCCTGCGCGCGGCGCAGCTTGGCCGCCGAGACCATCTTCATGGCCTTGGTGATCTGCTGCGTGTTCTTGACCGAGCGGATACGCCGCCGGATGTCGATAAGGCTAGGCATGCGCCGGTTCCGCGGTTTTCAGATCGGCCACGAACCGCGCCTTGAATTCTTCCACCGCACGCTTGAGCTTGCCGCGCAGCTCGTCGTCCAGCGCCTTCTTGGTGCGAATTTCGTTCCACAGCGAAGGGTGGGCGTTGTCGATGAAGCGGTAGAGCTCGTCCTCGAATTTGCGGCACTGCTCCACCGGGAGATCGTCCAGGTAGCCCTGCGTGCCGGCGAAGATGATGGCGATCTGCTTCTCCACCGGCAGCGGCTGGTATTGGTTCTGTTTGAGAATCTCCACCAGGTGTTTGCCGCGGTTGAGCTGGGCCAGCGACGCTTTATCCAGATCGCTGCCGAACTGGGCGAACGCCGCCAGATCGCGGTATTGCGCCAGGTCCAGGCGCATGCTGCCGGCGATCTGCTTCATCGCCTTGATTTGCGCATTGCCGCCCACGCGGCTGACCGAGATGCCCACGTTGATGGCCGGCCGCACGTTCGAGTTGAACAGGTCGCTTTCGAGAAAGATCTGGCCGTCCGTGATGGAAATGACGTTGGTGGGAATATAGGCGGAGACGTCGCCGGCCTGGGTTTCGATGAAGGGCAGCGCGGTCAGCGAGCCGCCGCCGTGCGCGGTGCTCAGCTTGGCGGCGCGCTCCAGCAGCCGGCTGTGCAGGTAGAAGACGTCGCCCGGATAGGCTTCGCGCCCCGGCGGCCGCCGCAGCAGCAGCGAGATTTCGCGATATGCCGCGGCGTGCTTGGAAAGGTCGTCGTAGATGCACAACGCGTGGCGGCCATTGTCGCGGAAGAATTCGCCCATCGCGCAGCCGGAGAATGGGGCGATGTACTGCATCGGCGCCGGGTCCGACGCGGTTGCCGCCACCACGATGGTGTACTCCATGGCGCCCGCGTCCTGCAGCGTCTTCACCACCGTGGAGCGCTTCTGGCCGATCGCGACATAGAGGCAAATCATGTCGCCGCCCTTTTGGTTGATGATGGTGTCGAGCGCGATGGCGGTCTTGCCGGTCTGGCGGTCGCCGATGATCAGCTCGCGCTGGCCGCGGCCGATCGGAATCATGGCGTCGATGGCCTTGAGGCCGGTCTGCATCGGCTCTTTCACCGGCTGGCGCGCCACCACCCCTGGCGCCAGCCGCTCCACCGGGTTGAACTGGGTGGTCAGGATGGGGCCCTTGTCGTCGATCGGATGACCGAGCGCATCCACCACGCGGCCGATCAGCGCATCGCCCACCGGCACCGACATGATACGCCGCGTGCGCCGCACCTCGTCACCTTCCTTGATCTCCGTGTAGTCGCCCAGCAGCACCGAGCCCACCTGGTCTTCTTCCAAGTTCATCGCGATGCCGGCCACATCGTGGGGGAACTCGATCAGCTCGCCGGCCATCACCTTTTCGAGGCCGTGAATTCTGGCGATGCCGTCGCCCACCGAAATCACCGAGCCGACCTCGGAGACGTCGATCGCCTTTTCGTAGTGCTCAATCTCCTGGCGGAGAATGCTGGTAATCTCGTCCGCTCGAATCTGCGCCATATTCCTTCTTTTCCGTTACGATGAACCTTCCGCGCTGAGCCGCCGCTTCAGGACCTGCAACTGGCCGCGCACCGAGCCGTCATACACCGTGGAGCCGATACGCGCCACCACGCCGCCGATCAGGGAGGCGTCCACCGCGAACCGCGCGCGCAGGCGCTTGTCGCTCGACTTCTCGAGCGCCGCGGTGAGCGCCGCGCGCTGCTCCTCGGTCAGTTCGCGCGCCGATGCCACCTGGGCGCGGGCGAACCCCAGCCGCTCATCCAGAATCTGCTCGAAGGCGTTGACCACGTCGCTGAACTCCGCAATGCGGCGATGATCGATCAATACAAATAGAAAATTGCGCGTGATGCGCGATAGCCCCAGAATGTCCGCCACGCGGCCGATGACAGCCCGCTTGCGCGCCGGCGGCACCGCCGGCGTGATAAGGGCGTTGCGCAGCTCGGCCGATTCGAGCGCGCCTTCGAAGGAGCGCAGCTCGCCCAGCGCGTCCTGCGGAGCAAGCGCGGAGCCTGCGGCGGTCACCACATCGGCAAGCGCATTCGAGTATCGCGAGGCTGCGGCGGAAACAGGCATGGCTTCTCAGCTTGCAGTGGCGGGCGGATGGAGGTCACGCACGAAGCCGCCCACCAGCCGGTCTTCGGTCGCCGCGTCCATGCGGGCGCGGACTCTCTGCTCCGCCAGCTCTACCGCCAGTTGCGCGGCATAACGTTGCAAGTCGAGGCGCGCGGCTTTCTGGGCCGTCCGAATTTCCTGTTCGCCGTTGGCCCCGATCTTGGCAATCTCGGTGGCCGTCTGCTGCGCGTAACGCTCCACTTCGGCGGCGGATTCCTTCTGCGATTCGGCGCGCAGCGCCGCGATTTCCGCGTCCAGGTTGGCCAGCCGGCGGTCTACTTCGGCGGCGCGTGCCGCGGCGTCCTTGGCGGTCAGCTCCGATTGCTCCAGGTCCTGGCGAATTCCGGCCGCGCGCGCCGCGTAATAGGGGCCGGCGTGTTTGCGAATCAAGTAGCCCATTCCTGCGGCAAAAAGCAGGAAGTTCGCCCACTCGCAGATTTTGAGAATGCCTTCGTGGGATGCGGCTTCCTTCTTCTCGGGCTCCGCCGCCAGCGCCGCGGTGGTCAGGCCGGCGGCGAGAACGGCGAGCGATACCGCCAATACCAGCCGCTTCATGCCGCCCTCCCGCGCAGGATGGAATCCGCAATCTGGTTGGCCAGCGCGTCGCTCGTGGCGGCCAACTCCTGCTTGAGGATTTCGGTTTCCTGCGCAAGCTGCCGCTGGGCTTCGCGGACTAACTGCTCGGTGCGCTGCCGGGCGGCCAGAAGCTCGCCGGCCTGACGATCGGCAAGTTGCCGGTGCGCCTGTTCCTGCGCTTGGTAGACTTCGGAACGCGCCGCCCGCAACGCGGCTTCATATTGCGCGGTCTTTGCCGCGGCCAGCTCCAGCGCTTCGGCGGCCAGCTTGCGTGCGCCCTCTGTGGCATCGAAGCGCCGCTGAAGCACTTTCTCCAGAGGTTTGAAGAACATGTACTTCAGGTAGAAGTTGAGCGCAATCACCAGCAGGAAGGTAGGCACAGCCCGCAGCAGTAGCTGCCCTAGTTCGTTCAGCATTTCATCCATGGAGACTCGGAGTGTGGGGGTCGGCCCGTTAACTGAAGGCCCAGGGTAGCATTCGGCGGAAAGGGCAGTCAACCGCTAGGTGGGGCATGCTTTAGCTTGCCATTTCGCAACTACGGCGGCGTTCTGTTGCGCGACTCGCGAGGGGCCAGGCGAACTGCGCCGCGGCCGTTCGCGTACTATGTACTTACATGGCCCCAACCGCGCCCGCTGCCAGCCCGATCCCGTTACAAATCGATTCCATTGTCAAGCGCTTCGGTGAAGTCACCGCCGTCGCCGGTATCTCGCTCGAAGTCCACGAACGCGCCTGTCTGGGTTTGCTCGGCCCCAACGGCGCGGGCAAAACCACGCTGATTCGCAGCATCGTCGGCCGCGTCCGGCCCGATTCCGGCAGCGTGCGCGTATTCGGGCAGCCGGCCAGCTCGCCGGCGGCTCGCCAAGAGCTGGGCTGGGTACCCCAGGAGTTGGCGCTGTATCCGCTCCTCACCGGCCGCGAGAACCTGGATGCCTTCGGCCGCTACCAGGGACTACGCGGTAGATCCCTGCGCGAGGCCATCCAATGGTGCCTGGAATGGGCATCTCTGGCCGACCGCGCCGACTCCATCGTCAAGACCCTGTCGGGTGGCATGAAGCGGCGCCTCAACATGGCCGCCGGGCTGATTCATCGTCCGCGCATCGTGCTGCTCGACGAGCCGACCGCCGGCGTCGATCCGCAATCGCGCAATCACATCTTCGAGATGGTCGAGGCTCTCCGCGGCGACGGCGCCACCGTGATCTACACCACGCACTATATGGAAGAGGCCGAACGCCTCTGCGACCGCATCGCGATCGTGGATCATGGCCGGATCATCGCCCAAGGCTCTAAGGATGAGTTGGTGGCGCAGTCCTTTGGCACGCGGAGCGACGTTCTCATGCGTCTCGACGCGGCGGCTCCCAACGCCGAAGCCTGGACCGCCTCGCGCGGCGGAACCCTCCAGGACGGTGTCGCGCATTTTCCGGTCGACCGGCCCTCCGATATCGCATCGCTGCTGGAGGCGGCCGCCCGCGATTCGCTCGACGTCATCGACCTGGTCCTGCGCCGGCCCAATCTCGAATCGGTTTTCTTGAAGCTCACCGGAAGGGACCTCCGCCAATGATCGCCACCATCGTCCGCAACGGCTTCCGCGCGCTCCGACGCGATCGAGGGGCGCTGGTTCTTTGCTTCGTCGTGCCGGTCGCCTTCTTCAGCATCTTTGCCATCATTTTTGGCTCCATGTCTGGCAATTCCACACCGCGCGTCCATGTCCTGGTGGTGGATGAGGACCACAGCGTCGCATCCGCGCGCCTGGTCCGCGGCTTGCACCAGGAGCGCGCGCTGGCCACCGATACACGTCCCGAGACCAAAACCGGTGAGCCAAAACCGCCCGAGTACACCGCCGCCACCGCCGAAGCGGCTGTCAAGAACGGCACGGCGCCGGCCGCGCTCATCATTCCCGCCGGCTTTGGCGCCAATCCCATTTCGTTCACGCCGGGGCCGGGCCGCCAGCCGATTCGTATCTTGCACGACAGCTCGAATCCGGTGGCTGCCCAGATGGTCGCCGGGCTGCTGCAAAAAGTCGCGATGACCTCTTTATCCGGCTCCATGGCGGAGTTGGGGACGCGGTATCTTGCTTTGGCCAGCGGCGGCCTGACGCCGCAGCAGCGGCAGAACCTCGACGCGAACTTGGCGCGCATACGCGAGCTGGATGCGCGGCGCGACGCGCAGAGCGACGCAGGGGCCGCGGCCAAAGGCGACAACACCGGCGGCCTGGTTGCCGTCGAGACGCGCGACGTAGTCGGCGAAAACAAGAAGAACTCGATGATCGCGTATTACGCGGCGGCAATCGGCGTTATGTTCCTGATGTTCACCGCCAGCGGCGCCGGAGGCAGCCTGCTGGACGAAGCCGAAAGCGGCGCGCTAGACCGCATCCTGAGCGCGCGTGTGACTATGACCACGCTGCTCGCGGGTAAGTTGACTTACCTCGCGCTTCTCGCCAGCTCCCAACTTACATTGATGTTTCTATGGGGCGCGGCAGTCTTTCACCTCGACCTCTTTACGCACTTAGCTGGGTTCTTCGTGATGACCGTGGCTACCTCGTTCACCGTGGCATCGTTCGGCCTATTGCTGGCCAGCGTCTCGCACACCCGCGCGCAGCAGGCCAGCCTTGCCACCCTGCTCATTCTTACCCTCTCGGCGATCGGGGGCAGCATGTTTCCACGCTACATCATGCCTGAGACCATGCAGAAAGTGGGCCTGCTGACGTTCAACGCGTGGGCCATCGACGGTTACACCAAGGTTTTCTGGCGCGATGAGCCGGTATCGCACCTGGCTCCCCAGGTGGGCGTGCTGCTTGGCGCCGGCGTGCTCCTCTTCCTGGCCGCCCGCCATTTCGCGCGCCGCTGGGAATCGGTGTGAGCGGAAGACGGAAGACAGGAGTCAGTCAGAAGACAGGAGCCAGAAGACAGGAGCCAGAAGACAGAAGACAGAGGTCAGGAGTCAGGAGGAGTCAGGAGTCGGAAGACAGAACTCAGAGGGCAAAATCATCCTGACTTCAACACGCCGCCGCGCTACTTGCTCGCCGGGGTGACCTGCTTTCCGTTTTCTGCTTTCTTTTCTTCTGACTTCTGACTTCTGTCTTCTGACTTCCGTCCTCGCTACTTGCTTCCCAACCTTGCCCTGGCACTTTCTTCCTCGCCCCACTGAAACGGTGCGTCGCCGGAAAGTTCGAGGAAGAGCTTGTAATTCGCGCGGGCCGCGTCCGGCCGGCCCTGCTTCTCGGCCGCTTCGCCGCGTAGGAAGAAGAGGCGAGGGAACCAGCACGCTGCAAACGCGTCAATGCCGTTCGGCCCCAGAATCGGATTGTGTTCGAGCAGCGGCGCCGCATTCGCGGCCTGCCCGGTCTCCAAATACGCCCAGGCGAGCAGCACCGGCGGCTCCGGGTCGGTGGGCTCGGCATTTTCATAGGCGCGCCGGAGCACTGGCAGCGCAGCGTCAAACTGTTTTCCCAGCAGCAGAGCCTGCCTGAGCACGAAATCCCGTCTCCCGACTTGTTCGGACCCCAGTTTCTCCGCGCGCTCTCTCCACTCTGCGGGACTTGCCGTAGGCTCGGTCAGGATCGCGGCCATGGCCGCCAGCGGCTCGGTTGGCAAGGCTACCTGAACCTGCGTCCGCGCCGTGGCGCGGTCGCCCATGTAGAGGCTCCAAATCGCCAGTTGCGCGTGCGCCTCCGTTGCCCAGACGTTCGCCCGTCCGGCATCCTGGCGGCGCGCGAAGGCTTCCAGATCGCGGTAACCCTCCCGGCGCCGGCCACTCAGGAAGCGCCACTGGGCGCGGTAGATCTCCGCCCCCCACGGATCCTGGGGTATGAATCGCGCTTGGACGTATTTCTCCGACAGGTCGTCGGCGCCCGCCCGGTCGCCGGTCATCAGGCGCGCCATCGCCGCCTTCAGCCATTCGATGTTGTTCAGAAAGTGCGGATTTTGTTTCGCCGCCTGCACGTAGAAGGCCTCGGCCTCCCGCGGATGGCCGGTCAGCAATTCGACATCGCCCAGCGAATCGACCGAGTTGGGATCGGAGGGCCGCAGCGCCTGGTAGCGGCGCAAGTCCGCAACGGCTTCGTCGAGATGGCCGGCGAAGGCTGCCGCGTACGCGCCCTGGTTGAGGGCCGCCACTTGGGTCGGATCGATCTCCGCCGCTTGGCGGAAAGCCGCTTGGGCCGCGCCATAGTCGTGCCCGGAAAACGCGGCACTGCCGAGCCCGAACCATGCCTCCGCATTGGCCGGCTCGGCAGCGGCCAACGCGGCTAGCGCCGCTTGCCGCGCGGCCGCCTGGTTTTCCAGCGTGGCGATTTCCAGCCGCAGCCGGGCCTGTTCGCTGGCGGGCCTCCCCACAGCTCGAGCCAGCGCTCGATTGAGACAATCGAGAGCGCCGGCACGGTCGCCGTGTTCCACCTTGAGTCCAGCCAGCAGGCGCGCAGCCGGGCCGAATCCCGGATCCGCCTCGAGAGCCGCTTCCGCCTCCGACACCGCTTCGGCCGGGCCGGCGGCTTCGAGCGCTTCGATATAGGCGTGCAGCGCGGCCTCGCTGTGCGTGGCATAGCCGGATGCGCGGGGGGAAATCCGCCGCGCCAGCGCGTTAGCCGCCGCCAGAACATCGCCGCCATCGGCTTCGGCGGTGAACCCGGCCACGATCTTGCCGGTGCGTGGATCGGCCAGGCTCAGCCGCGCCTCCAACCGGCCATTGCGAATGGCATAGTCGCCATAGCCGATGCGCGTGGCGCCGAGCGATAGCGCCGCTGCCTGGCCGGCGGATATGCCGGGCGCCGCGACTGGCCTCGCGCCCAGCGCGCGGTCCATCGCCAGCAATTGCGACCTCGGAATGGCGTAGAGTTCCGGCGCTCCCGCCAGTTCCGTGTTGACGATCTCCTCGAGCGCGCGGCCCACCCAGTCGGCGGCCGGATCGGAGCCCAGATTCTCAAACCGCAGCACCGCCAGCCGCTCGACCGCGGGCACAGCCGCGTGGCGCGTGCACGAAAGTTGGCCGAGCGCAACCGCCGCCAGCACAAGCGAGGAAGCGAGTCGCGAGAGCGTCGTCCTCTGGATTTTATGTGCGGGACTCGCCACGACTAAGTGTACCCGCTCCGGACATCGAATCAGAACCGCTCCGCGAGAAGTGCCTTGAGCTGCCTGATAGCCTCGGGCGCGAACCTTATTGACTGACTCTTCTTCCCCGGGATCTGCCGTACGTTCGAACCGTAGGTGTCCACCTGCAGGTATTGTCCGCCCTTGTCGTCATGAATGATCGAGTAAGTACACTCGACTTCGCTGTGCCGCGTGTCCCTGTCCAAGGCCCTGGGCTCTAACCGACGCACAATTGCCATCTCGAACCTTCCTTTCGTATAGGCGCCTGGCCGGGCTGGCCAAGCCCGCGCGCCCTGCGACTTCCGCCTCAGGCCCTACAGAGTACGCGGCACCCGCGCCATCAGCTCCTTGAATTCAGGCAGATCCTTCAAAGTGGCGAAATCCGGCTCCTCATCCAGGCTCTTCTTCTCCTTGAATCCCTCTTCGAGCGCCCTGCGCAGGTATTGCAGCGCATCATCGTTGCGCCCCATTCTGGCGCATACGCGGGCTTGGTAGAAGTGGTACTTGGCGCGCTCCTCGATGCTGGTCTCTTCCAGAATCTGCCCGACGGCGCCGTGTTGCTTGAACACGTCCGGATCCAGACGGAGCGCGGTCAGCATGCAATCGCTCGCCCGCGCGTAGTCTTTGCGGTTGAACCATGCCCGGCCCAGGTTCTCATAGACGGTGGCGGCCCTGGCCTCGCCCGGCGCCGTCTTCAGCGCGCGGTTGTACCAGTTGATGGCGCGGCGGTAGTTCTTCCTGGCATAGTAGATCGTGCCGAGATTGTTCAACGCCTCCATGTAATCCGGCTTCAGCTTGATGGCGCGCTCATAAGCTTTGCGGGCGTTGTCGAGCTGCTGAGTCTGCTGGTAGGCGATGCCGAGCTTGTTTTGCACCACCGCATTCTGCGCCGGGGCTTGCTGATAGACTTCGATGGCCTCGCGGAATTTCTTCTCGGCCATGAAAATATCGCCACGCGTTTCGCTGGATAGGGGACGCGCCGACGGTTGAGCCGCCGGACTGGGCGTGTCCGGCACCGCCTGGGCCGATAGGGAACTTAGGGCGGCTGCCAGTAGCAGGCCCGCCGGCAGGATCGGCATATGCGACTCAGACTCCCTTATTCTATTTGAACACACCCAACAGGCGGCGCAAGAGGCTCTTTTTTTCCTCCGGCTTGCGCGTGTCCTTGTCCTTCGGCGGAGCGGGCGGGACCTGCTGCGCCACCTCGGCCGAGGTCTGCCGCGCCGCGCGGCGCGCCACCGCCGCCGGCGCCATCTTGGCGCCGCCCTCGGACGGGCTATCCGCGGCAGCCACCGGGTTGCCGCTGCCGGTATCCCAGCCGGCTACGTTGGTAACGCCCGTCCGGCCGCCGTGCAGCGGGCAGGTGCCCACCGGCTCCGTGCCGGCAATGTACACCTCGGTCTGCGTCTTCGGGCAGGCGGGCGTGGCCGGCATCCCGGATTGAGGATCGATTTCCACGCTCACCACTCCCGCCGGCGCGGTGAACTCCTTGGCATCGCGATACTCGCGGAAAGCGAGCGCGCGCTTCATGAACTCGCCCCAGATCGGAGCCGCCGATTTCGCGCCTTCCAGATCCAGATCGCGATTGTCGTCGAACCCGACCCACACCACGCACAACAATTCGGTCGTGTAGCCGGCGAACCAGCCATCGCGCGAGGTTCCGGTCTTGCCCGCCGCCGGCACAGAGAAGCCCTGGTTGCGTACCCCCGCGCCCGTGCCGGTGCCGCGCAGCACCTCCTGCAGCATGTTGGTCATCACGTAAGCCACGCGCGGGTCGAGCACCGCCTTCTGCTCGATCGCGTTCTTATAGATCACCTGCCCCTTGTCCGTGCGCACCATATTGAGAAAGCTCGGCTTTATCCAGACGCCCTGGTTGGCGAACATGGTATACGCGCCGGCCGCTTCGAGCGGCGTGATCTCATACGCCCCCAGCGCCACCGCCGGTGTCGGATGGATGCGGTAGTTCATCCCCGCCCGGTTGGCCATTTCCACCACCGCGTCGAATCCCACCATCTCGGCCACCTTCACCGTCGCCACGTTCATCGAATGCGCTAGCGCGTCACGGAGCGTCACGTGGCCGTGAAACTCATGGTGGAAGTTGCTGGGCTCGTACGGCTTGCCATCGAACCAGAAGGTAGTCGGCTCGTCATCCACCATCGTGCTCGGCGTGATCACGCGGGGGACGCCTTCCACCGCCGTATCCATCGCCGCGGCGTATACAAATGGCTTGAAGATCGAACCCGGTTGCCGCTTGGCAAGCACGTGATTCAACTGGCTCATGCCGTAGTTGCGGCCTCCGGCCAGCGCCTTCACTTCGCCCGTGTGCGGATCGAGAGCCACCAGCGCCACCTGCGGCTCCGGCGGCGTCTGGCCGCGGAAACGCCACTGCCGCTTGATCTGGGCGTCTACGTTCTGCATCCCCAGCCGGATGGCTTCCTCCGCCGCCCTCTGCAGCCGCATGTCGAGCGTCGTGTAAAGGCGGAAGGCGTTGTTCTGAAAATCGGCATCCAGGAACTTGGCCTGTACAGCGTCGTTCACCATGTCGACGAAATACGGCGCTTCCTGCGACTGCGCCGCGCCCTTGGGCGCAACCACCTCCGCATCCACCGCCAGCGCGTAGTCGCGGTCGCTCACGTAGCCGTTCTGGCGCATCATGCCCAGCACCACGTTGCGCCGCTCCTTCACCCGGTCCGGGTGCCGGTACGGATCGAAACGCGCCGGGTTCTGAATCATGCCGGCCAGTTCCGCGGCCTCCGGCAACGTGATCTGGCTGAGGTCCTTGCCAAGGAAGGCCTCGGATGCCTCGCCGAATCCGTGGATGCGGAACGAGCCGCGCGATCCCAGGTAAATATCGTTGGCGTAGTCCTCGAAGATCTGTTCCTTGCTCAGCCGCTGCTCCAGCTCGAGCGTGATCATCATCTCGGCCAGCTTGCGCTTCCATCGCTTGTCCTGGTCCAGCCACAGCATTCGCGCCAACTGCTGGCTGAGCGTGGACGCGCCCTGCTCCTTCCTGCCCTGCTTCAGATCCACGTATGCGGCTTTGATGATGCGCGAAGGGTCGAAGCCCGCATGCTGAAAGAAGTGCTTGTCCTCGGCCGAAGTCACCGCATCCACCAGCACCCCGGGAATGTCGGCGAACTTCACCATGCGGCGTTTCTCGCGGTTCGGGCCGGAAAGGGAGGTGATGAGCTGCGGCTCCAACTGGTACTCGTTGCGAGCCGTGTTGTCCTGCAGGGAAACGATCGAGGAAATCCGGTCCCCGGAGAATTTGATCAGCCCCGCTTCCTGGTCGAAATAGGAATCCGGCCCGGGAAAAACTTCGATCGCGTTCGGATGAAGCTGATAGTAGCCGTCCGGGTTGGAACGCGATTCGCCATAGCCGCTGCGCCGCAGGTCCGCCGCGATGTCCTCCGGCGTCAGCGCGTCCCCCACCGCCACCGATTGCGGCGCGGCGAAGATCTTGGCCGTGTTGGCGAACGGCCCCATGCGCAGCTTCTCGTCCATCAGCCGCGCATAGGTGGCATAGAAGTGAATGAACACACTCAGCGCCACGATGAAGAGTACGGACGCCCCGATCACCATCCACCGGCCCACCCGGCTGAGGAAAAACCGCGCCAGTCCCGACGCCCTCGGGATGCGGAGCTTCATTTCTTTTTTGGCCACTTTTTTCAATTGTCTCATGAAGTCCGCGAAACTCCCGGAATGGCGACACGTTCGCCGCCGCTACTCAGTGCAGCACGCCGCCTTCCATCCGGCGGTTTTGAAATGTGGTCCAACCTTTTCAACGGCTTCGCGCCGCGAACGCCAGGCGCTACATGTCCGTCTGCCGCGGAGAGTGTGGGCTTTGACGCATATCGAGTTTGCTCTCCAGGCCACGATTCGACTTTTCTTTCTCACACCGGTTAGTCTGGAGTAAAGAGAAGCATCCAGATGAAAACAGCTTTGATTTTCGGGATCACGGGGCAGGACGGATCCTTCCTGGCGGAGTTTCTGCTGGAGAAAGGATACGACGTTCACGGCGTGATCCGGCGCGCGTCCACTTTCAACACCGACCGCATCGACTCGGTCTACCGCGACCCGCACGAGAACCGCGCGGCGCTGCGCCTGCATTACGGGGACATGTCGGACGGCACCGGGCTGCGGCGGGTCATCGCGCAGGTGCAACCGGACGAGATCTACAACCTGGCGGCGCAATCCCACGTGCGGGTGAGTTTCGACCAGGCCGAGTACACGGCCGACGTGGTGGGAACCGGAACGCTGCGCGCCTTGGAGGCGGTGCGCGACCACATGAAGGCCGGCGGCAAACCGGTGCGGTTCTACCAGGCCGGGTCGTCGGAAATGTTCGGGGCGGCGCCGCCGCCGCAGAATGAGACGACGCCGTTCTACCCGCGCAGCCCCTACGCGGTGAGCAAAGTGGCGGCGCATTGGTACGCGGTGAATTACCGGGAAGCGTACGGCCTGTTCGTAACCAACGGCATCCTGTTCAACCACGAATCCGAGCGGCGCGGCGAGACCTTCGTGACGCGAAAAATCACGCGCGCGCTGGGCCGCATCAAGCTGGGGATGCAGAAAAAGCTGTACCTGGGCAACCTGGAGGCGAAACGCGACTGGGGCTACGCGGGCGATTACGTGGAGGCGATGTGGATGATGTTGCAGGCGCCGCAGCCCACCGATTACGTGATCTCGACTGGCGAGTCGCACTCGGTGCGCGAATTCCTCGACCTGGCCGGCGAATCGAGCGGCCTCGACTGGACCGAGCACGTGGAAACCGACCCGCGCTACTTCCGCCCCTCGGAGGTGGATCACCTGTGCGGCGACTCCTCGAAGGCGCGCAGCGAGCTCGGCTGGCGTCCTAAAATGGATTTCCCGGAGCTGGTGCGCCTGATGGTGGAACACGACCTGGACCTGGCGCAACAGGAGCGCACTCTGGCGGAGGCGGGCCACCGCGTGGTGTTGCGCGGTTCGGCCCACAGATAAGCACGCATGGACGCACGCATATGAGCCTGTTCCGCTATCGGAGCCGCGACCGTCAGGGAGCGGTTGCTATAGTGATGACGTGACAGGGTCCCAAACACAAGCCATGGAAAAGAACAGTCGCATTTACGTCGCCGGGCACATAGGGCTGGTAGGGTCGGCGATTTGCCGGCGCTTGCGCCAGGAAGGGTTCGCCAACCTGGTGTCGCGCGACCTGCAGGATCTCGATCTGCGCGATCAGGCCGCGACGCGCCGCTTCTTCGCGGAGGAAAAGCCCGAGTACGTTTTTCTGGCCGCCGCCAAAGTGGGCGGGATTCTGGCCAATGCCACCTACCCGGCCGATTTCATATACGACAACCTGGCGATCGAGGCCAACGTGGTTGACGCCGCGGCGCGAACCGGCGTCCGCAAGCTCCTGTTTCTCGGATCTTCGTGCATCTACCCCAAGCTCGCGCCGCAACCGATCCGGGAGGAGTCTCTGCTGACGGGGCCGCTCGAGCCGACCAACGAGTGGTACGCCATCGCCAAGATCGCCGGCATCAAGCTGGCGCAGGCGTATCGCGCGCAGCACGGGCTGAACGCGATCAGCCTGATGCCGACCAATCTGTATGGACCGGGCGACAACTTCGACTTGGCGTCGTCCCACGTATTGCCCGCGCTGATTCGCAAGACGCACGAAGCGTTGCGCGCGGGCGCGCCGGAAATCGTGGTTTGGGGCTCCGGCACGCCGCGCCGCGAGTTCCTACACGTGGACGACTTGGCGGACGCGGCGGTGTTCCTCATGATCGAGTACGACTCGGCCGAAATCATCAACGTGGGAACCGGCATCGATGTGACCATCCGCGAGTTGGCGGAAATGATCGGCCGCGCCGCCGGTTACACGGGCAGCATCGCGTTCGATTCGTCGAAGCCCGACGGCACGCCGCGCAAGCTGCTGGACGTCAGCCGGTTAACGGCGCTGGGCTGGAAGCCCAAGATCGCGCTGGCCGACGGCATCGCCCAAACTTGGCGCTGGTACCTGGAGAACGTCGCTTCGCGGGGCTAGGTCTCCGACCGTGTGATATGGCGCTTTATGTGGTGAACCACTCCCTCACGGTCGTGGCTCCGCTCGGAGCCGCGAGCGTCAGCGAGCGGTTTGGCGATAGAACCGGATCTTGCGGTCATGGAACTAGGGCGCCGTGGAGCAAGCACTCTGCGTGCCGCGCCGACACTCGTGCCGGCGCATGCACAATGGAGCGAAGGGGCGTCGCGAAGAGTCTCGACGCGGCACGCGGAGTGCGTGCACCGCGGCTTATAAGAAGAAATGTTATACCGTAATAGCGTCCTGACACCATCGAGGTTGCTATCGTGTCCATACCCGGCTTTGTGAAATACCTTACCGCCGCCTCCTGCCTCGCGCCCTTGTTCGCGCAACCGGCGACTTATCAGAACCCCGCCGCCCCGCTCGAAAAGCGCGTCGACGATCTGCTCGGGCGGCTCACCCTGGAAGAGAAGGTCTCGCAGCTCATGAACGATTCGGCGGCCATCGATCGCCTAGGCATTCCTCGGTACAACTGGTGGAGCGAATGCCTGCACGGCGTGGCGCGCGCCGGCCGCGCCACCGTGTTCCCGGAGACCATCGGCTTGGCCGCCACCTGGGATACGGACCTGCTCTTCCGCGTTTCCACCGCCATCTCCGATGAGGCGCGCGCCAAGCATCACGAGTTCGTCCGCCGCGGCCAGCGAAATATTTACCAGGGCCTCACCTTCTGGAGCCCCAACATCAATCTCTTTCGCGACCCGCGCTGGGGACGCGGCATGGAAACCTACGGCGAAGACCCCTACCTCACCGGCCGCATGGCGGTCGAGTTCGTTCGCGGGCTGCAGGGCAACGATCCCAAATACTTGAAGACTGTGGCTACGCCTAAACACTACGCCGTGCATAGCGGGCCCGAAAGCGAGCGCCACGTCTTCGATGCCGTCATCGACGATCGCGATTTGTTCGACACCTATCTGCCCCAGTTTGAATCTGCCGTCAAAGAGGGCGGCGCGCTTTCCGTGATGTGCGCGTATAACAGCGTGGATGGCCAGCCCGCCTGCGCCAACCCGCGCTTGCTCGGCGACATTCTGCGCAAGCAGTGGGGCTTCGAGGGGTATGTGGTTTCCGATTGCGGCGCCATCGGCGATATCTACCAGTCGCACAAGTTCGCCGGCACGGCGCCAGAGGGCGTCGCAGCCGCGCTCAAAGCTGGCGCCGATCTCGATTGCGGCGTCGAATACAGGAACCTGCTGCCCGCCGTCCGCGCCGGCCTGGTGGCGGAATCCGAAATCGATCAAGCGGTTCGCCGCCTGCTGACCATCCGTTTCCGGCTCGGCATGTTCGACCCGCCCGCGATGGTGAAATACGCCCGGATCCCCTACAGCGTGAACGACAGCCCCGCGCATCGCCAACTTGCGCTCGACGCCGCGCGCAAGTCGATTGTGCTATTGCAGAACGACGGCCACGCGCTGCCGCTCTTGAAATCGCTGAAGACCATCGCCGTGATCGGCCCCAACGCGGATGAAGAGGACGCGCTGGTGGGCAATTACAACGGCACGCCTTCGGCCCCGGTCACGCCGCTCGAAGGCATCCGACGCAAAATCGGCGCCAGCGGCAAAGTGCTCTACGCGCGCGGCAGCGACCTGGCCGCCAACATGCCCAGCTTCGAGACCGTCCCATCATCGGCGCTGATCACCACGGTCGCCGCCAACGCCACACGCAGGAGGGTGAGGAATGGGCTCACGGGTGAATATTACACATCTACCGATTTCGATGGCAAACGCCATCGCATGCGCGCGCAGACTTGGCCTCCCGAGGAGGACACCTCAGGCCAGGCGCCGAAGGTCATCCAACCGTTGTTCAGCCGCACCGACGCGCAAGTCGATTTCAACTGGTGGGACAAGGCGCCGCGCGCCGATCTGAAGGAGGACGATTTCGGCGTCCGCTGGACCGGCTTCCTGCAAGTTCCCACGTCGGGCGCCTATCAACTCGGCGGCTACGGCAGGAACGCCTTCGAGATTTATTTAGATGGCAAGCTCGTCACCAGCCATAACTCCTTGCACGAAGCCGCTTATAGCTACGCAGCGGTCGAGCTCGAAGCCGGCAAGCTCTACCCGATTCGCATCGACTATCACAAGTACCTGGGCGATGCGCGGATGCGCCTGCTGTGGTCGCGCCCGGCCGGCGCCGTCGAACGGGACCAAGCACTCAAGGCCGCGCGGCAGGCCGACGCGGTGGTGCTGGTGCTCGGGTTGTCGCCGCGCCTGGAAGGCGAGGAGATGCGCGTGCCCGTGGAAGGGTTCAAGGGCGGCGACCGAATCGATATCGGCCTGCCGGCCGCGCAGCAGAAGCTGATGGAGGAAATCGTCGCCCTCGGCAAGCCGGTGGTGCTGGTGTTGATGAACGGCAGCGCGCTGGCCGTCAATTGGGCGCGCGACCACGTTCCCGCCATCGTGGAAGCGTGGTACCCCGGCGAGGCCGGCGGCGACGCCATCGCGGACGTCCTGTTTGGCGATTACAACCCGGCCGGGCGCCTGCCGGTAACGTTCTATCGCTCCGCCGGTCAATTGCCCGCCTTTACCGATTACCGCATGGCCGGCCGAACCTATCGTTACTTTACCGGCGAGCCGCTCTATCCGTTCGGCTACGGCCTCAGCTACACGAGCTTTGCGTATCGGAACCTCCGCTTGCCCGGCGAGGCGCAGGCCGGCGCACCCGTCGCGGTATCGGTTGAAGTTCAGAACACCGGCCAGGCCGCGGGCGACGAAGTAGTGGAGCTTTACGTGAAGCACATCAGCGCGGCCGTGCCCGCGCCCCTGATTTCGCTCGAAGGCTTCACTCGCGTGTCGTTGCAGCCCGGTCAATCGCGCGTGGTCAACTTTACCCTGGCGCCGCGCCAGCTTTCCACTGTCCAAGCCGGCGGGGTTCGCGTGGTCGAGCCGGGGACGCTGGTGATCTCGGCTGGCGGCGCGCAGCCCGGTTTCGCCGGCCCGCTTGAGCCCTCGACCACCGGCGTCGTCACCGGCAGCCTGCGCATCACCGGCGAAGCGAAAACCGTCGAGTAGCGTGGGGCGGTCCGCCTGGGGGGAGCCGGCGGTCTTGTCTTGCGGCCGGTCTTTCGTGGCATTGCGGAGCCGGCGCGCAGGATGACATCCTCCTGCCCCACAGCCGCAGGCCCCGGAGACGCGGGAACTGCGGACCGAGCGGCCGGAGATCGGGGTTCCGCTGGACGCATTGCATCGAGCGAGCCGGGCCTGGCACCCGCCGGTTGGCAGGTCGGGGACCCGCCTCACTCTGCTATTCTCGGAATTTGCGCGAGCCCGATCCTACACTTTCCCGCCCTCGCCGCTGGCTGAATGCGGCTCTGCTGGCGCTGGCGGCGCTGTTCCTGCTGGGGCTGTTTTCTACAGAACTGGCGGATACGGATGCATGGTGGCACCTGGCGTCGGGGCGGTACATCGCGCACGCACACCGGCTGCCGGCGCCGGACCCATTCGCCTACACGACCGCGGGCGCGCCGGATGCTTACCGCGGCGAGGCGGCGACGCGGCGCTTCAACCTCACGCACGAGTGGCTGGCGCAACTGGCGATGTACGGCTTCGAAGCGGCGGGCGGCATGGGCGCGGTGGTGCTGTGGAAAGCGCTGCTGCTGACGCTGCTCTGCGGCGCGGTTGGCTGGACGGCGGCGCGGCGCACCGGTTCTTTACTTTGGGGAACGGCGGCGGCGCTGGCGGCGGCATCATTGGCGATCGAGTTTGCGCACGACCGGCCGAGCATCCTCAGTTACGTTTTCACGGCGGTGTTCCTCGCCATCTGCGAGCGGGGGCGCCGGCTGTGGCTGCTGCCGGTGCTGTCGCTGATTTGGGCGAACTGTCACGGCGGATTTTTTCTCGGGTGGGTCGTGGTGGGCGCGTACACGGCCCAAGCGCTGCTGCGGCGGACGGACGCGCGGCGCTGGCTGGTGGCGAGCCTGGCCACGATTGTGGTTTCCGGCGCGAACCCGAACGGTTTCGGCGCAATCGAGGCAGTGGTGCGCTACCGGCAGAGCCCGCTGCAAGCGTCGCTGATCGAATGGTCGCCGGCGAGCTTGTGGGGATCGCCGTATGCGTTCGACCTGCTGCTGTATGCGGCTGCGCTGGCGATGATTCTCTCCTGGCGGCGGGTGCGGCTGGCGGATTGGCTGATGGCCGCGGCGTTCACGGCGGCGGCGCTGACCGCGTTTCGCAATGAAATGCTGGTGGGAGTGCTGGCGCCGATTCTGATTGCGGACTATTTTCCCTGGAAACGGCGCCTGCCCAATGCGGCGCGATACGCGGCTGCGGCTGCGCTCGGGGCGGGGCTGGTTTGGGGCGCCGGCACGGGCCGGTTCTTCCAGTTGCGCGCGGCGGAGTGGCGGTTTCCGGTGGAAGCCGTGCGCTTTCTGCGCGAGCGCGGCATTCGCGGGCCGCTGTTCAACACCTACGAGTACGGCGGCTATCTAATCTGGCAGGGAGAGCCGGTCTTCATCGACGGCCGGGCGTTGAGCGAACAGGTGTTTCAGGACTATCGGGTGATCCTGGGCTCGCCTCCGGGCGACCCGGCGCGCGGGCAGACGCTCGAGCGCTACGGCGTGACGGCGATGGTGGTGAACGGCTTTGAATACAACTCGGGCACGCTGTATCCGCTGGTGCCGGCGCTGATGTCGCCGGGCGAGACGGGCTGGCACTTGATCTACGAGGACGCGCAGGCGCTGATTTTCGTGCGCGACCTGCCGGCGGGCGTGACCGCGCTGCCGGCCAGCCGCGTGGATTCGCACCTGGAAAACGAATGCCGGCTGCACGTGGAGCGCGACCCGGAATTCTCCTTATGCGCGCGCACGCTGGCCGATTTGTACATGCGGGCGGGAGACCGGGAGCGGGCGCGGCGCTGGCTGAAGTATTACCTGGACCATCCCTATGGCGACGACCCGGAGGCGCGGCGGGCGTACGTGCAGTTTTTCGAGCGGTAGGCGGTCTGTGGGGCAGCTTGGTAAGCTGCGGTCCGATTGGCAATCGGACCGCGCGGCGATAGGCCGGGGTACCCTCTGGGTCGCGCGCAGGATATCATCCTGCCCCACTTTACGATACGATAGAAGTTACAGCCCGGTCACACCTGGTGAGGGTTCATTTGAAGCGCCTCCTCTTAATCCCGATTCTTGCGTGTACGTTCGTCGCCCAAACGGCGCCGCTGGCGATGGTGGTTTTAAATACCACGGGCTGGTACGGCGGGCGCATGCCGGCGGGCTGGGAGATCAAGGTAAACCACGGCAAACCGGTGGTTTCGGTGTGCAGGGACGCGGATACGGCGTGCCTGCACCTGTTGAGCGTCAGTTCGTCGTTCTCGCTCGAAAAGTCGGTGGACGTGGACCCGGCGCAGATGCCGTACCTGACCTGGAGCTGGAAAGTGGCGCAACTTCCCGCCGCCGGGGATTTCCGCAAGTCGTCGACGGACGATCAGGCCGCGCAGTTGCTGGTGGCGTTCAGCGACCGGCGCGTGATTTCCTACATCTGGGACACGCTCGCGCCGAAAGGAGCGATGGAGAGCGCCAGCTCGATTCCGCTGCTGCGCATCGTGGCGGTGGTTTGCGAATCCGGGGCCGGGCAGGCCAACCGGTGGATTGCGGAAAGCCGGAACGTGGCGGCCGATTACGCGCGGGCGTATGGCAAGCCGGCGCCGCGCGTGAGAGGCCTGCGCATCCAGATCAACTCGCAGCATACCGGCACGGTAGCCGAGAGCTACTTCGGAGAAGTGGCGTTCCGCAGCACTCTACAATAAGACTCAAGACAATGATCCTGCTTACGGGCGGCACGGGCTTCGTTGGCGGCCATGTGCTGGAACGGTTGCGCGCGGATGGCGCGCCGGTTCGTTGCGTGGTGAGACCGAAGGCGGGGAGATCGCTCGATGCGGCTTCGTTGGGCGCCACCGAAGTTGTGGCGGGCGACCTGGAGACGGGCGAGGGCCTCAACGAAGCGCTGGCGGGAGTGGAAACGGTGATCCACCTGGCGGGGGTCACCAAGGCGCTGCGGCAAGAGGACTATTACGACGGCAACGTGCGCGCCACCACGAATCTTCTGCTGGCCATGGCGGGGAGCGATGCGCGGCTGGTACATGTGAGCTCGCTGGCGGCGATCGGGCCGGCGGAGTCACCCCAGCGGCCGGTGGGTGAAGACGCGGAGCCGCACCCGCTGACGCATTACGGCAAAAGCAAGCTGGAGGGCGAAAGACTGGTGCGGGCGAGTTTTCCGGACGCAGTAATTGTGCGGCCGCCGGTGGTGTACGGGCCGCGCGACGCGGATGTCTTTCAGATGCTGAAGCTGGTGGCCAAGGGATGGTCGCTCCAGATCAGCGGCCTCGAGCGCTGGTTCAGCGCGATTTATGTGGGCGACCTGGCGGCGGCGCTGGCGTCGCTCGCCGTATCGCAGGCAGGCGCCGGGCGAACGTATTACCTGGCGCATCGCGAGCCGGTTTCCTGGGGCGGGCTGGCACGCTCGGCGGCGCGCATCATGGGGGTGAAGTTGCGGGTGGTACGGATCCGAGCGGCGCTGGCGCTCGAAGTGGGAACCTGCGGCGACTACTGGTCCCAAATGACCGGGAAGCCCGGCATCGTCTCGCGGGAGAAGATGACCGAAGCCGTGTGCGAGGCGTGGATCTGCGACACCGAGCGGGCCCGCGCGGAGTTGGGATTCGAGGCCGCAACGGATCTGGAGCACGGGCTGGCAGAGACGCTCCAGTGGTACAAAGAGGCGGGATGGCTGAGCTATTGAAGGTCTCGGCGGCCGGCCGGCGGTTCTGGGCGGTCGACAAAGTCATCCTCGGTTACCTGGTTTTCACCAGCGTTTTGTTGGCGGGGTGGTGGCACGCCGTACCGGGCGCGGTGGCGCTGGCGGCGGCGCATGTGGGCGCCGTGGCGCTACTGCTGATCGAGATCAAGGCGCCGAACCCGACCAGTTGGTATTTTCGTTGCTGGTATCCCTTGCCCTATGTGGCGGCCTGCTATAAGGAGATGGCGCTGCTGGTCCCGGCGATCCGTCACTCGAGCGCCGACCGATGGCTGGCGGGGGTGGATTTTCGTTTCTGGGGCGTGTACCCCAGCGTCTGGCTGGAGCGGATTTACAGCCCGGCGCTCACCGAGTACTTGCAGATCGTGTATACGCTATTTGTGCCGGCGGTGCTGCTGGTTCCGTTTCTGTTGTGGCTCAAGCGGCGGCGCGGAGAGTTCCAATATTGTGCGTTTTTGATTGCGCTGGGCTACCTGGCGTCTTACGTGGGATACCTTCTGGTGCCGGCGCTGGGGCCGCGATTCTTGCTGAAACCCTTGGAGCACATGCCCTTACGGGGACTGTGGCTGTTCCAAAACATGCAACATTCGCTCGACAAGCTGGAATCCACGGCGTACGATTGCTTTCCCAGCGGGCACACGGAACTGACGATTCTGGCGTGCTGGATGAGCCGGGTAGTATCGAACCGGTTGTTTTGGGTCTATTTCTGCTACACACTGTCAATCATTTTTGCTACAGTTTATCTTCGATACCACTATACGGTCGATCTGCTCGCAGGGGCAGCCCTGGCGGTGACCCTGATTTTAGTTTCACCATTTTGTTACCGCATTCTGCGGGAAAGGGCGTGAACGTTTGGGAGGAATCGAGGTTGCGGTAGCGGAAGGCAAGGGCGGCCTGAAGCAGTTCGTCGAACTGCCGTACCGGCTCTACCGGAACGAACGGCACTGGGTGCCCCCGTTACGCATCGCGGTGAAGGAACTGCTGGACCGGGAGAAGCATCCGTTTTACCGCACTGCCGAAGCGGAGTTCTTCCTGGCGCTGCGGGAGGGAGAAGTGGTGGGCCGGATCGCGGCGGTGCTGGACAAGGCCTACAACCGTTTCCATGACGAGGAGGCGGGCTTCTTCGGCTTCTACGAATCGATCGACGACCAGGCGGTGGCCAAAGCGCTGTTGGACCGGGCGTGGCAATGGCTGCGGCACCGGGGCGCCAAGGTGATGCGCGGGCCGGTGAATCCGTCCACCAACTACGAGTGCGGGATACTGATCGATGGCTTCGATTCCGATCCGATGGTGATGATGCCGTACAACCCGCGCTTCTATCCCGAGCTGATGACCGAGGCCGGTTTGCGCAAAGCCAAGGATCTATATGCGTACTCGAGCAGCGTGGCGGGCGTAGGGACGGACAAGAGCGAGCGGGTGGCGGAGAAGGCGATAGCGGCGGCGGGGGTCACGGTACGCCAGATCGACATGAAGAACTTCAACGCCGACGTGGAGCGGGTCTGGCAAGTTTACAATTCGGCTTGGGAGCGCAACTGGGGATTCGTGCCCATGTCGCGCGAAGAGTTTGCCCTGATGGGCAAGGAAATGAAGCAGATCCTCAAGCCGGAGCTGGTGTTGGTGGGTGAGGTGAAGTCGCGGGTGGTGGGGTTCGCGATAGCGCTGCCGGACGTCAACCAGGCGCTCAAGCCGGCGGGGGGTAGGCTATTCCCCACGGGTTTAGTTAAAATACTGTATTATCAACGTTTGATAAAGGGCGTTCGGGTGCTGGTGCTGGGCGTGATGGAAGAGTACCGTGCGTCGGGCCTGGCGGCGGCTTTTTACGCGACGCTGACCCGCAACGCGCGGAAGTTGGGCTATCGCGATTGCGAGATGTCTTGGATTTTGGAAGACAACGTACTTATGAACCGGTCCCTGGCCATGATGGGGGCAAAACGGTATAAGACGTACCGAATTTATGAATGGAATTGAGAAAGATGCGCCTTTCTACTAGCGACGTCGCCGGCAAGAAAAGGGGCAGCGGAACGAACGACATTTTCGAAAAATGCCGGAACTTCACTCGTCCGGGTGATCTCCAGTCCGCTGGGCTCTACATGTACTTCGAGGTCTTTGGAGATCGCGAGGGATGCGGGCCTGGGGAGGTCCGCATTGGCAAGCGGAAAGTGCTGATGTTCGGGTCGAACGATTATCTCGCCCTGATCACGCACCCCAAGGTGAAGGAAGCCGCGGCGCAGGCGGTGAAGAAGTACGGCAGCGGGTGCAGCGGTTCCCGCCTGTTAAACGGCACCTTGGATCTGCACGTGAAGCTGGAAGCGGACCTGGCCGCGCTCATGCACAAACAGGCGGCCATCACGTTCGGCACGGGATTTCAGGCCAATTACGCGACGCTGAGCGCGCTGACGGAAAAGGGCGACGTGATGGTGTGCGACCACAATTTGCACGCCAGCCTGGTGGAAGGGGCGTTGCGTTCGCCGGCGCGGACGGTGCGGTTCCGGCACAACGACATGGAGCACTTCGAGCGGTGCCTGGAGAACTGCCCGCCGGAGGAGAAGATTCTGATCGTTTCCGAAGGCGTGTTCAGTATGGAAGGCGACATCGCCGACATGCGGGGCATCACGCGGCTGGCCAAGCCATACGGGGCGCGGGTGTACGTGGATGAAGCGCACGGGCTTGGGCTGCTGGGCGCGAACGGCGCGGGGGCGGCCGAGCACCTTGGCGTGCTGGACGACATGGACATCGTGATGGGCACGTTCAGCAAATCGCTGGCATCGGTGGGCGGATTCATCGCCGCGGACCGCACGGTGATCGACTATCTGAAGCACACGGCGCGGCCGTTCGTGTTTTCGGCAAGCCTGCCGCCGGCCTCGGTGGCGGCGGCGGGAGCGGCGCTCGAGATCATGCGCCACGAGCCGGAGCGGCGGCGGAACGTGCTGCGGGTGGCGCAGATGCTGCGCGACGAGCTGCGGTCGCGCGGGTTCTCGGTGCTGCCGGGCGAGACGGCGATTGTCCCGGTGGTGGTGCGCGAGGAGCTGGACCTGTGCCGGCTGTGCAAGACGCTGCTCGAACAGGGGATCTACATCAACCCGGTGCTGCGTCCGGCGGCGGCGCAGAACCTGTTGCGAATTTCCTGTACGGCGGCGCACACCGAACAGCACGTGGACCGGCTGGTGAGCACGCTGGTGCGGGTGATTTCGGAACTGGGCATCGAGATCTAAAGGCGGGTAGGACAGACCATCGTCTTTTGTGGTCTGTCATGCTTTGCTAAGCCGCGACACCTTGACAGGCGACAAAAACCGATCGCCTGTCCTACCGCTCCGAAGAGCATAGAATAGTCAGCGATGCCTCTTTCCGCTTCCGATCTGCTGCTTCTGGGGCAGTACGACACGCCCACGATTTCGAACGTGATCGAGCTGTTCGAGGTGCGGCCGCGCCGCGAAGGCTTCATGGACGCGCGCATCCGCGCCTGTTTCCCGGAGATGGGCCCGATCGTGGGCTACGCTTCGACGGCCACCATGCGGACCGCGCATCCGCGCGCCGAGGGCGATGTCTACAGCGGGCTGGACGACCAGGTGGCGCGCTTCGCCGAATTGCCGGGGCCGGCGATCGTGGTATTCGAGGACCTGGACGACCCGCCGGTGGGCGCCACTTTCGGTGAAGTGATGTGCGCCAGCTACCAGTGCTTCGGCGCCTTGGGCGTGATCACCAACGGACCGGCGCGCGATCTGGAGCAGGTGCGGCGGCTGGGCTTCCCGGCCTTCTCCGACGGCGTGGTTTCGTCTCACGCCGACAGTCACATCACATCGCTCCACCAGCCGGTGCGCGTGGGCGGGCTCGCGGTGCGGCCGGGGGACCTGCTGCACGCCGACGCCAACGGAGTTTGCAGCATTCCGGAAGCGATTGCGGCGGAGGTGGCGCACGCGGCGCAGGAATTCGCGGCGGCCGAAGCGGTTTGTATCGATTGCGCCCGCAGTTGGAATCACGACGTGGTTGCCTACGCCGCCGCGCGGCGCGAGATGGTGGACCGCATCGCCGCGCTGGGCGAACGGGTAAGAGCCAAGCGGCAGGCGGGCTGAGGAGACACGGATTTCGGCGAACGGCGGAAGACACCGTCGGCAAAGACCGCCGGCGTTGCCACGCGCGAGACAGGGGATAATGGAACCGGAGGCATTACGCCTGTGGCCACCCTGACGTCGCCCATTTCCATTTCGCTCGAAAACGAAAAGAATCCCTGGATCGCCGCCGCGGCGCGGTTCGACGAGGCCGCCCTGCGGTTGAAGCTCGACGAAGGCATGTGCAAGGTGTTGCGCGCGCCGAACAAGGAGATCACCGTCAACATTCCGGTGCAACTGGACGATGGTCGGATCGAGGTATTCACGGGCTACCGGGTGCAGCATTCGCTGGCGCGCGGGCCGGCCAAGGGCGGCATCCGCTTTGCGCCGGACGTGACGCTGGACGAGGTGCGGGCGCTGGCATCCTGGATGACCTGGAAATGCGCGGTGGTGAACATCCCGTTCGGCGGCGGCAAGGGCGGCGTGATCTGCGACCCGCACCTGCTGTCGGACACGGAGCTGGAGAAGCTGACGCGCCGCTACACGGCGGAGATCATCGATTTTCTTGGACCGGAGCGCGACGTGCCGGCGCCGGACGTCAACACCAACGAGCAGGTGATGGCGTGGATCATGGACACGTACTCGATGCACATGCGGCACACCACGACCGCCGTGGTGACGGGCAAGCCGGCGTCGATGGGCGGCTCGCGCGGACGGCCGGAAGCCACCGGACGGGGCTGCATGATCGTCACCCTACAGGCGCTGAAACGGCTGGGCCTGGCCCCGGCGGATTGCCGGGTGGTGATCCAGGGATTCGGCAACGTGGGCGGCATGGCGGCGCGGCTGATGGCGGCGATGGGCTTCAAGATCGTCTCGATCATCGAATACGACGGCGCGGTTCACAATCCGCACGGCCTGGATATCGCGGCGCTGCAGAAGCACCGCAAGGACACGGGATCCGTCGTCGGATTCAGCGGCGGTGAAGCGATCGACAAGAAAGAGGCGATGTTCCTGGAGTGCGACGTGCTGCTGCCGGGGGCCACGGAAAACGTGATTACGTCGCTCAACGCGGACCGCATCCGCTGCAAGATTCTGTGCGAAGGCGCCAACGGCCCGACCACGCCTTTGGCGGACGAAGTGCTGTTCGACAAGAAGGTTTTCGTAATTCCCGACATCCTGGCCAATGCCGGCGGGGTGACGGTCTCGTATTTCGAATGGGTGCAGGACCGGCAGGGCTTTTTCTGGAACGAGCAACTGGTGAACACGCGCCTGGAAGAGATCATGGTGGAGAGCTTCGACGCGGTGGTGGAATACGCGGAAAAGCACCAGGTGAACAACCGGACCGCGGCTTATATGCTGGCGCTCGACCGGGTGGCGACGGCGATCAAGCTGCGAGGGATCTACGCGTGAAAGAATACCCGCCGCGGATGAACATGAATAGAAAAGAAACCGGCCACGAATAACCACAGATGAACACGGACAAAAGAACAAAACCCTTATCTGTGTTTATCTGTGTTCATCTGTGGCTCGGATTGGGTTTCTTCAAGATGCCTGCACCGCTCCCTCACGGTCGCGGCTCCGATGGGTGCGATGGCTGACGCTTCGACGCCGCTGATGCGGCAGTACAACAGCATCAAGCAGCAGGTGCCGCACGCGCTGCTGATGTTCCGGCTGGGCGATTTCTACGAGCTGTTCTTCGAGGACGCCGTGATCGCGGCGCGCGACCTGGAAATCACGCTCACTTCGCGCAACAAGGAAAAAGGCGCGGCGATACCGATGTGCGGCGTGCCGTACCACGCGGCGGAGGGGTACATCGCGCGGCTGATCCAGAAGGGGCACCGGGTGGCCATCTGCGACCAGATGGAAGACCCGAAGCTGGCCAAGAAGCTGGTGAAGCGCGAGCTGACGCGGGTGGTGACGCCGGGCACGGCGATGGATGCGAGCCTGTTGCGGTCGCACGAAAACAACTACCTGGCGGCGGTGGCGCCGGCAGGGTCGCGGGCGGGCGTGGCGCACGTGGACGTTTCGACCGGCGAGTTCCGGGTGACCGAGATGGACGCGGGCGACGTGCCGGGCGCGCTCGAGCAACTGGCGGTGAAAGAGGTGCTGTTTCCCGGCGACCTGGCGCCGGCGGCGGCCGCGGAGCGCGCGCCGCGCTTCGTGCGGACCGAAATCGAAGAATGGGTTTTCACCGCGGATTACGCCGGCCGCACGCTGCGCGATCATTTCAAGCTGCTGACGCTCGATGGCTGCGGGCTGGGCGGCAAGCCGGCGGCGGTGGGAGCGGCGGGCGCCATTCTGCACTACCTGCGCGAGACGCAGCGGGCGGCGCTCGATCATCTGGACCGTCCCACCTGGTACAACCGCGCCGACTCGATGGTGCTGGACGCGGTGACGGTGCGCAACCTGGAATTGACCGAGCCGGTGTTCGCGGCGGATGCCGACGCCGCGGGCGGCGCGGCGCAAGCGACGGTGCTGGCAGTGCTGGACCAGACGCGGACCGGGATGGGCGGGCGGTTGCTTCGGCAGCGGCTGCTGCGGCCGTCGATGGACGCGGTCGAAATCGAAGAACGGTTGGGCGCGGTGGGCGAGCTGTTGGAACAGACGATCGCGCGCGCGGAGCTGCGCGAGCAACTGGCCGGCATTCTCGACATGGAACGGCTGCTGGCCAAAGTGACGCTGGGGACGGCCGGACCGCGGGAAATGCTGGCGCTGGGACGCTCAATCGAAAAGATTCCCGCGCTGCGGCGGCTGATCGCAACGCGGCAGAGTACGCGCCTGCGCGCGATTCACGATGGCGCGGATGAGCTCGCGGACGTGGCCAAGCTGGTGCTCGAAGCGATCGCCGACGAGCCGCCGTTGAACGTGGCCGATGGCGGAACGATTCGCGCCGGGTTTCACGCCGAGCTGGACGAGCTGCGCGATCTGAAGCAGAACGGCCAGCGGTACATTGCGCAGATCGAGAGCCGCGAGCGGCAGCGCACCGGCATCGGGTCGCTCAAGGTGCGATTCAACAATGTGTTCGGATACTACATCGAAATCACGCGCGCCAACCAGCACCTGGCCCCGGCGGATTACGAGCGCAAGCAGACGCTGGCCAACGCCGAGCGGTTCACCACGCCGGAGCTGAAGGAATACGAACACAAGGTGTTGGACGCGGAGGAGAAGATCCTCGGTTTGGAGAAGGATCTGTTCGCCGACGTGCGGCGGCGCGCGGGCGCGGAGGCGCAACGCATACGGGCAACCGCATCGGCGGTAGCGGAGCTGGACGTGACGGCGGCGCTGGCGCAAGTGGCGGCGGAGAACCGGTATCATCGCCCTAAGTTTTCCGGCGCCGGCGAGATGCGCATTCTGGCGGGCCGGCATCCGGTGATTGAGCGGCTGAGCGGCGAAGAAGCGGGCCGCTTCATCCCCAACGATCTGTATTTGAACGACGGGTCGAACCTGATCGCCATCATCACCGGCCCCAACATGGGCGGCAAATCGACGTACCTGCGACAAGCGGCGCTGATCTCGATTCTGGCGCAGATGGGCAGCTACGTGCCGGCGGAGGAAGCGGAGCTGCCGCTGATCGACCGCATCTTCACGCGCATCGGCGCGTCGGACAACCTGGCGCGGGGCCGCTCCACGTTCATGGTGGAGATGACGGAGACCGCGGTAATCCTGAACACGGCGACGGCGCGAAGCTTGATCGTGCTGGACGAAATCGGGCGCGGCACGGCGACTTACGACGGCCTGGCGCTGGCCTGGGCCGTGGTGGAGCACATCCACGCGCGCACGCGCGCCAAGACTTTGTTCGCGACGCACTATCACGAACTGACCGAGCTGGCCGAGCAACTGGAGGGCGTGAGCAACCTGCGCGTGACGGTGAAGGAAGCGGGCGATCACATCATCTTCCTGCGCAAGGTCGAGCCGGGCAAGGCGGACCGCAGTTACGGGATTGAAGTGGCGCGGCTCGCCGGGCTGCCGCTAGCGGTGATCGAGCGTGCACGCGAGGTGCTGAAGCTGCACGAGCGCACCGAACACGCGGTGAGCGAGGAACTGGTGAAAACGGAAGAGGCGGGACCGGTGCAGATCCGGCTTTTCGAGCCGGTGGGATACGGAATCGCCGAGCGCGTCCGCGGGCTCGATCTGGACCGCTTGCGGCCGATCGAAGCGCTGGAATTGCTCGCGGAGTTGCAGAAGGAATTGAGGTAGGGGCCGGGCGTGTCCCGGGCGTGCCCGGCCCCTACACCGGAGTATTCAAGCGCGCATCGGAGCCGCGACCGTTAGGGAGCGGTGGCCAGTAGACGCGATGTGAGAACCAGACATGCGAATTGCGGGCATCATGAGCGGGACGTCGCTGGATGGGATCGACGTGGCGATTGTGGAAGTGGGCGGGCGCGACCTGCGCGTGATCGGGTTCCAATCGACGGCCTATCCGGCGGCGGTGCGGAAGGAACTGCTGGCGGTTTCGAACGCTTCGACGCATACCGGCGCCATCTCGCGGCTGCACTTCGAGCTCGGCGAATTGTATGCGCGCGCGGCGAACCGCGCCATGCGCCGCTTCGGGCGGGTCGAGCTGATCGGATGTCACGGGCAGACGATTTTTCATGAGGGCCGGCGCAACACGTTGCAAATCGGCGAGCCGGCGGTGATCGCGGAGCGCACCGGCGTACCGGTTGTTGCGAATTTCCGCGCGCGCGATATCGCGGCCGGCGGCGAAGGCGCGCCGCTGGTTCCCTACGTCGATTACCTGCTGTTCCGGGATCCGAAACGGACGCGCACCGCGCTCAATATCGGCGGCATCGCCAATATCACGGTGATTCCGGCGGGGGCGCAGCCGCGCGACGTGGTGGCTTTCGATACGGGGCCGGGCAACATGGCGATCGACGCGCTGGTGCGGGAGCACACGCGTGGCAAGCAGAACTTCGACCGCGGCGGCAGGATCGCAGCGTCCGGCCGCATCCATCGGGGGTTGCTCGACGACTTATTGAGCGACGCGTATTATCGCCGCAATCCGCCCAAGAGCACGGGGCGCGAGCGGTACGGCGCGGAGTTCGTGGCGCGGATGAAGGCGTCGAAGCTGCCGATGCGCGATTTGGTCGCGACCGCGACCGCGCTGACCGCGGCGACCATCGCGATCGGCGTGCAAAGGAGCGGCGCGGCGAACGGTGAGTTGATCGTCTCCGGCGGCGGAGCGCACAACCCGCGCATCATGGCGCAAGTGGCCGGCTTCCTGCCGGAGGCGGCGATTGCAACGTCGGCGGACTACAGGATCGACGTCGACGCTAAGGAAGCGGTGGCGTTCGCTATTCTCGCGCACCAGACGTGGCAGGGCAGGCCTGGCAATCTTCCCTCGGCCACGGGCGCGCGGCGACGGGTCGTGCTGGGAAGCATCACTCCCGGCGATTCGAACCGGGAAGCGGGCAGGGGGTAGCTCGCGGTTGGCAGACGTGTGAGGCCGCTCCCACGATTTTCGAAGCTATGAGCGCAGGCCGGGGGCCTGCGCCACTGGGGACCTGCCACTAGCGATACACGGGCTGGGCTGCTTGTTGAACGGCCGGCTGCATGGCGACAACCGGCGGCGCCATAATTTGCGTGGCGATCGGATGCCCCACGCGCATGGTCCTCCAGTCGTACGCGAACTCCTTGCCGCAATCGAGACAAACCACGTAAGTACCCAGGTGCGTGGCGCTCTTCGTCGTGATGACACCGTTTCTCCGTCCAGGCGTCATGGGGAAAGTTGTTCGCGAGTGAGCGCATCCAAACAGCGTGTTAACCAAAGAGTGAAGCATGTCGAGCCCTCCTGTCATTAGATTAGACACACCAGCATGGCCGAACGTTGCAGATTGGCGATTAAAGATGCTAAATAACCAGCTACAGTACTGCTGGTTCATAGCGCCGGATAAATGCGATGTTACAGGCGGGAAGCGATGGACTCGGCGATCTGGCGGCCGTGAAACCGCCCATTTTCAATGAAGATTTCGTTGGTGTGCATGCCGGCGACGATCACACCCGCGAGGTAAATGCCGGGACGATCGCTTTCGAGCGTGGCGGGATCGGTGCGTGGTTTCTGTGTAGCGGAATCCAACGTAATTCCGGTTGCAGAGAGGAACTCCAGATCGGGGCGATAGCCGATCATGGCAAAAACAAAATCGTTTTTTAATGTTTTTTCCCCGTCGGGGGTCGCTACGCGAATGGCATCGGGCAAGATTTCCACCACACGCGAATGGAAGTGAGCCCGGATCTCGCCGCTTTTGATGCGGTTTTCCAGGTTTGGTCTGATCCAGTACTTAACATGGCCCGAGATCGCGCCTTCGCGGTGAATCAGGGTGACGCGTGCGCCGGTCCAATTCAGCTCCAGCGCGGCGATGGCCGCCGAATTCTGGCCGCCAATCACGGCCACATCGTGGTTGTAATAAGGGTGCGGCTCCTTGTAATAATGCAGGACCTTATCGAGTTCCTCGCCGGGCACGCCCAGCAGGTTCGGTACGTCATAGTACCCCGTGGCCAGCACGATTTTGCGCGCCAGGTAGAGGCGGCGCGCGCCGAGGCGATCCATCGTGTGAACTTCGAAGGCGTTGTCGGCGCCGCCGACGCTCTCCACGCGCTCATACTGGCGAACGTCCAGCTTGAAATGTTCCGCCACACGCCGGTAATATTTGAGCGCCTCATGGCGGTTGGGCTTTTCGTTGAGGCTGGTCATCGGGATGTTGCCGATTTCGAGCAACTCGGGCGTGGTGAAGAAGACCATGTTGGTGGGGTAGTGGTAAAGGGAGTTGACCACGCAGCCCTTTTCGATCAGCACGGTATTGACGCCGCGGCGCTGGAGTTCGATGCCGCAAGCGAGGCCGGTTGGTCCGGCGCCGACGATGAGTGCGTCGAAGGATTCGGTCATCGGGGTGGATGGCATGACACAAGTTTACAGCGGGCCGTGGCGGCAAGACCGCCGGCGTTACCGGGTCGCTAGCTGAGTTTGCTTTCTAAATCGCGGTAGACGTTTTCGAGCGCGGCGTCGACCGCAGTGGCATCCTTGCCGCCGCCCTCGGCCATGTCCGGCCTGCCGCCGCCCTTGCCGCCGATCGCTTGCGCGACCGCGCCCACCAACTTGCCGGCCTGCACCTTGGCGGTGAGGTCCTTGGTGACAGCGGCCACGATAGAGACGTTGCCTTCTTCGCCCGAGGCCAGCACGACCACCGCGGACTTCCATTTGTTGCGCAACGAATCGGCCATCGAGCGCATCTGCTGGCGGTCCATTCCGTCGAGCCGCGCGGCGATCACCTTGGATCCGTTCAGCGTGCGCGCCTCGGTTTCCAGCGCTCCGGCGGCGGATTGCGCCAGCTTTTCCTTCAATTGCCTGACTTGATGTTCGAGCGCGCGTGCATTGGCGGCCAGCTTGGCGACGTGTTCGGCAGCATCGGGCTCAGAGCCATGAACGATCTCGGCGATGCGGCGCAGGGTGACGGATGATTCCTGTAGTTGGCGCACCACCGCCTCGCCGGTGATGGCCTCGATGCGGCGGACACCGGAGGAGATGCTACCCTCATAGACGATCTTGAAGGAGCCGATGTCGCCAGTGCGGCCGACGTGTGTGCCGCCGCAGAGCTCCTGGCTGAAACCGGGCACGCTGACGACGCGGACTTGCTCGCCGTATTTTTCGCCGAACAACGCCATGGCGCCGGTGGCGATGGCCTGGTCGAGCGGCATGACGGTGGTCGCGACCTCGGTGTTGCGGAGAATCTGCTGGTTGGTGAGCCGCTCGACTTCTTCGATTTCGGAGGCGTCCATGGCGGCGTAATGATTGAAGTCGAAACGGAGACGGCCGGGGTCCACCACACTGCCGGCCTGTTTGACGTGGGCGCCTAGCACCTGGCGCAGCGAAGCGTGGAGCAGGTGAGTCGCGGTGTGATTACGGCGCGTCGAATCGCGCAGCGGCGCAGCCACGCGCGCAAAAAGCGTGTCACCCACCGAGACCGGCGCATGGGTCAAAATGCGATGGACGATCAGGCCTGGAACCGGGTAGAAGGCGGCCTCGACGTCGGCCACTTTGTTGACCAGATCCGCGTACAATTCGCCGCGATCGCCGACCTGGCCGCCGGCCTCGGCGTAGAAGGGCGTCCGATCGAGCACCAGCTCCGCTTTGACCGCGGTTGGCACGCGGTCAAATGGCTGGCCATCCACCACCAGACCGATCACGCGCGCTTCGGCTTCCGTCTCGTGGTAGCCGAGAAACTTGGTGCGGCCCTGTTCGATCAGTTTCTGATAAGCCGGCGCGACGACGCTCTTGTCGGCGCCTTTCCAGCTTGCGCGGGCGCGTTCGCGCTGCTGCTCCATTTCCTGGTCGAAGCCGGCGCGATCGATCGCCAGCGAGTGTTCGCGCGCCATGTCTTCCTGTTCATCGAGAGCGAGGCCGTAGGTGTCGTAAAGCTTGAACGAGACGGCGCCGGGAATCAGGCCGGAGACGGACTTGATGGCGTCGTTGAACACCTTTTCCGCCACCAGGAAGGTGGTGGCGTAGCGGTGCTCTTCGTCTTTGACGACGCGGGCGACGCGCCCGACGCTCTCCATCAATTCGGGAAACGCCGGCTGCATCAGCTCGGCCACGAAACCGGTGAGCTGATAGAGGAACGGCTCCTGCTGGCCGATCATGCGGGCGTTGCGCATGGCGCGGCGCATGATTTTGCGCAGCACGTAGCCGCGGCCTTCGTTGGAAGGCAGCACGCCATCGTGAATCAGAAAGGCCGTGGCGCGGGCGTGGTCGGCGGCGATGCGCAGGGCGGTATCGATTCGTGGAACGGAGCCGTAGTCGAGATGGAACAGCTCAGCCGCTCGATCGATGATCGGCCGGATCAGATCCGTTTCGTAATTCGAGATCTTGCCTTGCAGGACGGCGCAGGTGCGCTCCAGCCCCATGCCTGTGTCGACCGAAGGGCGCGGCAGCGGAGTGAGCTTGCCGCTCGCGTCGCGGTCGAACTGCATGAAGACCAGGTTCCAGATTTCGACGAAGCGGTCGCCGGCATCGCCGGGAAAGGCGATGTCCTCTTTGCCCGGGTCGGCGGCCGCCGGTCCGAAATCGTAGTAGATTTCGGAGCACGGCCCGCAGGGGCCGGTCTCGCCCATCTGCCAGAAATTGTCCTTTTCGTCGAGGCGGAAAATGCGGTCTTTGGACACGCCCGCGACCTTCTGCCAAAGCTGCTCGGCTTCATCGTCCTCGCGGAAAACGGTGACGTAGAGTTTGTCCTTGGGCAGGGCGAATTCCTTGGTGACCAGATCCCAGGCGAATTCGATAGCCTCGGCCTTGAAATAGTCGCCGAAGGAAAAATTGCCGAGCATCTCGAAAAAAGTGTGATGGCGGCGTGTGTAGCCGACGTTTTCGAGATCGTTATGCTTGCCGCCGGCGCGCACGCATTTTTGCGTGCTGGTGGCGCGCGAATAGGCGCGTTTCTCGAGGCCGAGGAAGGTGTCCTTGAACTGGTTCATGCCGGCGTTGGCGAACAGCAGAGTCGGATCGTTGGCGGGCACCAGCGAGGAGCTGCGTACCACATGGTGGCCGCGCGCGAAGAAGAAGTCGAGAAAGCGCTGTCTGGTTTCGTGACCTGTCACGGAGATTCCTAACTGGCGAGAGAGTTAAACCCAATTGTAGCGAAGTAGGACAGACCATCGCTTTTCGTGGTCTGTCAAGCAACGGCTCGCCAGAGCGCGGCAAACAGACAGACGACAAAAACCGGTCGTCTGTCCTACCTCACGCCACAGCCGCCAGCGCTTGTTCGAAATCGGCGAGCAGGTCGCGCCAGTCTTCGATGCCGGCGGAGATGCGCACCAGGCCCTCGGTGACGCCGGATTCGGCGAGCTCCTGCTGGCTCATGCCGGAATGCGTGGTGGACTTGGGATGGCAGGTGAGCGACTCGACGCCGCCCAGCGAAACCGCGCTCTTGGCGATGTGCAAGTGGCGCAGGAACTCGAACGCGGCGGGCTTGCCGCCGGCAAACTCGAGTGAAAAGATGCCGCCGGGATAGTCGCACTGCTTGGCGTAGATGCGTCTCTGCTCGGGGTCGGTAAACAGCGTCGGATACATGACGCGGGTGAGCTTGGGATGGCCGTTGAGGGCCTCGGCCAGGCGTTGCGCGTTCTTGCTCTGGCGGTTCATGCGGAGGGCCACGGTGGGCAGGCGGCCATCCAACATCCAACACTCGTCGGGCTGCAGAATGTTGCCGAACATGCTGCGGCGGCTGCGCAGTTTCTGAATCATCTCCACGCTCTTGGTGAGGGCCACGCCGGCCACCATATCGCTGAAGCCGGAAAGATATTTGGTGGCCGAATAGAGCACGATATCGGCGCCCCACAGCATGGGGTGCTGGAAAGTGGGGCCGAGGAAGGTGTTGTCGACCATCACGACGGGGTGATCGGGATGGGCGGCCGCGGCGGCGGAGGCGCGTTCCAGATCGGTCATGGTCATGGTGGGGTTGGCCGGCGTTTCCAGGTAGACGATGCAGCAGTTGCGCGCGGCGCGGATGGCGGCGTCAATGCCCTCGGTATCGCCCGCGCGCACGGGAATGCCGCGCACGCCGAACGGTTCCAGGAAAGTGTGAATGAGGCCGGTGGTGCCGCCGTAGAGTGGCGTTGTGTAAACGATGGTGGCGTCGGGGCGGGCGTAGGCGAAGAACGCGGTCATGATGGCCGCCATGCCGGAGTTGAAAACCGCGGCGTGGCGGGCGCCGGCCTCGAGCGGGACGATCTGGTCCTCCAGAATCTCGGCATTGGGATGGGAAAAACGGGAATAAATGAGGTCGGCGCGCTCGCCGTCGGCCGGCTTGATCTTTCCGGTGGTGATGGCGAAGGCGCGCTCGGCGGCCTCCGGGCTTGCGAAAACGTAGGTGGAGCTGCGAAATACCGCGGGCCGCGCCGATCCTAGGGAAAGGCTGGGGTCGAAGCCCCTGGTTAGCACCGCGGTGCGTGGGCGCACGCGGCCCTGTTCCTGATCCTGATTCGCCATAAGCACTCCTGATGCCGAGTGTAGCGGCTCTCACGATGAGGTGGGCTTGGCCGGGCGCGCACCGCTTGTGTCGCGTGACTGTCGAATCGGCTAGCATAGTCGATTGATCTCCGTCGTGGTGGTTAACTGGAACCGTAAGGAGCTGCTGCGCGCCTGTCTGGACTCGATCGAGCGGCAGGGCGAGGCGGCGTTTGAGGTCATCGTGGTGGACAACGGTTCGAACGATGGCTCGGCCGAGATGGCGGAGACGGAGTTCGGCGTGCGGGTGATCCGCAACCGCGAAAACCGGGGCTTCTGCGCCGCCAACAACCAGGGCATCGCGGCCGCGCAGGGAGACTTCGTGGCGCTGATCAATAACGATGCCGAAGCCGCCGAGGGATGGCTGGCCGCGCTCCACCGGGCTTGCTCCGGCGCGCCGGACATTGGCATGGCCGCCAGCAAGGTGCTGGTTTGGGAAGATCCCAGCCGCATCGACAAAACCGGTCACCTGATCTTCCCCGATGGCCAGAATCGCGGACGTGGCAGCGGCGCAGCCGACCGAGGCCAGTACGATCGCGAAGAGGAAGTGCTCTGGCCGGATGGCTGCGCGGCCTTGTACCGCAAAGCCATGCTGGACGAGATTGGCGGATTCGACGAGGACTTCTTCGCTTACGGCGACGACGCCGAGCTTGGCCTACGCGCGCGCATCGCGGGCTGGAGATGCGTCTACACGCCGCTGGCCGTGGCCCGCCACCACCGCGGTTCGACGCTGGGCAAGGACTCGGTGCGCCGCCTCGAATTGATCGAACGAAACCGCTTGCTGCTGGCGATCAAGCTTTTCCCGTGGAGCCTACTGCTGCTCAATCCGCTATTCTTCGCGGCGCGTCTGGCGGCTGGAGCGCTGGCGGCGTGGCGCGGCGCGGGCGACACGGCTTACTTCCCGGGCCTCGCCGGCAAATGGCGCTTGGTGCGAGGATTAGTGGCCGGCCAATTCCAGGCTGTACGCCTGGCGCCGCGCATGCTCCGCAAACGCGCCGGTATGCGCCGCATTCGCCGTCTCTCGCCGGGCCAAGTGCGGCGGCTGATCTGGAACAACCGGCTGCGGCTGAGGGATGTGGCATGAGCGCTTGCCTGCTGTGCGGCTCCGAAAGCGCGGCGGCGCTGTTCGCCGCCACCGACCGCCTGCATCGAACCACCGCGCGCAGCTTCACTATCGTTCGCTGCGGCCAGTGCGGGCTGGTGCGGCTGGACCCGCAGCCGGAGCCCGCCGAATCGCGCCAATACCATCCCGAAAACTACTGGTTCGCACCCGACCAAACCATTGCTGGCCGCCTGGAAGAGGGTTACCGCCGCTTAGTGCTGCGCGATCACGCGCGCTTCGTCGAGCGCGCCCTGCGCGATTGCGGCGCGCGCGGCCCCTTGCTTGATGTCGGGTGCGGCGGGGGGCTGCTGCTGGGGATGATGCGGGAGCGCGGGTTTCGCGTGGTGGGCCTCGACAATTCCGCCGCCGCCGCCGCCATCGCCTGGAGCCGCCAGCGCGTGTCCGCCGTTTGCGGCGTGCTGGAGCACGCTCCGCTGCGCGCCGGTGGCTTTGCCGCCATCACCATGTTTCACGTGCTCGAACACGTCCACGATCCGCGCGCGTACGTAGCCGCGGCGTATCACCTGCTGGCGCCGGGCGGACGTTTGATTGCACAGACGCCCAACGCCGCGTGCTGGCAGTTTCGCTGGCTCGGCCGCGCCTGGAGCGGGCTTGACGTGCCGCGCCACCTGTTCGATTTCCGGTCGAGTGACCTCGAGCGGCTGCTCGAATCGGGCGGCTTCACCGTTCTGCGCCGCAAATACTTTTCCTGGCGCGATAACCCGGCGAGCTTGGCCAGTAGCATTGCGCCGATCCTCGACCCGATGGGACGCCGCACGCGTCGCGTGCACGAAAACTACGCCGCGCGTATCGTCAAGGACCTGGCGTATTTCGCGCTGGTGGCGGCCGCCGTTCCGTTTACACTTGTGGAAGCCGCCGCGGGCGCTGGCGCAACGGTCATGATCGAGGCCCGCAAGTCATGAGATACCAGGACATCGCTTACCGGCTGCCGCGCCCGTTGCGGCGGCACGTGCTGATCGTTGAAGCCGAAATTGAAGACGCCGTGGCCGCTCTGGCGCGCAGGCTGCCGCCCGGAGCGCGCGTGCTCGATGCCGGCGCGGGCGAGAACCGCTACAAGCATCACTTCGCGCAGCAGCGTTATTGCGGCGTGGACCTGGCGGTGGGAGATGCCAACTGGGATTACAGCCGCCTCGACGCGATCGCCGACCTGGCGGCCCTGCCTTTTCGCGAAGGCACGTTCGACGCCGCGCTGAACATCGTCACCTTGGAGCACCTGGCCGAACCCGCCCGCGCGCTGGCCGAAATCGGACGGGTGCTGGCCCGCGGCGCGCCGCTCGTGGTGGCTGCGCCGCAGGACTGGGAGACACATCAGATGCCCCACGACTACTTTCGCTACACCCGTTACGGTTTGCGGCGGCTGCTGGAGCAGGCCGGTTTCGAAGTCGTCGAGATGCGCGCCCATGGCGGCTACTTCCGGCTGCTCGCGCGGCGGCTGCTCAACGGCTTACAATTCTTTACAGGCGGCATTCGCTGGCTCGGCTTCCTTCCGGCGGCGATCCTGGTGGTGCCGCCCGCCCTGATCCTGCCGTTTCTGGACGGAGCCGACCGCGACCGCAATTTTACCCTCGGGCACGTGTGCCTGGCGCGCAAGCGCTAGCGCTTTGGTGCCTGAAAGGAAATCAGCAGTTCAATTGCGGACTGACCGCTCCCTTCGGTCGCGGCTCCGATAGCATTCTGAGCCGGGCCGAGAGGGCGCCCCGTCAGGGAGCGGTTGCTATAGTTGTTACTTAACGACGCCTCAGGCAAGTGGGGCAGGCGCCCTGGTTTTCGGGTCCGTTCCGGATTCCGACTGCCAACCGAAGCCGAAAGGACAAGCTTGGACGGAGCCATCGTCATCGACAAACCGGAAGGCTGGACCTCGCACGACGTGGTGGGCAAGGCGCGCCGGATCATCGGCATGAAGAAGATCGGCCACCTGGGCACGCTCGACCCGATCGCCACCGGCGTGCTGCCGCTGGTGCTGGGCCGCGCCACGCGCCTGGCGCAGTTTTACACGCGCAGCGACAAGATTTACGAAGGCGTGATCCGCTTCGGCTGGTCGACCGTCACCTACGACCGCGCCGGCGAGCCCACCAGCGATAAGACCGAGCCGCAGATCGATCCGGCCGCGCTCGAACAGGCGCTCGAACGCTTTCGCGGCGAGATTCTGCAAACTCCCCCGCCGGTATCCGCCAAAAAGGTCGAGGGGCGCCGCGCTTACCAACTGGCGCGCGAATCCATCGCGGTGGAGTTGGCGCCAGTACCGGTGGAAGTTTACGAGCTCACCCTGCTCGATCTCGCCGGGCCGCTGGCGCGCGTGCGGGCGCACTGTTCCGGCGGCACCTACCTGCGCTCGATCGCCCACGATTTGGGTCAACTGCTCGGCTGCGGCGCGCACCTGGAAGACCTGCGCCGCCTCTCGAGCGGTGAATTCGAGATCGCGCAGGCGCGCACCATCCCGCAACTGGAATCGCTGGCCGCCGATGAGCGCCTGATCGACGCGCTGATTCCCGCCGCGCAAATGCTGCCGGGCATGGCCGCCGTTTTCGTCGACGATCTGACCGCCAGCCAGATCCGCAACGGCCGCAATTTTCCCGCTTCCCCGTTTCGCTCGCAGCCGGCCTCGCGCTACGTCAAGGCCGTGACGCGCACCGGAGACCTGGCCGCCATCGGCGAAGCCGTGCTGCCGAATCTCTACCACCCGGTGGTGGTGCTCTAACCGGGAGCTGGCAAAGCGGTTGACACCGGGCGCGGGTGTCATATATACTTTTCGCTATCGAATGACGATAACGAAAAACGATTCCGATAACCGCTTTGAGTACCACGATCTTTACTCGGGCCTGATCCGTCTGCACATTCTCTATCACGCCGTCGAAGGGCCGATCTTCGGGCTCGAAATGGCCGAGGAGCTGGCGCGGCACGGCTATCGGATCAGCCTGGGAACCCTTTATCCGCTTCTGCACGGGCTGGAAAAGAAGGGCTACCTGCGCTCGGCGGAGCAGCGCAAAGGGCAAGCGACTCGCAAAGTCTACCGGGCCACGCCTCTCGGGAAAAAGGCGCTCCAGGCGATGAAGGCAAAAGTGAGCGAGCTATTTGGAGAACTGATTGAAGCGCGGTAGCCGGATGCACAGGTTCCCATCGCCAAAAATGTCCCAGGCTGTCGCCGTGATGGCTTGTGTTGCGACGGCTGCTATGGCCGGCCCTCCATTTCAGACGGACGATCCGGAGCCAATCGACTTTCGGAACTACGAGTTCTACACCTTCGCGGCTTCGGACGGCACCGCGGTGGAAACCGACACGGTTGGCCCCGCCGTGGAGTTCAATTGGGGAGCCCTGCCTAACCTGCACCTCCACATCATCGTTCCCGCCGCGGCGATTTTTCCCGCGAACAATCCGGCCCTGGCCCCCGCCGGCGTGGGTCCACGAGCGTTCGGCCTGGGAGACATCGAAACGGGAATCAAGTACCGGTTCGTGCAGGAGGCCAAGCGCCGGCCCATGATCGGCACATTTGTGATGTTCGAGCTGCCGGCCGGCAGCGCCGCAAAAGGTCTGGGCGTGGGCAAGACATGGTATAAAGTCCCGCTCTGGGTGCAGAAAAGCTCCGGCCCCTGGACGACCTACGGAGGCGGCGGGGTGACGCTGGTCAGCGCGCCCGGCTATCGCAATTATCCGTTCGCTGGCTGGCTGGTTCAGCGGGATCTCGGCAAAAAGGTGACGCTGGGAACCGAAGTCTTTTACCACGGGCCGGAAGGATTGGCGACAGCGCAGACGAGGCCGGCCACGCTGATCGATGTGGGCGGCTACTACAAGTTTCGAGATCCCGGATTTCAGTTGCTGTTCTGTTATGGCCACACCGCCATAGGGCAAACCGAAAACTACGCTTATCTCGGTCTCTATTGGACCTGGGGTAAAGGCGGCAAGCCGGGCGATAGCGATAAGCCCGCGGGCACCGCATTCAACGGCCTGGCCCCTCCAGGCCTTATGGGGCACTCATAATCCAATGAACGTCTCAACCAGCGACGCAATCCTTCTTGCGCATGCCGGGTTCGGCGTCATGGGATGCCTGGCGGCGCTGTGGGTGTTTCTTGAGGCGCTCAATGCGCAACCCGGCAACGCCGGTCGCACGCGCGCAGCCGCGCTGGTGACGGCAGTCTCGATGGCCGCCGCGTGGATCTGCGGCGGTTATTGGTACATTCATTTCTATCCGGCCGAAAAGGCTTTGATTCTCCAGGGGCCCTGGCCATTCGCCCACAATCTCTTCATGGAGACGAAAGAACACTTGTTCTTGATCACCGGCATGCTGGCATTTCTGCTCCCGGTTGTAACTCGGGAAAAGCTCGATTCGAATGCCGCCGCACGCAAGCTGGTTCTTACCGTGGCGGCGCTGATCGTGATTACGGGTCTGGCGGTGGAAGGCGCCGGTGCGGTGATCGAACATGGGGCTAAAGTCGCTCTGCTGCGCGGCGGAGCGAAAGGAGATCGATAATGAATACCGCAACGGCTCCGGAGTCCCCGAAGCTGACAGCCGCAACTTCGGGCTTTGTGCTGGCCGCCGCGATCGCCGCATTGTTCAATACCGCCCTTGCCTGGGCGCGGGACGCCTACGCCCCTCTCAACGGCATCATGAAGTCGCTCACCGGTAATTCCTGGACCGCGCACTGTCTAGCCGACCTGGTTCTCTTCGCCGGGCTCGGATTCCTCTTCATGAAGACGAGGGCGGCCGAGAAGATAGACCCGAACCGCCTGATTGGCGCGCTAGTAGGCGCCGTGGCTATCGCCGGGCTCGGGCTTGCTCTTTGGTTTGCGTTTGTCTAGAGCCTAATGGAGCGCTCGCCATCTTGAGCTTTGCTTATCTGTGTTTATTTGTGTTCATCCGTGGCCATTTCATGCATGGCCGTTACTTCTTTTCGGCTTCCTGCTGGTGGCGGCGTTTGCGGGCGGCTTCGTGCTCGGCGCGCAACTGGTCGTAAAGAGGCACCTGGTCGGGACGCAGAATGGCCTTCACTTCGGCCACCTGCTTGTCCCAAACGGCGTGGCCCCGGTCGTTCATTTCCTTGTGGATCTGGTCGAACTGCGCGCGCGTTTCGTCGAAGATCCGGTTGAGTTTCGCGATCTGCGCGTCGTCCAGTTTGACGCGCTGGCGCATCTCCTCCACCAGCCGCCTCCGTATCTCTTCCGGATCAGAACCGGGACCCTTGTGGGCCGCCGAGCCCGGCGACAGGTTGTGGCCGGATACGGGAGACGCCAGGTAGAGGCGATAGCCGAAAGCGCCGCATAAGGCGCCGCTGACGAAGATCGCCAGCAGGCCGAGAAACGCGAGAAAGCGGGACTTGGGCATGGGAGTCAGCTCATCGGCCCGGTTCGTTCAACTCGAGCCGTACCGGCTCGACGTTTTCCGGCGTATCCAGGCTATTGGCTTCCGCCAGCGCTTCCAGGTAAGTCACTTCGGAGGCCGGCGTCGCGCGCGGCAGGGAAACGTACACGCCGATGGCGATGGTGACCGCTGCCGCCACGGTCACGAAACTTCGCACCATGCGCTGAAAGGAGAACGTGAAGTTCCGCCGCGATTCGATGCGCCGCCACAAGCCGGGCATAAAGTTGGCGCTGGGCTCCCGATCCGCGCAAGCCTCACGGTATGCCTGCAATAGGGAATCCAGTTTGTGGTCGCCGCCCTGCATTGGGTGAATCGCTTCCTCGCTCCAACGGCCTCAGCCGTTCTCGCTCTTCTGCTCCGCCGTTTCGAAGGCCTTCAAGACCCGTTGCCGCGCCCGGAATAAACGGACCTTAAGAGCATTCTCCTTGACCCGATAAATCTTTTCAAGCTCCCGTAAGGAGAGCCCTTCCACTTCCTTCATCAACAGCAGAACGCGGTCCGCTTCGGAAACCGCGCCCAGCAGCGAATCCACGGTCTCGCGCAGCTTCTTCTTCTGCTGCTGGTCGTGCTCCGCCTTGCCGCCGGCTACCGCATCCGCCATCATAACCTGCTGCTCGGACAGATCCGACATGCGGAACTCCGGCCGCCGCCGCTGCTTGCGCAGGTAATCGTAAGCCGCGTTTACCGTCAGCCGGTACAGCCACGGCTCAAAGACCTCCGGCGCCCGCAACTGGTCGAGCGAAAAATACAGCCGCAAGAAGACTTCCTGTGCGACGTCCTCGACATCTTCCGTACGGGCGATCAAACGGCCGATGGTCCCCATGGTGCGCTTCCGGTACGCCAGGACGATTTCGTTAAATGCCGCACTATCACCGTGTTGCGCACGCCGGACCAGCTCGAAATCTACCAGCATTCGACACCACGGCTGGCCGCTGGCACGGTCCTCGACTTCGTTAGCATAGGCGTAAGGACATATCCACAGGTTACACGGCCCGCGATGCGGCCGCCGCCCAGCGGCTGTCCGCTGCGATCTCCCGAACCGCGATGATAGCCTAAAGACATGCGCTTTTCCGAGTCCGTTTTTTCCAGCCGCTTCCAGATCGCGCGCCACGACCTGGAAAGCCACCTGGCCGAAGCGCTTTCCGCCGGCGGCGATTACGCCGACCTGTACTTCGAATACCTGCTCACCAGCTCCATCAGTATTGACGAATCAATGGTGAAAAGCGCTGCGCAGGGAGTTTCGGTGGGGGTTGGCGTGCGGGTGATCGCCGGGGAGCGGACGGGCTACGCCTACTCGGACGACCTGGCGCCGGAAAGGATCCGCAAAGCGGCGCGCGTGGCCGCGCATATCGCCCGAGGCCCCAGCCACGTGGACAAGGTGAGCCTGAGCGAAGGGCAGCCGCACAATCTGTACCCGGTATTGATCGCGCCTACCGAGACCGCCTTCAGCGAACGGGTGGAGCTGGTCAAGCGCGCCGATCGCGCCGCGCGCGCGTACGATTCCCGCATCTTTCAGGTGCAGGCGGTTTACGCCGACAACTTGCGAGAAGTGATGGTGGCGACCAGCGAGGGCGCGCTGACCGTGGACCGACAGCCGCTGGCGCGCCTCAGCGTTTCCGCGCTGGCACGGGTGGATGGCGGGGCGCCGCAACGCGGCCACTCGGGCGGCGGCGGGCGCGTCGAGCTGGGTTTCTTCCTCCGCGAAAAAACGCCCGAGCACTTCGCCCAGGAAGCCGCGCGGGAAGCGGTGGCGATGCTCGATTCCGTGGCCGCTCCGGCCGGCGAAATGACCGTCGTGCTGGGGCCCGGCTGGCCGGGCATTCTGTTGCACGAAGCCGTGGGCCACGGCCTGGAAGCGGATTTCAACCGCAAGGGCGTTTCCGCCTTCAGCGGCCGCATGGGCCAGCGCGTAGCCAGCGAGTTGTGCACGGTGATCGACGACGGCACCATCTCGCACCGGCGCGGCTCGCTCAACGTGGACGACGAAGGCCATCCCACGCGCCGCAACGTGCTGATCGAAAACGGCGTCCTTACCGGCTACTTGCAGGACAAGCTCTCCAGCCGGTTGATGAAGTCGGCTTCCACCGGCAGCGGCCGCCGCGAAAGCTACGCGCACATCCCCATGCCGAGGATGACCAATACTTTCATGCTGGCGGGTGAAAGCAATCCCGGCGACATCATCCGCTCGGTGCCGAAGGGCCTCTACTGCGCTAATTTTGGCGGCGGCCAGGTGGATATCACCAGCGGCAACTTTGTGTTCTCGGCGTCGGAAAGCTACCTGATCGAAGACGGCCAATTGACCCGCCCGGTGCGCAACGCGACGCTCATCGGCAACGGCCCGGAGGCGCTGAAATACGTCAGCATGGTGGGCAACGACCTGCGCCTCGACGAAGGCATCGGCATCTGCGGCAAGGAAGGCCAAAGCGTCCCGGTCGGTGTCGGCATCCCCACCTTGAAGATCGATCGCATGACGGTGGGCGGGACGGGGTAAGCTTGGTCTGAACAGTCTATGGCGACGAGCAAACCGAAACGAACACACAAGCGACCCGGCCCGATCCGCAAGGCCGTGAAGGAAGCCATCCGTAGGGATGAGTTCGCGCACATCAGGGAGGCTTACATGCGGCAGCCCGACTCGGCGGCCGAAGCCGATGATTGGTCGTCCGCGGAGGAGTTTCGTGCCTTCCGGTGAAAACCATTTGGGCGAGATGGCTCAGGACATTGTGCGTTTTGCGCTCGAGGCCGGCGCAGCCGACGCGGAGTGCACCATTGAGGAAGGCGACGAGTTCTCCGCCAACGTCCGCATGCGGGAGTTGGAAAATCTCAAAGAGGCCGGCTCGCGCGCCGCCGGGCTGCGCATTCTGATTGGCCAGCGCACCGGTTCGTCCTATACTTCCGATCTTTCCGCCGAAGGCATTGAGCGACTGGTGAAGTCGGCCATCGAGCTGGCGGAAGTGACCACCGACGACCCGCACGCAGGTCTGCCGGAGGCGGAGGAATTGGGTGCGCTCTCCGGCAACCTGGATCTCTATTCGGCGGATGTCGACGGCCTGGAGACCGACGGCAGAATCGACCTCGCCCGCCGCGCCGAAGAAGCGGCGCTCGACGCCGATCCGCGCATCACGAATTCCGAAGGCGCCTCGTTTGACAGCTACGCCGGACGGCACATTTTCGCCAACTCGCGCGGCTTCGCGGGTGAATACCGCAGCAGCTCGTGCTCGCTGGCGGTGGTGCCGGTGGCGCGCGATGGGGAATCGATGGAGCGCGACGCGTGGTATCATTCCTCGCGCTCGCTGGCCCTGCTGGAATCGCCCGAGCAGATCGGGCGCACCGCCGCTGCGCGCGCTTTGCGCCGGTTGAACCCGGTTAAGGTCGCCACGCAGAAAGTGCCGGTGGTCTTCGAGCCGCGCGTGGCCGCCTCGCTGGTCGAAAACCTGTTTGAAGCCGTGCATGGCATGCTGATTTACCGGCACGAGTCGTTCCTGGCCGGCAAGCTGGGCGAGAAGGTGGCTAGCGAAAAGCTCTCGCTGATTGACGACGCCACTATCCCCGGCCTGTTCGGCACCTCGCCGTTCGACGATGAGGGCGTGGCTTCGCGGCGCACCGTGGTGCTGGAGTGCGGCGTGCTCAAGAGCTACTTGCTGAACACTTACGCGGCGCGCAAGCTGGGGATGAAGACCACCGGCAACGCCTCACGCGGGTTGGCCGGCAATGCTGGCATCGGCCACGGGAACTTTTTCGTGGAAAACGGCGTCCTACCGCCGGAGCGGATTATTGCCGGAATCGCCGATGGATTCTATGTCACGGAACTGATCGGCATGGGCGTCAACATAGTCACCGGCGATTACTCGCGCGGCGCCGCGGGCCTATGGATCCGCTCGGGCGAACTGGCGTTCGTGGTTTCCGAAGTCACCATCGCCGGTAATCTGCAGGACATGTTGTTGGGCGTCGAAGAGGTTGGCAACGACCTCGAGTTTCGCGGCTCGGTGGCCGCGCCCACGCTCAAGATTGGAGAGATGACCGTTGGCGGAAAATAAAACCGCGGGCCCTCGCCAGGCGGCCGGCCCGCAACAGAAGCGATTCTCGATTCCCCCGGCGGCCATCGTCATCGTGCTGGTGCTGGCCGCGGGCGTGGCCGGGTTCCTGTATTTGAACCGGCTCTCGCAGCAAGGGCCTCCCCCGCCGCCGCCCCTGACCGGCATCGCGCGCGCCTACATTCACGATGGCTTCCTCAAGATCACCGACTCCGACATGCGGGCGCATGAAAGCTATCTCAAGCAGGAAGTGGTCGAAATCACCGGCAAGATTACCAACACGGGCGACCGCGTGCTCGGCAGCGTGGAAATCGTCTGCGTGTTCTACGATCCGTATGGGCAGGTGATTCTGCGCGAGCGGGTAGCGATCGTCAGCCGCAAGATGGGGAAGCTGGCGCCCGGCGAATCGAAACCGTTCCGGCTGGCCTTTGACAATGTCCCGGAGAGCTGGAATCAGGCGATGCCGCAGATGGTCATCGCAGCCATCGATTTCGCGTGACGCTGGTAACGCCGGCGGTCTTTCTGCCGGTGCTCTGAAAGCGCCCTGGGTCTAGCGCGTTTAGGAAAGACACCGGCGGCCCAAGACCGCCGGCGTTACCGCCGGCGACGAATTACCTCGCCGCCAGGTTGAAGCCTTCCACCACCACGCTCGGTTTCTCGCCGCGCGTGTCGGCATCGGCCAAATCGATAATGATCGTTCGGCGCTCGCCGGGCATCAGCGCCACGTAGTTGTCGCTGTACAGCGCGGGCAGAATGCGGTCGCCGGCCTTTTCGCGCACCGCCTTGACCCGGACCATCAGCGCGGGCGTCGCCGAAACGTTATGCAGTTCGGTGGTTAGATGCCAGCGCCCGTCGCGCTGTTCCGCGCGCGTCGCGGCTCCGACATTGGCCAGGGGGAGCGTGCGCAGAGCGCGATAGTCGCCATCCTCCAGCCCGCGCCAGTAGAAGTTCTCGGAAACCGTCTCACCCTGGCGCAACAGTCTCAGCCGCAGGAAATGCACCGCGGTCAGCCCTTCAGGGTATTCCATCTTGATGCACGTCACCGTGCTGTCCTCGGTGCTATCCACCGGCGCGGTTTTTTCCCAGCGCACGGAGCCATCGAGGTTCAGCACTTCCACGCGAGCCGCGAGGCCGCGCGCATCGCCGCCCGAGTAGTTCACCACTTCGATGGTTTCGTCGGCCGCGTTCCATTGAATGTGGAGCGGCTCGGCGCCCTTCTTACTGCCGAAGTATCCTGCGCCGGGATTGAAATAATAATCGTAGGTCTGCCACGACAGCGATGGCCATGCCGAATGGCTCATCCAGATCAGCAGTCCCATGCGGTAACGGCTCTGCGATTCGAACATGGCGCGATAGATCTCGTAATCGAGGAACTGCGCCAGAGCGGCAAACTCCTCCGCATTCTTCGCGCCGCCGTAACCCTTGTCGATGCGGCGGAGGAACGAGCCGGCGGAGCCTGTTTCCTTGGGTGGAAAGTCGTGTTCGGCCCACGTGCTGCCAGGCGGCCAGAGCGCGTCTTCGGGCATCATGGCGCGCAAGCTTTCCATGGTGGCGATGTTGGGCGAGCCCATTTCGCTATGCAGTTTCGGCTTCGCCAGGCTGCCGAAGTATGACTTCAGCGGCATCACTGCATACGGCCCGCCGCCGCCCACCACGCCGTCCGCCGAGTCGGAAATGTAGTGGCTACCGGGCGCCAGTTCGCCGAGCGCCTGGCGAATGCCATCGTCCAGCGCCGCCGGCGGGTACCCTTCATTGCGGCCGCAATAAAGGCCGATGGAGGGATGATTGCGAATGCGCAGCACGGTGTCGCGGACGTTGCGCAGGAACATCGCCGGATCGTCCGGATCGGGGCCGTCCCACGGGTTGGCCAGCCAGAACTCCTGCCACACCACGATCCCGTAGCGGTCGCAAGCCTCGTAAAAAGCGTCGTCGCCGGTTTGCCCCACCCAGTTGCGAATCATGGTGAAGTTCATGTCGCGGTGATAACGCACCGCCGCGTCGTATTCGCGGGCGCGATAGCGCAACAGATCTTCGCTGAAGCCCCAATTGCCGCCGCGCGCCACGAAGCGCCGTCCGTTAATGAAAATCCGCAGCGCGCCGCCTTCTTCGCTGTAGGTGAACTGGCGCACTCCGGTTTGGAAGCGCTTGGTATCGGACGCATGACCGTCGGCGGTTTCGAATTGCAACTCCACCGGGTAGAGGCTCGGATCGCCATAGCCATTGGGCCACCACAATTTCGGATTCCGCAGCCGCAGCTCCGGGTGCGCGGCGGGATCCAGCTTGACCGTCTGTGCCGATGATGCACCCACAGTGACGGGCATTGCGAACATGGCCTCCCCGAAGCGCACGCGCAGCTCGCCCTTAACCGGTCGCGGCTCGTGGTTGCGCAGCGTCATTTCGATACCGATATCCGCGCGCGAGGTGTCCGGCAGCGGCAGGGTGGTCGAAACCAGCGGATCTTCGATCGTCACCGGCCCGCTCCCAGTCAGGTACACGCTGTTCCAGATGCCGGTGTCGCGTCCGCGCACGGCTGGCATCCAGTCCCAGCCGACCGACGCATGAAACGTCGGGTTGTCCGCGCCCAACGCACCGCCGTTGCTGCCATAGCCCATCACCGTCTTCTCTTTGGTCGATCCCGGCGTGCGGTTCTTTTCGATGCGAACCGCCAGCGCGTTGGCCTGGCCGGGGCGCAGTTTGCCTGTGACGTCGAATCGGCCGCGCATGAACGCGCCTTCGATACGCCCCAGCTTCTCGCCATTCAGATAAACGTCGGCTTTCCAATTGATGCCGTCGAGGTTCAGCCAGACGCGGCGGCCGGCGGGCACAGCCGGGGCGAAGAATTCATCGCGATACCAAAAATCGGCGCAGAAAAACGAATCCGAAATCAGCTTCTGGTTGTCGCCATAGTTCGGATCGGGGATCGCGCCGGCATTCAGGTAACTGGTGAGCACCGTGCCCGGAACCGTTGCGATCAGCCAGTCGCCGTCCGAAAATCCGGGCCGTGAGATCGCCGCGCCATCCGCCTTAACCTGCGATGCGCGTTCCACGCGCCAACGGCCTCCGGCGAGATTCACGCGCCCGTCGGTCTCGCTGGCGGGCGCCGGACGCGCCACCGGAATCGGCCCGCCGCGTCCCCACACTTCCATTTCGCTGAGGATGTAACCCTCGGGCGAAGCCGGCCTGGTCATCAACAGCCGCACATACCGGCCCTGCGCCGGTTCCGGCAAGCGGATCTCATCGACGGCGCCGGCCGCGTTTGGAAGCGGCGCCAGCGTGCGCCAGTGAATCGCGTCGTCGGACGATTCGACAGAACCTTCGGCCGCGCGACGGATCCAATCGAGCTTCACGCGATCGAACGTGCACTCACCCCCGAGATCGACGTACACCCATTCTTCTCCGCTCGAGGCGCTCATCCATGCGCTCGTGAAATCGTATGGTCCGCCGAGATCAAGCCGCCGCCCGCCGCGAAAGAACCCGACTTCGCCGACGCGCCAGTTCAGGCTGCGGCCGCAGCGGAGCTCGACGCGGTAATACCGGCTGCGTACCGGCGCCGGCAGAGTCAGCGACGGCTTGAACTCGCCGGTTTGCCGCAGACTTCCGTCGCCGCGCCGCAGTTCCAGCCATGACTTGCCGTCCTCGGAACCTGAGAGGATCAAGCTGTATTCCTGGTTGTCGCGCGAAGGCGCCGAAGCGTCGATGTCCACCCGGTCTATTTCGGGCGCAGCGCTGCCGCCGAGGAATCCGATATCCACCCAGACGTCGGCGCCCCGCATGTCGGCGCTGGTGGTCCAGTTGTGATCCAGCACGCTCTCGCGCTCGGGCTTCGCCAGCACACCGTGCTCGCTCGTGGAGACTACAACCCAGCGTGGCAGCTTGGTCTCGACGATGCCATCGGTCACAAGCTGCGCCGTCAGGTTGTAGTCGTAGCTGCTCGATTGATACGCCGCGCGGTGCAATGCCAGGTTGCGATAGGTTGTGCTGTCCACGCGGAACGAAGGCGCGAAGTTCTGCCGCGGATCGCCCGGATAGACGCCGACGCCGAGCGTATACTGCTGCGCACCCAGCGGCAACAGCGCCGCCAGGAAAGAAAGAGAAAGCCTGAACATTGTGCCGGGACTCCAGGGCCCGGATTGTTTGCGAAACGCCAGTATATAGCCGCGCGCGGCGGAACGCCCGGCTCGGTAGGACGGACGATCGGTTTTTGTCGTCTGTCGAGTTTTATTATTGTTGCGGGGTGGCAGACCACGAGGAGACCCCGGGACAGACCGCTCTGTCCACGCGGCGCAAGAGCAGCGCCTTGGGACAGAGGAGTCTGTCCCGGCCGCACCAGCATGCCGCACCCTGCCACCTGTTAGACTTTACACTTGATGACGATGCCTGAGTCGGCTCGGTTGTTCATGGCGGGGCTCATCGAGCGGGCCCGCAAATTGAAAAAGACGATTGTGTTTCCCGAGGGCGGCGACCCGCGGGTTCTGGAGGCGGCGGCGCGGCTGGTGCGCGAAGGCGTGGTGCGGCCCGTGCTGGTCGGCGCCAAGCCCGGCAAGGCACCCGAAGGCGTCGAGTTCGTGGATCCGGCGGCCTCGCCGGCGGTCGCGCGCTACGCCGCCATCTACTATGAGCGCCGGCGCGCCAAGGGCATCACGCAGGTGGAGGCCGCGGAAATTGCGCGGCGACCGCTCTACTTCGCATCGCTGATGGTCGCCGCCGGAGATGCCGATGGCAGCGTGGGCGGCGCCGCCAACAGCACCGCCGAAACCGTGCGCGCGGCGCTTCACGCGGTGGGGCCGCATGCGCGGGCGCGGCTGGTATCGAGCGTCTTCATCATGGCGCTCGAGGATCGGTCGCTGGGCCACAACGGTCTGATGGCCTTCGCCGATTGCGCGGTGGTGATCGATCCGGACGCGGGGCAGTTGGCCGATATCGCCATCGCCACGGCGGAAACCACGCGCGTGTTGCTGAACACGGAACCGAGAGTGGCGCTGCTGAGCTTTTCCACCAAGGGAAGCGGAAAGGGCGAGGCGGTCGACAAAGTTGTCGAGGCGCTGCGCATCACCAAGGCGCGCGCGCCGGACCTGAACGTGGATGGCGAGCTGCAAGCCGATGCCGCGGTCTCCGAAGTCGTCGGACGCTCCAAAGCGCCCGGCTCGCCGGTGGCCGGACGCGCCAACACGCTGGTGTTTCCCAATCTGGACGCGGCCAATATCGGCTACAAGCTGGTGGAGCGGCTTGGCGGGGCAATGGCCATCGGACCCTTTCTGCAAGGCTTAGCGAAGCCGGCCAACGACCTTTCGCGAGGCTGTTCGGCGGAAGACATTTTCAATGTGGCCGTGGTGACGGCTTTGCAATCGGAGAGTGACGGGTAGAGAAGCGGCCATGCTGCCGTTCCGTCTGGTCTATCACGAACGCTACGACCTGCACTTCGGCGAACACGTCTTTCCTTCGAAAAAATTCAAGTGGCTGCACGACCGCATGCTTTGGACGCGGTTTGCCGTGAAAGAGGACTTCGTCGCTCCCGCGCCGGCCACCGACGACGACCTGCTGCTGGCGCACGACCGCGCCTGGATCGAGAAGCTTTCGAACGGCACCCTCAGCTACCAGGAGATTCTGCAACTGGAAGTTCCCTATTCGCGCTACCTGGTGGAAGGCTTCTGGCTGGCGGCTGGCGGCTCGATGCTGGCGGCGCGGCTGGCGCTCGAAGACGGCATCGGCTACAACCTGGGCGGCGGTTTTCATCATGCCTGTCCGGATCACGGAGAAGGATTCTGCGCTATCAACGATATCGCCGTCGCCGTGCGGCGCGCGCAGCGCGATGGGCTGATCGAGCGCGCCATGGTGGTCGATTGCGACGTGCATCACGGCAACGGCACCGCGGCCATCTTCGCCGGCGACACCTCGGTGTTCACGCTCTCGATTCACCAGTTCAACAACTATCCCGCCGAGAAACCGCCTTCCAGCCTCGACATTCACCTGGCCGATGGCGTGGCCGATGACGAATACCTGAACCGCCTGGGCAGCGGCTACCGCCCGGCTCTCAAGATGTTCCGTCCCGAGCTGATCCTCTACGTGGCGGGAGCCGATCCGTATTTCGGGGACCAGTTAGGCGGCCTCTCGCTGAGCTTCGAGGGCCTGCGGGAGCGCGACCGGCTGGTGATCCGCGCCGCGCTCGAAGAGGGAGTGCCCGTCGCCATCGTGCTTGCCGGCGGCTACGCGCAAAGCGTGGAAGACACCGTGACGATTCACGCCAACACGGCCGAAGTGGCCAAAGAAGAACTCGAGAAGGTGGGGTACCGGCGGTAACGTCGGCGATCTTGTCGCCGGTGATCTGCCTGGATTCCCGCAGAGACGGTTTTTCGACCCTCTCAGACAGCCCCCGGCGACCGCGACAGGATCGAAAAATCGCCCCGAGGTTCCGGGAATGGCGGGCAAATCACCGGCGACAAGATCGCCGGCGTTACCGGAGCTCTCGGCTCAGCGGGCCGGACGGCCCCGGATGGTGCGCGGGCAAGCCGCGCCGCGAGCTATACGAAAAAAACCCGGCGGAAGCGCTTGCCTCCGCCGGGCCGCGTCGTTCAAGTTTGACCCTGTATTAGTAACTTCCTGGTCCCCTTCTGATCGGGGCACCAACCACTATATCACTGAATGGTGGCCTTGCGAATGTAGTCCAGCTTGGGGAACTGCGGCTGGAGGTACGCGTTGCCCTGGCTTTCGATGAGCGGCTGTTGGGGCGCTTCGCCATAGCCGGCGTAAATCGCATCCACCGCGTCCATTCCCGAAGTTACCGTTGCAAACGGCGCGAAGCCGTCGGCGTCGAGCCGCGAGTTGTCCACCAGGTTGATGAACAACTGCGTAGTGCGCGAGTTCGGTGCTCCTGTTTTCGCGTAGACCAGCGTGCCGCGCAGGTTGTGCCGCAGCACCGGATCGTCGGTCAGGTTGGCGTCCTTCCACTTGCGCGTCACCGCCGGATCGCCGGCAATGCCGAATTGCACGACGAAGTTCGGCACCACGCGGAAAAAGCGGCAGCCGTCGAAGAAGCCGGACTTCACCAGCTCGTAGAAACGATCGGCGCCGATGGGCGCCCAATCGCGATGGACCTCCACTACCACCGGGCCTTTGGTGGTGTCGAAGGTCACGTTGAAGGTGGCCGGCGCGTGCACCTGAAACGAAGCCGGCGCTTCCTGTTTTTGCGGCGCGGCGGCTTCCTGTTGCGCGGGCTGTGACGCGGACGCATCCGCGGCTGGCTGCTCTTTCTTGGGCTCGCTCGACGAAGAGCACCCGGCCAGCGCCACCGCGCCGGCCGCGAACACGGTAATCCACAATGAGATTCGCATAGAACCTTCAGTATGCCATGCTGAAGAAGGTTCGGGGATTGTGGCCTGCTACGACGATTTCGCCTGGTTCTACAGCCGCTACTGGAGCGAGGAATTTCACTCCGCGGCCTTCCCCATCCTGGCGCGGATCTGGCTCGACCGCCTGCAGCCGGGCGCTCACATTCTGGATGTCTGCTGCGGCACCGGCTATCTGGCGGCGCTACTCGCGGCGCGCGGCTTCCGCGTCACCGGCCTGGACGTTTCGTCGGAAATGCTGGTCTACGCCCGCGCCAACGCGCCTGCGGCGGAGTTTATCCTGGCCGATGCCGCGAGCTTCCACCTGCCTCGCGCCTACGATGCCGCCGTATCCACCTTCGACTCGCTCAACCACCTGCTGGAGCCGGCGGCGCTCGGAGCCGCATTCCGGAACATCGCCGCCGCACTCCGCCCGGGGGGCCTGCTGGCTTTCGACATGCTCCTCGACGACGCCTACCAGACGCGCTGGGGCGAATCGTTCGCGCTGGTGCGCGACGACCACCTGCTCACCATCACCGGCGCCGCCTTCGACGCCCACTCCCGCATCGCTCGTATCACGGTCACCATGTTCCGCCTGATCGAAGGCGCGTGGCAGCGGTCGGATGTGACGATCGAGGAGCGCTGTTACTCGCCCGATGAGATTTCGCAGGCCCTCGCGGCGGCCGGTTTCGGCGAGCTGCTCTGCTACGATGCCGGCGACTTGGGCATGGCCGGGCAATTGGGCGAAGGGCGGACCTTCTTCGTCGCCACCAAGACGGACTGACGCGGCGGTAGGACAGACCATCGCCTTTCGTGGTCTGTCGCGTTTCGCCGGTTCGCGACAGCGTGACAGGCGACAAACACCGATCGCCTATCCCACCTCTACGCCGCCCGGCGCCGCTCGAAGTTTCGCAGATAGGCGGCCATCATCCGGTCGGTTACCGGTATGTGATTCTGCAGCCAGCCCGCCAGGTACTCGAGCATTTCGGCTCCGGCTTTGCGGTCGCCTTCCTCGATGCGCTTGATGAACCGCTTGATCTGGCGGCGCGCTCCGTTGTGCTGGCGCTTATGCCACTCGAGCGCATCATAACGGCTCGCCCGCATCAAGCGCTCTTCGTGCGCGAAATGATCTTGGATGTGGGAAACGAGCGACTGCAGCACCTCACTCCGCTTTTGGGGCGCGCGCGAGGCCAGGGCCGTTTCCAATTCGTCAGCCAGCCGGAACAACGTCCTGTGCTCCGCGTCGATCTCCGGAATGAAGATCGTGTAACCGCCGCTCCGATGAAATAAACCCATCCCTCAAGTTTACATGAATTCAGAGTTTCAGAACTTTTGTCGGAAAATCCGTGGCGCAAAAAGCAAAAGGCCGATGCACCTTGCGGATGCACCGGCCTTTTGAGAAGTGTGGCTGGTCGAGGAACTACGCGCGGCGCTTGCGCGCCAGAGCGGCGAGCCCGATCAACAGGCCGCCCACCATCGCCATGGTCGCCGGCTCGGGGAGAGAAGTGTCGTTGACCGTTCCCTGAACCGACGTACTCCCACCGTTGGTGACCGGATCGACGATCGGGGTTGTGGCATTGATCGTGAAGTCGGTTGTGCCCAGATTGCCGCTGAGTACACCGCCGCTTGTGCCCGGCCCGACTGTCGTCGGCGGCTGCCAAGTGATCGTGACGTTGCTGGAATCGGAGGTGATAGTCCCACCGGGGGATGTGCCTATAAACTCAAGGGTGGCTGGGAGGGCACCGGAGAGGTTACTGTTGCTGGTGTCCTGTACGAACAACTCCACCGAGAAATTGCCAAAAGTCCCGCCGACTGTTGGCGAACAACCTGCTGTACATGCGGACTGTATCTCTCCATAAGAGATGTTGGACCCTGAACCGGCGAGAGAGCTGGCCTGCGGATCTAACGTGATCGTCGCAGTACCAGCGCCCGAGCCGCTTGTTAGTATCAGGCCCGCCCCTGATACCGTCGCGCCGGTAGCGCCGAAGAATTCCGTGCAGTCGGCCAAGACACCGCAATTCGGGTTCTGGTTGGTGTTGAACGTGATGGTGCTGGCGCTGGCGCTCGCAGCCAGCATTAAGACCGCCGCGGCGATCAAGGCGACTTGAAGAAGACGTCCGAGTTTCATTTGTCTATTATCCTCCGTTTTCGGGAACTCCGCTTTGCCGTCCCGGTCGGCCGGTGCCTGGGCCAATTGCAGTTTTTAGGTCCTTTATGATCGTACTGGGAAGAGTCAAGAAATTCAACTGGGTTTTGGCATTTTTTTTAAAGGGGTGTACCGCGAAACCGCCGAAAGTACTGGTACTGTGGAGAGGCCAGATGGGACCAAGGGACAGTAAGCATAAATAATTGTGCAATTTAGCGCGCTTTTGCAGGGTGACTTGCCGGTGCGATTCCATCCCTTAAGAAATGGAAAGCTCGGGCTTCCGAAGCCGGGCCGCCTTCGCCGCTTTCCGGGGCGGAGGTTAACGCTATCATAACCCGGTGTCTTTCGATACATTGGGCACTCGGGCACTATAGGAAAAAGCCCGATGCTCGCGCCGCTCAAGCCGGCCGCATTCCAGGATAGACATCTGGAACCGATGGGCGGTTGCGGCGTATAGTGATGGCAGCATTGTCATGTCGATCAACAGGCGAGACTGGCTGCGGTCGGCGCTGGCCCTGGCGGGCGCGCCCATCGAGTGGAGTTCCTTCCCGGTGGCCCACGCGGCGCCGGCCGATCCCGATCAGTTTGACGCTATCGTCATCGGCTCCGGCCTGGGCGGCCTGAGCTGCGCCGCCGCTTTCGCGCGGCAGGGCTTCAAGGTCCTGGTGCTGGAACAGCACGATAAGCCCGGCGGCTATGCCACGGCCTTCGAGCGCCCGGGCGGGTTTGTCTTCGACGTCTCGCTGCATTCGACGACGGTCGGCGAGCGCAACGGCATCCGCAACCTGATATCCGGCTTCCCCGAGATCGAGGACGTCGAGTTCGTGCCCCACCCCAATCTGTATCGCGCCATCTTTCCCAACCACGAAATTCGCGCCGGGCAGCGCGACCTGCCGGCGTACGTCCGCACCCTGAGCGAGAGCTTCCCGAAGGAAAGGGAGGGTATTCAGGCGCTCGTTGACGATATGGTGGCGCTCAACCGCGAGGTAAACCGGCTGCCCACTTCGGGAGGCAAGCTCGACATCAGCCGGATGGGGACCGATTTTCCGCACGTGATGGCATGTTACGGCCGGACCTGGGGCGCCATGATGGACAAGCACCTCAAGGATCCCAAGCTGAAGGCCATCGTATCCTGCATGTGGGGCTACTACGGGTTGCCGCCATCCAAGCTGTCGAGCTTCTACTACGCGCTGCCGACCATCGAATACCTGACCGAAGGCGGCTACTACCCGAGAGGGCGCTCGCAGACCATCAGCAACGCGTTTGTGAAGTTCATCGAGCGGCGCGGCGGCAAGGTTCTGCTGAATACGCGCGTGGAGAAGGTGCTCGCCAAGGACGGCGCGGCCTATGGCGTGCGGACGGCGGCCGGCCAGGAATACAGGGCGCGCGCGATGGTATCGAATGCCAACGCCTATGACACTTTTCACAAGCTGCTCGAACCCGATGACCAGCTCACCGCGTACCTGGCGCGCATGGATCGCTTTTCCGCCAGCCTGTCGACCTTCATCGTCTTCCTTGGCTTGAAACAGGACCTGGTTCGCAAGCTCGGGCTGCGGGACACGGAGATCTTCTACGCCGCCGGCTATGACCCGGAGGCCGAATACCAGGCCGAGCTCAATGCCGACATGAGCGACTCGAGTTTCGGCGCCATGTTGTACGACAACCTCTTCGAAGGCTACTCGCCGGCGGGAAAGAACACCTTGACGCTGATGAAGCTTCAGGGTTACGACCACTGGAAACCGTACGAAGCCGCGTACCGCAAGGGCGACAAGGCCGCCTACCGCAAGGAGAAGGAACGGATGGCGGAGATGCTGATCCGCCAGGCCGAGCGAGTGCTGCTGCCCGGCCTGTCCCAGGCGATCGAGGTCAAGGAAATCGCAACTCCGTTGACCAACGTGCGATACACCGGCAACTATCGAGGGGCGATCAACGGCTGGGACCAGACGGCGGACAATTCCGAGCCGCGGCGCCTGCCGCATGCGACGCCAGTCCGCAACCTGTATCTCTCCGGCGCGTGGACCGCGCCCGGCGGTGGCTATACGGGGGTCCTCATCAGCGGCCTGCAGTGCTTCGCCGAAGTCATGAGCCACTGGGGTTAGCGAACGGAACTGAATTCAGCTCCGGTGTCCCATCCGAAGGTACCGTTGCGTTCCCCAAGGTAATGGAATGGGCGGTTCCCACGCGAAACCCATTTCAGCGGGTGCGCTCTGGGTTCCACCTAAGAGATAAGCGGCAGGCGCCAGCGCCTTCAGGCTGGGGGAGAGATCGCGATGGCTCACTGCGCGGGAGATCGCCAAGTCGAACTCTTCATTCTTTTCATTCACCTGCTCGGCCACCTGCTCGGCACGGCGCGCCAGCACTCGCACGTTCGCCAGGCCGCGTGCCGCCTCCATGAGAAACACCGCCTTGCGTTGGTGCGATTCAATCAGGGTGATCATGCAATCGGGGCGATAGACCGCGACCGGAAGACCGGGAAATCCCGCCCCTGAGCCCACATCGGCGATGCGCAGCGGGCCGGCGGGCAATCGCGCCGCTAGGAAGAGCGACTCGCCGTAGTGGCGTTCCACGGCCTCAGGCAGGTTCCGAATGGCGGTGAGATTGAGCGTGCGGTTCCAGAGAACCAGCAGGTTGTAATGGGATTCCAGCGCCTCGGCCTGCGGGTCGGTCAACTCCGCGATGCCGCGCAGCCGGTCGCGGAGCAGGTCACGAAACACGGCTGAGGCCCAGGTAGACATCGAGCACGGCCACCGCGGCGGGTGTGACGCCGGGGATGCGAGCGGCCTGACCGAGGGTCGCGGGACGCACCCGGTTGAGCTTGTCGCGAACCTCGCGCGACAACCCGGGGATGCCATCGAAGCCGAAGCCAGCCGGTATGGGGCGGCGCTCGGCGGCCTTCAGGCGTTCCATCTGGCGCTCCTGCTGGCCGATGTAGCCGCCGTACTTGGTTTCGGTTTCGACGGTGGTCAGCATGGCGGGTATGGCATCTTCTCCCAGCACCTCGCGAATCCAGCTTGAGATTTCCGCAATCCGCGTTTCGGGACGCTTCAGCCACTGGCCGTTGCGGTGGCTTTCGAGCGCCTTTTTCAGCAGCTCGTACTGCCGCTGCTTGCGCTCGAAGGCGTCCCAGCGCGCATCGGTCACCAGCCCCGCGCGCCGGCCCATCGGCGTCAGGCGAGCGTCGGCGTTGTCGATGCGAAGGTGCAGGCGAAACTCGGCGCGCGAGGTGAACATGCGGTAGGGCTCGTCAGCGCCTTTGGTGATGAGGTCGTCGATGAGGATTCCGGTATACCCTTCCGAGCGGCCGACAATCACCGGCTCCCGCCCGCCGAGTTTCGCCGCCGCGTTCATGCCTGCAATGATGCCCTGGCACGCCGCCTCCTCATAGCCCGAGGTTCCGTTGATCTGGCCCGCCAGGTAAAGGCCGGCGATGGATTTCACTTCGAGCGTGTGCGCCAACTGCCGCGGGTCGATGGCGTCATATTCAATCGCGTAGCCGGGCCGGATCATTTCGGCGCGTTCCAGGCCCGGAATCGATGCGACCATAGCGGCCTGCACGTCGATGGGCATGCTGGTGGACATGCCATTGACGTACACTTCGTTGGTGTCGAGGCCCTCCGGTTCGAGAAAAATCTGGTGACGCAGCTTGTCGGGAAATTTGACGATCTTATCCTCAATCGAAGGGCAGTAGCGCGGACCGACGCCTTTAATCTGGCCGCTATAGAGCGGCGAACGCGGAATGGCCTCGCGGAGAATGCGGTGCGTCTCTTCGGTGGTGTAACCGATGTGACACTCGACTTGCGGCCGGTCGATGCGCCCGGTCATAAACGAGAACGGCGTGGGTTCGGCATCGCCCGGCTGGGGCTCGAACTGCGGCCAGTCGATGGTGCGGCCGTCCAGGCGGGGCGGCGTGCCGGTCTTCAGGCGCGTCCAGTCGAGGCCCAGCGTGCGCAACTGTTCGCCCAATAGTTGCGAGGGCGCTTCGCCGTTGCGTCCGCAACTGTAGCGCGCTTCGCCCACATGCGCCAGGCCATTCAGGAATGTCCCGGTGGTGACGATCACGGCGCCCGAATCGAGCGTGCGGCCGTCGCGCAACGTGACGCCGGTGGCGCGGTCCGCCTCGATGTTCAGAGCCGCCACCTCGGCTTGCTTGATGCGGAGATTGGGTTCCTGCTCGAGGACCTCGCGCATGCGAGCCCGATACAACTTCTTGTCCATTTGAGCGCGCGGCGACCAAACCGCGGGTCCGCGGCTGGTATTAAGCAGCCGGAACTGGATGCCCACCGCGTCGGCCACTTCGCCCATCACGCCGCCCAGCGCGTCCACCTCGCGCACCAGGTGACCCTTGGCAATGCCGCCGATAGCCGGGTTGCAGGACATCTGCGCGATCAGGTCCAGGTTCATGGTGACGATGGCCGTTTTGAGACCCATTCGCGCGGCGGCGCGGGCGGCTTCACACCCGGCGTGACCGGCGCCGATGACAACGACGTCGTAGCGTTCGCGCATTGATACCATTCTAATGGTGCAACCAAGATGAGAGTTCTCGTGATCGGCAGTGGAGGCAGAGAGCATGCGCTGGCGTGGAAGCTGGCGCAATCGCCGGGGACGGATGTGTTCGCGGCGCCGGGCAATCCGGGAATGGCAGGCATCGCGCAATGCCTGGCGGTGAAGGGCGCCGGCTCCGCGCAGTTGCTGGCGGCGGCGGAAACAATTGACGCGGATTTAACGGTGGTCGGGCCGGAAGTTCCGCTAGTGGCCGGCGTGGTGGATGTATTCCGCGCCGCGGGCCGGCGGATTGTCGGGCCAAATCGGGAAGCCGCGCAACTGGAAGGCAGCAAGGTCTTCTCCAAGAACTTTTTTGTGCAGAGGAACATCCCCACGGCCGCGTTCGTGACCGTCGAAAACGAAACGGATGCGCGCAAGGCGCTTGATCGTTTCGGATTTCCGGTGGTGTTAAAGGCCGATGGGCTGGCGGCGGGCAAAGGCGTGGTAGTGGCCGAGGACCGCGCGCAGGCCGAAGAGACGCTGGGCACGCTGCGCGGCCGATTGGTGATCGAAGAATTCCTGCAAGGCGAGGAAGTGAGTTTCATTGCGCTATGCGACGGCCGCGACGTGGTGCCGCTGGCCGCCACGCAGGACCACAAAGCGGTGTTCGATGGCGACCGCGGACCGAACACCGGCGGAATGGGCGCCTACTGCGACGCCGCAATCCTGAGCGACAGCCAGGCGGACGACATTCTCGACCAGGTGATTTATCCGACCGTGGAAGCCACGGGTTTCACCGGGTTTCTCTACGCCGGCATGATGATGACCGCGGACGGGCCGAAGGTGCTCGAGTTCAACGTGCGGTTGGGCGATCCGGAAACGCAGCCGCTGATGCACCGTATGAGTTGCGACTTCCTCCCCGCGCTGATGGCCGCGGCGGAAGGCCGCTTGAGCGGCACGCGTCTCGAATGGCGCGCGGGCCCAAGCGTGTGCGTGGTGATGGCATCGGCCGGCTATCCCGGCGCCTACGAAACCGGGAAGGCGATCGGCGGAATTGCGGAAGCGGAGGCGCTTGGCACGGTCGTGTTCCACGCCGGAACGCGCGTCGGCGCGCACGGCCTCGAGACCGCCGGCGGCCGTGTGCTGGGCGTCACCGCGAGCAGAGACAATCTCGCGGCGGCCATCGGCCGCGCGTACCAGGGAGTGGAAGCGATTCACTTCGACGGCGCGCACTTCCGCCGCGACATTGGCCGCAAAGGCCTTGCCAGGTACAATGAAAAGAACGTGGGGACGTAGCTCAGATGGATAGAGCGGTCGCCTCCTAAGCGACAGGTCGGCGGTTCGAATCCGCCCGTCCCTACCACTTAACCGCCCTCAGCCCGCCACCCGCTCCAGGCACTCGGCGCCGCAGATGGCTTCCAGCGCGGCGCGGAATTCTCTATCGGGGCGCACCTTGGCCGGAACGTCGAGCAGGACCGAGAAATCGCGTGGGGCTTCCAGGCGCAGCCGCACCTGGGTTTCGCCCGGCTTGCGTTTGAAAAGCTCGTCGAGCGCGGCGGCTCTATCCGTCCCGCCGTTGCGGCCAAGCCAGACGCGAATCGAAATCACCGATGGCATGTCCACGCGCGCCACATCGAGCGGGATGATATCCTGCACCGATACCTTGGGCGGCGCGTTCTCTTCGGGCAGAATCAGGCCGCGCACCAGGACAGCCTGGTCTTCCACCACCTGCGCGGCGAGGCGTTCGTAGCTGGAGGCGAAGACCATGCCGTCCACAGATCCCTGCTGGTCTTCGATGGTCAGCGCCACCCACGGCTTGCCTTCCTTGTTGCGCTTGCGCGCGATCGAGCGCAGCACGCCGCACAGGGCGACCTCGGCATTCTTGGCGAGGCCTTCGAGATTGCCGGTATCGTGCGTGGCCAGCTCGCTGATCTTCTCCTGATAGCGATCCAGCGGATGCCCGGTAACCCAGAACCCGAGCAGTTCCTTTTCGCCGGCCAGCTTGTCCTTTTCGGTCCAATCGGGAACGTTGGGTAGCGGCGGGTCGTGCGGTTCCGCGCCGCCCATCAGCTCGCCGAACAAGCCGGTTTGGCCGCTTTCGCGGTCGCGATGAGCGCGCTGGCCCGCCTCCATGGCGCCTTCCACGGCGGCGAATTTCTGCGCCCGCGTGCCCTCCAGCGAATCCATCGCGCCGGCGCGAATCAGGCTCTCGATCATGCGCCGGTTCACGGCTCCCAGGTCGACCGTTTCGGCGAACTGGTGGATGGTGCGGAAGCGGCCCAGTTGCTCCCGCGCGCGGCCGATGGCTTCGACGGCGGATTGGCCCAGATTCTTCACCGCACCCAAGCCGAAGCGGATGCCTTTACCATCCGGAGCGTGCGCATCCGGCGTGAAGCTCCACTCGGACTGATTCACGTCCGGCGGCAGAATCGTGATGCCCATGGCGCGGCATTCGTTGATGTACTTGACCACCTTGGCCGTGTTGCCGGTTTCCGAGGTGAGCAGCGCGGCCATGAAATCCACCGGGTAATGGGCTTTCAGGTACGCCGTCACGAACGCCAGGTAGGCGTACGCGGCCGAGTGCGACTTGTTGAATCCGTAGCCGGCGAACTGCTCCATCAGATCGAAAATCTTTTCGATCTTGCGCTGCGCGAAGCCGCGCGCGACCGCGCCCTTCACGAAGTGCTCGCGCTCCTGGGCCATTGCTTCGGCCTTCTTCTTGCCCATGGCGCGGCGCAGCAGATCGGCTTCCCCCAGCGAGTAGCCGGCCAGGCGATTGGAAATCTGCATCACCTGTTCCTGGTAAACGATCACGCCGTAGGTTTCTTCGAGCAGCTCCTTCAACTCCGGCAAGTCGTACTGCACCGCGCGCCGGCCCCATTTGCGCTCGATGAAATCGTCCACCATGCCGCCCTGAATCGGCCCCGGGCGGTACAGCGCGTTGAGCGCCGTCAAATCCTCCAGGCGGCTCGGCTTGTAGCGGAGCAGAATGTCGCGCATCCCCTGCGATTCGAACTGGAACACGCCGCAGGTGAAGCCCTTGCAAAAGACGTCGTAAGTGGCCGCGTCGTCGAGCGGCAAGTCCTCGGGAACCAGATCCACGCCATGCCGCTTCTTGATCAGGCGGAGAGCGTCTTCGATCAGCGTCAGCGTGGTCAGCCCGAGAAAATCCATCTTGAGCAGCGACAGCTTCTCGAGGCCGTTCATATCGAACTGCGTGACGATTTCATCGCGGTTCGTTTTGTAGAGAGGCACCAGCTCCCTGAGCGGCTGGGGCGAGATCACCACCCCCGCCGCATGCACCGAACAGTTGCGCGAAAGGCCTTCCAGCCGCAGCGCGACCTTCAGCACCTCATCGATGCGCGGATCCTTCCGGGCCTCGGCGAAACCCGGCTCCTGCTTGATGGCGTCTTCGAGCGAAATATTCAGCACACCGGGAACGAGTTTGGTGAGCCGGTCCACGTCCGCGTACGGGATCTCGAGCACGCGGCCCACGTCCTTGATGGCCGCGCGCGCGCCCAGCGTGTTGAAGGTGATGATCTGCGCCACCTGTTCGCGTCCGTATTTTTCGGTGACATAGTGGATCACCTCGCCGCGGCGGTTCATGCAGAAGTCGATGTCGATATCGGGCAGGCTTATGCGCTCCGGGTTGAGGAAGCGCTCGAACAGCAGTCCGTACTGGAGCGGATCGATATCGGTGATCGCCATCGCGTATCCCACCAGGCTGCCCGCCGCCGAGCCGCGCCCCGGCCCCACCGGAATGCCCTGCGAGCGCGCGTAGCGGATGAAATCCCAGACAATCAGAAAATAGCCGGAGAACTTCATGGTCTGAATCATCCGGATTTCGCGATCCAGGCGCTCGGCGTATTCCGCGAGATCATGCTTGAGGATGCCCTTGGCGCGCAGGGCTTCGAGGCGCGGCCGGCGCTTTTCGAACCCCTGCCGTGCGACATATTCGAAATAGGTGTCGGTGGTGTGCTGCTCGGGAACGTCAAACTTGGGGAACGGCTCGCTGACTTTCTCGAGCGTGACGTTGCAGCGCTGCGCGATTTCCCAGGTGCGATCAAGCGCGTCTTCGAGCTCGCCGAACAGCTCCATCATTTCGTCGCGCGATTTCAGGTAGAAGTCCGGCGTGTTCCAGCGCATCCGGTTGGGATCGTTCATCATCTTGCCGGTCTGGATGCACAGCAGGATCTCGTGTGCGCGCGCGTCGTCGCGGCGCAGGTAATGCGAATCGTTGGTGACTACCAGCGCAAGGCCGGTCTCCTGCGAAAGCCGGTTTACCTGCGGGATAAGCCGCTTGTCCTGATCCAGGTGATGGTCCTGGACTTCGAGAAAATAGTTGTTCTTGCCGAAGATATCGGCATAGGTGAAGGCCAGCCGCTTGGCTTCGTCGTACTGATCGGAAAGAATCGTCTCCGCGATGTGGCCCTTGAGGCATGCCGAGAGCGCGATCAGCCCCTTGGAATGCTGCGCCAGCAGGTCCAGATCGACGCGCGGCTTGTAGTAGAACCCGTCGAGGTACCCGGTCGAAACCAGCTTGATGAGGTTGCGGTAGCCCTCCTGGTTTTCGCACAACAGCACCAGGTGGTTGTAGCCATCGCCTTCGGAGCGCGACTTGTGCCCCTGGCGCGCCACGTACATCTCGCATCCAATCACGGGATGCACGCCGGCGTGCCTGGCGGCGTTATAGAATTTCACCGCGCCGAACAGGTTGCCGTGATCGGTCATGGCCACCGCCGGCATCTTCTGCTCGACGGCGAGCTGCATCAACTGGTCGATATCGCTCGCCCCATCCAGCAGCGAATAGTCGGTGTGGCAATGCAGGTGAACGAAGGGCATTCTCTCCTTTTCGGCTCCTCGAGCCCGGGCACACGCCCGGCTCTTGGGGGAGGCAGGAATGCTTCTATTCTAGCGCTGGTAGGGCACGCTTTAAGCTTGCCCTGAGATTATTGAAAAGAATGAATGCCCGCGCGGCGGGCGGAGAAGGAACGCCCGCCGCGATGTTCCCCTCTCATGTGACGGCTAATCCCGTTACGGGCGCGGCGGTGGCGGCGGCATGTGTTGGCCGCCGGGGCCGCTGTGTCCCTCCGGCGAGTGAGGACCGTGTTCCTCGCTTTCGAGCATCTTCCATTGCTCCGGCGTCAGCACGTGCCGCAATCCCAGCAGCAGCCGCGCGTTGGCCTTTTCCAGTTCCGCGCGCGCCTGCGCCACACGGTCGATCTGCGGCAGAACCTTCGCGTCATCGGGGCTGGCCGCCTCGATCAACGGATCGAGAATCGCTTCCTCCTTCTCGAGCGCGGCGTGAAGATCGATCAGCCGCAGCCGGTGTTGCTGGAACACCTCATCCATTTTCTTCTGCTGTTCGGCAGTCAGGTTGAGCCGCCTGGCGAGATCGGGATTATCCCACCACTTTCCAGCCGGACCGGGCATCATCATGCCGTGACCCGGAGCATGCGGGGCTCGCGGGGGAGCGGGCGGTGCGGGCGGCACCGGCGGCACCGGCGGTGCGGGTGGCACCTGCGCAACTTCCGGCGCTGGATTGGCTGGCGGCGCGGCTTCCGGCGCTGGTTGCGCCAGCGCCCATCCGCTCAGAGCGGACACAAGTAGAGTAGTCTTCAGAATCGTCCCCAAGATCCCTGTGGAACTGGAGGTTCTCAGCACCGCTCTGAAGGAGTACCCCGCCACGATTGGTGCGGAGACCGACGCCAAGGGTGCGTTTGCGCTCGTTGGCGTTCCGGACGCTGACGTGCGTCTGTCATACGGCACCGGTCACCCATCCACGGAAGGATGCCGATACCCCGTGGTCTACTACTCGGATTCCGATTCGCCCCCCCATGCGGCCACGCTCAGGCTCCGCATGGGCGAGAAGCGGACCGGGTTAGTCCTTCGGCTCCCGCCGGCTCCCGAAATCGTGCATCTCGCCATCCGGGTCATCAAGCCGGATGGCAGCGGGGTGAGCAGGGGCTTTGTTGATGCGCTCCTCGACGGCCTCAATACCGAGTCTGCCAAGACTGGCCCCGACGGCCAGGCTGAGCTGGCGTGCTTTGTTGGGCTTCATTATCAACTGGAAGCATACACATTCGCCGGCAGCCCTCCGGGCGCGGGCAGAATCAGAGATACACCCGTCTCCATGGTGTGCGGCAAGGATTCGGGACCATTCACGCTGACACTCGACCACCAGGAACGTTTCTGAGCGGAACTCGGATGCCCCTTCGGGCGTAGTCATTCTCAGGAGGAAGCATGCCGAATTCCGCGCCGCCGAATAGGGCCCAGACCGCTCCGCCTTCCGGCAAACCTCATCACGTCTGCCCTTGGTGGCTTGGCTACCTGCTGGCAAGTCCTTTGCGGCGTATTGAGTATCAACCGGCCAAAGTGCTGACGGCGCATGTCCGGCCGGGCATGACCGTGCTCGAACCGGGTCCTGGAATGGGCTTTTTCACCTTGGAGCTGGCCCGGCTGGTTGGCAGCTCAGGCCGTGTAGTCGCGGTGGATATTCAGGCGCGCATGCTTGATGAGCTCCGGCGCCGCGCGGCCAGAGCCGGCGTTCTCGACCGCCTGGACGCGCGCCTGGCAGCGCCTGATTCGTTGGGTCTCGCAGATCTGGCAGGAACGGTGGACTTCACGCTGGCGTTCTATATGGTGCATGAACTGCCGGCCGCCGCTGGGTTCTTCCGCGAGGTGGCCTTAGCCTCGAAGCCCGGAGCGCGCCTGCTGTTCGTCGAACCCAAGGGACACGTCAAAGCTCCCACGTTCGACGCCGAGTTGCAGGCAGCCCGCGACGCCGGATTCGCCCTGGTGGAGTCGCCCTCTCTGAGCCGCAGCCGCGCCGCGCTGCTGGAGAAGGCCGGCGCGTGATCCGGCCCGCCGGCCGAATCGCCCTACTGCACCGCCATCGTCACCTGATTCGACGTCACGCCGCCGACGCTGAGCGCGACCGGGACGGTGTCGCCCACCGGCGCGTTGGCGGGCACTTGCACATTCACTTGGTACAGGCCGACCCAACCCGGCGCGAGGCCGGCAAAGCTGACATAGGCCGGCACGCCGCCGATGGTGACGGTCACCGTCGCCGTAGTCCAAGAGAGCGGACTTGGCAACGCGGGCGCGCCGCTGGCGGGCTGATTCGTCACCGGCCCGAGACCGGTGGCGAAGATGTCGATGAAGGTGCCGCGACTCGCGGGCTGGCCCGCGAACGGTCCGCTGGCCGGCGCGGCGAGTGTGGCAGTGCCGTCGATGAGAATCGCACCCTGACCGGCTCCAGTTCCCGTCGCAGTATAGAGGCCCGGCGAGAATTCGGCGAGCGGCACGCTGACGGTGTTGCCGCTCAAGTCGTCGGTCACGATGGTGAGCGGCGCCGCAGTCTGGCCGGCCAGTTCCCAAGGAACCTGCGCATCCACCTGAGTCGGAAATACGTGGATCAGCGGAACCGGAACGCCGCCGAGTGTCAGAGCCGTGGCGCCCAGCACAGTCGGCAGAGAAGGGCCGGCGGCTATCGCGGCATCTCCGGCGAGGCCGGTCCCGAAGATCGATACCAGGCTTCCCGGTGCGACAGGTGCGTTGACCGCGAAGCTGGCATTGTCGATGGTGCCGCCTGCGCTCAGGCTGGGCGGCCCGAAGGCCAGCCGCCGCTGCGCCATGGCCAGATTGGTAGTGCGCACCAGGTTGACCAAATCGTACTTGGGACGGTCCGCGACATCGACCATCCCGAACGCGTAATCCTCACCTTCCACTAGATCCAGGTCCGTCTCGCCCAGGAAGCCGCGGCCAGACACCGGCTCATCGCGATACTCGAACCACGCCACGCCGACGCACCAGGGGTTTCGCGCGGCCGATTCGAGATTGCTCTGATACTGCGCGCCAGCATCGGCATCCTCGGTGGCGCTGGCCGAAGGGTACACCTCGTAGCCGCGCAGCAGATTGTAGCTTGGGGGGAATGAGAATTCACCCAGAAACATCGGCTTGGCGGTGGATTTGGCCAGGCCCTCCAGCAGGCTATCCTCGAAAACCGGAGAGTAACGGTCGTAACCGATCACATCGACGTGAGCGGCGTTCAGTTGCCAGTCGGTTGCATTCACCCACCATCCGGGGACGATCCAGATGCCGAAATACAAATGATTCGGGTCGATCCTCTTGATCGCCTGATTGACGAAACCGAAATATTGATCCTCGTAATACTCGCGTAGCGTCTCGATGTCCGCGGCGGGCGGCGTGGGCGACGCGCCGTAGAGGCCGGCGGTGGTCGTGGCTGTGACGCCCCACGCGGCCGCCATGGACGCGACATTGTTGCCGTAGATGGCGCTGAGAGCCTGGTTCACGAGGGCGTGCTTGGCGGGTACCGTGCTGGCCAACCCGAGGATGCTCTGCACCTCGGCCGGCGTGATGAGGTCGTCGTACTCGTTGCCAAATGACCAGCCCAGGATTCGCGAATCGCCGACGCTGGCTTGGATTTGTTGCTGCAAAGAGGACTGGAGCGCCTGCTGCACGGTGGTATCGAAAATGTCTGGGTGCAGCACCAGGATGGGGACGTTGTAAGGCTCCAGCACGGGCAGAATCGGCAGGTTCCCTGTCTCGCTCGACCACTTGCCTAGCCCCGAGAATCCCCACGCGTTCATCCGCTGGACAGCCAGGTTCGTTGCGATGCTTTGCCAGGAGCTGCCGTATTTGCGGATCATGTTCCAGGTGTCGAAAGAGACGCTGGCGATTCCCGTATTGCCCCAGTCCGAATAGCCCCAAGCCGCACTGTACGGAGCGGTCTGCGGCGGCAGCGCGGCGAATTCCCATGTGCGGCCGGTTGTAGGCGTGTTGTTGCCCGTGATGAGCGGGCCGGTATCCAGGCCGACGTAGAAACATGGATTGCCCGCCGGTGAGATCAGCCACCACACGCTGTTGTGCTGAACCACGTGGAAGAGGTTGGTTGCTGCGTCCTGCCAGCCGGCGTTGAGGACGCCGCCCCAGGCGTCGTAGCCGGTGGGCGTTCCCCACGCAGCCAGCGCCGTCTGCTCCTCGGTGGCGGCGGTCTGCAGGTCGGCGTCGGCCTGAATCTTTCCGGAATAATTCGAATAGGCGCTTTGGCCGTAAGTGTCCACGTACGGTGCGTAGGACTGCGGGTTCGCCGATGCGGCGGTCAAGCTGAAAACGGCAGTGAAGGTCAACGATTCACCCGCGCCGTATTGGAACGGCAGGCTCTCGGAAAGAGACGCCGGCGCGAGCAGCATCAGTGGAACCGGCCGCGTGTCCGCCGCGAAAGTGGCCGATGCCGTGGCTCCGGCGCTCGATTCCGCATCGATCAAGCTTTGCGAAACGATATAGTTACCGAGGCCATCCGCCCAGGAGGGCACCGTATCCAGCAGCAAATCCTGGTTTGGCAGACCCGAGAATCCGCCGGCGACATGGCCGAGGAGCTGCCCGTCCAGATACAACTCGAAGTAAGCCGGGGTGACTACAGCCTTAGCCGTGTAATCGTGACCCACTGTCCAAGCGGGATGGGCAACGATGAACCGCCAGGTGGTGCCATCCGCGACTCCCACCGCGATGGTCATATTGGGTAACTGGCAGTAGGTCAACGATCCGGTTGGAATGTTTTCCAGGTCCAGATAGAACCCGGTATTGGCGTCCCAGTTGGACTGGTCAACGAGGGTGAAGCGGCAGTCGGTGGCCAGCGCGACGGCGGGAAATACGATAGCGCCGGCCAGGAGACGTTTGAAGCGCCCAAACGTCTCCATGGTTTCCATGCCTTCAACGTAGCACTCTTCATCGAAGCGGGAAATTGTACGCCGCCACTTCGGAGACCGCGCCGGCTGCCTCACGCGAACACCGGCACAAGCATGGTTGGCGGCCGCTCCGGCATCCAGCGAATAGGTTGGCCATCCCAACCGATTCCACGGCCGAACACGTGAGCAGCCTGACAATCTACTCTTCGGTAAGAGCAGGCGAGACTTGAGTTACTAGGTAGCTTGCCAACGCCCGATTGCGGGCGCGGTGCCTACCGCTCCGCCTCGGAGTCCGGCTCCGGTTTCGGCTCTTCGCCGCCCTGGCGGTCCAGTTCGTCATTGAGGATGATGGCTTCGGCCAGTTCCTTCATGGGGCGGCGCAGGCGGCGGCTTTGCTCGCGCAGGCGCAGGTAGGCTTCCTCCTCGGTGAGCTGGCGCTTGCGCTGCAGAATGCCCTTGGCGCGCTCCACCAGCTTGCGGGTTTCCAGTTCCCGGCGCATCTCCAGAGTCTGCTCCAGCAGGCGTGCGTTCTCCTCCTGCAAGAAGGACTTGGCGATGGCGACCCCGAGCTGTTCGCCGATGAACACCAGGGTGCCGATTTCGTCGTGTGTGTGCTCGTGCGCCTCCCGGTGGTGAACGTTGATCACACCCACCAGGTCGCCCGCGCTCGCCAGCGGCACCGAGAGCAACGCCTCGTAGGTGTCCTCCACCAGCCCCTGGAACAGCTTGAACCTGCCATCGCGGGTGGCGTTGGAGGAAAGAGCGACCACCGATTTGTGTTCGGCCACCCATCCGGTGACTCCCTCGCCCACGTGCATGCGCAGGTTGCCCAGAGCCGTCGCGTGCGGCACTTGGGAAGCCCGCAACACAACTTCGTTGGTCGCGGGATCGATCAGGTATACCAGGCAGGCGTCGCAGGCGGTGGCTTGCACGGCGAGCCCGACTACTTCGCCCAGCATTTCGTCGAGCGTCAGCTTCGAGCTGACGATCTTGCTCACCTGGTGAAGCACGGGAACCAGCGAGGGCTGCGGCTGAGCAGACTTCTTCGTGGCCATACTTTCAAGCTATCGGTGATGGAAAGCACCGCGCAATCGATATTTTCTATGCGCGGGATCAGTCCCTTTTTTCCGAAATCCTCCGGCGCTGCAAGCGGGCGCTCGATCGGGAGGACAAAACGGGCAAGCTGAAGCGTGCCCCGCCGCGCGCGACGGCTGCTATGCTGATGATTGCTTATGGAATTGAAGACCGTGCCGCTCGAAATACCCGACGGCGTGAATCTGATCCTCGGGCAAACCCACTTCATCAAGACCGTCGAAGACGTGTACGAGGCCATCGTCACCGCCGTGCCGCAGATGAAGTTCGGCATCGCGTTCAACGAAGCGTCCGGCCCCTGCCTGACGCGCGCCGACGGCAACGATGACGATCTCAAGCAACTCGCCATCCGCAACGCATCCGCCGTCGCCGCGGGCCACATATTCGTGGCCGTGATGCGCGAAGGCTACCCGATCAACGTCCTGGGACGCATTAAAGATGTGCCGGAGGTCTGCAACATTTACTGCGCCACGGCCAATCCGGTGGAAGTCGTCATCGCGGAAACCGAGTTGGGCCGTGGCGTGATGGGCGTCATCGATGGCTTCCGGCCCAAAGGCGTCGAGACTGCCGACGATGCCGGCCACCGGCGCGCTTTCCTGCGCATGATCGGCTACAAGCGCTAGCGCTCCGGCCGCGCGAGGTTGCGCGCCGGACTGCGCGTCGAGGCCGGCTACCTATTTGAGGGAGTCGGCGGTTGGCGCGGAGGGCGAGGCCGGACTCTCCGCTTTTGCCGGGCGCAGCGCCGGCTTCTCGCGGCGGGACCCCACGTTGGTCAGCAGCGCCAGGAGCGAACGCGACGCGCGGATAGTATCGCGGCCGAACAAATGGGCGGCCAGCAGTTCTGCTTCTTTGTGCGGGGGCAGGCGGGGGTCGAGAAAACGCCCGTCGCAGTAGCTGGATTCGATTTCCGCCGAACAATCGGGAATGGCGCGGATCGCGCTTCGCCCGATGGCCCTTTCGAAAGTGCGGATGGCGCCCGAGTGGTGCCGCGTGACTCGATTCCAGAGAAGGTGGATATGGTCCGCGGTCAAACTCGTTTCGGCCAGCCTCTCGAGAGCCCGGCGCGCCTCGATCATTTCGATCAGATTCGGAGTCATTACCAGGACGAGGTCCTGGGTTTCCTGGATTACCTCCATGGCCAGCAGACTTGGCGCCCCCAGGTCCACCAGCACCAGCGGATAGAGCTTGCGGGCAAAACGGACCACATGACGCACGCGCTCGGGCGCCGGCATCTCGGTATAGCCTTTGCCGCCGGGCGGACTGAGCAGGTCCACGCCGGGCCTGGCTTCCGACACGATGGCGCTCCAGAACTTGCGGTCGAGGCGATGCAAGTTGGCGGCGGCGTCGGCCAGCGTGAACTGGGATTTGGTCTGGAACAGGACGGCGGCCGACGAGGAGTTGGCTTCCAGGTCGACAATTAGGATCTTCGCGTCAGGCTGCCCCCTTGCGGCCTGCTCCCGCAGTTCCATGGCAAGGTGGGCCGAGACAGTGGTGGCGCCGACGCCGCCTTTGGCGCCCAATACGCCGATCACTCGACCCGTGGTCTGGTCTGTTTCCGAACCTCTTTGGCTCCCATGGTAGCGGGCCACCACGTAGCGGATCACGCGGTTGAGGGCCGCGTTCGTCACCTTGCCCTTGATCAGGTAGTCCTGCGCGCCGCGCTCCACGGCGGAGAAAGCCAACGGTTCGTTGATGGCCGAGGTCATGATCACGATCGGAATGCCGCACGTATGCAGACGCAAGGTCTCGAAGGTGTCCAGACCATAGCTGTCCGGAAGGTTCAGTTCGGACACAATGATGTCGAAGGTGCGGCGGGCGAGGACGTCCAACGCCTCCAACAGAGAGGCGGCGCGCCAAGTGCTGAACGCCTGGCTTTCGTCGGCCAGCATTTTCAAAGTGCCCGAGGTCTCCTCGGGTGAATCCACCAGGAGGACTTCGAGGACGCGGGTTTCTTGTTCCATAGTGCTCGACGCTCGTTTCAAGAATCGGCGCCGCGGGGCAAGAACTTTAGCCGGCACGGCAGCGCAACGGCGGGAACGCAGGCCCGGCGAGGGATCCCAGGCGCAGCCCTATCCCGTATCCCGCCAGCGCAGCACACGCAAGGCGCGCAGGGTGTTCCAGCGGCTGGCGCCCCGCGCTTCCAAATCGAAGAACGCCTTACCGGCGTACCGGCCCTGTGTTGGCCAGCGTCCGTCCGCCAGCCGCCGGCTCTCAACCAGTTCGAAAGCGTCGGCGAGCCGCGCATCGAGGGGCGCACCGGCATCGCGAAAATAATCCAGCCCGCGCAACGCGTCGTAGTGCCAGCGCGCGGGAAAGACGAAGCGCGTGAACGCGGGCTTGGCGATTTGGCCGGTGCGGTGCGACCGGAACATGCGATGGACCAGCAGGAACTCGCGGCCGCGCGCCTGCGCCGCGCGCGCCCGCTCCGGCCGGAATCGCTCATATTCGAGCAGCGCTTCGAGAGCCGAAATCGTCGTGTGGAATGACCCGTGAGCGGCCCCCGCGTAGCCCGGCATGGCGCGGCAGTTCCATCCTCCATCCTGCATCTGTTGCGCGACCACGTGCTCGGCCAGGGTGTCCACCCGCTCATCCTCCAGGCCGAACCAGCACACGATCGCCAGCACCATCGAGCTGATGCAGGTCTCGCTGCGCTTGTGCTGCTTCGAAAAGAAGTTAATGCCGCCATCGCTCCAGAAGCCGGCTTCGAGCAGCGCGCGGCAGCCTCGCAGAGCTTGGGGGTGGCGCGGTTCGAGACCGAGCGAGCGCAGCAACAACAGCGTGTACGTAGTGGAAGTCCATTTCGGGTTGTAGATGCCGCCCGCCCACCGGCCATCGTCATCCTGCAACTCGAGCAGGCGGGCGCCCCAGCCTTCCCGCCCAATCCGCTTTTGCTCGCGCCGGACGGCGCGCGGCGAAGCTCCACGCAGGTCGCGTAGCACCTGCCAGCGAATGGCGGGATCGCCTTCCAGCAGCCAATCGATAACCGCGTCTTTCGCCATGACGGCGCCTAGGCAGTGGGCAGGCGCTTTCGCCTGTCAACCGCCGGCCGAAACCCCTGAGTTGGCAGGCGAAAGCGCCTGCCCCACGTTGGACCCACCATTCTAACCCCGCAGGCCCGTTGTTACACTATGTTTAAGACCTTGGGCCGGTTCTACAATCAAGCCGAGCTTATCGAGCAGCGCCAGCGCTGGCGCGAGGGGCGCAAGACCGTCGTTTTTACCAATGGCTGCTACGATCTGCTGCATCCTGGGCACATCAAGACTCTGGAGGCGGCCCGGTCGCTGGGCGATGTGCTCGTCTTGGCCCTCAATTCCGACGCCGGCACGCGCCGCATGAAAGGGCCTGCGCGCCCAATAATTCCCGAAAACGAGCGCGTCGAACTCGCGCTGGCTCTCGAAGCCATCGATGCCGTCACGCTTTTCGACGAGGACACGCCGCGCGCGCTCATTTCGACCGTTTTGCCCGACGTGCTGGTCAAAGGCGCCGACTGGTCTCATTTCGTCGCCGGCCGCGAGGAAGTGGAGGCGGCGGGAGGCAAAGTCGTCACCTTGCCGCTTGAATCGGATTATTCTACTACTAACGTGGTAAAGCTGATCGCCGCCGGACACCAATCTTGACCCATCCTGCGATTCGAGATCTGTTTTTGGAGCTGGGGCGCCATCCCAGCTTCGCAGAAGCTGTCCGCAAACTAACCGGTGACGGCGCGGCCAGCTTGTCGGGCTTGACCAGCACCGCCAAGGCCGTGTATTCGGTGCTCTTCTGGCAGATCACAGGCCGTCCTCTGATAATTGTCGTAGATGGCAATCAGGAAGCTGAGGCGCTGTCGGAAACCGTGGAGACGTTCTTTCGGCTTTTGGCGACCGATGATCGCGACGGCCCGCAGTTGCTCCCGGCGCTGGACGTGCTGCCGCTGCAAAAGCTCTCGCCGCACGCCGAGATTCTGGAGGCGCGCGCGGTTGGTCTGTGGCGGCTGTCTACCGGCCACGCGCCCATCACGGTGCTGCCGGTGGCTTCGGCTCTGCTGCGCATCGAGCCCGCCGACTACTACAGGCAGCTCGCTCTGCGGCTGAGAGTGGGGGACGAGCTGCCCTTGGAAGAAGTGGTGGCGCATCTGGAAAGCGTCGGCTATGAGCGGCGCGAACCGGTGGAAATGGTGGGCGAGTACTCGGTGCGCGGAGGCATTCTGGACGTATTCTCTCCGGAGGCCGCCAAGCCGGTGCGCATCGACCTGTTTGGCGATTCGGTGGAGTCCATTCGCCGGTTTGACGTCGAGTCGCAGCGCTCCGTGCTGAAGATCGACGACTGCACTCTGCTGCCGCTCACGGAATTCCAGAAATCGCGGCACCTTCTGACCGAATTGCGCGACCTGATGCGGCGGGCCGATACGCCCGAGCGCGAGCTGCCCCCCGCCGGAGAGCCGTTCGCCGGCTGGGAGCCGCTGTCGGCGATAGTGCATGCGAAAACCGGAGCGGTGCTCACGCTGGCCGACAAGCCGATCGTCATCTGGGACGAACCGGGCCAGGTGCGCAGTGCCGCCGAGCGGCTCTGGAAACGCCTGGAGCAGGTGGAACCCTCGCCGGCTTACGCGCCTGGCAGCATTTTCTATCGATGGGAGGAACTCCAGCAATCCGCCCGAGCGCTGCCGCAGCTGGTGATGGAAGAGCTGGAAATTGGTGTGGGCGGGTCGGCCCACATTGCGACCCGGCCGTCGTTGCGCTTTCACGGCAACGTCCAGGTGGCCATCGCCGAAGCACGCACGCTGGTGGAGGCGGGGAACCGGGTGGCCTTCTTCGCTCCTGCTACAGGTGAGGTGGAAAGACTGGCGGACGTCCTCAACGAATACGGCGTGGCTTACCAGCTCGGCGTGGAACAGTTTGAATCCACTCCGGCATATCTCGCCGAACGCGTCTACATGTCGGGCACGACCGCCAACATTCACCTGATCAAGGGGCTGATCCGGCGCGGCACGGCGTTCCAGGATTCGAAACTGGTCATCATCGGTTCCGAGGATCTCTTTGAAGCCTCCGAACTGGTCGCCCGGGCCCCCGCCGGCAAACCGGCGCTGGCGGCTTTCTCCGCCGATCTGATCGATCTCAAGCCCGGCGATTTCGTGGTTCACGCCGAGCACGGTGTGGCCCAGTTCCTCGGTCTGCGCGAGATCGCCCAGGGTGACGCCAAGGGCGATTACATGCTGCTCGAGTACGCCGCCGGCGCGAAACTTTACGTCCCGCTGGCGCGCATGGATCTGGTCGAGCGTTTCCGCGGCGCTGGCGAAGCCAAACCCGCCCTGGACCGCATGGGCGGCGCCACCTGGACCAAAACTAAGTCGCGCATCAAAGCCAAGATGCGCGATATGGCCGACGAGCTGTTGAAGCTTTACGCCTCGCGCAAGATGGCCGACGGCTTCTCTTTTTCCGCCGATAGCAACTGGCAGCGCGAGTTCGAAGACGCTTTCGATTTCACCGAAACCCGCGACCAATTGACCGCCATCCGCGAAATCAAGCGCGACATGGAAGGTCCGCACCCGATGGACCGCTTGCTCTGCGGCGATGTGGGCTATGGCAAAACCGAGGTGGTGATGCGGGCGGCTTTCAAAGCTCTCGGCGATGGGCGGCAGGTAGCCATGCTGGCGCCTACTACAGTGTTAGCATTTCAGCACCTGGAGACCTTCAAGCGCCGCTTTCAGCCGTTTCCCGTGCGGGTAGAAATGTTCAGCCGCTTCCGCTCGCCCAAGGAACTCAAGGCTGGCTTGGCGGATCTGGCCGAAGGCAAAGTGGATATTGCCATCGGCACCCACCGGCTGCTGTCCCAGGACGTGCAGTTCCGCGACCTGGGCCTGGTTATCGTGGATGAAGAGCAACGCTTTGGGGTGAAACACAAGGAGCGGCTCAAGCAATTGAAAAAGCAGGTGGATGTGATCACCATGAGCGCCACGCCCATCCCTCGAACACTACATATGTCGTTATTGGGATTGCGCGACATGTCGGTGATCGAAACTCCACCCAAGGACCGGCTCGCCATCCACACCGTGGTCGCCCCGTTTCAGCCCGAAATGATCCGCGCGGCGGTCGAACTCGAATTGGGCCGGGGCGGCCAGGTTTATTTCTTGCACAATCGGGTGGATTCCATCTGGACGCGAGCTGCCAGCATCCAGGAACTGACGCCCACTGCGCGCATCGGCGTCGGCCACGGCCAGATGGCGGAAGCCGAGCTGGAGCGGACCATGCTCCGTTTCATGCGGCACGAGTTCGACATTCTGGTTTGCACTACAATTATAGAAAATGGCCTCGACATTCCACGCGCAAATACCATGATCATCGAGAATGCCGAACGCTATGGCCTCAGCGAGCTCTATCAGTTGCGTGGACGCGTGGGGCGCTGGAACCGGCGGGCGTATGCCTACCTGCTGGTGCCACCCGATACGGAACTGACCGAGATTGCCCGTAAGCGGCTGGCAGCGCTCAAAGAATTCAGCGACTTAGGCGCCGGATTCAAAATCGCCGCGCTGGATCTGGAGCTGCGCGGCGCGGGCAATTTGCTGGGCGGTGAGCAGCATGGCCACATCAACTCGGTGGGCTACGACACCTACGTGCGGCTGCTGGATGAGACCGTGCGCGAATTGAAGGGCGAGGAAGTGGTGCCGGAAATCCACTCGTCGGTGAATCTCGGGTTGGACATACGGATCCCGCCGGACTACATTCCCGACGAGAACCAGCGATTGCGGGCCTACCGCCAGATCGCCAACGCGAGCGACTCGGCGGCGCGCGAGCGTGCCGAAAAGGAACTGGAGGACCGCTTCGGCACAGTGCCGGAGGCAGTGCGCAGCCTGCTGGCATACTCCGCCATCAAAACGGCGGCCGAGCAGTTGGGCATCGAGACCATTGACCGGCGCCATAACGTCTTAAGTATCAAGTTCCACCGCGAAACACGCGTGGATCCGGCGAGGCTCATGCACGTGGTCGGCGAAACTCCCGGCGTGCAGTTCACTCCGGCAGGCGTCTTGCTACTCCCCTTGGAGGGGCGGGCATCGGCACGGGAGATTCTTGCCTTTCTCGATGCTAGGCTGGAGCAAATGCGCCCGCCGGGGTAGGACAGACGATCGGTTTTCGTCGTCTGTCACGGCGTTCTGCCTTGGCGGGGGTGACAGACCACAAGAAACGATGGTCTGTCCTACCTGACCCAACCTCGCCGCGATGGTAGAATGGAGCCTTAACAGCTATGATTCGCAGGTTTGTAGTAGTCATGATGGCGGCCTTGCCAATGGCGGTTGCCGCGGATATCCGAGTGGTGGAGGAAATTGCCGCCAAGGTAAATGGGGACATCGTCACTCGCGGCGAGCTGGAGGAACAGCGGAGGCAACTGGAGATGTACCTGCGCCAGGAGCAGCACATGACGGGAGTCGAACTCGCCACCGCGGAGGAGGAGCATTCCAAGAACTTCCTGCGGGACAAGATCGACCAGTTGCTGATGGTGCAGAAGGCCAAGGACCTGAACATCAGCGTGGAAGGCGATGTGGCCAAGCGGCTGGCCGATATGCAGGTGATGGCCAAGATCACCGACCCCGAGAAATTCCACGACTACGTCCGCGACAACTCTGGCGTCCCGTTTGAAGAGTTCAAGCAGGAGATGACGAACAAGTACCTGCAGCAGCACCTGATCGGCCAGGAGATCGGCGCGCGCATCGCCATTCCCGAGCCCGAGCTGCGCAAATACTACGATGCGCACGCCTCGGAGTATGTGCGCAAGGCGACGGTCTTCCTGAGCCAGATTCTCATTTCCACCGAGGGAAAAACGCCGGAGCAGGCGGCAGCCGCCGAAGCCAAGGCCAAGGATGTGGCGGCGCGGGCGCGCAAGGGCGAAAAATTCACCGACCTGGTGGCGGCCTATTCCGACGACAAGGAAACAGCCAACGCCGGGGGCCAGTTGCCGCCGCGCGAAAAGGGCCTGTCGTTGCAGCCGATTGAAGACTTCGCATTCAAGGAAAAGAAGGGCTCGGTTTCCGACCCGATCAAGATCGCGACGGGTTTTGTGATCCTGCGCATCGACGAGCGCTACGAGGCGGGACAAGCCTCGTTCGACGAAGTCAGGGAGCAGATTCAGGAGACGGTGTCCGCGCCGCAAATCGAAACCAAGATTCGCGCCTACCTCACCAGGTTGCGTCAGGACGCGTTCCTGGAAATCAAGGAAGGCTACGTGGATACGGGCGCCGCTCCCGGCAAGGATACCCACTGGCACGACATCGCGCAACTGAAGCCGCAGACCACCACCAAGGAAGAAGTCGCCGCCTCGCACCGGAGACACAAGCACTTTTTGTTCGTTCCCATCCCGGGAACCACGGCCACCAAGGGCACCGTGCCCAACATCGACACCTCCAAGCTGGGCGAGCGAAAGGCGGCGGCTTCTGGCGCAGGGACGGACACGCCGGACGCTCCCGCAACGCCTGCCGCGCCGGCTCCGCCCGCCACGCCGGACGCTCCCGCCACGCCGCCCGGGAAACCATGAAGTCGCCTTACGTCAGCGAGCTCGAGCCCAGCAAAGTGATCACCGGCTGCTTTCTGGTGCATTCCAAGGAGATCCGCCAGAAAAGGACGGGCGAGCTCTATCTTTCTCTGCTCCTGGGCGACCGCACGGGCGACCTGGACGCCAAAATGTGGGACAACGTGGCCGACGTTGTGGAGACCTTCGAGCGCGACGATTTCGTCAAAGTGAAAGGGCTGATCCAGGTCTTCCATAACCGGCCGCAGTTGACGATCCACAAGATCCGGCGCATGGAAGATAACGAAGTCGAATTCGGCGACTACTTTCCTTCTTCTAAGCGCGACCCCCAGGAGATGTGGATCGAGCTGCGCGCGGTGGTGAACTCGGTCGGCAACCCGCATCTGCGGGCCTTGCTCAACGCCATGCTGGACGACGAAGACATCGCGCGGCGTTACCGGCTGGCGCCCGCCGCCAAGCAGATCCATCATGCCTACCTGGGCGGCCTCCTCGAGCACGTGCTCTCGCTGTGCGCCCTGGCGCGCATGGTTGCAGCGCACTACCAGGCGGATCTCGACCTGTTGCTGGCGGGCGTGGTGCTGCACGATATCGGAAAGATTTACGAGCTGAATTACGAGCGCGGCTTTTCCTATTCGTCCGACGGCCAATTGCTCGGTCACATCAATATCGGGTTGCGCATGGTGGCCGACAAGCTGCGCGCGCTCGCGGACTTTCCGCCCACCCTGCGAACGCTGGTCGAACACATGATCCTCAGCCATCATGGCCATCTGGAATTCGGCTCGCCCAAGCTTCCCCAATTTCCCGAGGCGCTGCTGCTGCATTACCTGGACGACATGGATTCGAAGATGGAAGCGATGCGGGCGCTGATTGAAAACGACCGCCAGGTGGAGGGCTGTTTCACCACTTTCAATGTGGCGCTGGAGCGGCCCGCGCTGAAGATGGACCGGTTCTTGAACCCGCCGCCGCCGCGGGCCGCCGCACCGGCCGCACCGGCGAGCGAAGCGGCTGCCGAACCGCAGTCGAAGCCCGATGCGCCGCCGGCTCACGCGGCGTTTGCGCCGAGGCCCGATTCGCCGTTTGCCGGCAAACTGCGGCAGGCCTTGCAGCCGGCCGCGCCGGACCAGGAAAAGTGATGCCCAAAACCGCCCGCGATGTCCCGCCGCCGCTCGAGCTGGAATGCCTCAACGCCCTATGGACGCTCGGCGAAGGCAACGTCAAGCAGGTGCGGGAAATCGTCACCGCCAGCCGGCCGCTGGCCTACACCACCATCATGACCGTGCTTGACCGCCTGGTGCGCAAAGGCAAGCTGGACCGGCGCAAGGCAGGACGCGCCTACGTCTATGCGCCGCGCATGCCGCGCGATGAAATGCGCCGCACCGCCATCCGCGAGCTGGTGGCCGGCTTCTTCGGTGGCTCCGAGCGCGAGTTGCTGCGCTTTCTCGGCGCCGGGCCCGAAACCGCGCCGGAGGACCGCGCTCCGCGCAGCGGCACCGCTGCCGAAGAATCGCGGATCGATACGGTGTTGCTCTAAAGGCCTGCTATGAAATAACCGGTTCAACGCCGTCAACCGCTCCCTAACGGTCGCGGCTCCGATGCCCGTTCAGAGCCGGGCCCAGAGGGCGCCCCGTCAGGGAGCGGTCGGCGACCCGACGTTATCCTATCGTTCATGCTGGTGCTCTCAATCATTCTTGGCGCGGCGCTCGCGCTGGGTGCGGCTTACGCCTGGGGCGTGATTCTGCTGCGCCGCCTGGCCGCTCCTCCCGAAATTGCACTGGCGGTGGGCGCGGCCTTCGAGAGCCTGCTGATTTTTCTGCTGTTGCTGTTGCATTTGGGTCACCGGCCGGCTTTTCTGGTGGTGGGACTGGCGCCGCTGGCCGTCCTGCCATTCCTGCGCCCCGTTCGTCTGCGGGACCCGGCCGTCGAACCGCTGGGCCCCGTTGGCCGCATCGCCGCGGGTGTGATCTTCGCCGTTTATGGCGTATGGTATCTGGTGAATGCGATGGCGCCGGAGATTTCCCCGGATGGCATCACGTACCATCTCGGCCTGGCTTTCGAATATGCGCGGCTGGGCCGGTTCCCGGATCGCATCTCTTTCAACGACGCGCTGCCGCACGGCATGGAGATGCTCTTCACGATGGCGTTTGCCTTCGGGCGCCATTCGGCGGCCAAGTTGGTGGAATTCGGTTTTCTGGCCGCCACTCCCACCCTTCTGCTGCGCATTGCGAGGCGTCTCGGGTGGCCGGACCGCGCATGGCTGGTGGCGGCGGTGTTCTACTTCTGCGCACCGGTCGCGGGCATAACCGGCACCACGTCGTACAACGAAGGCGCGCTGGTGTTCTTCACGCTGGCGGCGTTTTACCTGTTGCTGGTGTGGCGGGACACGGGCGTTCGGTGGTACCTCGCGGCGGCGGGCCTGGCGGCGGGATTCTGTTACGCCATCAAAATGCCGGACGCAATTGTGCTGGCGGGCTCGGCGCTCTGGGTGGCCGTATGGGGGGGTGCGCGGCGGTGGCGCGGGCTGGCGCTCCTGGCGGCGGGCGCAGTGCCGGCCGTGGCGCCGTGGCTGGCGCGCAACTGGGCGATGTCGGGCAATCCGCTGGCGCCCCTCGGCAACGCCCTGTTTCCGAATCCTTATTTTCATCTGCTGGCGGAACGGGTTTGGGCGGAGAACATGGCCGACTGGGGGCACATAAGCGCGCTCGCCGCGCCGTGGCAACTGGCTTTCGGCGACGGTTTCTCCGGTACCTTCGGCCCACTCCTGCTGGCGCTGCCATTGGGCCTCGTGGCATGGCGGAGCCGGGCCGCGAGACTGCTCATGGCGGCGGCCCTGCTGCTGGCGCTGCCATGGTACTTCAACCGGGGCGCGCGCTTTCTGATGCCCTCGATGGCGGTCGCCGGACTGGCACTGGGCGCCGCGCTGGCGGGCATCTGGCGTGGGCGCGCGGCGTGGGCCGCGGTGGCTCTCCAGGCGGTCGTCTGCTGGCCGCCGGCGCTCAACCTCTGGCAGCCGGATTACACCTTTCGCTTGCACGGTTTTCCGCTGGCCGCCGCGCTGCGCATCGAACCCCAGGCCGGTTACCTGGCGCGCACGGTGCCGGAATACCGGGTGGCGCGGATGGTGGACGGGCACACTCCGGTGGACGCGCGCATATTCTCCTTGGAACCGGTGGCGAATGCCTACCTGCCGCGTGCCGTGACGGTGAACTGGGAATCGGCCGAAGGCGAGCGTATGGCGGACGCTGTCCACGCCGCCTTTCAGGCGACCCCGATGTATCAGCGCCGCGGCCGTTGGCCGGCGGAACCGATGATGGGTCTCCGCTTCCGCCTGCCCGCCGCGGCCGACGGCGAATTCGATATCGCGGAGGTGGAGATCTACTCGAAGGGGAAACGCGTTCCGGTGGCCGCGGACTGGAGCCTGATTGCCCAGCCCAATTCCTGGGAGGCGGCGCTGGCCCTGGATCGCAACTATGCCACCCGCTGGCGCACCTGGCAGCCGATCGAGGCCGGCATGATGTTCGAAATCGATTTTGCGATCCCCGTGATTGCCGACAGCGCCGCCCTGGTTTCACCGACGCCATCGGAAGGCGTGCCGCTGGAAATCTGGGTCAAGCCGGCCAACGACGACTGGCGCCTGGTCGAGAATTCCCGGCACGCCGAGGTCAGTCCCGCGGTTCCCCGGCGTCCGGAGGCCACGGCGGCCCTGCGGAGCGGCGGCTTCGGCTACGTCCTGGCTCCGGTCGCGGAGCGCGGCGAAGGACTCATCGGCGCGGACATGCTGGCGAACCCGCTGGCTTGGGACCTGGACCCGGTCGCCAGAACGGAATCGTCGGCGCTGTTCAGAATCCGGTAGGCATAATTCCGCTCGCTCAGGAAGTAGCCAGGAACGAAAGTGGCCAGGAAAAGGCGCGCGCCACGCTCCGTGCTATGATCCAGGCTGGGCAAAGGTGAGGATTATCATCGGCATTTCCGGCGCCAGCGGATCGCTCTATGGAGTGCGGCTGCTGGAGCGGCTGCGCGCAGCCGAAAATGTGGAACTGCACCTGGTCTGGACGAGATCGGGCGAAAAGACCCTGTTTCTGGAGACCGGAAAGCACATGCCCGAGATCCGAACGCTGGCGGATCACTCCTATTCGCCGGAAGATATTTCCGCCAGGCTCGCGAGCGGTTCTTACCCGGTGGATGCCATGGTGATCGCCCCTTGTTCCATCCACACCATGTCCGCCATCGCTCATGGCATCACTTCCAATTTGTTGACCCGCGCCGCGGACGTTACCTTGAAGGAGCGGCGCAAACTGATTCTGATGGTGCGCGAGACCCCATTCCATCTCGGCCATCTCCGCAGCATGACCGCCCTGGCGGAAATGGGCGCCATCATCGCGCCGCCCATTCCCGGCTTCTATCATCATCCGCAGACCGTGATGGATCTGGTGGATCACAGCCTGGACCGGGTGCTCGATCTGCTCGGCCTGCCCGATGCCGCCATTCGCCGCTGGCAGGGAGCCGGGCAATGAAGGCGCCGCGCCTGCGCCGCTCGCCCGCCGTCGCCTTTCAAGGCGAACGCGGCGCCTTCAGCGAGCAAGCCGTGCGCCAACTGCTCGGGCCCTCCACCGCGGTGCTGCCCTGCGTGCGGTTCGAAGACATCTTCCGCAATCTCAAGCAAGGCAGCGTGGCTGGCGCGATGGTGCCGATCGAGAACACGCTGGCCGGGTCGGTCCACGAGAATTACGATCACTTGCTGCATTTCGAGCTGCCGATCGTGGCCGAGACCAGCGTGCGCATCGTGCACAATCTGATCGCTCCCAAAGGCGTCGGATTCCGCCAGATCAAGCGCGTGTTCTCGCACCCGGTGGCGCTCAATCAGTGCCTGGACTTTTTCCTCGCCAACCCGCAAATCGAGCGGATTCCGTATTACGATACTGCCGGCAGCGCGAAGATGGTCGTCGAAGAAGGGCTCACCGACGCCGGCGCCATCGCCTCCGCGGTGGCCGCGGAGATTTATGGGGCGCGCATTTTGCGCAAATCGATCGAAAGCGACCGGCAGAATTTCACCCGCTTTTTCCTGCTGCGGACGCCCGCGTATGCCAAGCGCCATCCGCTCCGCGTGCCGGCGGGAACGGTTTGGAAGACCTCGCTGGTGTTCAGCACGCGCAATATCCCCGGAGCGCTGTTCCGCGCGCTGAGCGCCTTCGCCCTGCGCGACCTCAATTGCAGCAAGATCGAATCGCGCCCGTTGCGCGGCAAGCCCTACGAGTATCTCTTTTATCTGGACTTCATCGGCCACGTCGACCACCCGAACTCCCGCAACGCCCTCCATAACCTGGAGGAGGTCGCCGACTTTCTGCGCGTGCTGGGATGCTATCCGAAAGGCGCCTAATAAGACAAAAATGCGCCCGCAAGCGGGCGTCGGCAGGCTAAAGAGCTTGCTGAAAAAGTAAGTTTTTGGTTACCTGGAACATTTCTGTGCGTCTATGTTGTATGCGCGGAGATGATCTCAGTCAGAAACCGATGT
>Ga0371490_1000067_pt1 | contig 123973 bp, 109 predicted proteins | sample MB2SIPfraction_FD_207959 | JGI IMG/M metagenome (GOLD analysis project Ga0371490, IMG submission 207959) | Lab enriched peat soil microbial communities from McLean, Ithaca, NY, United States - MB28FN SIP fraction | ecosystem: Environmental > Terrestrial > Soil > Wetlands > Peat | place: USA... | reverse complement strand
GGCACATGGCTGGTGGGTCTTCTTCAGGCGCTTACCGGCAATGCGCGCGCCGCATATCTTGTCATGTCCATGTCGCTCATCCTGGCCGGTGGAATCACCTTCTGTCTGCGGGTCGCTAAGCCGGGAAATGCAGGTCCAGCTACCTCCCAGGCTAGCCGATTCTGAATCCCACGTCCGGCCCAAATGATAATACCGATCATTTCTCCGGTTCCGCCGCCGGTTGCTGCGCCGGAGGCTGTCCATTATGACCATTACTTATCTTGTTGACCAGTGCACTGTCGGCGGCCTTGTTGATGTTGCTAGCCTTGTCGAACTCGGCTTTGGCTTCGTCTTTCTTGCCCATCGACCGGTAGAGCCGTCCCAGCCGCCAGTGCACATTCACGTCATTGGGATCCAGTTTGGCAGCCGCTTGAAGTTCGCGTAGAGCATCGTCATAGCGGCCTGCATCCGCAAAAAGGATGCCCAAGTCGAGATGCGCGAGCTCCTGTCCCGCGTCCATGCGAAGAGCTTTTTCCAACAGCGGACGGGCTTCTTCCGGATGTTTCAACCGTATCTGCGCGTCTCCCAGGTAGGTCAAGGCCAGTACGTGATTCGGGTTGTTGGCAAGCTCGGCCTGAAACTCGCTCGCCGCCTCCGCATATTGCTTTTGAATCCACAGCAGGTAGCCCAGGCCGTAATGTGCGTCGGGCTCCTTGGGATTTGCCTTCACCGCGGCACGGAACTGCTGTATGGCGCCGGTCGTATCTTTCATCTCATCCAGCGCTTCGCCGGCCAGCATATCGGCCTCGGCCGACTCCGCGTTCAGCATTAAAATCTCGTGATATGTATCCAGAACGCACTGGTACTGCTTGGCCCAAAGGCAACTGTGCGCCAATGCCAGCCGCAGGGACAGATTCTGCGGATCGTGAGCCGCGGCTTGCTTCAGATAAGGCGCCGCCGCGGCGTATTCGCCCAGTCCATAATGGGCCATTCCAATCAGGGTGTTCAGGCGCTGGCCATCGGGTGAGGATGGCGGCTGGCTCTTAAGCAGCGGCTTGAATTCCAGAATAGCCTGCTTCAGTTCGCCGCCCTTGAAGAGTGCCAGACCGAGGTTCATGCGCAGGCCGGGCATCGCGGGATTCATCGCCAGAGCCTTGCGGTAAAGAGGTACGGCCTCTTTGTAGTGCTCCTGGCGCGCTTCCAGCAGGCCCAGGTGGGCGTAAGGCTCCGGATTGGAGGGATGAGCCTTCAGGAAAACGCGCCATGCGGCCTCAGCCTCGACATTCATTCCCTGTTGCTCTAACGCCAGCGCGGTTTGCCGCTGGCTCTCCAGAGCCGGAGAGGCCTGCCCCAAGCAGATTGTAGCTCCCATGGCCAATCCCAGCCCTATTCCCCATCGTATGACCCGATTCATTCGCATTCTAAGACCAATAGTAAATGTCATTGTAATACCGGCAGGAAAACTCGAAGTCAAAACAAAGAAAAAGGGCGCGGCAGGTATGACCTGCCGCGCCCGGGTTGAGGCTTTCAAGTTAGAAGTTGAACTTGCCGGCCAATTGCAGGTTGCGCGGATCGTTGGTGCCATTGAGCGCGCCAGTCGAGTTGTTGATGGCGTTGAATTCGGTGTGGTTAAGCGTGTTGAACGACTCGAACTTCAGCTGGAAGTTCGCTGTCTTGTAGATCTGGAAGGTTTTGTAGAGCGACGTGGTGAGGTTAAAGCGGCCGGGATTTACCAGCACGTCCTTGCCCCAGTTGCCGAAGCCCAGGCTAGTTCCGCCAGCCCAGACAGGGGTGATGGCGTTATTGATTCGGGTCGTGTCGAACCATTGGGTCACCGACTTTGGGTAGGCCAGCTTGCCGCAGCATTTGATATTCGGATGGTTGGTGTAGCCGCCACCCAAGCCAACTGGGTCGTAGCTAGCGTTCAAGTTGACTTGATCAGGAACGCCGGTTTCCTTGACAAAGGTTCCCGCAATCTGCCATCCGCCGGCGATGGACTTAACCAGTCCCTCGCTCTTGTTGAAGAAGGGCAGGTTGTAGACGTAGTTGGCGTTGAGGATTTGACGACGATCGTATGAGCCCGAACCCTTGTCATACTTGATATACCAGGGGTTGTCGATTGTGTTGCGATCCTGAGACTGGATGTCGATTTGATGCGAGTACGTGTAATCGACCTCGCCGCTCAGGCCCCAGCGATTCTGGATGCGAACAGCCGTCTGGAGGCCGTTGTAGTCGCCGGTGGCGACGTTTTCATCCTGAGTGATGCCTGCGTAGCCCGGGTACGAACGGTAGGCGTTCTGGCTGCCGATGTTGTTGAAAGCTGTAGCGGCGTCTGAACCGTAATGACCGCCGCCGTCACCAGATACCTGGCGAGCATCAACGCAGGTCGCCGAAGGAGTTGTGCACGTACCTGCCGGCGTTCCTGTAGGTCCAATGACAACCAGGCCACTGTTGGTCGGCAAGCCGTTGAGCGAGTTGTTGACAATGTTCTGATGCCATTGGAGGTTGCCAACGTACTGGACAACCCAAATGACCGAATGCGTCACTTCACGCTGCACGCCGAGGCTAAACATAGCCACGCCGGGAGCTTTGAAGGTTTGGGCAATGCTATCGCCGGAGCCCGCAAAGATCAGAGACGTCGGCGCGATCACATTGCCGGTGCTCCAGTTCTTTCCAGGGGTGCTGAAGTAGGGGTTGCTAATGCTGAGCTGAGGATCGAAGGGCGCACTGGTGGCGACGCCGAAGATGTCGTTGCCCTGCATGCGCTCATAGAAGATTCCAAAGCCGCCGCGAAGAATGGTCTTGCCGTTTCCTAAAAGATCATCGGAGAAGCCAAGGCGGGGTTGCCACGTTTTGTAGTCATTGGTGACCACTCCACGCGGGTAGCCCTCATAGCCGGCAAGGTTGGTGCCGTTGATGTAGGAGGGGATACCGTTGTAGGTATACAGGTCAGGGCTGGCCGAGTTGATGGTGCCGTCGAGGTTCCATATCGGAGCAGCGGCCGCACCCATCTGGTAAGTGTTCTGGTTGAAGTTGCCAAGGAGGTTCTGGCGCTCCCAAGAGTGCGGCAAGGCGTCATAGCGGATACCGAGCTGCAAGCTCAAGCGGGAGGTAGCATGCCAGTTGTCCTGGGCATAGCCCGAGGTTGTGTTCTCGGCGTAGTGGCGAATCGGCGCGGCCATGTACTGGCTGTAACTTCCAGGAATGCCCAGAAGGGTGTCCATGAGGGTGTCGCCCGATAACGAGCCCCAGCCGTAATTGCCCTGTGCATCGCCGTAGAGCATCTGGTTCTTGGTGTAGTGGTTGTAGCTGAAGCCGAACTTGAATTGATGCTTGCCCGTGGTGTAGGAGACGTCCACTTTAGGCTCATAGTCCTGGGCCGCATTGTGATAGGGTTCGGTGGCTGTGTCTTCCGATTTTCCGCCGCCCAGAGTGTTGTTCCAACCCATGGCGGGCCAGATCTTCCGTTGGATGGTGTAAGCCGCCACAACCGGAGCAACGGTCCAGGTAGAGGGCAGGAAGGTGTTCGCGCTGGGCGTGATGTCGGCTCCGTTGCCGTCATAGTTCATGCTTACTTCCAGCAGCAGGTTGGTCTTGATGGCGCCGGTTAACTTGGCGGTAGCGCTGTGGGCCGGCGAGGAGAGAATGCTGGTGAGGGTGTTGTAATTGCATCCGCACCATCCCAGTTCCGGATTGCCGTAGTTCTGATTCTGGTGGTCGCCGATGTAGTGAACCAGGAGCGCCCACTTGTCGTTGAAGTTGTAATCGCCGCGGACGACGGTGTCTTCCACCTTCTGCGGGAGCGGGACGCTGGCGACGTTATAGTCCGTGCTTCCAACGTTCGCCGGGGGCAGAATGCCCGCGGTGAGGTAAATAACCGCGTTGGGATCGAACAGTGTCTGTGGAATCACGTTGTTCGGGAAAGGCTTTCCAGGGGTAAGCCCCAATGGCTTCAAGTGGTTCGTATAGTAGTCAGAATTTCCTGGAGTTGCAGCCCCTGGCCACGCGACGTTAGGAACCACCAGGCCGGTAATCCCCGACGTACTAGCATATGTGGGGAGCACATACGGGAGACCGGTTACCCCACCGACGGTAGTAATGTTGGCAGAGCTGGGAACGTCCTTTGGGTCGATGGTGGCGTTGTTGCTGGAAGCCACGGCGGACGTTTTGCGCCACTCCTGGTTGAAGAAGAAGAAGGCCTTGTTCTTGTTGGTGTTGTAAGTGTGAGGAATGTAGATCGGGCCGCCGACGTTGAAGCCGTAGATGTTGTAATGCGTTGCCGGCCGGGCATTGTGGGCGCCGTTGTACTTGTTGAAGAAGGAGTTGGCGTTGTAGGCGGTGGCGCGATTTTCTTCCCATGCCGCGCCATGGAACTTGCTCGTGCCGCTCTTCAGCGACATGCTGATGGTGGCTCCAGAGGAGATGCCGTAGTCGGGAGGATAGTTCGAGGTCATCATCTGGAACTCAGCGATGGCGTCCTGTGAAGGCTGAATCTGCGTGCCGCCGCCGCCGCCGCGGTCAGCAGACTCGCCGCCGTCGATCAGCCAGATATTGTGGGCCTCGCGCAGGCCGTTGAATTCGATGCTGAAGTTGGCGCCAAACGCGCCGAGCGAGTTGTTATCCGGCAGCTCAGAGCTGACGCCCAGACCAAGAGCCGCAAGAGCCACTAAGTTGCGGTTCTCGGTGGCGATGGAGGTGATATCTTCCGAGGTGATCAGGGTGCTGACCACGTTGGAGTCGGTCTGTACCGTCAGGGCGTCGGCCACGACGGATACGGTCTCCGTTGCGGCGCCGACTGTCAGCTTGACGTTGACTGTGAACGTACCAGAAACGTTGACCACGATTCCGGTTTGCACGTAGTTCTGAAAGCCCTTGGCTACGACTTTCAGATTGTAGTTTGCGGGGTTCAAGCCGGAGAAATCATACAACCCGGCGCCGCTGCTGACGGTTGTGTGCGTGGTGCCAGTGGCCGGATCGATAAGGGTAATGTTTGCTCCCCCAACGACGGCTCCCGTCTGGTCAGTGACGATGCCGGTGATTTCAGAGTTGGCCTGCGCGAATGCTCCTACGCATGCCAACACGAGGATCAGCGGCAACAGGATAATCCAGTATTTCGCTTGTCTCATGTGACCTTCCTTTTCAAAGTTGTTGCTGGTTGTGTTTCGTAATTCTCTCCACTCATGACAAGCGGGGAGAACAAATTGTTGAGTTACAAGCTGACCCGCGTAATCGATTGATTCGTGCAATCGATTGTCTACGAGATCGATCTTCGCCTGCAACGCAACAGCTCACATCGGCTATTTTCCTCCCTCTCTCCCGCGCGCCATCGCATTGTCGTAAGACAATCGACAGCGTTCGGAGCAGAAAATTAGATAAAAAGCCGACGGAGGCATTTGAACTCCACAAAGTGGGACTGTCAAGGAAAATATGAAGAGGTTGCCCGCAAGGAGAACAAAGAGCGAATATCTGCACGCCACGCTGCGACCGATTCAACCTTCGCCAATGGGGGAGTTTCAGCTAGTCAAATCGTTTATTATGTGCAATATACTATTCAGACAAATGAGTTTATGAGTGGGTTGGTAGGCGGTATATCCCCAGTTCTGCACATTTCTCATCCCCTGCCGGTTTTTTGCCTCGTTTCGGGCCCTGAAACAGGTTAGCCGTGCGCGCCTCCCGGGCCAGGGAAACGCCGGTTACGATAAACTTCAAGCGTGGAGGACTCACCCTTTGTCACGTAAATCCGGATTGTTGGCCGCTCTCGTCGCCTGTACGCTCCTTGTTCTCGCTTCGGTCTCGGCAGCATTTGCTGCACAGGAAGGGAAGCAAGAGAGGATGCAACAATCCCAGGGCGGAATGGCCAATGCCGGTCCGCAGAAGGCGGAGTTCGACAGCCAGCACCGTCCGATCACCGCCGGTGGCTTTGTAAAAACCGGCCCCATTGTCTTCATGGATGTTGCCGAGGCCGCTAGGCTTACGCAGTGGCATCACACGGCGGGTACTCCTGAAAAGCGCCTCATTCTGGAGGCTAAAGGACCTGGCGTGTGTCTTTTGGACTATGACAATGACGGCTGGCTGGACATCTATCTCGTGAACGGCTCGACCTACGATGCGCTTGCGGGCAAAACCACCCCGCCACACGCGGCTCTGTTTCACAACAATCACGATGGAACCTTCACCGACGTGACGGAGAAGGCCGGCGTCGCCAACGACCGGTGGGGATACGGATGCGCGGTGGGCGATTACGACAACGACGGCTGGCCGGATCTTTACGTGACCAACTACGGAGAGAACCGCCTTTACCACAACAACCACAACGGCACCTTTACGGATGTGGCGGAAACGGCCGGCGTCACTGTCGGCACGGAGCAGCATCCGGTATGGTCCACTGGCGCAACCTTCGGCGACTACGACGGTGATGGGCGGCTGGACCTTTTCGTGGCCGGCTACGCTCAAATGGATTTGTCCAATCCGCCATATTCCGGGTCGAAGGCGGTCAACTTTGCTTTCTGCCAGTACCGCGGCGTTCAAGTAATGTGCGGCCCGCGTGGCCTGAAAGGCGAACATGACCACCTCTTTCATAACAATGGCGACGGGAAATTTACGGATGTCAGCAAGAAGCTGGGGGTGGACGATCCCAACGGGTACTACGGCCTGGGGGCGCTGTTTGTGGACGTGAACGGCGATGGTAAACCGGACCTGCTAGTGGCCAACGATTCCACTCCGAATTATTTGTATATGAACAAGGGAGATGGAACCTTCGAAGATCAGAGCTATGAAAGCGGATTTGCACTCAATGGCGATGGCCGCGAGGCCGCCAATATGGGCCTTGCCGCCGGAGACTATGAGAACAACGGGCATCTCTCCATCGTCAGTACCACTTTTGCCGACGACTACAATATCCTTTTCCAGAATGATGGAAAAGGGTATTTCACCGATGTCAGCTATCAGGCCGGAATCGCGGAGTCTTCCATCCCATTTGTCAGTTTTGCCGATGGATTTCTCGATTACGACAATGATGGGTGGAAGGATCTGCTTATCATCAACGGCCACGTCTATCCCGAAGTTGACAAGCACCCGGAGTGGGGAACCAGCTATGCCGAGCGCCCGCTGCTCTACCACAATCTGAAGAACGGCAAGTTCGAATTGGTTCCTGCGGTCGAGGGAACCGGGCTTGCGGTGGTAAGCGTGGGCCGCGGCGCCGCATTCGGAGACATCTTCAACGACGGCAAGATCAGCGTGGTTATCAATAATATGGATGGCGTTCCGGTTCTGCTGCGCAACGTGAATCAGGACCACCACCACTGGGTTGAACTCCAGCTGATTGGCGGGCCCAAGAGTCCTCGCGACGCGGTTGGATCGACGGTCTATCTTGAAGCGGACGGCATGCGCCAGCGCGGAGACGTGTTGAGCGGCGGAAGCTATCTTTCCTCCAACGATATGCGCGTTCACTTTGGGTTAGGTGACGCCACCGATGCGGGGACGGCAGAGATTCACTGGCCTTCCGGCGTGAAAGAGAAGTTGAAGCTACCCGCGGTGGACCGGATTTATACCATTACCGAAGGCCAGGGAATTACCGGCGCTCTGTGCGGCGGCGCACAGTGCGCAGTGGAGGCTCCAGCGGCAAAGGCGAGCAAACCCTGAACTGGCTCCTATAAAAGAATCCGGCAGCTACCCATGAGAGGCAGCCACCGGAAAGTAAATCTCTGAAGGTCCGTTTTATCGACAAGCTCTGTTGACTTGTTAAGAGTATCGGCAGATGCGGGCCTTGTCTTGAGCCAAACGAGTGAGCCTGGACTCCATCCACAGGTGGAGACGCCTTCGCCGCTGGTCAGCAACACGGCCATTTCTATCTATGTCGATTCCTACAGTAATGAACATCTATGGGGACGGAGTGACAGACAAGATGACTCCTGCAGGGGCTAAGGTTGCTCAACTTGTATTTAAGGGATAGGAGCGCGGAAAGAGCGCAACGTGAGCAAGTTATTGAATATTTGGCTCCTCAGGTAGGACTCGAACCTACAACCCTTCGGTTAACAGCCGAATGCTCTGCCATTGAGCTACTGAGGAGTGCCTTATGAGAGGAATTCTCCACTATTACGTTAGCAGAGAGCAGGCGGCGCGTCAAAAAAATCACAGGCGGAAGGGCTCTGTTTTCCGTTTCGGCCCTATCGGCGGGCAAGTGGACTGGCGAAGACGATACCATAGAAGAATCGGAAGCCCGCCCAGAGCGGAGCCGAGGTGAGGAGAATGGATGTCCTCGATTTCGCGGCTGGATAATAGTCAGGTAACCCCTGATTTAGCAATACACTACGACAAGAACCATGCACAGAGCGGCATGAAACTAAAACTGCCTGAAGGCGCCTTCCGCGCATACCTATTTGATTGCGACGGCACCATCGCCGACTCCATGCCTCTGCATTACAACGCGTGGAAGGCGGCGCTGGCGGATTGGAAGTGCGAATATCCGGAGGAAGTGTTCTATTCCTGGGGCGGCAAGCCGGTACGGAATATAATCGCCGACCTGAACGAAATCAACGGCCTGCAGATGCCTATCGAGGAAGTCGCCACGCGCAAGGAAAGCCTTTATTTGGTGCAGTTACCACAGCTCAAGCCAATCCCTGAAGTTCTGGAGCATATCGAGGCAGATCATGGCCGGATTCCCTTCGCCGTGGTTTCCGGCAGCACGCGCGACTCGGTGGTTGGCTCGCTCAGCGTGCTTGGCCTGCTGGACAAATTCGACACCATTGTCTCCGCCGAGGACTACACGCACTGCAAGCCGGCCCCCGATGCCTACCTGCTGGCCGCCGAGCGGCTGGGCGTGGCGCCAGCATATTGCCTGGTCTTTGAGGACACAGAGATGGGCATTGAGGCGGCGACCGCTGCGGGAATGGCCTCTGTCAAAGTTGCTACGTCACTGGAACGACGCAGGTTAAATGGAAATCAGTAGAGCAGTACGGCGATGTGATAGGTGGTGAAGGAGCCCTCCTCGCCCTGCGCTGAGCAACTGCCCACGGAGGCCTGGTGGTACTGTCCCGAGGCCAGTGCATCTACCAGATTCTTAGGCAGTTGGGTCAATTGCGCGTCCTCCCAGAACAGGACGAAGCGCGGCCTTGGTCCAAAAGCGGGGCGAGGCATTGCGCCTTCCGCGGCGCAGGCTTTGCGGGCCAGGGTGGGATCGGGCAGGATGGCGACACCATGCAGCAGACCGGCAACCTGAGCCTCAATTTGGGACTGTGAAAGCACGGGCACGGCGCGCTCATAGTCGGCCACGGCATAGAGGCCATTGCGGCCGGCCACAACGGCTACGCCCACATGATCCACCTTTGGATTTAACAGGTTGGCGCGGTGTCCGGGCGAGTGCATCCAGGCGTCGTGAATGGCGTCGGGAGAGGGTGCAACTGCCACATTCTCTTCGATTAAGCTGAAGTGGGCACCGGCCTGAGCGGCGCGCTCCGAAACGTCCGGTTCGTTCGGATATTGATGAGAGATTGAATTATCGGCGGCCATGCGCAGGCAGTGCTGGCGGGCGGCTAAGGCTAATGCTGGGTCCCACTTGAGCGGCCCCGCGCCAGCCTGGGCGCGGGCCTGATTGGCCAGCTGAACGATCTGCCATGCGTCCGCCTGAATGGTGTTGGAGCTTGCAATCTGCGAAGGCCGGGACCATGGCGTCTGGGCCAGAACCATAGGCGTAACCAGCGCCAAAGACAAAATCAAAGCCTGCCGTGAAATGTCCATAATTCATTGAACACCAATAGGTTGTAGGTGTTGCGATATTCTTGCACTGACGAGGGATTATATTGTGGCTGCTGGGATGGGGGCTCCATGAAGATTGGCGTGGTCAGCGATACGCATGGACTCTTTCGCCCGGAGGTGGTGCAGGCGCTGGCCGGGGTGGAGCGGATTCTGCATTTGGGCGACGTGGGCAAGCCGTCTGTTTTGAAAGAGTTAGGCAAGATCGCTCCGGTGACGGCGGTGCGCGGCAACGTGGACCGCGATGGCCCGATGAGCGAGCTTCCGGAGACTGAGGTGGTGCTGATCGCCGATCGCTATGTCTATATGTTGCACGATTTGAAAATGTTACACATGGACCCGGCGGCGGGGAAGTTTGCCGCTGTGCTCTCTGGGCACACGCACGTACCTAATTTTTACAGGCGCAAGGGGGTGCTGTACTTCAATCCCGGGTCGTGCGGGCCGCGAAGGTTCCGACTGCCGGTGACGGTGGGGCTGCTGACGGTGGGTGAGGACGGCAAATTTGAGGCACAGATTGTCGAGCTGAAGTGCGATTAAATCGGGTTCAGGCGAGCCAAAAATGGTGTGCATCGAACGATACCTTTTCTTGCGCAAAATTGGGCGATTTGGGGTGCGGAGATAGGGCACAGGGAATAGGGAACAGAAGACAGTGATCAGGGCCACACGTCACAACGCAGACGGACAGTATTCTATCCACCCTTCCCGCAAAAAGCGCGGGAAGGATGGGGCACCCATGCTTCTTGTTATTGAATGGATCTTAAATAGGCGATGAGCTGCCAGCGCTGGGTCTGAGGCAGGCTTGACCATGTGGGCATGCCATGGCGCAGGTCGCCCTGACGGAGGAACCATTCGAGGTCGCCGTCGCTGAGTGAGCGAATTTCTTGGCTGCGCAGGGAGGGGCGCTTGTGGCCGTCGCCTTGCGCGTTGACCTGATGGCATTGCTTGCAGTGGTCGCGGTAGAGGAGCGCGCCGGCGGCAATGGCCTGGGGCTGGCCGGCCAGTGGATTGGGCCGCGCATGATCTTTGGCGGGAATGTTTTGCCAGTGCGAAGCGGAAGTTGTTGCGCAGGCAAGTGCCGCGCTGAGCGCAACCGCAGAGGTGAGAGCGATTAGAAAAATTGCAAGGCTGGGCCGAATCATAGATTGCCTCCATTTGACGAATGAAACCATTTTCCAACTTGTTCGAATTCAAAGGCCAGTCCCACGCGATAGACCCTGTTGAGGCTGGTGCTGGTGAGGCCGAAGCCGGGTGAGAAGCTGAAGCGGATGCCCTTGGGCAACTGCCAGCCGATGAGCGGAGCGATGTAGTGCGAGGTGTCGCGCATGGTGAGGGCGAAGGTGTCTCCCAAGCCGCCGTAGGCCTCCGCGCCGGCAATGAACTTCTCCGCGCAAAAGGTGCATTCGTGGCTGCTGGCCGCGCTGCGCAGAGGACGCGTGGCTCCGATGGCGTAGCCGAACTCCCAGGGGTCGTGGCCGAGGTCTTTTTCCGAGATGAAGTTTTCGCTGATGTTCCAATCCTTGACGTTGGAAGAGAGAATCAACTTCAGCTCGGCTTCGTGCTGATGATCGCGGCGCAGGGTGGCGTTGAGCGGGGCAAGGTCCGACTGGCCGTCGTGGCCGACGAATTCAAGGATGGTTTTATCAGCGCCGGAGATGTTCTCGTACTCGATATAAAGGAGCGGATTGACGGCGTGATCGCGCATCAGGGGACGGATGCGGTTCTCGAGCCGCCAGCCGGTGAAGACGGCCGAGTCGCTGCCGGTGGCCTGGCCGTCGAGATAGAGTTCGGTTGTCCACCAGGCGCGCGTGCCGTACTCCAGCTCCATGGCCGTGGCGCCGAATGGGTTGCCACCATTGGGCTGGCCAACGGCTGACTTGGTTTCGATTTCGAGGTTGCCGGGCTCCTCCAGGTCGTGCGAGTAGGTGACGAAGTAGGGCTTGTCCTGGGCCCTGGCGATGGGGGTGATGAGTAAGGCCAGCCATGCTGCCAGCCAGAAGTAGCGCAGAATCAGACTTATGCGTGGATTTGAAAACAAAGATGAATCCTCCGGGTAAATACGACTGAAATAGTCGCATATATTGATATAAGACTAAATTAGTCCGATATAAATTGCAACTGGGCCGCCTGATTGGCCAGCCGACAGAGCTAGCCTCCCTTATGCCTTTCTTGTGAGGAACTTGCTAAGTTGAGATGGAAGATAAGGCGCTTCAACCGCGTGATGCTGATCGGAAGCGAATCTACACATTGAGGAGACTGTAGCTTTGAAAGCGCTCGTGTTCGAAAGTCTGTTGGCATACGCACTTGTCTTCGCTTCCACACTCGGATTGGCCGCGCAGATGCCGGCATCAGAGTCCCATCATGCCATGGCTGAGTCCGGCACCTCCACTGATCTGTTTGTGATGCCGGGATCAGATTTCGACCGGCCGGGATTGGTTCCCAGGGCTAACCTCAACATCGGCATCGGACACACCTTCGGATTTATGAAGAAGGATCCCCTGGGTGACGAATTGACGATTGCATATACCTACGAAAACGCCGGAAGCCATGGGTTCTATCACAGCAACTTCGGGTCGCATACCGAAGCGCTGGGCGTGATGAAAAACTTCGCGCTACCCAAGACAAAGACTATTGGCGGTTACACGATGATTCAGGCTGGATTAACCAGCATGACTGGAAACGCGCATATAGAAAACCGGTTCTACGACGGCGAGGCGCTGGGCGCCATGATCCACTTGAACGCGCACAACTCGGTCTGGATTCAGGAAACTTATAACAAGATTCCAACCGTTCCCTGGTACACCACGACCAGCATCGGCGATACGTGGAGTTGGTGAGAGCAGCCGAATATATATTTTGTTGCGCATTCGGCACGACTGAAGTCGTGCCCTGATACAAAGCTCTATCCCACCCTAGCCGCAAAAATAAGAGCGCGGCGAGGATGGGGCACCCAGTTTCGGTTCTCTGACAAGGGCAGCAAGTTACTGATCCTGCCCCAAAGAAATGCAGCACTCCCTCCCACCCATTCCGCAAGAAAGCGCGGAATGGACGGGGCACAGCGTTTCAAAACTTCTAAGCCGGATCAATAGCTTCCCCTACGTTAGATTCGTAAGTTCGCGGGTTGAATGGGATCATTTGCTTGTGGACGATGGCGCTGGCTCGGCGGGCTCGACGCGGATTTTGGCGATGCGGCGGTTGTCCATTTCGACGACGGTGAGTCGGCGGCCATCGTAGGTGATGGATTCGCCGACTTTGGGGATGTGGCCGAGGCGCATGAGGAGGAAGCCGGCGAGGGTTTCAATGCCGCCTTCGCGGGGCAGGTCCCATTGCATCTGGGTTTCGAGGTCGCGGAGGTTGAGGCTGCCGTCCATCAGCAGCGCGCCGCCGGCGGCGGGGAGGATGGGGAGGGCGGCGACGTCGAACTCGTCTTCGAGTTCGCCGGTAAGCTGCTCGATGGCGTCCTCGGTGGTGACCAGGCCGACTGTGGAGCCGTACTCGTCGACCACAATGGCGATCTGGCGGCGGCGCTGCTGGAGGTCGCGGAGGAGGTCGAGGACGGATTTGGTTTCCGGGACGACGAGGATGTCGCGCATGATTTGGCGGAGGGTGAGTCCCTCGACAGGTTTGGCAGAGCGGAAGAACATGAGGCGGGCGAGGTCTTTGGAGTAGACTACGCCGACGATGTGCTCGGGGCCGCGAGTTTCGTCATAGACGGGGACGCGGGAGCGCATGTGGTCGATGACCTGGGCGGTGGCTGCTTCGATGGGCAGATTGGAGGGCAGGGAAAAGATCTTGGGACGCGGGGTCATGATCTCGCGGACGGGGACGTCTTCGAGTTCGAGGGCGCGGTGGATGAGGGTCTCCTGAAAGGGGGGCAGAAGGCCGAGCCGGCGGGCGGCGGTGGCGATGAGCTTAAGCTCCTCAGGGGAGTGGACCTGGGCGCGCTCAGTGAGGGGAATGTCGAAGCCGCGGAGGATGACGGCGGCGGAATGTTTGAGGAGGCGGACGGCGGGGCGGGCCACGGTCATAAAGATGAGCATGGGGCGGGCGACAGAGACGGCGAGAGCTTCGGCGCGGCGCAGGGCGAGGGACTTGGGCACCAGTTCGCCAACCACTACATGGAAGTAGGTGATGAGGGCGAAGCCGAGGGTGACGGCGATGATGTGGGCGTAGAGAAGGGCGTGGGGCTGGGCGAAGGGCAGAGCGCTGATCCATCCCATGATGGTGGAGGCGGCCAGAGGCTCGCCGATCCAGCCGAGAGCCAGAGAGCAGAGGGTGACGCCGAGCTGGACGGCAGGGAGAAAGTCGTCCAGATCGCGCTGCAGGCGGCGGACGGCGCGGGCTCCGGGGACGTCAGAGGCGAGCATCTGCTCGATGCGGGTGTCGCGCAGGGAGACCAAGGCGAACTCGGCAGCCACAAAGAAGGCGTTGGTCAAAATGAGCAGGCCGACGGCGACGAATTGAAGCAGAGAGAGACCTTGCATCCCGGTGTGAGGATAGCACTGCACAGTGGTCAGTGATCAGTGATCAGTGGACAGCTCCCCGTGACGATTTTGGGAACCGGGACGCTTCACTGTGCTCTGATTACTTAAATATGACAAGCAAAAACAACACAGGTGCTGATTGTAGGTAACATTTTGCAACGGGGAACCAAGCTTCGGTGTCGTACGTATGGAAGGACGAGCGAGGGGCGGAGGCTGGCTGGTTTGGTTGACGAATGCCGGCGGGTCAACGTCTGAGTTTGTGGGACTGCCAGTGTGGAGTTTCCGGAGCAGGACAATGCGGCCCAGAAAAGATCTACGGGTCCGGCACAGGGGCGGCCTTTATTCATGGCTGGGCTCAAGCGCACGAAGCGCAGAACTAAACAACTATCGTTGTTCACATGCGAACACTAGTGTTCGGAAACGGACGCAGGACACGAGGATGAAATGAATGCAGTACCGGTCTATGGGCTGATTTCATTGGGATAATGGCAGATTTGGCATTGGCAGTATAACTGCAAAGTGGTTTAACGGTAATTCCCTATTTTCCGAGAAACGAGGCAATTCGATGAAGAAGTTTTTTCTAGCAGCAGTGGTATTCGGGCTGGCGGCGAGCACGGCGCTGGCTTCGGAATATCCGTTTGAGCGCACGCTTACCGTGAGCGGGCAGGTGCAGCTATCGGTTTCGACCGGGTCGGGAAACATTCACCTGACGCGCGGCGCGGACAACCAGGTTCACATCTTGGGCAAGGTAAAAGTCGGCTTGGGCGGCTGGGGCAGCTGGAGCGGCAGCGAGGAGAAGGCGAAAGAGATTGCGGCGAACCCGCCCATCGAGCAGACGGGCAACATTGTACGCATCGGGGGGCATCACGAGAATCTGCACAACATCAGCATCGACTACGAGATTCAGGCGCCGGAGAATACACTGCTCGAGGCTGGGACGGGCTCGGGCAATATAACCGTGGAGGGGGTGGGCGAGAAAGCTAAGCTGAGCACGGGCTCGGGCAACATTCACGCCACCGGGCTGCACGACGGGTTCACGACGGAAACTGGCTCGGGCAACATCTACGCCGAAGAGACGGGCGAGGGCGACGTGAAGGCAGGGACCGGGTCGGGCAATATCGAGCTGCGCAATTTGCGCGGCGGGTTGCGCGCCGGGACGGGTTCGGGAAACATCAATGTGGGCGGTATGCCGACCATGGACTGGAAGCTGGAGACCGGCTCGGGCAACATCGATATTTGGCCGGGCACAATCGGAATCACCCTCAACGCCGAGACGGGCTCAGGCAGCATCCACTCCGACCGGGAGATATTGATGCAGGGCGAGTTGAACCGGCACCACGTGGTTGGCAAGCTGAACGGCGGCGGGCCTACGGTGCGCATCGAGACCGGGTCGGGAGATATTCGCATTCATTGACAGGGAACAGCTAACAGCAGCTTGATCTTCCGGCGAGGTCCTGAACGCGTAACTATCAGGCCTCGCCTATTTTTGCGTATAGCTTACGGAATGAAATAGAAGGGGTTGGGATATTTTACGAAGAACTCGGCCTGAGGCTCTCCCTTGTCATCGCTCCACTGATCGCCGACGTTGAGCACGATGGTATAGCCTTGCGCGATAACCGCGGCGCGCGCGCCGGACTTGAAAACAGAGACCGGTTGCGAGGCCAGCGCGGCGGGGCGGAGATATAACTGCTGCCAGTTTTGGTAGCCCTGATTGCGGAGGTTGCTCTCGGTGACCTCGCGCTCGGAGTCGGGTCTGCCGGTAATAAAGAAGACGCTCACGCCCAGCTTCTGAGCCACGCGATAAAGCCGCAGAGTGCCGAGAATGACGGGAGCTCTGGCTTCATCGACCCAGGCATTAAAGGCGGTGCTGTCGTATGCGAAGCTAGCTTTGGTCATCTCCTCGTAGTTGGAGAGCGAGGTCTCGTCGATGTCCAGCACCAGGGCCAGCTTTTCCTGGGGACGGCGATGGGCGGCGCGGGCTTGCAGGTGGGCGATGGCTTGATTCGCCTGATGGTCCAGGTCCGAGGCGTAACAGCCGCAGGTGCAGGTACAGTCATGGTACTGCTTGAGCTGCTGGATAAAGTCGTTGAGATTGGTGATGCGCTCGGCAGGGGCATAGACGCTTACTCTGCTGGACGCCTGCGCGGACGGTTGGTGGGCGGGCTGTTGAGCAGAAAGAGAGTGGGGGGAAGTAAGGAGGGCAAAGAATACAGCAAGAATGGCAAACAGCTTTTTCACGGAAAAAGCTCCTTTAAGAAGGGCACGATTACCGAGCGAGACGCGCGGCTCAGTATTTATTTTCACACCTTTACCCGGGGGTAATGAAGGATGATTGGGTTCCCTTTACACTAAATTCATGGTTCGCATTCTTCGCCCCATTCCGGTGGCACGGCTGAAACTGCTGGTCTTCGATCTGGACGGCACGCTGATCGATTCGGCGCAGGATTTGTGCAACAGCGTGAACGCCACCCTACGCCGATTTGGGCGCGAGCAGTTAGCGGATGAAACCATCGCGGGCTTTATCGGCAACGGGGCGATAGTGCTGGTGCGCAAATCGTTTGCGGCAGCCGGTGGCGCGGTGGCGGATGAGGAGTTGCTGGCCGAGGCGTATGCGTTTTTCCTGGATTACTACCGCGAGCACAAGCTGGATTACACCTATGCCTACGATGGAGTTCTGGAGGCATTAGCGGCGCTGAAGCAGTTGCACGATTTGCCGGACGAGCATACGCGGGCCATGGCAGTGCTGACCAACAAGCCGGTTCGCCCGGCGCGGGACATCTGCGCGGCGCTGGGCATGGCGCCCTATTTTCTGAACATCTACGGCGGCAATAGTTTTGCAACCAAGAAGCCCGATCCGGAGGGGTTGCGGGCGCTGATGAGCGAGGCCGGCGCAGAGCCCGAAGAGACTGTGGTGATCGGCGACAGCCAGGTGGATGTGGAGACGGCGCGGAATGCAGGGGCGTGGTGCATTGGCTGCACCTTCGGGCTTGCGCCGGAGAGTTTGTCGGTGAATCCGCCGGATGTGCTGGTGGATTCGCCGGCGGATTGGCCGGCGGCGCTGAGTCCATGAGGAGCGTTCTACGGCGGGTACCGGCGAGGATGCGGCAGCAACCATATGCCTCAGCGTCGGTTGGGCGGAAGATTCAGACTGGTGTTAAGACCGTGTGATTTCGTCATTGTGCCTGGATATGTGCGGGCGAGGACTCCCGCACGACAGCCGGCCAACCACCCCACGGACAAAGACCTGTCCGTGGGGACCCCGGCCGGGAGGCCGGCGCTACATTCCTGCGATTACAAATTCAAACGGTCACGACACTAATCTCTGATACGCCTTGCTATACTCAGCGATGTCTTCTTCATTTCATAAATAGTGGTCTGTCTTCATGCGCGTACGAGGAACTGATTGATGGCTGTGGAGCTGAGCATCGTGATGCCCTGCCTGAACGAGGCAGAGACACTGGCAAACTGCATCGGGAAGGCGCAGGGTTATCTTCGCCGGTCAGGGGTAAGCGGCGAAATCGTGGTTGGCGACAACGGCTCGACTGACGGCTCGCAGGAGATTGCCGCCAGACTCGGCGCGCGGGTAATTCATGTTCCCATACGCGGCTACGGAGCGGCGCTGTATGGGGCGATCAGCACGGCGCAGGGGCGCTATTGCATCATGGGCGATTCGGATGACAGCTATGACTTCGAGAAGCTCGATGCTTTTGTGGAGAAGCTGCGCGCGGGGCATGAGGTGGTGATGGGCAACCGCTTCCGGGGCGGCATCCGCAAGGGAGCTATGCCGTGGAAGAACCGTTATATCGGGAACCCGCTGCTTTCGACGCTGGGAAAAATTCTCTTTCGCGCGGGAGTGGGAGATTTTCATTGCGGGTTGCGGGGCTTCACGAAGAGCGCTTTTCTAAAGATGGATTTAAGAACCACAGGGATGGAATTCGCCTCGGAGATGGTGATGAAGGCCAAGCTCATGGGGCTGAAGATGACCGAGGTGCCCACGGTGCTCAGCCCCGATGGGCGTTCGCGCCCGCCGCACCTGCTGCCCTACCGCGATGGCTGGCGGCATTTGCGCTTCATGCTGCTGTTCAGCCCCAATTGGCTCTTTTTGTATCCGGGCATGGTGGTGATGCTCATGGGGCTGGTGGTGGGCGTCCCGCTGCTTATCCAGCCCATCCGGTTCAGCAGCATCCGGCTGGGGCTGGATACTCTTATCTATTGCAGCACCTGCGTGGTGGCGGGATTCCAGGCGATTCTTTTTTCGCTGCTGTCGCGCGTCTATGCCATCCGGGAAGGTTTATATCCGGAGACGGACAGGGACCACACATTTTTGCGGCGCATCGTCACGGAGCATGGGCTGATCACCGGCGGGGGAATCCTGCTGACCGGCCTGGCTGCCGCCCTGTATGCCGTATGGCATTGGAAGCAGCACGCCTTCGGCGATCTGGATACCGAACACATCGCGCGCATTGTCATTCCATCTTCGGTGGCGATCTCGCTGGGCATTGAAATCATGCTCTTCAGCCTGCTGCTGAGCACCTTCAGTTTGAACGTGCGCCCCTACACGGCCATGGTCAAGGAGATTGAGCAGAGCGGCGAAGAGAGGATCTCGTAGATGCCTGCCGCTAGAGCGAAGCCGTAAGCTGAATCTATGGTCACGATTGCTGCCGCGATCCCGCGCTTTTTTCGCCCACTTAGAATCGTGCTGCCCGGCGGCAGCGGTCAGGTGGGCCAGGCATTGGCGCGGCACTTTACGGAGCGCGGCCACCAGGTGACGGTGCTGACTCGCGGTCCCTACACGGCGCAATGGCAGACGGTTCACTGGGACGGGGAGGAGATTGGCCCCTGGACGGAATTTCTGGAAGGGGCCGACGTTTGTATCAACCTGGCGGGGCGCAGCGTGAATTGCCGCTACGATGCTGCGAACCGGCAGGCCATCTACGAGTCGAGAATTAACAGCACGCGGCTGCTGGGCAGGGTGATCGCCGGACTCAGCGAGCCTCCGCGGGTGTGGCTGAACGCCTCGGCGGCCACAATTTACAGACGCGCCGTGGACGAAGATGGGGCCGATCTGCCGGTGGATGAAGCGAGCGAGTTGGACGGGGATGAGCCAGCTAACGACAATTCCGAAAAACTTGCCTCCGGGGCTAAAGCCCGGACAGATTCATATGGCTTAATGCGGGGGTTAAAACCCCCGCCTCCCTCCGGATCAAAAAACTCCGAACGCTGGGCCGAGCGCAAGGGATTTTCCGCTCGCGTGGCTCGGGATTGGGAGGCCGCTTTCTTCGAGGCGGAGACGCCGCGGACGCGTATGGTGGCGTTGCGCAGCGCCGTTGTGCTGAGTCCCACGGCTAGCAGCGCCTTTGGTATGCTGTCGAATTTGGTGAGGCTGGGTTTGGGAGGCAAGCAGGGCAACGGGCAACAGTTTGTGACGTGGATTCACGAGGCCGACTATGCGCGGGCGGTGGAGTTTCTGATCGAGCGCGAGGATATGGACGGGCCGTTCAACATAGCCGCGCCCAATCCGCTGACAAATCGCGAATTCATGGCGGCGCTACGCTGGGCCTGGGATGTGCCCAACGGCCTGCCCGCGCCGTGGCTGGCCATCAAGATTGGAACAATGCTGATGCGGACTGAATCAGAGTTGGTGTTGCAGAGTTGCCGCGCCGTCCCCGGACGATTGCTGAAGGCGGGATTTGAGTTTGAGTTTCCGGTGTGGGCGGAGGCGGCTGAAGATCTGGTGAGGCTGTGGAAGAACAGGGAATAGGAAAAAGCAGGGAATAGGGAGTAGGAACAGTTGCTGGCCAAGATTCGAGGATTCCCATCCTAGCCGCAAAAACAAGTACGCGGCGAGGATGGGGCACCCATCAGGGAATAGCCACCCCCACTAAGGCGAGTAGATGGCCGTGATAATGGCGGCCGAAATGTCCATGGGCCAGTGCGCTATGATCAGCGGCATCAGGCGGCGTGTACGCAGATAAAGCAGCATCATGATCAGAAGGCCGGGAAGAAACGATAGGAAGCGGTAGAGCAGAAATCGGCCATCGGGGATGAAGGGCAGCGCGCAATGCTGCGCGGTCCACCAGAAGCCGACAATCAGAAGTGCGATCCAGGTGCGGCCCGTCAGCGCCTGCAGCCTCGGCAGAGCATAGGCCTGATATGTGGTCTCTTCCGTGGGCGACCAGATCATCCACCATATTATGAGGCTGTAGACCATCGCCCAGATGGGCAAAGGGTGCGAGTGCACGAGATAGCTATTGAGCGTGGTGACATTTGATCCGTAGAGCAATATCCGCGCAACATAATTGGCGCCCAGGAAAAACGGAAAAACCAGCAGGTAATAGCCGAGACCGAGCAACAGGTCGTGCCCGCGGCGCATACGAATCGGACCGATGAGGTCGCGGAGCCGTATGCCTTCCCGGCGGGTGAAGTAGTAAAGGCCGATGAGACAGCCGATGTCGACCAGGTTGCCGTAGACGCCCCACCAGTCGCCGGCCGTCCGCCACGGAGCAGGACAATGCTGGGCCAGCAGAACAAGCGCCACCAGCCCCTGCGCGGCCATCAGCAGAAAGGAGCGCGCCGTGACGAGCAGCAGAGGGCCAGTCCAGGAGATGCGTCCGGCTTTAACCCGCGCCTGAATCGCAGCGGGGGAGTTCGACAAGGCCTCGGGCGCGAGACCGGATTCATGTGCTGCTGTCATTGAAGGTTGCCTCCCGATTGCCTGCGCGTTACTTCTTGGGCGGCGTGATGTCGGTTACCGGCAGGTCCCAATGGCCGAGAAGAATTTCGAAGCGGCGCTGCTCTTCTTTCAGGTAAGTCGCCTGGTCGGGCCATAGCTCCTTGATGAAGGCCTCTTCGTCGGGATTGGCGGTGGTGGCTACGGTGGAGTTTTTGTAGCGGATGGTGACGCGATAGTCCCAGCGGCCGTCCTCGGTGGTGTGGTAGGCGGGCGACTCGATTTTGATGGAGAGAATGCGGCCGGTGGACTGAATCTTCTCAAGCAGCGGGTAGTGGTTCTCTTTGAAAAGCTTGAGGAACTCAGCCTGATGGCCCCACTGGCACTTGTAGTAGTACTCGATGGTGTAGGGCTGGTCGGCGCTAACCTGCGGCGGCGCGCCCTGAGCCAGGAGCTGAATCTGGAGCGGGGCGGCAAGCGTTGCGGCAAAGACTACGGCGAGAGCGGCGAAGAGAATACGGCGCATGGAACCTCCCTGACTGAGAGTATTGTAGCGTGGGGACTGGCCGTCCAGGCAGAGGCCTTCGGCGGGCTCAAGCAGGCTGTGGGGTCGAGAAATCGCACACTTGCCATGGCTAGTGGATTAGCGCGGGCGTTACCAGCTCATCCGTTTCATAAGTTTTACAAGTTATTCCGGCCTCTTATAGAATGCATGCGTGAAGGAGTATTTGATATGACAGGCAGCCCAAAGGTCATCGAGATACTGAATCGCGCGCTCCGCGAGGAGCTTACTGCAATCAGCCAGTACATTGTGCACTCCGAAATGTACGAGAATTGGGGATACGAACGTCTTACCAAGCGCATCAAGAAGCATTCGATCGATGAGATGAAGCACGCCGAGGGTATTGTCGAGCGCATCTTGTTTCTGGATGGTGCGCCAAAAATGGAGCCATTGGGCCTTGTCATCGGCAAAACCGCCAAGGAGATGATCGAGTCCGACTTGAAGGCAGAGCTCGGAGCCATTGCCCTATACAACGAGGCCGCGCGGCTCGCAGCGGAGGAAAAAGATAACGGCACACGCGATCTTTTTGTCCGGCATCTCAAGGACGAGGAAGGGCACGCAGACTGGCTCGATATCCAGTTGCATCAGATCGCGGAGCTTGGTTATGAGCGCTATCTGACCATGCAGACCATCAAGGACGAGTAGCCGCAAATTTCTGCACCCGTTCCTGTGACCTGAGAATCCAAAATAGCACAGGAGAAGCATCCCCATGTCTCAGAAAATCGCTTTTATCACCGGAGGAAACCGCGGACTCGGGTTTCAAACCGCACTCGAATTGAAGGATGCAGGCGCGAAGGTTGTCATTGGTTCACGCGACCATGCGCAAGGTGAAGAGGCCGTGGCCAAGCTGCGCGCCGCGGGCGTTGACGCCGACGTGCTGCAGTTCGACATCACCAAAGTTGCCGATGCGCAAGCCGCCTTTGACTATTTCAACACCAAATACGGGCGGCTCGACATTCTCGTCAATAACGCGGGAATAGCGGGCGGCACATTCCCCGGCACGGGTCCTGAACACACGGCCGCCGAGGTTCCGATGGAGCTGCTGCACAAGGTCTTTGAAACCAACTTCTTCGCACAGGTAGCGCTGACTGAAGCGCTGCTGCCGCTGCTGAAGAAGAGCCCGGCCGGCCGCATCGTCAACCTCTCCAGCATTCTCGCATCACTGACGCTGCAAGCCGACCCGCAATCGCCCATCTACAACGCCAAATCCTTTGCCTACGACGCCTCGAAGACGGCGCTCAATGCCTTCACCGTGCATCTGGCCTGGGAGTTGCGTGATACCAAGATCAAGGTAAACTCGGCGCATCCTGGCTGGGTAAAGACCGACATGGGCGGGCCCGAAGCCCCGATGGAGTTGAGCGAGGGCGGCAAGACCAGCGCCGCACTAGCCACTCTGCCCGACGACGGACCGACAGGAGGCTTCTTCCACCTGGGGCAGCCGCTGCCCTGGTAAGACCGGCGCAGTTACGGAATGCGGGCGGCGAGTTTGGCGGAGAGAGTTACGGCTTGCGTGGCATCGGGCTGGTTGGCGTAGCCGGCCAGAAAACGCCCTTTGCGGAAGATGCAGATTCCGTCGAGATATGGCGCTTTGGCCTGGAAGGCTTCGTCGGCGATCTGCGCAGGAGTAGCGCCGTCGAAGTGCTCGCGGAGTTTCTTGAAGGCTTCGGCGGCGGATTGGGGCGTGGCTTCGAGCACGACGAAGGCTTGGCCTTGCGCGTACTTTGCCACGTAGCCGCGCTTGAGCAGCTTCAGACCCAGCACACTTTCAGGAATGAGACGGACGGAGTCGAGGTTTTCTTTGGGAAACCACTGCAAGGCTTCCGGTGTGGTTGCGCGGCCCTCGAGGCGTTGCGCGATTCCGACTGCGAAGGCCTGCATCACGGCGGTGTGATCAGCCTGCGGGTTGTCGGCAACTTCGACGATTTCGACGTAGTAGATGCCTTTGGCGAAGCTGGCGCTCTGCGGCTGGATTTGCCCTCCCATGCCGATGGGCGCGATGGGCAGCCGGGGATCGCGGTTGGTGGTGAAGAGGCCATAGGCCGAGTCGGCATCGTTCATCTCGGAAAGATCGATGGTCAGCGTGTCGGCCCCCGATTTGCAATCGATGGTGGACATGCGCGCAAAGCCGTAGCTCAGATAACCGTCTGCCGCGCCGTCTTTGTAGTCGTAAAGATTGTCGGCGGTGAATTGGCGGATTGGTCCCGACGCTTCCCAGCCGGGCGCGTAATGGCAGGTAAGGTAATCCTGAGCGCGCACCATCCCGGCGTAGAGCAAGACGGTGAGCAGCAAAGCGGCGGACTTCATGCGAAGAGTTCCTGGGCGCGGGCCATACGGCTCGGGACCTGAACGCCGTGGGGACAGTTCACCGTGCAGACGGCGCAATCGCCGCAGCGGACGAGCTTGTGTTCGGCGCTCAACTCGAGGAAGCGCTCGCGGCCCAGCGCGAACTGGCCGTAGCCGTCGGCATAGGTGAGGAAGCGCAGGACATCGGCGACCGGCAGGCCCTTCTGGCAGGCGCCGTCGCACTGGCCGCACATGCGGCAATAGAGCGGGCGGATCGCCTCCAGATGCGCGGAGAGGATTATTTCTTCGCCGGCGGAGAGGGGATTGCTCATGGCCTTGAGGTTTTCATCCAACTGGTCCATGTCGGTGATGCTGGGAATGGTGGTCGAGATGCTGGGCTTGTTGATGACCCACTTGAGTGCCGCAAGCATTGCGCCCTCCTGGGTGAGCTTCTTGTAATTGGGGTCGCTGGGCTTCAGGCGGCGCGGCCCTCCGGCCATCACCTTCATGGCCACTACGCCGAGGCCGGCCTTGGCGGCGGCATCTATCGCTTCATTCATGCTCGTGTCCATGGTGAAGTTGTAGCCCGTCAGGACTACGTCAAAGACGCCCTTCTGCGCCATCCAGGGCAGGAGTTGCTGCTGGCCGCTGTGGGTGCTGACGCCGGTGAAGCGGACCTTGCCCTGCTTTTTGGCTTGCTGCTGTACTTCGATCAGGTCGTCGGAAATTTCGTCCGGAGAGCTCTTGGCGTGTAGATACCAGATGTCGATGTAATCGGTGTTGAGCTCGCGCAGGCTGGTTTCAAGATGCTTCTGCAACTCGTCTTTGTTGGGGGCGTGCGATTTGGTGGAGAGAATGACCTGCTTGCGCTTGGCTCCCAGAGCCGCGGCAACCATGCGCTCGTTGTTGCCTTGTTGATAGCCGCGCGCGGTGTCGAAGTAGTTGATGCCGAGGTCGGCGGCGCGCGTGATGACGCTTGGGTCCGAGGTAATCATGCATCCCATGCCCACGGTGGTGACCTTGAGGCCGGTGCGGCCCAGGGTGCGGTACTCGAGCTTGGCGGGAGTGGCGGCTTTGGCGGACTGCGGGTCTATGACAGATGCTGCGCCCAGGACAGGAAGCGCCAGGCCGGCGGAGAGGCCTGTCGAGAGAAATTCGCGGCGGGACGTGTTGGAACTCATAAAAACACCTCGGCAGGTGAAATGAAAACAGTGACTGGAGTGAGTATGGAGGCGGGGGAGGGTGCGGGGGAGTGATGCGCGTCACGAATGGGGATGTGCCGCATTCACCGAAACTTACGCGGCAAAGGCGGTGTATCCGGCGCTGCAGGCTACGGGTTGAGAGGGTGGGTTTTTCTGACATGGAAGAAGGCTTTCAGCTCGGGCGAGAACTCCTGGACCTCGTGGACCACGCCGACGATGCCCATTTCAATGTGGCCAAACTGGACTCCTTGGACGTAGGGACTGTACTGGGGCGGATACCAGAGCTTACCGATCATGGAACCGCCGTAGATTCCGGAGAGCTGGGGCAGGTCAGGGACCTTTTGGCCGCTGCGGTTGTAGGTGAGGAAGGTCATCTCGATGGCGTGGCCGCCGCGGCGGAAGAGGCCGTTGCAGGCGCAGGGGAAGTAGCGGGGGTCAGTTCCGAGGGTGGCCGCCATACCTTCATGAATGCTGCCGCCGGTGAAGAACCCGGCGTAGTTGCTGCCGATGCGACGGGCGAAGCCGCCGGTGGTTCTGCCCCATGGGTAGGGGACGTTGTCGGCCTGATTGATGGAGGCGATCATCCAGGCGTTGACGTGCAGGGTGGGCGAACCGCCGTCCTCCCGCCACCAGCGGCGCCAGCGCTCGTGTGCATCGAGAGGCTTGTAGGTTTTGGGATCGAAGGGGGCGTTGACAGGGGTGTGGAGCGTGAGGGATTGTGCGCCGGAGCAGATGGGCGCAAGGAGAAACAGGCAGAGGATGGAGCGGAGAAATAGGGACACATCCAGAGGAGTATCACAGGAGCGCAAAAGGGCTGTTAATTTGATTGCTGAAATCGTGGAAGGGTTAGACGCACGCGACAAGGCGAAATGGTGCACCCAATTATAGATTGAAGTTCGTGGTCTCCCACCCTTCGCAAAGTGCGCGAAGGATGGGGTACCCAGGATGTGGGCAGGTTTAGAGAGAACGGACGAAACGGTTGAGATTCATGGGTTCCCACACTTCGCAACGTACGCGAAGGAGGGGCACCAAAGCAGAGTACGACTATGGGACCGTAGCTACACAAAACCGATTGAGTAAGTGCAGTGGAAGGTCCTTAGGGCTTTGCGGGCAGCGGCTGCCAGAGCTCAATCTTGTTCCCATCCGAGTCATAGATCCAGGCAAAGCGACCGTAGGATTCATCCATTCGCTTGGGGTCAATCTTGACTCCCTCTTGTTTTAAGCGGTTGAGCAAAGCATCCATATCGTCCACGATGTAGTTGATCATGAAGGGTTGCGAGGCGGGGAAATAGTCGCTGGAGGCGGGAAAAACAGTCCAAACTGTAAGCTGCTCCTTTTGCGGGTCGTCGTGTTCGCGCCAGGGAAGCATCGCGCCATGACCTTTGTCAGCGATTCCAAGATGCTGCGAATACCATTCGCGCGTCTGATCGCGATTAGCGGATTTGAAGAAGATACCGCCGATACCAAGGATGCGCCCGCGCTGTTCCACTTTGACAGGCGGCTTCGACTTTTCAGTTTGGGGAGATTTCACTTCCTGTCCTCCTATTGAGCATGGCGAGATGAGCAACAACGAGCCGATCGCAATTGTGCTCCAGTGTATTGCTTTCATGTGCGGATTTTACAAGTTTCGATTCAACTGGTGCAAACGGATGGCTTAAGGATCGCCGGGATTCACTCTTTCCAGATCTGCGGGGCTATTTTCGCTCAATCTTCGCCGTTCGGTTATAATGCTTGCCATGGACTTTCAACTGGTGACGAGCTATACGCCGCGGGGGGATCAGCCGCGGGCGATTGACGAGCGTCAAGCGCCTGAGCGCGGACAAACAAGAACACTGAGAGAGTAAAGGATGTCTGGAGACACTCTATAAACCATGTCATAAAACATGACATCTAGAGATCTTTAGCACCGTCGAAATCAAGGGTGCGCCACCCGCCTTAAAACGACTGGATCTGGAAGGAATTCAGGAATTGCGAAGCCTGCGTCGTAGTCGTGCCTTTAGAGGAGGCGACAGAGACTGTATAAAGGCGGGAACCCTGCAGGAACTGCCGCGTGGTCAAGTTAGCGTGATCGTTGCTTGCCGTCCACTCCCGCCCCGGCGTGCCGTTGAGTTCGATCACCTTATCCGATACCAGCGTCATGATCTTCATGTAGGGTTCGCGCGACGCAACCAGAATGTCTTGTGGCGCGCCCTTTATGTAGCTCGGCGGGAAATCGTCGTAGGTCACCGAATAGATAACGAACTCTGGTCCATTGTCCACCTCCACCGCCATCTCGTGGCGAGAGATTTTATCGGCGCCTTCGAGGGGAATGTCTTTCCTTGCCTCCTTGATCTGGCCGTCCGGGAAATCGACGACGAACCGGCCAACTACGGAGGCGATAGTCTGCGTCTGCTGTCCCGATGCATAGGCCACGCCTGCAACCAACAAAACCACAACCGCGAACCAAACGTGAAGCTTGCGCATGTTTTCCCTCTTTCCGTTCCCGCTCTCCCAACAGAGCGGTCATGCCTGTCCGGTTGGAAACCTTCTGGGTAGAGTAACTTCATTTCATCGGAGAGGCAGGCCGCTGTGAACCGGAGTCTTCTTTTGCGAATCCGATTTGCTGGAATTGTACCGCTCCTGCGTGGAAATGAGTTACTAACGCTGCAGATTCGGTCGAAGAGCCGGCTGATTTCGTTATGAATCGGATCAGTCAAGCGGGATGAGCAGAACGCGGGCACCGGGTGCAGCGCTGCTTGTGGTCAACCTGGGAGGCATTTTCGCTCAATCTTCGCCAGTCGGTTATAATGCTTGCCATGGACTTTCAACTGGTGACGAGTTATACGCCGCGGGGGGATCAGCCGCGGGCGATTGACGAGCTGATGCGGGGGCTTGCGGCGGGGGAGAAGCACCAGGTGCTGCTGGGGGTGACGGGGTCGGGCAAGACCTTCACCATGGCCAAGATCATTGAGGCGTCGAATAGGCCGGCGCTGATTTTGGCGCATAATAAGACGCTGGCGGCGCAGCTTTATCACGAGTTCAAGCAGTTCTTTCCCAGTAATGCTGTCGAATATTTTGTGAGTTACTACGACTACTACCAGCCGGAGGCTTATATTCCCGCCGGGGATTTGTATATCGAGAAGGAAGCGACGGTGAATGAGGAGCTGGACAAGCTGCGGCTCTCGGCGACGCGGAGTTTGTTTGAGCGGAGGGACGCGATCATTGTCAGTTCGGTGAGCTGCATCTACGGGCTGGGTTCGCCGGAGGCTTACTACGGGATGCTGCTGCTGCTGGAGAAGGGGCAGAAGATCAGCCGCAAGGATATAACGCGGCGGCTGGTAGAGATTTTGTATGAGCGCAACGATATGGATTTCAGGCGCGGGACATTCCGGGTGCGCGGCGATGTGATTGAGGTTTATCCGACGTATGACGAGACGGCTTACCGGATTGAGTTATTCGGCGATGAGATTGAATCGCTGTCGCAGATTGATCCGCTGTTTGGCACGGTGAAGCAGAAGTACGCGCGGCTGCCGATTTATCCCAAGAGCCATTACGTGATGCAGCCGGAGACGAAGGCACAGGCGATTGAGTCGATTGTGGCGGAGTTGAATGCGTGGGCGCCGCAACTGGAGGCCGAGGGGCGGATGGTGGAGGCGCAGCGGATTCATCAGCGCACGCGCTACGACCTGGAGATGATCAAGTCGATGGGCTACTGCCACGGGATTGAGAATTACTCGCGGCACTTTTCGGGAAGGCTGCCGGGCGAGGCGCCGCCGACGCTGCTGGATTATTTTCCGCGCGATTTTCTGTTGTTTGTGGATGAGAGCCACGCGACGATTCCGCAGGTGCACGGGATGTGGCACGGGGACCGGAGCCGGAAGCAGAATCTGGTGGATTACGGATTCCGGCTGCCTTCGGCGCTGGACAACCGGCCGCTGAGGTTTGAGGAGTTTGAAAATCGCGTGCAGCAGGCGATTTATGTTTCGGCGACACCGGGGCCGTATGAACTGACGAAATCGGCGGGGGTGGTGGTGGAGCAGGTGATTCGGCCGACGGGGCTGGTGGACCCGGAGGTGGAGATTCGTCCAGTGAAGGGGCAGATCGACGATTTGCTGGGGGAGATTCGCGACCGGGCACAGCGCGGCGAAAGAGTCTTGGTGACGACGCTGACGAAACGCATGGCCGAGGATTTGGCCGGTTACTACACCGAGGTGGATGTGCGCTGCCGCTACATGCATTCGGAGATTGAGACGCTGGAGCGGGTGAAGCTGCTGGCGGGTCTGCGCCGGGGCGAGTTCGACGTGCTGATTGGGATTAATTTGCTGCGCGAGGGGCTGGATCTGCCGGAGGTCTCGCTGGTGGCGATTCTGGACGCTGACAAGGAGGGATTTCTGCGCTCGGCTGGGTCGCTGATTCAGACTATGGGACGGGCTTCGCGGCACCTGGAGGGGCGGGCGATTTTGTATGCGGACCGGGTTACGGATTCGATGCGGCGGGCGATGGACGAGACGGACCGAAGGCGGAGGATTCAGCGGGCCTACAACGAGGAGAACGGGATTACGCCGCAGTCGATTATCAGCCCGGTGGAGATGGGGTTGGCCGCGATTCTAAAGGCGGAGTACGGGGAGGTGGCCGAGGAAGAGACGACGGGGATGCCGGAAGGGTTTGCCACCCAGGCGGAACTGGATGCGTATATCGGCAAGCTGGAGGCGGAGATGCGGGAGGCGGCGCGGAAGTTCGAGTTCGAGCGGGCGGCCAAGCTGCGGGACAGCATCAAAGATTTGAGGGAGAAGGAGTTTTTGTTTGGGTGACCACCTGCGGTGGGGCATAGGACTTTTCTGTCTATCCACAATGTGAGCCAGATCACACCAAAAGAGACTATGATGGGTTGAGAATGAGCAGGGCTGAAGGCCGCTGAGGCTTTTTGGCTTGCGTACGGGAACCATTCTGTTTTTAATTGCGGAGTCTTAATGGCAGCTTTTGGCAGTTTTGCACTTATCATCGCGTTGGCGTTGGCCGCCTACAATCTGCTGGCGGGGGCTTTGGCGCTGCGGTTGATCGCTACTGGGCAGCCTGCGCGTGTTTCGCCGGAGCGGCTGGCGGATACGGCGCGGCGGGCGGGAATGGCGGGGTTTGCGGCCATTACGGCGGCGGCCTTTGCGCTGGTGTGGTCGGTTTTTGCCAACGATTTTTCGATTACGTACATTCTGGAGCATTCCAACCGCGCGCTGCCGGCGGCGTATAAGTTTGCCGCGCTGTGGAGTGGGCAGGAAGGCTCGCTGGTGTTGTGGGCGTGGCTGCTGGGGGCTTACGGGTTTGTACTGCGGTTGACGCATAAAACCGATGTGAAGCTCTACGCCTACGCGGGCGCGATTCTGGCCGGAATTCAGGTGTTTTTTCTGGCGGTGCTGAACTTTGCGGCGCCGCCTTTCGCGCTGCTGAAAGGCGTGATTCCCGAGGACGGCAACGGGCTGAATCCGTTGCTGCAATATCCGGAGATGGTGATTCATCCTCCGATTCTGTACCTGGGCTACGTGGGATTCTCGGTGCCGTTTGCCTTTGCGCTGGGCGCGCTGATGATGCGCTATCCCGGCGAAAAGTGGATCAAGATTACGCGGGTCTGGACGATGGTGACCTGGCTGTTTTTGACCTGCGGCGTTTTTCTGGGGATGCATTGGGCCTACGCCGTGTTGGGGTGGGGCGGCTACTGGGGTTGGGATCCGGTGGAGAATGCCAGCCTGATGCCGTGGCTGACGGGAACCGCGTTTCTGCACTCGGTGATGATGCAGGAGAAGAAAGGCATGATGAAAGGCTGGAACGTGTGGCTGATATTTTCCACGTTCCTGCTGACCATGCTGGGCACCATGCTGACGCGCGGCGGGCTGGTCAGCTCGGTGCATGCCTTTGCGGAGTCGTCGATCGGCAACTGGTTCATAGCCTTCATGGTGATCGTGGCCGCGGTGTGCGTATTCACATATGTTTATCAGAGCGACCACCTCAAGAGCGAGCAGCGCGTGGAGTCGCTGGTGAGCCGCGAGTCCAGTTTCCTTTTTAACAATCTGGTATTGCTGGCGGCCTGCTTTGTGATTGTGTGGGGAACGCTGTACCCCGTTCTGAGCGAATACATTGAGGGCGCGAAGGTGACGTACGACGCTGCATGGTACAACCGCGTAACCGTGCCTATCGGGCTGTTTCTGCTGTTTCTTATGGGCGTGGGACCGCTGCTGCCGTGGCGGAGCACGTCGTTCAGGAGCATACGGCGGAACTTTGTGCTGCCGGTGATTGCGCTGTGGGTGGCAGTGATTGGTTGCCTGATTGCGGGGGTTCGGCCGTGGCATGATGGCGCATTTGATCAGGGACATTTTTATGCGCTGGTGGCGTTTGGGCTCGCGGCGGGCGTGCTGACGGCGATCGGTTCGGAGTTTTGGCGCGGGATGATGGTGATTGCGCGGCAGAGCGGACGAAATCTGGTTTGGGCGAAGTATCAGCTGATCCGGCGCAACACGCGGCGCTACGGCGGCTATATGGTTCACATCGGCGTGGTGATTGTGGTAATTGGCCTCGCCGGTTCGGCCTTCAATCGCAGCGAAGAGAAGGAACTGGCGCTGCACGACAAGCTGGCCATCGGCTCATACTCGCTGGAGTGCATGGGCTTCACGCAGGACTCGAACGCCAATTACACCTCCGATTACGCGCTGCTCGATGTGTCGAAGAACGGCAAGAAGCTCTTCCAGATGGCGCCGGAGAAGCGGGTTTATCTGGCCAGCGGACAACCGCAGACCATGGTGGCGATTCACTCGGTTCCCGGCTGGGATTTGTATGTGGTGTATGAGGGCACGAATCAGGACACCGGACAGCCGGTCATCAAAGCGTTTTTGAATCCGCTGGTGAGCTGGATTTGGGCGGGTGTGCTGATGATGGTTTTCGGCACGCTGGTGGCGCTGACGCCGAGTCAGAGGGCTGTGAACAGTGGTCAGTGATCAGTGGCCGGTGCCGGTGACGGAGGGGGTTTGTAAACGATGACGGAGACTCAGGGATTTGTTGCCGGAGTGCTGCTGCTGATTGCGCTGCTGGTGTATACCTTTTGGCCGGAGAACATATTTGCCAGTCAGCGGGAGAAGACGCGCCTGGAGTACCTGCTGGAGCGCAAGGAGCAGCTCAACGAAAACCTGCGCGATTTGAAATTCGAGTTCAAGGCGGGGAAGTATCCTGAAGAGGATTTCCAGGCGCAGCGGGCGCAGCTTGAAAATGAAACGGCGCGGTTGACGGCTGAGATTGAAATTTTGCAGCGGGCGTGAGACGAAATACAGAACTTCACAAGAGGATTTTCACAAAACCATGAAGATGACTCGGATTGTTTTTCGCACGGTTGCTCTGAGCTTGCTGCTCACGGGCGCGTGGGCGCAGGCTCAAATTACCGGCACGGTGACCAACAAGACTACCGGCAAGCCGGCCGCGGGCGATGCAGTAGTGCTGGTGGACGTGCAGGCGGGGATGGGCGAGGTGGCCAGGGCCACAACCGACTCCGGCGGGCACTACAAGCTGACCAAGCCGGGCCAGAGCAATTACCTGGTGCGTGTGACGCACCAGGGGGCGACTTATTTTATCGGCGCACCGGAGGGTGGAGCGGCGGGCGACATTTCTGTGTATGACGTGGCCGCCAAGGTCGATGGAGTGGTCATCGATGAAGACGTGATCGGCATTGTGGAGTCGGTGAATGGGCAGTTGCGGGTGGTGGAGCGATATGCGGTTCACAACTCCAGCATGCCTCCGCGCACGCAATGGAGCCCGCGCAGCTTTGAGATTGTGTTGCCGGAGGAGGCGGTGGTGGAGGGCGCGTCGGCGCAGCGGCCCGGCGGGCTGCCCACTTCGCTCAAGATGGATTCCGAAGGCCCCAAAGGCCACTACTCCTTCAACTTTCCCATTCAGCCCGACGATGGCGAGAAGAGCACGCTTTTCCAGGTTGAGTATATGCTGCCTTACAGCGGCAAGTTTACGTTTCATCCGCAGGTGACGATACCGGCCCGAACCGTGTGGGTGATGATGCCCAAAAGCATGAGCTTCAGCGCGGGCGTGGGATCGACGTTCATTTCCGCGCCGCAGGAAGGCCTTCCAACTTATGTGGCCAAGAATGCGGCGCCGGGAAAGCCGCTGGAGTTTACCGTCTCCGGCACAGGATCGATTCCACGCGATGAGGGAGGTGGGCAAGGCAGCCAGGAGGCAGGCGCGCCGGGAACGCAGCCTGGCGGAGGGATGGCCAACCCCATCAACACGCCTGATCCGCTGTCGAAATATAAGTGGTGGATTCTGAGCGGACTGGCGCTGTTGCTGGCAGCCGCGGCGGCCTTGATGCTGCGCAAGCCGGCGACGAGCGCAGGCTTCGATGGCGGAGCGGCGCAGGCATTGGTGTCGCCCGCAGACAAAAACGCGGCTCTGCTGAACGCGCTCAAGGAAGAGCTTTTTGCGTTGGAGAGCGATAAGATTGGCGGCAAAATCACAGCGGCGGAGTATGCGGAGTTGAAGGCGGCGCTGGATACGGTGTTGAAGAGGGCGCTGAAAAGGCAGTGACTCAATTGCCAGCACGGAGCTTGAAGGCGCCGTGAGAGTTGAGCGACTCCGAAGCTCGCGTGTTACTGACCCTCGCATCCGGTGCATGGTAAGATTTCGCTGGAGACGGATCAGCATGCCGCCTGCACGCGAAATTACAAGCTCAGATACTCCTTCAGTAAATTTGCCCAGCCAGATCCAGAAGCGCGTGGCAGCCGGTCGCGTTCTATGGATAGGGCCGCTGCTGCTGGTAACCGCGCGCTCCGCCCTGTGGCTGACGTTGCAATCGCTGCTGGCGCTGGTTTTTCTTGCCCTGCATCGCCCTCATCCGATGCAGGCGGCCGGCCAATGGTGGCCTGTCTACGCCAACCTCGGCGATATTGGCTGTCTCCTCGGCATGAAGTACTTTACAAGCAAGGAAGGCATCCGGCTCCGCGACCTGATTGGGCCGATACGCATGCGCTGGGGACGCGACCTGTGGCTCGGGCTTGGGATTTTGTTAATCGCCTGGCCGTGCGCCATGGCCGGAAGTTATCTTGCACAGGTGCTGGTGTACGGCTCCCTGGCCAAGACTTCTGTTGCGTTCATCCTGCAAGCTCACGCCCTGCCCCTCTGGGCCACGGTGTATAGCTTGACCGTATGGTGGGTGATTCAGTCGGCCACTGAAGAGATGACCTACCAGGGATATGTACTGCCCCGGCTGGAAGCGCTCACCGGACGAACCTGGATCGCCTTCACGATCGTCTTGTTCTGGTGGTCCGTACAGCATTGCATGCTCCCCTTCATTCCCGATTGGCGCTTCGTGGCGTATCGCTCTCTCATGATGGTTCCTATCCTGCTGTTCTGCATGGCGGTCTATCTGCGCATTCGCCGCCTATCGCCGCTGATCATCGCACATTGGCCCATGGACATTTCGGTCGCGATCATGACCGGTACTTATATAGGAGCCATAATGATGACCGGCATCCACTGACGAGGACATGGAATAGTTGATGGGTTTAATTTGTGATCACTCAACCGTACAGCAAAGAAAATACTGCGGCGAGGGCGGACGCGCGGCAAAGGTCAGTGCAGTATATTGTTGGCAAGGAGTTATTCGCATGAAAGACCTCGGTAAGAAATTTGCAATTATTCTGTTGGCGGCAGTGGTGATTCCAATTGCCATCGCCCAGGATGCGGCGACGAAACCTGCCGCGCCCGCTCCCGCGCCTAGTCCCTCACAAACCGTGCTAAATTTCTGGAACTATATGGGCCGGAAACTGACTACGATGGCCGAAGACTTTCCCGAAGACAAATACGATTTCAAACCCAATCCAATACAACGTAGCTTTGCCGAACAACTTATCCATGCCGCCGCTGGGGTCAATATATTTGTTGAGATTGGCAAGGGCGAGAAGCCGCACCTCGACGAGCCGAAGCGATCCGATTTCAAGAACAAGGCGGCGGTGGTGGAGTACGTGCGCAAGGCCTTTGCGGATGGCGCGGCGCTGATTGCCAGCAAAGGCGACGGCGGAATGAACGATTTGTCCGTCGATCCCTGGAACAACCAGCAATTCCGCTTCAACGAGCAGGCTTGGTTCTACATTGAACACGCCGGAGAGCATTACGGGCAGCTTGTGGTTTACTACCGCGTGGCGGGGCTTGTGCCGCCGGAGTCGCGCCCCAAGAAGTAACCGGGAGGGTCCGCGCTGCGCTGAGTGGGCCGGTTGAGGATGGAGGTTTCTCAGCCTTCAATTACCCCAACGACGAAGACCTGTCGCTATCACTACCGGATAGTTAAACGCCCGTCCAGATGAATGGACGGGCGTTTAACTAAGATAGTGGGCCGGTTCAGCACTCAGAACTTGTAAACCACGCCGAACTCGGCGCGGGAGTTGCCGTGCCTATGCGCAGAACAATTCGACCCGGTACCGCAGACCGATGAGTTGGCGTTGGCGTTAAAGGACGACTGGATGTCGTCGCCTCCAAGGCGCAGAGACAAGTTTTGAAATAGTTTGTAGTCCAGGCCGCCGCCGTATCCTCCCGCAAACGAGACATCAGGGGTGGCGTTCTCGCCGCCGGTATGCGCGCCACCTAGCAGCACATGGAGATACCCGTCGATGTGCCCGAAGATGGGGGTGTGCACCACCGGTCCCATGAGATACAAATTAACGGATGGGTCGCCGGGGTTTACATTGCTTCCGGCGCCGCCGGTTTTGAGGGGGTACTTGTAATAGGCGCCGTCGGCGGTGAGGCCGAAGAATCTGCCCCAATCACGGGTCACCGAGATGTTGACGCCCTGCAAACCATAGCGCGACTGGTCAACCTGGTTAAGGCTGGTGTAGCCATAGCCGGCAAAGACTTCATATTTGTGAGCGGCTGTGGGCTTCTCGGCTGGGGCCTCTCTATGACGAGCGTGGATGAGCTGGCTGGTGGCCGCGAGGGGCATGAACAAGGCCGGAATAATGGCCAGAATCGCAAGCAATAACTTCCTCTTCAATTTGGGACTCTCCTCATTGCATAACTTTGTCTACTGTTGGCTCTGGGGGCTTGAACCCTTTGAGCCGTCGCCGCAAAGACAGGCAGCTATCTGATAAACAATCCTCTCCTAGAGTAACCTCTCAGGCCCGGTTCCATGAAGTCCGGGGCGGATTTGTGTGGCTGGATTCCGGTCATCGTCTTTCGACCGGAACCGCTTCAGAGAGGCGCACGAGCTTGCCGGAACTCTCCGTTACATTGACTGGAATACCGCCGGGAAGATAGCGCGCGATGATTTCGGGGCGCTCCCAATCGAGATCCCAGCCGTCTTCGATGGCCACAATGGTGTAGTGACCAGGGGCGACATCGCGCAGGGCAAAGCTGCCGTCGGAGTCGGACTGATCGCGTCGCGCCAGGGCAGGGAAGGCTGCCGGCTCTTTGGGAACGAGCACGACCATGATGCCGGAGGCGCCTTTTTCGCCCTTGCGCGCAAAGCCTTCGATGCGGGTTTCGCCCAGGTTCACCGTCACTACCACCTGCACCGGCTTGTCGCTCACGGTGAGCAGGTTGCCGGGATGGGTGCGGCCGTCGATGGTGATGGAGGTGATGGGAAGCTGCTTGTCCGCGGTGCTTGCCGTGAGCTCATAGTTGCCCTGGCGTATGGACTGAAATGAAAATTGGCCATCGCTGCTGTTCACTGTATGTGGCACCTGACTACGGACACCGTTAAGAGTTTCGATGCTCAGCGTCACCTTATCCGGCAATGCAGCACTGGAGGAGATTCGCAGAGTTCCGGATAATTCCATAGCGGGTTTGCCGAGATTGGCGTCCAACTGTTGGTTGGCGGTGGCGTTCAGATCAGCAATGCGCGGCGGATCGCCCAGTGATAGCTCGTAGTGGCCGGGGGCTACGCCGGAGAATTCGGATGCGCCGTTTTGCGCCGCGGGTTGGGAAGTGATGGAATCGGTTGAGGCCAGCGAGCCGAAGATGACCGGACGCAATTCCGAGCGGGCAGGTATCCCGTCCTGCTTATTGGGCGACTCGCTCGTCAGATGCAGCGCCGGAAGCGCGTGGAGATTGATGTTGGCTTCCTCTCGGCTGCCGCCGGCGAGGCTGATGGGGGTTGCCGATGCCTCCTCCATGGTGGAGTCGTAGTAGGTAACGGGGTAGGCGACATCGAGCGCTGTGCTGGGATCAGACTCCGGCCTTTGCCGGAGAGCGGAGTGATGCAATGCGTACCAGGGCTTCGCCGTCACCGCCAGATAGTACTCGCCGGGCGCAAGATCGCCAAAGTCGTATGCGCCGGTGTCGTCGGTGGTGGTCTCGGCTTTCTGGGTGATTCTGGCGCCGGGGTTGTGGGGTTTGAGGAAAAGCAGGACCTTGGCGTTCTCGACTGGGTCGCCGACGTCAGAGGTCACTATGCCGTGCAACGAGGCTACGGGTGTCATGCGGAAGATGAGGCCGTCTGTCTGCTGGCCATCGCCGGTCACGATGGCGGTGTTGAAGAGCTCGTGCTGGTCGTACAAGGAGAGGAGAAATCCGCGCCTGACGGCAACCAGATCGTACTTGGCAGCGGCGAGACCCTCGAGAGCAAAATGGCCGTCGTTGCCGGTTTCGAACGACGCTACAGCTTGATGGTCAGAAGAGGAGAGCGCGGTTACCGTGGCCTGTCGCACAGGTTCGCCGGTGGCTGAGTTCACTAACGTACCGGTGATGCGATAGAGGGGCGAGGGCACAGGAGCAGGTTGCACTCCGGCCATTGCCTGCAACAGAGCCATGGTGCAGAAAATCCCTGGAACGATTCGATTCATCATTGCGCGGGCACCTCCAGGACTAGGTTGCTGGTGGTTCCGGGCGAAAGGGTGATGGCCTGTCCGGGCGTGGGCAAGGCGGCGAGCGCATCGGGGTTGTGATAATCCAGGACCAGGGGCGCGGCGAAGGTGTAGACGTGGTAGTTGCCCGGTGTCAGCGCTTCCAGGGTGACCGATCCTCCTGAGGTGGGGCGCAGAATTTGCGGCGTAGCGTTTTCAGTGGTTTCGAAATCCGGAACCACATAGACGGTGTACCAGCGTTCTTCTCCGGGGGCTATAGCAGCGCCGGCCGAGGGCAGGGTGAGAGTAAGGCGCGCGCAATCGTCGCGCAGAGCCAATATCAGTGGCTCGGTTACACCTGCAGGTCCGATGACCAGGGGTTCACGGGCCAGGTCGGCGCCGCCAGCGGTGAACGAGGCCAGGCAAAGGCCGTGCTGCGTAATGCTGGTATGCGCCCAGTAGGAGCCGGACACCATGAAGGTCGTCTTCAGCTCGCCGGGTCCGGCACCGTCGGCATAGACGCTCACCATGCCGTTGGTCAGCGATTCGCCGGCCTCGCTGAGAGCGACGTAAATTCCGCTTTGTTCTGCGTTGCCGGACGAGGGTTGCGCGCCGCTTCGAGTCACTGTGACCTGTAGTGGATTGTCGCGTTGTGCCAGGAGCGGAACGCGCAGGTTGGTAACGTCGTGACCGGAGACGGAAAAATCCACCTGGCCGGTCAAGGGCGCTGCATCCATCGCGGGGGTGAAGTTTCTGTTTCCAGCCATATCGGCGGTCACGCGCGAAAAAGTCACGGTAACGGCAAACGAGTAGCTGCCATCGGGCAGAAGGGCGTGCAGCGCGCGTGTTTCCTGATCGTATACGGCACGGTAGGGGAGCGAATGGCCCTGCGAGTCGAGCACCCTGGCGGAGAGAGCCATACCTTCCCAGGCGGGATTCTGGTCGCCATAACGTTTCCCCGAAGGCAATATCGATTGGGCGGTAACGGCGTGAAAGGGCTGGAGCGTGAGGGAGAGGTTGGCCTCGGCCTCCTGGCCGCCAGCGAGATGAATCTTCGTGGCTCCGGCCAGCTCGCGGGCATCCGGATAAAACTGGCTGGGGAAGCCGTTGCGCTCCAGAGAGCCTTCTTTTCCGTCTACGGCGAGAAGTGTGGTCAGTTCGCTTTCCATGGCCGGCTCGGTATAGAGCGCATAGTCGCCGTTGCCGAGCCGGGCAAAGCGATAAGCACCTTCGCTGTTGGTCTTGACTTGATATATTTCCTTCCAAGCAGCACGCCCGTCTTCGACCGTGAGCATGGCCAGCGTGACACCGATGCCCTGCGCCGCATCGCCGGTGGAAAGCAGGATGCGGCCGTGAATCGCATTGGTGGGCGCCATGGAGAAGATCAGATCGGGCATCTGGGCAGTAACCATGATGCTGTGATTCATGTTGGGCCCAATCCCCCAACCTGCATCGCCGCCGGGAAAGAAAGACTGGTCCAGAAAGCCGGGTTTGACGATCTGCACGGCCTGCGGCCCCACTGGCACGCCGGGAATCTCGAAACGGCCCTCGCCGTCGGTCAAGGCGCCTGTGTCGGCGTCGCCCTCAATCTGAACCAGGGCACGGGGCAGAGGCGACCCGGTGGCGGCGTTCAGGACTACACCATGTAGGGTTGCCAGCGGACCTGATGGCGGTGCTGTGTTGATCTCGGAGGGCTGCGGCGGGCCTGGAGGAATGTACTCCTGCGCTGGTAGCAGCGTGGCTGCCAGCAGAAATGTGGCGCAGAGGGCAGGCATGGCCAGCGACGATGAGTTTCGGCGAAAGGCGAGACGGTCGCCAGCGTGAGGATGGAGGTTTAAAAAGTGCACGTCTTATTGTGACGGTTGAGGGTGGGGAAGGGAATCAAAAAACAGTTGTCAGTGGTCAGTGGACAGTAATCGCCGAATGGTTATCGAGAACGAACGGCTAACAACTGACCACTGAAAACTGACAACTGAAAGGGGATCGTTTTACCATGGACGCTGCAACCGGACGCAGGCGATTGCGTCAAAGATACATCGAAGGGTAATCCAGAATGATATCGGCAGAGCAGATTATTGAGGCGCATGATGTGGAGACCCGCGTTTTGCATCAGGCGGCGGTGTCCGTAGCGAAGGCAAATGCCGGCCCGGGAGAGCTCACATATTGGCTGGATGCGGTCCGCCGCCAGCATCGCGCCAACTACGAGTTGTGGCACATCGAGGACGAAGCCCGTGCTCCGGGCGCAAGCGATGCCGATTTGGCCGGGGTCAAACGGCGAGTGGATCTGATCAACCAGTTGCGCAACGATTTGGCCGAGCAACTGGACCGCGTTTTATTGGGCTGGCTGGAGCCGAAGGGTCTGCCCAACCCTGCCGCGGAGTTGAACTCCGAGTCGCCGGGACTGATAATCGACCGGCTCTCGATTCTGGCGCTAAAGATCTATCACACGCGCGAAGAAGCGGAGCGGGGCAGCGCGCCACAAGGGCACGCGGAGCGCAACCTGGAGCGGCTGGCCATCCTTGAGGAGCAACGGCAGGACCTGGCCGCCTGCCTGGATGCACTGTGGCGCGAGACGCTTGCGGGAACGCGGCGCTTCAAGCTCTATCGGCAACTGAAGATGTACAACGATCCGGCCCTGAATCCGGCAATTTACAGTGCTTCTTCTCCGGACAAATTGCCTGGCGGATGAGGCCGGTGTATCCGTCTGGCTTGACGGAAGGCGGAGTTGTGCGTATAAAGAGTGGCTAGCAGCACAATCCACAGGCGTAGTATTCTGCTAACAGCGAATCGACTCAAGTTGTGCCTGAAGTTGTGCACAGATTCAGCAACCACAAGATGTAAGAGGCACGATCCTTGGCGCACGACCGCAAACAAGAAGCTTCGGCATCCAGCAAGCCCAATGCCCATCCCCATCCGGGCACGGGACCGGCCTTCCAGCACTTCCAGGCGGCCATGGTGATGCTGCAGCAGGGCAAGTTCGAAAACGCGCTGGTTGCGTTCGATAAACTGCTTGCAACAGCGCCGCCCGAGCTGCTGGAACGGTGCAAGATGTACAGCAGCATCTGTCAGCGGCAAATGGACAAGCATACCCTGACGTTTTCGACGCCCGAGGAGCACTACGACTACGCCGTCTCGATGTTGAATACCGGCTACTACGAGGAGGCGCGCGAAGAGTTTGGCTCAATTCTGGCAGCCCATCCAGAGGCCGACTACGCTTTGTACGGGCTGGCGCTTCTGGACGCGATGACGGGACACACCCAGGATTGCCTGGGCAACCTGGCCAAGGCTATCGAGCTGAACCCCAAGAACCGGCTTCAGGCGCGCGTGGACAACGATTTCCAGAGCATGGCCGACGATCCCCGATTCACCGAGTTGCTGTATCCCGAGGTGCCATAGAGTTTCCGTGATTTCCGCGCAGATTCCGACCTTAAGCCTTGATCCGGACACGAAAATGGCCGCTGGGGCAGTTCCTGTCCGGCCGCTACGTGTGGTGGCCATCGGAGGCGGCACAGGCCTGTCGACTCTGCTGCGTGGGCTGCGGCGCCATGTGGTCTCTTCCGGTGAGGGCGCACCGGAGGGAGGCTTGATCGCCGATCTGGCGGCCGTGGTCACGGTGACCGACGACGGCGGCTCCAGCGGCCGGCTTCGCAAAGATTTCAATATGCTTCCCCCCGGCGACCTGCGCAACTGCATGGTGGCGCTCAGCGAGGAGGAGGACTTATTGGTCCAGCTCTTCGGCCATCGTTTTTCAGCCGGAGACGCCCTGGAGGGGCACAACTTCGGCAATCTTTTTGTGGCCGCGCTCACCGAGATAACCGGCGACTTTGCCCACGCCATTCAACTGGCGTCGAAGATACTGGCCACGCGAGGGCGCATTTACCCGGCGACGACGGCCGACGCCACGCTGGTGGCGCGCATGGACGACGGCTCGCTGGTGCGGGGCGAGACCAAAATCACCGCCAGCCGCAAGCGCATCGCGGAGCTGATGCTGGACCCTCCGGACGCGGCTCCGCTGCCGGAGACTCTGGAGGCCATCGAACGCGCCGACCTGATCACGGTGGGGCCGGGGTCGCTGTATACCTCGCTGATTACGAATTTATTAGTACAGGGCCTGCCCTCGGCGCTGGCGCGCGCCCGGGGCGTGCGGGTTTACATCTGCAACCTGATGACCCAAGCCAACGAGAGCCTGGGAATGACCGCCTCGCAGCACATACAACGGATTTATGAGCATACCCGAGAGCCGATCTTCGACTATGCCCTGGTCAATACGGAGGCTTTTCCCGCCGAGACGCTGGCTCGATACGCGGCCGAAGGGGCGTCTCCCATCGTGCCCGACATTGAACGCATCGAGGCGCTGGGCGTGCGCGTGATTACCGGCGACTTTGCCAGCGAAGAGAACGTCGCCCGCCACTACGCCAGCCGGGTCAGCAGCGCGCTGCTGGCGTTGGGGGGCGCGGCTTTGGCAGAGCTAGGCTGAGTTTTTTCTCTTTCCTACCCTATGCGCGCTGCGATAAAGTGAAGACGCGCGCGGCCATGAGCAGGCGCGACCCGACAGGAGAAATCATGCACAAGAATCGAATTTGTATTACGATTTGCCTTTGCCTGTTTGCCATAACCATCACGGCCTCGGCGCAAGCCGTCAGAAAGCCCGGTTTGTGGGAGATGACCACCAACATGTCCTGGCAGAAGTCGCCTATGCCCGCCGGAGTGAATCTGCCCCCCGGCATGAAGTCGCCCTTCAGCGGCATGACCATGACCACCCAGGTTTGCCTTACCCAGGCCATGATCGACAAGTATGGCGCTCCGGTATCGCAAAACCAGCGCGACTGCAAGATCGTCAACGTCGTGATGCACGCCAGCAGCATGACCGCCGATCTGATTTGCAGCGGAAAGATGAACGGCAAGGGAGAAATGCAGTCCTCATGGACAGGCGGCAACACCGCAATAGGCAAGACGCATTTTGCGGGAACCATGCAGATGGGACAGAACGCGACGCCGGTAGAATGGACGGTCAACTCCACCTCCACCTACAAAGGCCCGGACTGCGGCAGCGTGGCGCCCCTGCCCATGCCGGCAAACTAGTGTGGTGAGTGAGAAGTTTATTGAAGAACAACTCAAGATCCTTCGACTCAATACCCCAGGCTGAAGAGTACGCCTGGGCCCTGTTGGCTCAGGATGTCAGCAGTTTTATTGCTGCGTATTGCTGACACAGGACACTAGCGCGGAGTTCTCCACGGGATTGCGCATTGCCAGACAAGCCCCGCACATACGGAGCTTTTTTTGCGCTTGAAATCAGAGCGCAGAGTTTACTTGAGGGCGGACATGAGGGCATCGAGGGCTGATTTCGGGGGCCGCGTCATCGACTCGGGCAGAGTGCACAGCGGCTCATCCACTACGTTCAGCAGATCGATGAAGGTGGGCTGCTCGGTGTTGATGTAGAAGACGCCGGTGAGGATTTCATTGTTTTCGTGAGCCTCCATCAGGGTGCGCACGGCGTTGGCTTTGTCGGTGGGATCGTAGTCTTCCAGCAGCTTGCGCAGGCGCAGGTTGGAGCCGTCGTGCATCTCCACTTCGTAGACCTCGCCGGAGTCGTAATCGACTTCGATCTCATCGAAGCTGGCCACAAAACCGACCTCGTTGATGGGCTCGTCGTTTTCTTGCATGAATTTGTAGCTCTTGGTCGATCCCTCGTGGTCGTTGAAGGTGACGCAGGGGCTGATGACGTCGAGCATCACCGTGCCTTTGTGAGCGAGAGCGGCCTTGAGCATGGAAAGCAACTGCTTCTTGTCGCCGGAAAATGACCGGCCCACGAAGGTGGCTCCCAACTGGATAGCGAGGGCGCAGGTGTCGATGGCGGGCAGATCGTTGACCACTCCGGTTTTGAGTTTGGAGCCGAGGTCGGCGGTGGCCGAGAACTGTCCCTTGGTAAGCCCGTAGACGCCGTTGTCTTCAATGATGTAAATCATGGGCAGGTTGCGGCGCATGAGGTGAACGAACTGGCCCATGCCGATGGAGGCGGTGTCACCGTCGCCCGACACCCCGATGGTGGTCATGGTGTGATTGGCGAGGATGGCGCCGGTGGAGATGGCCGGCATGCGCCCATGCACGCCGTTGAATGCGTGCGCGCGGCTCAGGAAGTAGGCGGGGCTTTTGGAGGAGCAGCCGATGCCGCTCATCTTCATGACGCGTTCCGGCTCGACGCCCATCTCGAACAAGGCGTCGATAATGCGCTCGGAGATGGCGTTGTGTCCGCATCCGGCGCACAGCGTGCTCTTGCCGCCGCGATAATCGACAATGGGAAGGCCGATGTGATTGACTTTGGGAGCAGATGTGGCGGTTGCCATTTAGAGGCCCTCCTGATGCGCAAATTGCGCGGTGATGGATTCAGCGTCCACCGGCATTCCGTTGTAGTGAAGAATGCTGCGCAGCTTAATAACCTGGGCGGCGGGCAGATCGAGCTTGAGCAGACTGGCCAACTGCGCGTCGCGGTTCTGTTCGACCACGTAGATGCGCTCATGAGAGGCCACAAACTCGTGAACCGCCTGTGCGAAGGGCCAGGCCCGGATGCGCAGATAATCCGTGTCCTTGCCGTAGCGCTGTTTGATCTGGTCGAGGCTTTCAGTGAGCGCGCAATCGGTGGAGCCGAAGGCCAGGAAACCAATCTTCGAGCTGCCGTTCCTGACCATGATGGGGGCGGGAAGCAGTTTGCGTGCTTTTTCGAACTTCAGCGACAGACGGTCCATCACCGCCTGGTACTGGTCCGGGTCCTCGGTGTAGTTGGCCGCGTCATTATGTCCTGAGCCACGGGTAAAGTACGAGGCTTTGGGGTGGCGAGTCCCGGGCAGCGTGCGCCAGCCGATGGCGTCGCCGTCTACGTCGCGGTAGCGGGCAAAGCCGCCCAGACGGTCCAGATCTTCGGCGGAGAGAACCTTGCCGCGGTCCAGCGGCTTGGCGGGATAATCGAAGGGCTCGGAGATCCAGTTGTTCATGCCCAGGTCGAGATCGGTGAGCACAAAGACGGGGGTTTGCATGCGCTCGGCCAGGTCGAAGGCCGCCTGGGTCAGCTCGAAGCACTCCTTGACCGAACCGGGCAGCAGAATCGGGTGCTTGGTGTCGCCGTGGGAGAGGAAGGCGGCCGAGAGCAGATCGGCCTGCTGGGTGCGTGTGGGCAAACCTGTTGAGGGCCCGCTGCGTTGCACGATGATGATCACGCCGGGAATTTCAGCGTAGTATCCCAGGCCGCAAAACTCAGCCATCAGCGACATGCCGGGGCCGGAGGTTGAGGTCATGGCGCGCGCGCCTGCCCATCCGGCGCCCAGCACCATGCCGATGGCGGCCAACTCGTCCTCTGCCTGCACCACGGCGTAGGTCGCCTTGCCCTCCGGGGTCAGTCGCAGCTTTTTGAGCAGGTCAGTGGTTGCCTCGATCACCGTGGTGGAGGGTGTAATGGGGTACCAGGCGACCACCGTAACCCCGGCAAAGACCGCGCCCATGCCGCAGGCCGCATTGCCGTCGATGATGATCTTGCCCTCGGTTTTATTCATCCGCTCGATGAAGAACGGGTCGCGCTTGGTCAGATTCGCTTGGGCATAGTCCCAGCCGGCTTTTGCTCCGCCGAAGTTCAGATCGAAGACCTTCTGCTTTTTGGCGAACTGCCGTTGCAGGTTACTTTCCACCACGCCCAGATCGATGGCCAGCAACTCGGCGACGACGCCCACGTAAACCATGTTCTTGACCAGTTTGCGCAGCTTGACCTCGGGACAGATGGAGGCGGTGAGCTTGTCAAAAGGCACCGGATAGCAGAATACGTCCCTGCGCGCCTGATCTAGCTTGAGATTCTCCTCGTAGATGGCCACGCCGCCGGGGGGCAGGGCCTGCACATCGTCCAGGGCAGTCTCCGGATTCAGCGCGACCAGGATCTCCGATTGGCGTTTGCGGGCCACGTATCCGGCCGAGCTGGCGCGGATCAGAAACCAGGTTGGCTGCCCTGCAATATTGGAAGGGAAGAGATTCTTCCCGCTCACCGGGACGCCCATTCCAAAGATGCTCTTGAGCAAAACGCTGTTGGCGGATTGCGAGCCGGAGCCGTTCACCGTGGCTACATTGATGCTGAAATCGTTGATGACGCGCTGTCGCGAGTTTATTGCGCCCTGCGCTTCTTCCAGGGCTGGATTGCCTGTCGCCATTTGGCGGGATTCCCTTCCGATAAACACGGGTAAAAACGTCTATCTTTCGCTCAGATGTGATTATAGTCACTGGCGCGAGTCGTCGTCCCAGCCTGCAACCACACCTCTCTCTTTGATTTCGGCACAATGGGATGGATTCAGGTATGTTTCGAAATGGGCTGACAGGGCAATCGTGACTGCCCGAATGGGTATATTCCTGTTTAGTTTGCAGCATTTTTATCCAGGGCCAATCCTGCGCACCCGGTCAGCCCAAAGCCGTCAGGCGCGCCGAGTCTCGCTGCCAGCGCGCCAGCAGCGTCGCGGCGATGATGAACAAGGCCAGCAAAAGGCCGATCCACAGGCCGTAGATGCCCCAGTGGAGGACGAAGCAGAGCGTAAGTCCCATCGGCAAACCCAACAGCCAATAGCCCACCAGGTTGGCCACCATGGGCGCTCGCGTCTCGCCCAGCCCGCGCAAGGCTCCGGTGGAGACGGTCTGGATGCCGTCAAAGATCTGGAAGGCCGCTGCCAGGCCGAGCAGGCTAGGCCCGACGGCCATGACCTGAGAGTCGCGGGTGTAGAGGGCGATGAGCGGGCCCGGCGCCACCAGGAAGACCACGGCCGCCAACAGCATGAAGGAGGTGGCAAGCCCCAGGGCGAGCCAGCCGGCGCGGCGCGCTCGCGCTGGGTCTCCCGCGCCCACGGCATGACCGACTCTAACTGCGGCGGCTGCCGAGATGCCCAGCGGGACCATGTAGGTGAGGCTGGCGTAGTTGAGGGCAATCTGGTGCGTGGCCAGGGCCACCGGCGTCAGCCATCCGGCTGAGAGCGTAGCCATGTTCCAGGCGCCCACTTCGAGTAGAATCTGCCCTGCCGCCGGCGCGCCAAGGCGAACCAACTCCCTGATTTTTTCAAGACTCGGTCCGGCCCATCGGCGGAAGAGCGGATGGCCGCGCCTGCGCTCATAGCGCCAGGCAAAGCCCAGCAGCGCCACGGCCATGAAGATGCGCGAGAGCAGCGTCGAAATCGCGGAACCGTTTACGCCCAGGGCGGGAAACCCCAGCTTGCCGTATATGAGCACCCAGTTGCCGAACCAGTTAAGCAAGTTGGCCGCGACATAAGTCAGGGTAATGACGCGCACATCGCCGACGCCTTGCAGGTAGCGGCGCGTTCCGGCGTAGAGCAACAGCGGCAGGGTGCCCCAGTTGAGGATGCGCAGATAGGCAGCGGCAGGAGCGGCCACTGCGTGCGTGATGCCGAAGGGGACAAAGCCAAAGCTGGCCAGAAAGATCAGCAGCATCAGGGGAGGCGTAACGATGCAGGCAAGATAGACGCCCTGCGCCAGCCAGCGATGGCACTCCTCGTGGTCTTTGCGCCCGAAGGCCTGCGCCACCAGCGTGTCTAACCCCAGCAGCAGGCCAATGCCGCAGATCGCCGGCGTGTAATAGACGGCATTGCCGAGCGCCACCGCCCCGATGGCCGCCGGCCCCAGACTGCCTACCATGATGGTGTCCACGATGGCCATTGCCATCCAGCCCAGTTCGCTGAGCACCACTGGAACCGCCAGCGACACCATCTCGGCGAGTTCCAGCCTCCATTTGGCTTGTGTTTGCCCCATAGTTCCAATTTAATTGCCAGCGCACGGGTTTATCGAAAAAGCAGCAAGTTAGCCCCCGCTGCGCGGGGTTAGCGTGTTAGCAAGTTGGCGGATTGACGCGAAAGGCGGGGTGTGCGCTGGAAAACCGGATTTACCACTGCGCCCAGTCGCCGAAGCCAAGCACCCATGCGGCCAGCAGAAGATTGCTGACGGCATGCGCGGCGACGGCATCGCCCATGCGTCCTCGCCAGCGGAGAACGGCGGCAAAGGCCAGTCCGGCCAGCGTACCGAGCGCCAGGTGTTGCCAATCCATCAGATTCCTCATATGCTCCATGCCGAAGACAACCGAGGAGAGGCAGATGGGGAACGCCGTCAATCCGGTAAAGGAGACCTGGTTAAACTCCCGGCTGACCAAGCGGCGCGCGAGGTAGCCGCGAAAGGCCAACTCTTCACAGATGGGTACGGTGACGACGGCGGCGGCGACGCGGAAGGCAATCCACGCCCAGCGGGCAGCAGGCGAAAGCGCTGCAAGGTCCGTGCCCAAGCGGCTGGCCGCGGGTTGATGCGCCCACCCTAGAGACGCGATCCAGGCAGGCGTCATCCACAACAGAAATACCGCTACGCCTGTGGCCGGGCCGAACCAGCCGAACCGCCAGTTGAGTTTTTTCAACTCCGGCCAAAAATACCATAGGGCGATAACAGCGGCAAAAAAACGCAGTGGGTAAAGCCAGTCAAAGGTTCCCGAAACCAACTTGGCGACTGTAGCAACGACCAGGATGGCAAGAAACGGGAGCAGATAAGCGCGAGTTGCCGGAGATTCTCCCGGTTGCCCAAGCGGATGCTGTGATGTGCCTGAGACTGTTTCCATTTCTCCATTGGGGAGCTTGCCGGCGGCGCTTGAAACGGAGGCAGGTGATTTTTGCATCCAGGAAATTTTCTGAGTGGCGAGGGAAAAAACCAGCGCGATCACGATGAATGCAATCCAGCCAGCCTGAGTGTGGAAGCCGTCCAACAGGGCAGCGGAACCTCCTGCATTGTAGATGAGGATCAGAGCGCAAAGCCGGACAATGTTCAGCAGCCAACTGCATCCCAACGCGCAGGGGATGAGTAGAAGCGCCTGCGGGAAACGGGTCTCTTTCCTATAGACCCAAAGCCAGAGGCTGGTGAAAATCAGCACCAGTCCAAGGCCTTCGACCCCGGAACAACCACCCGCGATGGTAATCATAAAACGAGGAGTTCCAATCGTGAAAGTGGCCGGATCGGAGATGACATCAGGAATAAATATGCTTAGAGCCGCGCCTACCGCATGGAGTGTGGCTCTTTGCAGGATGCCGTTTTGAGCGGTCATGGTCGCGCTCCACAGCAACTTGACCGGGGTGCTGAACCACCATCCTGCCACGCCGGCAAGGGGTGCGTAGAGCCACAATCTGCCGGTAGCGCGAATCGCCGCCATCCAGCTGCGGAGCGGTACGCAAGCCAGGGCCACCAGGACAGTTCCGATCACGTAAATAGCGCTCTTGATATAGTTGTAGGGATCGAAGGGCATCCATCCCAGCCCCTGACGCGCCGCCAGGGTGATGGAAAGAACTGAGGCAATGCAGACAAGATGGGAAATAAAAAAGATGGGACTGAAGGGAATCTCTTCACGCAGGGCTTTCAACCTGAAATGGCCGAAGCCCAGAAACACCACATATGCAAAGATGGGAATCTGACCATACATACTTGCGTTCATCCCAAACAATTGCAGATGACTGGGAGGTCTTCCCCTGTCCTCGAAACAGAACAATAGCTCAAATATCACAATGGCAAACAAAAAATAAAGCCGGCCCAGGAGATGGCTCGGCAAAATAAAATCCAGCAACGACCGGGCACTTCTTTTTCCCGTCGATGCGCAAATGGGTTTTGACATCGGTTTCAGAGTAGGTACCGTCTATTTGCTGCGCCGAATGCGCAGAACCGCAAGCGAGCCTGCAAGCAGCGTGATGGCGCTTATCGCCAGGCTGGGATCAATCTCAGGAGTTGGTTGGCCGTGAAAAACCAAGCCATAGGAGGGGACGCATATACCGAACAGTATTCCAAAAAATAAAATGTATTTTATAAGATTCCTCGTCACGAGCAAATCCTTTCTGCGGTCACCAACAAACTGCAACGATTGGAGACCCGTATGTCTAAACCCAGCGCCTTCTGTGATCTTGCTTATGCTCTGCAATTTAAGCCTCATGCTACCGGGTTGATGTCTGGAACTCAGCAGCAGAACTGGTAACCATGCAGAGGCATCTTCCAATCTGGCGTGGCAAGGGTGGAAGCCCCAAAAAGAACAGGTCCTTGACGATTGTGCACAAGTCAATTGAGGCAATATTAACCGAGGTATGGCGTATCGCGCAATAGCAACCGATATCACAAAGTAACCATCTTGTTACTTTGGTGTGTCCAGCTTGATCTTTCCGCCTGGCTATCGAAATTCGCTCGCCAGAATGGAAAAATTACCGTTTCGTCTGCTCTAAATTGATGAAATATAGAGTATTTAGGATTCCTGCAATGAGTCCAGACACAGAATCGACCTTTCCAAGCTATCGGCATTGACCCTCACGCGGCTCGCAGAAGGGATACGGACCGCAGCAGAACCCAAGGGTCTATAAAGTGACGCTCCGTCTTCGGTACCATAAGGCCGCGAGGCCGAGCAGGCCGGTTCCGAACAGGAGATAGCTGCTAGGCTCAGGCGATAATGTAGGATCCCCAACCAACGCCTGCGGTGTGCCACCGGTGCTCTGGGTGCCGTCTATCGGAATAAAAATGTCAATCGTGGGGTAGTTGGTTGTGTTGAGATTGTTATTGGCAAAATTCAACGCCGTGGCCAGCAAAGCATTGATGTCACCCTGATACCCGGCTGGCACATTGCCCAACAAATTTGCATCGTTGGGATCGAAGAGTTCCCAATTTGCCCACTGCGCTTCCGCGACAGTTGTCGCTGATGCGCCGGGAGCGGCAGCCAGAGAAAAGATGTAAGCCGCTTCCACGTACTGCACGTTTCCCGACCCAGTGACTGGCACCATCTTTGCCGTCCAGCTCTCGCCAAAATAGATTTCATTCTCATAGCTGACACACATCAGCGGAGTGAGAGTGGTGCTGCCGTTAAAGCTGAAATTATAGGGATACACATAATCCGGCCCAGAAGTCTGCCCCCCGACACTTTCGAGCGTCAGTGTCACTGTGTCAGCGTAATCCCTGGGCGGGCAGAACAGCAGAGCAAACAACGCAATGGCGAGTAAAACCAAACCAACATTAGACTTTATCAATCACTTCCCCAATCTACTTCAGGATAAAAGCAACATCATGCCGCATTCACACACACTTCTTGACACGCTTCCTTACACGATTCGAATAACACGTTTGTTTACATGTTTTCTTTATTAAAGATAAATAATGTTCAGTTCACAGTCAATTAAAATATACCATTATTATCCAATTATTTAGTCACTTTTCGATTCATCGATAGATTACCAATATATGTTACCAGGGGTGAAGGAGGGGGAGTACTCGATCCGAAAACGGAGTTGATTCTGGCACTTCAGCTCTGGATAACAGGTACTCCGATCAAAAAAAAAGTTCACTGACGAAGACCAGCCGGCGGATCTGAAGTCAATGCGTGGCATGGTGACGGAGGCGGCCAAAATCGCCGCCGACGCAGGCCAACATGTAATCAATTCTACAGTAGGCCTGCTTCAGTCGCGCGCGCATAGTTATCTCATTCAAGCAATTCTCCTTCTGCGATACCAAACTGTCGCGAGACCGAGCATGCCGGTGCCGAGCAGAATCAGGCTGCCGGGCTCGGGCGCTGGAGAATCGCCTATCATGTTCTGCGGCAAGCCACCCTCGCTCTGACTGCCAGCAACCGGAAGATAAACCACGTATTCGGAGTAGAGGTTGGAGTTTGGATTTGCCGCAACGTAAGTCGCCGCGTTATTCAGTATGGTGGTTACGTCAGTCTGACTTACAGAGCCAGGTAAGCTGCCCGATGCGCCGGGATCGAAGAGTTCCCAATTAGCCCACTGTGCGTCCGCAACAGTTGTCGGAGATGCACCGGTTGAGGCAGCCATAGAGAAGATATAAGCGGCTTCTTCGTAATTTGTGTTGCCCACGACCTGCGCGATGGTAGCTTGCCAACTCTCGCCCTGAGAGATGTCCTGAGTGAAGCTGAGGCACATTAGCGGCGTGAGGGTTGAACTGCCGTTGATGCTGAAATTGTAGGGATAGACGTAATCATTGCCGGAGGACTGTCCGCCTGGATTTTCATACGTCATAGATACCGTGTCCGCGTATGCATTCACTGGGTTAAACGACAAGGCAAAAACTGCAACGACTAACAGAGCCAAAACAGCATTCAACGTTTTCATTTTCTCTTTCTCTTTCTGCCCTTGATGGGCGAGCCCATTCATCTGAATGGACTCTGGTTATGCGCGCACACCTCGCGAATTCGTTCGTTAAGGTGAGGCGAGTATGATCAAGACACACATTTCATATAGTCCGGAGGATCACTCAGGACATCGCCGAGCCACAATCTTGCTGAGCAAGTATTAGCCAATGAAATTCGAGGCACAAGATTACCCGACGCATTACCGCAGTAATGCGCAATCAGAAAAAGTAACAGATAACTTCTAGTCAAAAAGACAAAATTCCGGATCAAATTGCCGGAATGTTCAGCCCATCATGTTAGGCAGACTGACGCATTAATTGCGCCAGAGGGAAGTTATCAAATAGTCCACTGGGGGATGAATCGCGACAGGACCATGTTCATGTGAGCTAAGTCACAAGATAGAAGCTCTCGATCCACCACAGGAGCAACGCCGGGAAGCTCCAAGTACAATAACAACCGCGGCAATCATAAGCAGCACGGCCATTGTGGCCGGATGCGCCTTAATCGGCGTCTCCTCGATCGCGGGATAACATAGGCCCGCTTGAGCACCTGTAAGTAGTAATACAGAGAAACTACGCTAAATGCAATAGGTAAAGACACTAGATCAAATCGGCTCCGCTTCTCAACAAGAGAGTAAGTAGTCCATGCATTAGCCAGTTCTGCCGGAGAGAAAACAAGCAGGCAAAACTCGCGACCCTTGAGGGAGACGACTAACTCCGACGCCTCTGCAGGCCAACATGTAATCAGTCCTACAGTTGGCCTGATTTAGCCGCGCGCATAGTTATCACATTCAAGCGAGTCTTTTTTTGCGGTACAACGAGGCCGCGAGGCCGAGCAATCCGGTTCCGAGCAGAACCAGGGTGCCGGGCTCAGGCGCCGGAGAATCGCCAATAAAAATCTGAGGAGTGACATCTCCCCAAGGCTGGCTGCCGGCTACCGGGACAAAAACCTCTAAATTGGAGTAGAGGCTTGAGTCGGGATTGTTAAGGACATACGTCGCCGCGTTGTCCAGAATAGTGGTTACATCAGCCTGATTTACAGAGCCAGGTAAGCTGCTCGATGCGCCGGGATCGAAGAGTTCCCAATTGGCCCACTGTGCGTCCGCAATGGTTGTCTGAGATGCGCCGGGGGCGGCAGCCAGAGAGAAGATGTAAGCGGCTTCTTCGTACTCCGTGTTGCCCAGGACCGGGTCGACGGTTGCTTGCCAGCTCTCACCCTGAGAGATGTCCTGAGTGAAGCTGAGGCACATTAGCGGCGTGAGGGTTGAACTGCCGTTGATGCTGAAATTGTAGGGATAGACGTAATCATTGCCGGAGGACTGTCCTCCGACTGATTCAAACGTCAAAGTTACCGTGTCCGCGTAAGCATTCCCTGGGGTGAAAAACAAGGTACAAACCGCAACAACCAATAGAGATAAACCAACATTGAACTTCTTCATTTTCATATTTTCTTTCTGCCCATCAATGGGCAAGCCCAATCGACTGCATGGGCTCTGGTTATGCGCGTTCACAGCGCAAATTCTGCTTTGTGACAAGAGGTATCTCAAGCAATGCGTCTTCTGCGGTAGATAAAGGTCGCAAGTCCAAATATGCCGGTGCCGAACAGGATCATGCTGCTGGGCTCAGGGGCGTTAGGGAGTGTGGGGGAGTAGTATCCACCAAATTGAGGATTAGCCCCTTCGACTTCCGCCTCCAAGCCATGGGAAAATATCCCTGGGTTGTACCCATCGGTTCCATCATTCTCAGAGCCGTCTTGGTATCCGTTGACACAGGATGGAGCACTTTTGTTGTTAGGACACGTGGGGGTCAGCACACTAGCCGCGCTTGCCCAATAAGTATCCAAACTGGTGGTCAAAGTGAGGGTGACCGAGTTCTTGGAAGCCGCACCGGTTCCAAAGGACATTCTCCCCATATTGTTTCCCCCTCCTGCTGGAGTACATCCACCATCATTTGAAGTGCAAGTGATGGTTCCCCCGGTCGGGTCAACGTTGATATAAACTGGTGCGTCGATCGATTTTACGGTTGAACCAGAAGCGGGTGCGAATGTGACCGTTGCCTCAGTCCAATCGCCCGCTGAGCCCTCAGTAGTTGTGACGGTGACCGTTATTTGGTCCGTAAGAGGGACGGAAGTACCATTTTCGTAATACAACAAGTTAAAATTGATTGAGTCCGCACGCGCAGATGGGCTCACGGCAAATATCAGCCCTAAGCCAAATACCGCAAGAATATTGAACTTCTTCATTTTCATTTTCCCTTTCTACCCATCATGGGTGAGCCCGTTCGTCTGAATGTACTCTGGTTATGCGCGTACACGCAGAAGTATGTCCACCACAGCAAAGCGAATCAGAAAGCACACACTAATCGCCTAACCCTGGAGACCATTCTGTAAATCGCCGAGGCCAAAGGAGCATTCTGGATGTCGCCGATCCACAATCTTGCTGAGCAAGTAATAACTCATGAAAATTGGGCACAAGGTAACTCGGCACATTACCGTAGTAATGCAGTAACAGGAAATAAGTAATTATCTTCTGGTCAGATGATGAGTTACAGCTCAATTTGCCGGGTTGTACAGTCCAGCAATTTGGGCATTCCGATTTGCATTTGCAGGCGAGGGGAAGCTCGCCAAGGAGCCCACTGGGAAAGTTGCTGATGACATATGGCTGCGGGAGCTATAACACAGGATAGAAGCTCTCAATCCACCGCATAAGCAATGCAGGGGAGCAACCCAGTACCACAACAGCTGTGGTAATCAATAGATGCACGGCCAGAGTGACAGGATGCACATAAATTGGCGTCTCATCGACCGCAGGCATAACATAGGCCCGCTTGAGCACCTGTAAGTAGTAATACAGCGAAACCACGCTCAATGCGATAGCTAAAGCTACCAGTGCGAAGGGAACCGGACCGGCGGAGACGCCCAGCACGGCGGCAAAGAGGTTGAACTTAGCCCAGAATCCGACTAATGGCGGAATGCCGGCAAGAGATAAAAAGAGCACTAATAACACGGCGGCGAGCATAGGATTGCGCTTGTGCAGGCCGAGGAAGGAATCGAGGCGATCGCTGCCTGTGGCGCGCTCGACGACGGAGACCACGCTGAATGCGCTGATGATGGTGAGGCCGTATGTGAGGATGTAGTAAAGGACGGCGTTGGTACTCAAAAATGTTGATGCAAGAGCAGCCTTGGAGAAATCTGATGGGCTGTTCTGATCGGAATAGCCACGACTGACTGCAATTCCTAGCAAAATATAACCCGCGTGAGCAATCGCCGAATATGCGAGCAATCGTCGGACACTTACCTGCGCCAATGCTGCCAGATTGCCAACAACCATTGAAGCGGCTGCAAGCACCAATAGAATTCCAGCCAACTGCGGCCAAGGCCCGCTTCCCTCACCAGGCCTTAGCCAGCTGAAGCTAAGTGTAATAAGCAGTGCGAAGCTAGCCACCTTGGAGACAGAAGCGATAAATGCAGCTGCTGGAGTCGGCGCGCCTTCATATGTGTCCGGCGCCCATAGATGAAATGGAACGGCGGCAATCTTGAAACTCAGACCAGCGACGACGAGAATCCACGCTACGTAAAACAGCGGACTTGGCCCAGACTCCGCAATGGCCAGTTGAATATCCCTAAGATTTGTGCTGCCCGTTAAACCATAGAAGTAACTAAAGCCGAAGAGCAGAAACGCTGCTGACATACCGCCGAATAAGTAGTACTTCATGGCTGCTTCTGCGCTCTTGCCGGAACTCTTGGCGAAGGCTGTCAGAATGTAAAGTCCGAGGCTTAGTAACTCCAATCCGACGAAGATAACCAGCAGATCCGCCGCACCGGCGATCAGCAAGCCACCAGTCGCCGCCATTAACACCACGGCGACGAACTCACCTACATGCCGGGTGAAATCCGAATCGATAAGTAATAGCAGCGTCAGAGCCGTCAGGACCAGGATTCCGGTCTGCGCCACCTTGACATAAGTACCTGTGAGGAGCAGTCTGGAACCAAAGCTATCAAAAAGGGAGTACGAATTATGGCTCTGTAGCTGCAACGCACACAGTGCCGCGCCGCAGCCTGCCACGCCTAGCAACGACGCAACGGTAACACGGACTTTGAGCGCAGCCTTGCGCAGGAAGGCGAGGTCAACGACTAATACAACGAGCGCTGCTACTTCCAGTGCCGTCTCCGGCAATGTCACGCGGAATAGGTCTGCGTAGTTCATTGCACACCTCCCGCAAGCAGCGCCTTTACCGCCGGTTCAATGGTGTCGAGCAGGATTCTCGGCCAGAGGCCAACCGCTAAGCTGACTCCTGCCAGCATAACTACGCCAGTAACTTCAGGCCAGGTGATGGCGGCGAAGTGTTGGCCTTGTTCCTGCTCCAGTACGTGCGCGCTGGGTAGCAGATCGCTAAAGAAGGCCTTTTGCATGGCGCGCCAGATGTAGGCCACGCTCACCACGATGCCTACAGCGGCCGACGCAACCCACCACGGGTTGACCTTCCACGCGCCCACTAACACCTGTAACTCAGCGACGAAGCCGGAGAAGCCGGGCATTCCGATTGATGCAATTCCGGCAATCACAAAAGCCACTGCTGCAAAGGGTATGCGCTTCGACAGGTGCATGGTTTCCAGTTCCGCTAACTGGCGCGTATGGGTGCGGTCATAAACAATTCGTCCGACGATGGCGAAGAGCAGCCCGGCGATAATGCCGTGGGAGAACATCTGCAGGACAGCGCCGGTGACGCCGATCTGGTTCAGCGTCATGAGGCCCAGCAGCACGAAGCCCATATGGCTGACGCTGGAGTAGCCGATAACGAATTTGAAGTCGGTCTGCGCGAGAGCAACCAGCGCGCCATAGACGATGCCGATGACCGCCAGCACGGCAAAGACATCGCGCCAGGAGCCGATGCCTATAAACGAAAATCCCCAGGGGTCGAGGCCGCGTGGAAAGAGAGCAATGGCGACGCGCAGGCAGCCGTACGCGCCAAGCTTCATCACCACGCCGGCCAGCAGCATGGAGGCGGCGGTGGGCGCGGCGACGTGGCCGGTGGGCGCCCAGGTGTGGAAGGGCCACATGCCGGCCAGAATCGCAAAGCCAGTAAAGACCAGCGGGAAACACCACATCTGGAAGCTCACCGGCAGGCCGGCGTGGGCCAGCTCGACAAGTCCTGTGGAGTGGCTGCCCGCTGTGGCATAAGCTGCCAGCAGGCCGATAAGCACCATCGCCGAACCCGCGAAGGAATAGATAACCAGCTTCATGGCCGCGTACTCGCGCCGCGTGGAGCCCCAGATGGCGATCAGGAAATACTTGGGCACGATGGCGATTTCATAAAACACAAAGAGCAAAAAAAGATCGAAGCTGAGAAAAACTCCGTAGACTGCGCCGATCAGCGCGAGATAAAAGGCGAAGAACTCGTTGGTGCGCAGGTCGATGTTCCAACTGAAGAGGACACCGGCGACCGCGGCCAGGCCGGTGAGCAGCACCAGCACGCGGCTGATGCCGTCGGCGGCCAGCAGGAAGTGAATCCCCATGGTCGGCACCCAGGCGAGATCGACCAGTATCACGCGACCTTGCCCCATGCCGGCAACAAATCCTTGCACTGCAACAGCCAGCCCGGCCACGGCAAAGGCCAGCGCCAGCCAACGCGAAAGGGCGGGTTTTCTTCCTGGTACGAACGCCAGCAGCAGCGCACCGGCAAAGGAGAGATAGATCGTCCAGGCCAATAGCGACACCGAGTTTGGATGCCAGATCGAGAACATCAGAAGCTCCAGTGTGCCAGCAGGTAAATGACCGTGGGGTTCACGATATTCGTAATCAACGAAGGCAGAAAGCCGACGAGGAACATCAGGATGATGACAGGGGCGAGCGCCAATCGTTCACCGTGGTGCAAGTCAGGGAAGTTGGCGCAGTGCTCCGGCAGCGGTCCCCAAAATACTTTCTGATTCACGGTGAGAATCACGGCCGCGGTTATCAGCAAGCCCAGGAGTGAGACGGTGGCAGCGACCCAGGCCAACGGGAATGCGCCGCGGAAGATGAGTAACTCGCCGGGAAAATTGTTCAGTCCCGGCAGGCCCAGCGCAGAGAAGAGAGCAATGCCCATCAACCCGGCCAGCACTGGAGCAGGCTTGCGCAGGCCGCCAAACTGGTCGATGCCGCGATGACCGCCGGAGCGCTGCTGGATCATGGCCACAAACCAGAACAGTGTTGCAGCCGTGATGCCGTGGTTGAACATCTGTAGGATTATTCCGCTGAGAGCTGCGGATTGGCTGGCACGCAAGGCGGTGTCAATGCCAACGCCGGCAGCCGGAACCGCCAGCGCAAAGATGCCCAGCAAACAATAGCCCAGGTGATTCATCGACAGGTACGCGAAGACGCGCTTCAGGTCCTTCTGCGCCGCGGCGGCCGAGGCTCCCAACACGACGGTGGCCACAGCCAGCACCAGCAGCGAGATGCGTATTTGCGCGATTTGATGCCCGAAGAGAGGCAACGCGATGCGCAACAGGCCGTAGAGGCCCATCTTCGACATGGCGCCCGTCAGAAGCATGGTTACCGGCGAAGGAGCTTCAGCGTAGGCTGCGGGCAGCCAGGTGTGGAAGGGAAACATCGGCACCTTGACCGCAAAGCCGGCGAGCACACCGATGGCCAGCCATAACATGACAGGTCCCAGATGCGCCGTGACCATCTGCTCCAGTTCGCCGGTATAAGCCAGCAGGGTCAGGTGAGGGAAGTCCATGCTGCCGGTGGCGAGAAAGACAGCCAGAAACGAGATCAGCAGCACCACGCTGCCGGCCATGGTGTAGATGAAGAACTGCGTCGCTGCCGGGCCGCGCCGTGTTCCTCCCCAAAGCTTGATGAGGAAGAAGGCGGGAATCAGGCAGAACTCCCAGAACAAAAACCAATGGAAGAAGTTGAGCGCCGTGAAGGAGCCGAAGAGTCCGGCTTCCAGCGTCAACACCAGCGCGAAGTAAAGCTGCGGCTGATGATGAACGCGGTGCGCGGCATCGACCGACATGAGAGTAACGATGGCGGAGAGCACCAGCATCAGCGCGCCCAGCGCGTCCACGCCGAGGTGATATTCGATGCCGAGGGAAGGCGCCCAGGCGTGCTGCTCGACGAGCCCGATGCTGCCGTTCACTGGAAGCCGCATCCAGACCACGAGCGCCAGCGCCAGGCTGACGATGGTGGTGATGAAGGCCACTGCGCGCGCGTGCTTGCCGGCTGCCAGAGCGAGTGCAGCCCCCACCAGAGGCAGCACAGTCAACAACGTCAGTAGATGGAATCCACTCATGTCCTGTAGCTCCAGAATAGAATCGCGGCCAAGACGACCACGGACAGCGCCAGAATTCTCAGATAGGTTTGCACACGGCCCGTCTGCATCCGCGAGAGCAGTCCTCCACCTACGGTCAACTCTTCGCAACCTTTGTCGAAGCTGGCGTCCACGATGTTGTTATCGAGAAAGCGGTTCAGTCGTGCTCCCAGTCCGAATGCCCATGCAACTCCGGCGACAAAGCCTCCCCAGACCCAGCGGTCCATCCAATCGGAGACGCGCGCCCACCAGCCGTAAAAAGCTATCACCGTCACGCCGTAAAATTCATCCAAATAAAATTTGTGACTCAGCCAGCCCCAGGTGATAGGCGCGGCTTTCTCCAGCGCATCGGGAGCCGTAGGCCGGGGAGAGCGATCTCCGTAAATCCGCCAGGCAAAACCAATACCCATAAAAACCATCAGCGTGGAAAAACCCATCACAGTCAGCAGTCCCGGCTCCATCAAAGCTTGCCAATCAAGCTCCGCCGCCCTGCCATCCAGAAAGGCTTTGAACCACGGCCATGCCGGAGTGCCGATAAACCCCAGCGCCATGGCGAAGAAGGCCAGAATCCCGAGCGGCACGAGCATCACTGTCGGACTCTCCTGCGCGGGCTTGCCGCCTCGCCAGTGGCCGAAGAAGACGTAAGCCACCTGTCGAGTCATGTAAAACGCCGTCAGCAGCACGCCAATGACCAGCATGTAGAGCGGCGCTTTAGCCACGCTCCAGTGTTGCGCGGCTTCCAGAATGCCGTCCTTGCTCCAGAAGCCGGAAAGCAGCGGAAAACCGCACAGCGCTAACATGCCTATTGCATACGTCAGGAAAGTGAGCGGCATGTCGGATTTCAGCCCGCCCATGCGGCGCACATTCTGCTCCTCGTGGCAGCCGTGAATCACCGAGCCCGCGCCCAGGAACAACAGCGCCTTGAAGAAAGCATGAGTGATTAAGTGGAAGATGCCCACGGCCACGCCGCCCATGCCCAGGCCGGCCATCATGTAGCCAAGTTGCGAAACTGTCGAGTAAGCCAGGATGCGCTTGATGTCGTTCTGCGCCACGGCAATCAGCGCGGCAAAGACGGCCGTGAAGGCGCCGACCCAGGTGACTACTGTAAGCGCCGTCGTCGTCCCGCCGGCCAGCGTTCCGGCCTGCATAAGCGGATAGACGCGCGCAATGAGATAGACTCCTGCGGCCACCATGGTTGCGGCGTGAATCAGAGCGGAGACCGGCGTGGGGCCTTCCATCGCGTCCGGCAGCCAGACGTGCAGCGGGAACTGGCCGCTCTTGCCCGCGGCTCCTGCAAATATTAGCAGGCCAATCGCGCCCGCGGCTGTAAGCCCCAGCGCTGCAGGCTGCGACAGCAACACGGAAAGAGCCGCGGACTCGATGGAACCCGCACCGTTGTTGTAGAGAAGCAGCGTTCCAGTTTGCGCAAAGAGCCAGACAATTCCCAGCAGAAAGAAAACATCGCCAATGCGCGTGGTGAGGAAAGCTTTTTTAGCGGCGGCGGCTGCCGAGGGCTTCTGATACCAGAATCCGATCAATAAATAGGAGGTAAGTCCGACGATCTCCCAGAACATGAAGAGCAGCAGCAGGCTGTTGGCGATGACCACGCCCAGCATCGCTCCCGCAAAGAGAGACATAAAGCAGAAGAAGCGCGTGTAGTTTTCATCGTGCTTCATGTAGCCAATGGAGTAGATGAAGATCAGCAGGCCGACGAAGCTAACCATCACCAGCATGATTGCCGAGAGCGGATCGAGCACCCAGCCCAGGTCGATGTTCGATGCGCCGAATTGAATCCAGGTGAAGTTGAGCACTTCGCGTGTGGCGATCCCTTGCGTCCATTCGCTAACAACATGTGCGAAAGCAATCAGCGAGAGCAGCAGCGAACAACAGAGTGAACCGATGGCTATGGTCGCGGAGATTTTTTTATGGGATTGCTTCAGCAGCGCGGACAGGCCCGCGGCCACGATGGGAAGAGAAGGTATCAGCCACAGAATCTCCGCGATGGGAGAAACCGCTAATTGCGGAGCGCCTGAAATTGCTTCCTGCATCAACCTTTCACCCTTTCAACCTGTTCATCTGGTTCAGGTCGGTCGTCTTGGCGTGGCGATGGATCTGAATCACCAGGCCCAGCCCCACCGCCGCTTCAGCAGCCGCTACGGCAATGGAAAAGATCGCAAACATCATCCCGGTGAGCGCCTCCGGATGCGGCCCATAGCGCCAGAAGGCGATTAAATTCAAATTGGCCGCGTTCAGCATCAGCTCGATGCCGATCAGTACGAGGATGGCGTTGCGCCGCGTGAGCGCCCCGGCCAGGCCGATGGAAAACAGCAGCGCGGCCACCATAAGATAACCCGTTAACGGAGTCACTTGCCCCCCTCTTTCTCGTGCCCAACTTTTTCGTGCATCGCCACGATGACTGCGCCAATCAGCGCGGAGGTCAACAACACAGCTACAATCTCCAGCGGCAAAACGTAGCGGCCCACAAGCGCCACGCCAATCTGCTGCACCGTCACATCGGGCTCAGCCGTTTCATGCGGCAAAATCCGCGCGCTATGGATCACCGCCCAGCCTAGCACCGCAAAGACCGCCGCGGCGATGGCGAGACCGGCCAGCCAGCTCCGGCTGAAGATTCCGTCCTTGGGAGTTTCAGAGCCCCTGGTCAGCAGAATCGCAAAGACTACCAGAATAGCCACCGCGCCGATGTAGACCAGAATCTGCGCGAAGCCGGCAAACTGCGCGTCCAGATTCAAAAATAGCAGCGCCAGTCCTGCGAACGCGACCGTCAGCGCCAGCGCACAATGCACCGTGTTCTTCAGCAGCATGGAAGCCAGGCCGCCAGCCACGGTAATCGCCGCAAGCAGATAGAAGACAATGCTCATAACTCACTCCGCATAGCGATAACTCCTCGGACCGAGGCGCTGCCGGCGCATTTCCACCAGGCCCATGCCAGAATAAGCAACAATTAAAATTGCCGAGCAGACCACCCAGCGCAGCCATCCATCGCCCATAAAGCGCCATAGTCCGGTGACCAGCAGGTTAATCAGGCACATGGGTAAAACAAATTTCCAGGCAAAGTTCATCAGCTGATCCTGACGGAGCCTCGGCAACGTTCCCCGCATCCAGATGAAGACGAAGATGGAGAGCATTAGCTTGGAGAAAAACCAGAACCACGACGGAATCCAGGTCAGGAAGGAAAACGGCGCGGACCATCCGCCCAGAAATAGCGTCGTGCCCAACCCGGAGATGGAAAACATAGCCACGTATTCGCCCAGAAAGAAGAGCGCGAATTTGAAGCCTGAATACTCAGTGTGATAGCCGGCCACCAGCTCCGACTCGCCTTCGGGCAGGTCGAAGGGCGAGCGGTTGGTTTCCGCCGTAGTGGCAATGGCGTACATCAGAAAGCCGGCAAATCCCCATGGCGTGAAGATGTACCAGTGCGGAAGGCCCCAGGTGTAGTGATTCTGCGCTTCCACGATTTTCGTCAGTGAGAGCGAGCCAGTGATCATCACCACCACCACGCTGGACAGCAGCAGCGGCACCTCGTAGCTGATCATCTGGGCAACGGCGCGCATGGCGCCCAGCAGCGAGTACTTGTTGCGGCTCGACCATCCAGCCATGAAGACCGCCAACTCCGTGGACGCGCCCATGGCGAAATAAAACAGCAGGCCGGCGTCTAAATCCACCAGCACCATATTGCGTCCCATGGGCAGCACGGCAAAGCCCATGAAGACGGTGACCACCAACAGCACTGGAGCGAGAAAATGCACCACCGCATCCGCGCTCGAGGGGACGATGTCTTCCTTGGTCAACGATTTGATGCCGTCGGCGATGGGCTGAAACAATCCGAAGGGACCGACGCGGTTAGGGCCAATTCGATTTTGTATGCGCGCCAGCCCCTTGCGTTCGAAGACCGTGGTCAGGGCGAAGAGCGTAGGAAAGAGGCAGATGATGGCCGCCACGCTGAGCAGCACTCCAGCAGTGGGTTGCCAAGACACGGGAAGAAAGCTGACCAGCCAGTGTTGGAGCAAAACGAAGATCTGGTCTAAATTCTCGAAGAAGGACGTCTTGCTCATCACTTACGCTCCCTCTCCGGCGATGGCCGCGGTCTTGGCTGTGGCAGCGCTGGCTGCGGCCTTGGCCTTGGTTTCGGCCTTGACTTTCTCTTCGGCTAATCGCGCATCGACTCTGGCTGCTTCAGCGGGATGAATCTGATGATAGTACTCATTCGACTTGGCCAGTTGCTTGCGGTCGAGCAGTAGAGCGCCGAATCGGTCGTCCGTGCTCAACTCAAACTCCGTGTCCATCTTGATGGCTTCAAAGGGGCAGACCTCGACGCAAATTTGGCAGCTCATGCAGACCGAGATGTCGATGTCGAAGCGCGCCGGGTAAAACTGCGGCTTACCCACAAAGTCAGGCTTTTTATCCGTACTTTTTTCGATGAAGATGCACTTGGGCGGGCACTCCTTCTCGCAGATCTGGCAGGCCACGCAGCGCATGCCGGCCTCCCAATCGGCGCCGTCCCCCTGGTTTTTGGAATCGAAAACGAGGAAGGGAAAGACTCGCGCCGCTTCGAACGGGGCAATCCGCTGCTCCGGATACTGGACCGTCGTCAGCCGCTCAGCGGAGACAAAGCTCAAGAAGAAATTCTTCGCAGTCTCCGCCATGCCCTTCAAAATGCCTTCGCCTAACACTCACTGTCCTCCAACTTACAATTAACCCGGCGCGCACGATCAACCGTCAACCTATGGTGGTACTCGCAAAGAGGCAACCAAGTATGGAATTCATTGCATTGACGTCCAACTATCCGTTGCCGCCTTGGAGGTGCTCCCACTTCCGTCGTCGAATCGAATTTCGCTATATGTCAAGGTCACCCGAATCTGCGCCACCGGAAGATCCGCCCCTGCTGATCCAGTGCTCGATGCTTCCTTCCAGATCGCAGTTACTGCTGTCGGGGTCACCTGACTGAAGGTCCAGGTAAACACGGTCTTACTCGACTTACCGGCTTCGCCGGTGGACAAATCCACCGTCTCGACCAGTGTGCAGGAACTGTAGTGATCCCCTTTAATAACCTGGGCGTACAAGGTCGCGTATGCCTTGTTCGCCGGAAACTCGATCGTCAAGGATGAAGTTGGCGGCTTCGCCGTAGCTCCCGAAGTCGAAACGGCAGCCCGCGAAATGGGCAGGCTGAACGAATCCAGCATCAGGTCCAGCGCCGGCCCCACGCAACGGAAGTTATAAGCGGCGTCGGTCGCAGTGGTGGTGGTCTTGGTTTTGTTCACAGCATTGGCATTCAGGCTCGCCATCAGGGCAACAGCCACGACAAGCATTACTCGTACTCGACGAATCATCATTTGACCTCTCCTTTTCATTCTGTCATCTCCGTACTCGCGGTCCACTACAGGATGCCCCAGGTCTTGCTTTTGATTCCGGGGACGGCTTAACCCACAACATCCTAAGAAGCCAAAAGTAAATCTTTACCGATCCACCTCTCCCAACACAATGTCCACGCTGCCGAAGATCAGCACTACGTCGGCCACGTTGACGCCCAAACACATATCTTCAAGCACCGTCAGGTTGATCAAACTCGGCGGCCGCACGCGGTAGCGATACGGGTTCGGTCCGCCGTCCGAGATCAGATAAAAGCCCAGTTCCCCCTTGGGCGCTTCGATGCGCCCGTAGGCCTCGCCCGGCTTGGGACGCAGGCCGCGAATCCTGGCGGTGGGGCTCATCACCTGGCCAGGTTGGATTTCTTTGAGCGCCTGCTCCAAAATCTTGATCGACTCGCGCATCTCCAGCATGCGAATCATGTAGCGGTCGTAAACGTCTCCATGATCGCCCAGCGGCACGCGGAAGTTGAAGCGGTTGTAGATGCCGTAGCCGTCCACCTTGCGAATGTCGTAGTTGACGCCGGAGGCGCGCAGCATTGGCCCCGTCACTCCGGCATTCACCGCCAACTCCGGCCGCAGCACGCCTACGCCCTGGGTCCGCGCCATTAAGATTTCATTGGAGCTCAACAGCTGGTCGAATTCATCCACAAATCCTGCGAGTCCCGCGACTACTTTGCGCGTCCGCTCGAGCCACCCCGGTGTCGCATCCACGCGGCAGCCGCCGAAGCGCATGTAGTTTACCATCATTCGCGCTCCGGTCAACTCCTCGAAGAGGTCGAGAATCTTTTCACGCTCGCGGAAGGCGTACATCAGCGGTGTGCCGCTGGCACCCATCTCCTGAATCAAAAAACCAATCGAGGAGGCGTGGTTCTGGAAGCGAGTCAGCTCGCCCAGGATCACGCGCAGATACTCGGCGCGCTCGGGAACCTCCTGGCCGGTGAGCTTTTCGACGGCTAGCGCGTAGGCCCAGTTGTTGGTGATGGGGCAGATGTAATCCAGCCGGTCGGTGTAGGGCATGGAGGCCAGATAGCTCTGCCCCTCGGCAATCTTTTCGTGGTTGCGATGTAGGTAGCCAAAGACTGGCCTGAGGCGAATCACCCGCTCGCCGTCCAGAGCCACGTCCATGCGGAAGACGCCGTGCGTCGAGGGGTGGTGCGGCCCCATGGCCACTTCCAGCAGTTCGCCCTCGCCCTCCGGTTCCTGCAGCACGGGACGGTTCCAGCCCTCCGGCTTCTGATTCAGAACTTGTTCTGTCACGCTCATGCGCTGGCCTCCGTTCCTTGCTGGCCGGGAATGAGTTGGCCTGTGGCCGCCGCCTGATGAGCTTGCGCCCGCTTGAGCACCTCGTCGTGTGCCGTGGGTTCGTACTCAAAGTCGTCCGGCTCCACATAATCCCGCCGCATGGGGTGATCCTTGAAGCCCTCCCACATCAGAAGCCGCCGCAGGTCCGGATGTCCGGTGAAGACAATCCCATACAGATCAAAAATCTCCCTTTCCTGAAACTCAGCTGACCGCCAGATCGACGTGAGCGAGGGCAGCTCCACCTGGTCGGTGCGATTCTCGGTGTGCATGCGGATAACCACCGGCCCGTGTTTTTTCTCGACAGAATACAGGTGATAGACCGCCTCCAGAGACTCCGGCCAATCCACGCCGGTCGCGTTGGAGAGGTAATCGAGCTTGAGTTCCGCATCGTCGCGCAGGAACTTCGCCGATGCCAGCATATGGCTGGGATCAATCCGCAGCGAGTGCGGCAATGTGGGGTTGGGGTTAGGCGCAATCTCCACCGAAGCGCCTGGTACAGCCGCTTCAATTGCCGATTTAATCTCTTCTACCGTCTTCAATCCTGTTCCCTCAAAACTGTAAGCTGTTCGCTGTTAACTGTTAGTTGGCTTAATCACCACTGGCACAGGCCATACACCGGGATTGGACGCAGGCTCAAGGTCGTGCTCTCCAAAGACCGGCACAGGAAACTCGCCTTGCGCCTCCGCATCCAGAAATCGCGGACGATCCTCCCCGATCAAATGCTGGCCGTCAATCTTCTTCTGCAAGGTCATAAACGCCTGAATCAGCGCCTCGGGCCGCGGCGGGCAGCCGGGAATATGCACATCCACGGGAATATAGCGATCGATTCCCTTCAGCACGTTGTAGCCCTGCTTGAAGGGCCCTCCGCTGATGGCACAGGCCCCCATGGCAATCACATACTTCGGTTCGGCCATCTGGTTATAGAGGCGGACTACCTGGGGCGCCATCTTCTTTGTTACGGTCCCGGAGATAATCATCAGGTCGGCCTGGCGGGGCGACGGCCTGAAGAGCTCGCCCCCGAAGCGCGCCAGATCGTAGCGCGCCATGGTGGTGGCGATCATCTCAATGGCGCAGCAAGCCAGGCCAAACTGCATCGGCCAGATGGAGCTGCGCCGGCCCCAGTTATAGAGCTCCTCGATGGTCGTTACCAAGACCCCCTGCTTGCCGAGTTCGATCTTCAAGCCCTCATCCATCGTCGCTTCGCTCCACTCCAGCTAACAGCTAACAGTTTTCTGTGCCCCTCAATCAATCGATCTATCGCCGTACTGCTTTTAACTGTCTGCTGTTAGCTGTTGGCTGTTAGCTGTTTTTACGCCCACGTCAGCACACCCTTGGCCCAGGCCCACGCCAAGCCCTCGACCAGCAGTAACACAAAAACCAGCATGGCCACGCAGGCCGCCACGCCCAGCCCGGTAAAGGCCACCGCAAAGGGCAGCAGAAATACCGATTCCACATCGAAGATCAAAAAGATGATGGCGTAGAGGTAGTAGGCCGAGTGAAATTGCAACCAGGCGTCACCTTTGGATTCCAGGCCGCACTCGTAGATGGCATTTTTGACCTTGTTGGGCTTGGGCGGCGAGAACACCCGCGCCCATATCCACGCCAGCCCCAGAGGAGCCAGCCCGAAGCCCAGAGCCGCCACAAACAAAGCGGCCAGAGAAAAATAAGGATTGGAAGCCATCATCGGAAAAACCCTTCAGAATCAACGTACCAGTTCAAAGCTATATTTGGCGTAAAGATGCGACCTTCCGGTTCCTGCACCTTCCATTTTCGCCTATTCATCTCACCTTGTGAACCGATCGCAGCACTTTTTAGACGCCGGGTGCTTCGGGTCACGGCATTGAGGCCTTGGAGCACAACAATCTAAAAGCTCCCACCTGTGTATATCCAGACTAAATCTGTCGAAAACCCGTGCTTTTCCAACTATTTATCACCACACAACATCCGTTTAACAAAATTGTCGCATTGAGTCACTAGGTTATGAAGTCAAGCGGAGCACTATCCATCACGGGCCCATCTTAAACAAACCCAAAATCCAGCTTCAACCACATTTGGAGGACAATTTGACACACTCTATCCTGGATACGCGCAAGCGTCTCATTGCGTTGTCACTTTCGGTTCTGGTGCTATTCTTTACTACCTCGCTGCATGCACAGACCAACAGTTCAAAACTCGAAGGCATTGTCGCAGACGCGCAAGGTAAGATGCTCGTGGGCGCTTCGGTCACCCTGCAGGATACGGAAGGCAACGTCGTCAAGCGTGCCCTCACCGACGCCCAGGGTGCCTACTCATTCACCAATATTGCCAACGGCCACTATAATCTTGCCGTCAGCGCCACCGGCTTCAGCACTACCCAGCGCGCTATTACTGTTGCCGGCAACGAGCAGAACATTGAGTTCAAGCTCGCGCTCGCCTCGGTTTCTGAAGAAGTTATCGTCGAGTCCGAGGACAATTCCTCACTCGCCGTTCAGTCCGCCCCGGTCAAGGCCCTGCTCGATGCCGGCTCCGCCCGCACCGAAATCTCCAGCAACTACATCGCCCAGTACACCAGCCCTGTCACCGACTTTGCCGACATCATCCAGGCCGCGCCCGGCACCGTCAGCTACACCACCAACGGTATCGGCAACGGCCAGGCCAAGATCTTCTTCCGTGGCTTCGTCGACGACGACTACACCATGACCTGGGACGGCGTCCCCTTCGACGACTCCAACGATCCCAGCCATCACTCCTGGGCTTACATCCCTGCCGCCGCGGTTGGTTATGTGGACTTCGACCGCAGCCCCGGCACCGCCTCCGACGTCGGTCCTTCCAACTTCGGCGGCTCCATCCACTTCTTCTCGCCCAAGTTGAGCGATGTGCCCCACATCAGGTTCATGGGCACCTACGGTTCCTGGAATACCTTCCAGATCCTGGGCGACATCAACTCCGGCGCCTTCCTGAAGGGCAAGGCCCACTTCTGGCTCAATAGCGACTACCAGAGCTCGGACGGCTACCAGACCAACTCGCCCAAGCAGGACGTGGCCGCGACCGCGAAGTTCGACTACAAGTTCAGCGACCGCACCAATCTCACCGTGATCGGCTCCAACATCATCGTTGACGCCTTCAACAACAACGACCCCACCCGCCGCCAGTATCTCCATCACGGCGACAACTACCTCTACGACGCCAACATGCTCAATCCGAATGGCATCTTCGTGAGCAGCGCCTACCCGAACATCACCTCCTCGACCGTCACATACAACGCGCAGTTCTGGCGCTATTCGGTCTACCACGTGCCGAGCTTCTTCGACATCATCACCTTCGACCACGACTTCGGCAAGGGCTGGAAGCTGGATTCGAAGTCTTACACCTACGGCTACTCCAACCACCAGCACTATCAAAACAAGACCGACCAGGATCTGGTGACCGACTCGCTGCTGACCCAGACCGTTCTAGAGCCGGTTTGCGGCGATGATGCCTCAACCCCTAACCCCTGCACCCTTTTTACGTCATCGAAAGGTAAGACGCCTGCGCCGACCGGTATCGACAAGTCGAACCAGTACGCCCGCGGCGGCGAGATCGCTGCCCTCAGCTATGCCACCAAGTGGGGCGTCTTCCGCGCCGGCAACTGGTACGAGTACACCAACACCACACGCTATCAGATCTACACCGACCCCATCACCTGGGTTGATTCTGCCTTTATCTCGAACATCAAGTTCCACGAGCACTTCTATACATACACTTCGCAGCCTTATGCCGAATTCCAGTTGGTAGCCATCCCGCGTTGGACCATCACCGCCGGCGTCAAGGACGCCTACTTTCTTATGAGCCTGACACAATGGGCGGACGGAAAGACGGTCGGCGCACTTGGTTGCCCCACTGGCTCTACGCCGGCATCCTGCCCCAACACCGTGCAGCACTCCCAGGATTACAACTCCATCCTCCCCTCGTTTGAAGCCAACTACCGCATCAACAACAACTGGTCGGCTTACGGTCAGTATGGCCGCGGCACCATCGCTCCCTTCAGCAGCGTCTTCGATACGGTTGGCGCCCAGGTGGCCGTCACTCCGCCGCCCACCATTGCCGACACCTATCAAGGCGGCACAGTGGTCAAGCTGAACCACTTCGCCTTCGATGCGGACGCCTATCACATTCACTTCACCAACACCTACTCGTCCTATACACCGAGCAGCGGCCCCGACACTAACTTCACCTACTACTACGCCAACCCCGACTCCAACACCGACGGCTTTGAAGCCGAGGGCAACGTGGCTGTCACCCGCAGCCTGGGCTTCAACGCCAACGGCACCTTCGGCATTGCCAAGTACGAATCCAGCAATGGAACGCCTGCTGTCACCGACGGTAGCGGCAATATCATCAACCCCGCCGTCCCTGCCACACCTGAGGCCTGGGTTGCTAGCGCCCCGCACGATACCGAGTCGATGGGCACGACCTATCGCGAAAAGGGGCTCGACTTCGGCATTTTCGGCAAGCGTATCGGCAGCCGCTGGGCTGACATCAGCAACTATCACCAGACTGTTCCCGAGGATCCGTTCTGGATGAGCAACGTATTCGTGAACTACAGCATTCACGGCAACTCGATCTTCGCAGGCTCGAAGATCAAGCTCAGCATCAACAACATCTTCGACGACCACAGCATCGTTGCGATCAGCGCAGCCAACGACGGCACCACGTTGTCGGCGCCCTACACCGTCACCTCTTCCAATGTGGTCACTCAGAGCCTTCAACTCTACTCCCCGAGCTGGGCTGACACCCTCGAGAAGCAGGCCGGCCGCGCGTTCATGATCAGCATGCAGATCAGCCTAAATCGCCGCGTGAAGTAATTCCCGGCTGCAAACACTAACGCCCCGCAATCCACTTGGATTGCGGGGCGTTGATTTCGATCTCAACGCGAACGCCGGCAACGCATATAGAAGAACCGGGTTTCGGCTCATTACTTCGGCCGCGCCGAGGAGCGCATCCCACGGCGCGGCCAAGAAACGGCAAGGGCGGGGAAGTCCCGCCCTGTCTGCCTCATCCATATCTGTTTCAAGCTATCGCCTAGTAGCTTAGCTCCAGCACATTGATCGAGTAGGGCGCGAAGCTCTGTTTGAACTTCGCTCCGGCGACCTTAATTCTGTGCTCTATCGGAACCACCGCATCGGGATGCGAGATACTGTTGGTGGCGTTGGGCGTCTTGCCGCTCAAAGAGATCAACGTTGTGTCGCGCCCCACGCTGGCCACGCCATCGAGCGCTATGTTCAGCGCCGTCTCCTCCGACGAAGCATTCACCACCTTGACGAAGAGCTTGCGCTGCTTCTCGTCGCGCGTGGCCGAGGCAAAAACACGCGGGCCGGCGTTCGTGAGCGTTGCGGCCACAACCTCCGTGCCCAGGTACTTGCCAAAGAGCACCTGCGCCCAGTAGCTAGGCGAACCATAGCTGGAGAGCGCGTCGTAGCCGATCAGGTCAGTCTCCCACTGCATCCCGCCCGGGTTCACATTCACCAGCAGCGGCGCATAGGCGGCCATCACCACGATATCGCTGTTGCGCTCGAGGCCCGTCATCCAGGCCGCATCGCCCAGCGCCGAGCCGAAATTCGGCGTAGGTGCGCCCTCGCGCGTGGCCCACTCACCGACGAAGATTTTCGGTCCCGTGCGATCCGTCTTGTCGTAGTGGGTCTGGTCGGCGAAGAACTTCTGCCGCCGCACATAGTAATGATCATCGACCACATCGGGCCGCATATTCTTTATAGGCATGGTCGCGATCAACTGGAGGGCCGGATACTTCGCCTTGATGGCCTTGTAAAACTGTTCGTAGCGGCCCTCGTAGCTCTTCGATTTATCGAAGTTATCTTCATTGCCGATCTCGACATATGTCAACTTGAATGGTTCGGGATGGCCGTTTTCGGCGCGCACCTTGCCCCACTTCGTGTCGAGGCCGCCGGTGACGTACTCGATCTCGTCGAGCGCGTCCTGAACGTAGGGCTCCAGATCGGGGCCGGGATTGATGTGCTCCTGCGAGAGCGAGTAGCCGGCATAGACAGCCAGCACCGGCTCCATCTGCAGGTCTTCGCACCAGTTGAGAAATTCCTGCAGACCCATGCCGTCAGAGGAATGATAGCCCCACGGACCTATATGTGTTGGCCGGTTCACCATTGGGCCAACGGTCTGTTTCCAGTTGAAGCGCTCGGCGATGTGATTGCCCTCGAGATAATTGCCGCCGGGGAAGCGCAGGAACTTCGGGTGCATGGCTGCCAGCTTCTCCATCAGGTCCATGCGGTTGCCGTTGGGCCGCTCGTGGTAGGTGGGTGGGAAGAGAGAGACGAGCTCGAGCCACAATGTGCCCACATGGCCTACAGTAATCTCCAGATGATTCGCAGCCGAAGGCTCGATGGCGCCGGTCGTGAGCGCATAGCTGAACTGCTTCCACTCTGCCGTAAGGCCGCTCACGGTGGTTGAGGCCAAGACTGTGCCTGAGTTGTTACTGATAAGCGTCACGGTCATCGGTCCCATGGCGGCCGAGTCAGCCTTGGCCCAGAACGATCCTTTGTACGTGGTGTACGGACGCAGTGCCATGCCCCACCAGCCTTCATTTAGCACACCGGCCTGATTACGCGCGTCAGCTTTGGCTACCTCGATCTTCAGGCCCCGCGTCAGCTCCTTGCTGGGACCGCCGCTGTGGTCGATTGATATCTTGCACTCGGCATTTCCCTGCTCGACCAGATACCAGTTGTGGACGCCGCTCCAGTCGTCGGTCATCATGCGATTGCGTACCATCTCAGCGTAGATTCCGCCGTCATAGGAGAAGTTAATCTCCTCGGTCATCAGCCCATAGAGCGTGGGGCTTACTTTGGCCGTGGGATGATCCACCTGAATGGCCAGGGAGGGCGCCTGGGCAACCAGGCTCAAGGGCAGGGAAGCGAGAAGCAGAGCGAGAGAGAAAATAAGTTTTCGCATACGGGAGTCAGTCTATAGAAAGCCGCGTCCTTGTGACAAGGTGGAGAAGGTTTTCTCCGGATCACTTCTCCCCCGGTTTGGGTGGCGCGCTCTGCGCAGTTGCCGCACTGGAAGGACTCAGCGGAATCTCCAGTGTTCCCGCCTTGTTCGACCCCCAATCATAGACTCCGGTGTTCAGGTAGATCTCCTCATTGGGCAGATCGATCTCCATGTGTGCGGGAATGCCGTATTTTTGAATCGCGATCCAGGTGTCGGGCTTCACATTCATCTCCTGGGTGCCGTCCTCCCAGTTCACGGCCTTTCCGTCGCGGTCATAGGCCAGCAACCCCAATTGAATCTTGCCGTAGTGTGTGCCGTTCGGCCTCAGATCGAAGTCCACGTCCGTCCAGTGAATCCTGAAGTCCAGCGTGTAACGCGTCACTGGGCCTGTCAGTGCGGGGTTCATCCCGGCCCGTTTGGCATTCGGCGCGGGCTGCTGCGCGACAGGCGCTACGCGCACTCCGTAGAGAAGCTGGGTGGCGTCTGGCAGCCCGAATTTCAGCAACGGCCGCAGCGGATTGGATTCCGGCCTGATCTCGGATGTTTTCATATCGTCGGCGTTATAGCCGCGCCGGTAGGCCAGCTTGTATTTGCCCGTGGCGCTCACCTTCACTTCAATCCGCCTGTACGTGCCGTCCAGCTTGCTGTTGGTCGGTGTGTAGGCCAGCGTGTAGTAGTGCGCTCCATCGTTGATGGCGCGTTTGACCGCCGTATTCAGGTCATTGGTGTTGAAGAAAGCCTTGCCGCCGGTATCGGATGCTAGTTGTTCCATCGCCGCAATCTGCATCGCGCGGGTGTCGTTCTCTCCTCCAGGCCCCGCTATGTGGTTGAGGAGAGCCGCGCCGTTGGCGCTGGCGCGGCCTATACCGGCACTTCCGCCGGCACCGGCGCCACCAGCCTCCATCCAATGATCGTTCATCATTCCCTGCGCGCCCACCGGATAGACCGCAACCTTTGAAACCGTCAGCAAATCGGCGGTCGTCTTGATCTCGCCCGCCGGCACGAGCAGGTGGTTCAATGTCGCCATCTGCCCGTAGTTGGGAAAGATGGTCACCGGAAATGAACTGGCAAACCAGATCAGGTTCTTGCGCCCCGGCACACCCCCCAGATAGCGGGCCAGATAATCCAGCGCCTCCAGCGTCATCTCAATCCTCCGGGAGTACTCATATTGAGCGGAGTCACCGTTCGCCTCCAGGACCGCCGCCGTCGCGCCAGTCGGGTGCCCATTGATCGACGTCATGGAAGTCATCTGTCTTTCAAATTCCGCATTATCAGAGTGGGTACGCAGCAGGATTTCCTTCTCCGGTTCATTTTTCTTGTCGTTTAGAGCCGCGCTCAGCACCGAGGTATCCGTTGTGAACCCCTGCACATAGCGCAGTTTCGATCCCAGCAGGAAGATCGCCGTCCGCGTCCCCGGCTCCATCGTCTTCAGGAAGTCCAAAATCTGCTTGTGCACATTGCTCTGATCCTCGACAGGCGTGTTCAGGCTGTCCAGCAAAAGAATGTTCACTGAATCGCTTTCTGGAACCGGCGGGACGTTGGTGTAAACATTGGACGGCAGCTTCGGCATCAGGGCAGGAGCGCTCGGCGGCAATGTCTTTGCGGTGTGTTCTTCAAAAAAATCGATGGGTTGCTCTTTCCCTTCCTCCATCACTTTGAAGTTTTCCTTTTGCAGCCCAGTCACCGCATCGCCGTTCCCCCTGGTTACCACCACGTCCAGTACTACGGCGTGGGCATGAACCTTGAACACCGGAACAGAGTCCTGTCCACCGGGAGCCGATGCCGTTTGCGCCACCAGCGGCGCGATACAAAAGAAGACCAATACCAGCGAAAGAAGACTTAAATAGCGAAGGCGCAATGAACCCTCCTTGAATGGAGTCCGTAAATCCAAGAAACTTCGATCTTTTCAATTCATTAGACACGCTTACTCTAATCCAAGTTAGGACGATTTATTTGATTTATCCTACGCAGCGGCCGGTTGGTCCTCATCACTGACCTGCTGCAAAATAGGCCGCCATCACAGCAATCAACCCCAAAGCACGCAGACGCATTGCCCCTCCTAGATTCCAATAGAAAATATACCAGTTGGATACGACAGCCTGTTTACATGCCTGAACAGTGGCAACGGGAGCCAGTTCTCTTCAATGTTTTATCCCACCCAGCGCCACATCGAGCAATCCTCATAATTTGCCGACGCATACTCCCCATCCGGCTGGTTAGCCAGAATGCGATGGTCGGTAATCGCATCGGCGCGGGATCTCCGGACCTGGCCCAAAAACAGCCGGGCAAATCCGGCTTGCCGCTCCAGTACGCGCTCCTGTTCGTTATTCACATACAAAATGTCGAGTTGCCCCGGCCGCCCTTCAAGGGCTTTCCGCCAATACGCCAGCAACCGCCGCATCACCGGCGCGCCAAAGGGATTAAACATGAATGCCAGGCACGGCCCCTGAGGAAGTCGGAACTCGACCGCATCGCGACACACCATGCGCATCGGCGCCCGTGCCCGCCCAGAGGCCCGCCAAACGGCCAAATTTTTCCGCGCAATCCGCGCCAGCGTGGGATTCAGCTCCACCCCCACCACCTGGCGAAAGGGCAACTCAGCGGCCAACAGAACCGCCCGCCCCATCCCCGCGCCCACATCGATGAAGTTGACCTCCTCCAGCGCCCAGTCCAGCCGGCTTTTCCGCCAACGGCGAATCAGCGCATGGAAGACCGAAGGCGCAACCCCGTAGTAAGCCGTCACATGGCGGTCGTGCAGGTGTCCGCTCTTCAAGTGCCGCCCGGCAACCAGTCCGCTGGTCCGCACTCCGAACTCCTCGTCGAAGGGGTGTTGTGTGAACCCCTCGCCGACCCTGAGCCCCGGCAACCGCCGCCTTGAAATCTTGCTGGTTGTCATTCAGAAAAACCCAATTTTATCCCAACACACAAGAGCCTCCCGCGCGGGGAGGCTCTGAGGTTTGTATTGCCGAATTTCGTCTAGCGCGGGCGCAACGCCTTGATGGCTTCCGGCAGCCGCTCTTCGAGCATCTTGGCGCGTTGGGCAGCGATGCCGCCCAGATACGACGGCGCCGGCGTGGTGGTCAGCACCAGCGCCAGGGCAATCGCCGAGAAAATCAATCCCGCAACGCCCGCCGAAACCAGCATATTGTAGGTGTCGGCGATATCCAGGCCGAAGATGTTGAAGGCCACATGCTCCAGCGGATTGATGTGCTTGAGTACCGCCAGCGCGAAGAGGAAAAAGAAGACCGCCAGCGAGGTCAGAACCGCAAGCGACACGTCCAGGCTGCGGTGGAACTTCTGCCGCGCTCTGCAATGAGGACATTCGATAAAATGCTGCTCATAATCCTTGCGCATCTCAGGTGTGATCCCGGAGATGTCGTACCGCCAGCTAGCCAGGATGGAGCCTGCGACTCTGTCCGTACATTGAGTTTTAGCCATAATATTTAGTCTCACTTTGCAAAGGATGTGTTCAGCCGCTTTCGTCTTGCGCGGTGCACGTGGTCCGGGAGGCTTTAATTCTAAAAGCCCAAGCTTCCGGGTAGGGTTATATCGCCGCCCGGTCCGCTCTGCATAGCCCAGGGCGGAATACCCTGGTGTCTCCCTTGCCAATCTACCTGGTACAGAGTGATTACCGTGTCTTACATTCATTGTAACGTAGGTCACCTAAAAGTAAAGAGAAGAAAGTGGTTCATTTTGCACAGCCAGCAACAACATGTTGGCCAATAATCTCATACGGCCGTTTAATGCGCGCTCTGCGGTGACCCGCGCCAGCTCGGGAAGATTATTGCTTTCAGATAGATGCGCCAGAATCACGTAGGCCGCCTGGCCATCGTAATCATCCTCCAGAAACCCCGCCGCTGCCTCGTTGGAGAGGTGACCTACCCGTGACATTACCCGCTGCTTGACCGCCCAGGGGTAGGGGCCGTCCTTGAGCATCTCCAGGTCGTGATTCGATTCCAGCAGCAGCAGGTCCAGGCCCTGCAGCTGCGCCTTGACGTTGGGCGAGATGTAGCCCAGGTCGGTAACAAACCCCATCCGTACCCCCTCGGAGGCGAAAACAAAGCCTACCGGGTCAGCGGCGTCATGAGGAGTGGTGAAGGGGCTGATGCGTATGTCGCCGATCTCGAATGGGATACCGGCCGCAAAGTACTCCACCGCAGGAAGCCAGCTGGGATCCTTTGCCGGGGCAGGCTCTGTGGGAGATCCCTGTTTTGTATCAGGGCACGACTGGTAGGTCAGGGCTTTAGCCCTGACTGCCGTAGATGCTTCATGATCGATGTGGGCTTTAGCCCCTGAGGGTTGCTCTTCGGAAGCCTCGTCTAAATCTTGTCCATCTTCCGCCTCCATCAGGTCGCTTTCGTCCGGCTCACCCTCGTCACTCACCGACTCAGCCTGCCTCTCGGCGGCCTGTTTGCGCATCTGCTCCAGCCACTGGGCGTAGGTCATCTGCCTGCGCGGCTGTAGCCAGCGCATCCAGGCGCGGTGCGTGCCCTCGGTAAAGTACACCGGAATCCCCAGCTTGCGCGCCGTCACGGCCACTCCCCCCACGTGGTCGGAGTGTTCATGACTGATGAGAATCGCGTCCAGCGTCTCCGGCTCTTCGTCCACCAGCTTCATGCGCCGGAAAAGCTCCCGGCAGCTCAGCCCGCAATCCACTAGAATCCGCGTCCGCCCCCCGGAGACAACCGTCGCGTTGCCCTTTGACCCAGACGCCAGCACTGTGAATCGCACCATGGTTTGAGGATACCGCGCGGGGCTGTTGATTGCGCAGAGGCGGAGATGGTTCGCATATATCTTTGCGCGGATGCCCTCGTTACAATGGAATTGAGCGGTCACGCCAGGAAGCGGAATTATGGTCCATAATCATTAGCACTAGTTGATATCAGTGGAAGGATGAGACGCGGAGGATTTTATGGGCATTAAATGGCTGTTGCGGCTGTTGGCAATGGTAATGAAAAGCTCAGACCTCATCGCCTTCCTGGTCGCTGCCTTTATCGCCAATTTTGTTTCCAGGTTTCTGCCTGAGGGTGCATGGTACAACTACTATTACCTCCTTATCTCTTACAATCTCTTTCTTTTATGGCTTGTAATCGAAATCGAACATGTGAAAAAGATCTCCCTTCCCATTGGAATATCACTCTTGACTCACGTAGTCTGTCTTGTTCTTATCATTCCAGTCGGAAGGGGAATCGGTGTAATCCCATATTTCGAATATATTCGCTTCTGTGTCCCCGTGCTGGCATACATCGAATTGAAATGGCTTATAACCTTAGGAGTCAAGAAGAAGCAGAAGACTCCAGTCAGCGTTCCGGTCAGCACCGTCATCGCACAGGCCACCGCGGATGATAACGATGCATGGGTTCACTATCTCGCTCATCGAGACCCAAGATTGCGCAAGCCCGGCATGTCCGTCAAAGAAGAATACGAACAGTGGCTTGCCGCCCGCGCCAAGAACCGTAGCTGATCTTCTTAATAGCAGAATATTTTCTAAGACGCGCTCGCCAGATTTGCCGGAATCTCAATCGACACCAGAGTGCCGCGCCCCGGATTGCTGACCACGCTAAACCGCGCCTCGTTTCCGTAGAGTACCTCCAGCCGCTCCCGCACGTTTTTCATGCCGATGCCGCCGCCCGAGCGTTTGAGCGCCGTGGCTGGAGGATTGCGCATGCCCACGCCATCGTCGGCTACCTCGATGCGCACGTGATCGCCTTCAAGGCGGCTGCGTAGCGTGACCGTGCCGCCACTGATGCGCGGCTCCAGCCCGTGCTTGATGCTGTTTTCAATCAGCGGCTGGAGGAGAATGCTGGGCACCAGAACAGCCAGTGTCCGCGGGTCAATCTCCTTTTCTACTTTCAGCTTGCCGGCGCCGTAGCGGACGACCTCGATATCCAGGTAGTCGTCGGTAAACCTGAGCTCCTCGCTCAGCGGAACGTAGCTGTCGTGCTCCTTGAGCAGGGCGCGGAGAATGTTGCCCAGCTTGACGATCATCTCCCGCGCCAGCTCCGGCTTCATGCGCACCAGCGAGGCGATGGAGTTCAAAGTGTTAAACAGAAAATGCGGATTGATCTGGCGTTGCAGAGCGTCGAGCCGGGCTTCAAGCAGCAGGCGTTTCTGTTCTTCGAGCTTGAGTTCGATGCGCAGCGTATTCCACACCTTGAGCGCAATGCCCACCACGATGGGCGCGCTGAGCCAGACCAGCGCCTGCAGCCACCATTGACTGGCGATGAGCGCAAAGAGGCGGTGAGGAAATTCGTAGGCAATCCAGTCCCGAATCATCTCCATGGCGGTGATGAGCACCAGCATCAGAATCTGGCGGTCGGCGCGCGGCTGGCGCAGGTTGCGGCGCACCCAGCGGTAGAGGCTCAGGTCGACGAAGGGCGTGAAAGACCAGATGTCTTCCTTGTCGACAAAGCGTCCCAGCAGGCCCGACGCCAGTCCCAACGCGGCGTTGAAGGGCAGAGCCAGAAATTCATGGTTGTAGACGGCCGGCGCCGACAATACAACGCCGCCCAGCATGGCCCACTCCGGTCCCAACAGCAGGCCCAGCAGAATGACGGCTTCAAAAGAGATGTCGGCGGCCAGAAAATTGGGCACCGTGATGCGAATCCACACGCCCAGCGTCAGCGGCACCAGGAAGAATGCCAGCAGCGCCAGGGTCTGGGCGGGGCGGCGATGCTCGGCAAAGAACAACCGCCGGAAGGTGGTGACTCGCGCCAGCACGCTGGCCACCGAGGCCACTACGCCCAGCTTGACCAGCAGCGTAATCAGAATGAGATTGTCGGTCACCGCGGCGTATCCCGGTGCAGTGCCTTCACCTCGTAGCCGGCGCGCTTGAGAGCCTCGGCGATCTCCTCGACCATCATCACGCTGCGGTGCTGGCCGCCGGTGCAGCCAAAGGCGATTGTCAGGTAGCTTTTGCCCTCTTCCACGTAGTGTGGCAGCAGATAAAGCAACAGGTTTGTGACCCGGCGAATAAACTCTGTGGTCTGCGGAAACTTGCGTACATAAGCGGCCACCTTGGGGTCCAGGCCAGTCAGCTTGCGAAACTCCGGCACAAAGTGAGGATTGGGCAGAAAGCGCACATCGAAGACCATATCCGCATCCAGCGGAACGCCGTTCTTGAAGCCAAAACTAAGGCAGGAGACGAGCAGGCGCGTGGTCTCCTCTTCATGGCCAAACCTGTCCTGGATACTGGTGCGCAGTTCGTGCACATTGTAGTTCGAGGTGTCGATCAGCGTGTCGGCGACGTTGCGGATGGGGTCCAGCAGTTGCCGCTCTTCCACGATGGAGCGGGAGACGGTCTCCTGACGGCCCAGTGGATGCGGCCGCCGCGTCTCGGAGTAGCGCCGCACCAGCACCGCGTCCTGCGCATCCAAAAAAACCACGCGCGTGCGCAGCAATGTTTTCACCTGTTTGAGAATCTCCGGGAGGCGGTCCAGAATCTGGCCCTCGCGGACATCCACCACGATCACCGCGCTTTGAATTTCTGCGGATTTTTCTACCAAGACGGCATAGTCGGGCAGCAGTTCCAGGGGCAGGTTGTCCACGGCGTGATAGCCCAGGTCCTCGAATGCCCTGAGGGCCGAGGCCTTACCTGCGCCAGAGATTCCGGTGACAATGATCAGTTCTTTGCGCGGAGCTTGCCCGGCAGGTTTGGGATCCTGACGCTTGGCGTTCGTTCGTGGAGTAGGCGTGGAAGGCGTCATGAGCAACATCCTACACCGAAAGGCGGTTCTTTTGCTTTGACCGGGTGAAAGAAGCAGCGGGCAAAATCGCCCATTTTTGAGATGATTTATCTCATCGCCAACTTAGAAATATTTTTCGCGCCAACGGGCAAAGATCGCCCATCAGGCTTCGGGCGCGAGCTTCCAGCAGCCCTGTTCGGCAAGTATTTGGGCCTGCGCGGGCTGCAAGGCGGGCGACAGCAGCGGACCCTGGCCCAGTTCGCAGCCCAGGCCGATCAGCGCAGCCAACTGCACCGGGCTCTCGATGCCTTGCGCCACAACCTGTACTCCCAGCTTTAACCCCAACTGAATCAGCGACTCCAAAACAGCCACCTGGCGGCCGGCTTGGGTTGCGGCCGGTGTCAGACTGGGGTCAAGCTTCAGCACGTCGATGGGCAACCGCACCAGGTGGTTCAACGGCGAAAGGCCGGAGCCGAAGTCGTCCACCGCCAGGCGCACATTGCACCCCAAGAGACGCTCAAAAATAGCGAGTGCCGCGCCAGGGTTCTCGCGCAATGCGCTCTCCTCGACCTCCAGCAGAAGCCGCTCCGGATCGGCCCCGCTGGCCGCCAGTGTCCTCTTCACATGTCCGATTAAATCAGGATGATAGAACTGCCTCTGCGTTAAATTGACGCCTACCGTCATGCCGGCCAGCGGCAGAACTTCACTCCAGTTTTTCAGCTGCTTGCAAACCGCTTCCACCGTCTCACGGCCCAGGCTGATGGAGAGCCCTGTCTCCTCGGCCACGGGCATCAGCTCGCTGAGACTCGCTATCGTGTCATCTGCACGCCGCCAGAAGAGCATGGACTCGAAGCCCTCCAGTTTTCCGTCCTGAAGGCGAAAAATCGGTTGATACCAGATTTCGAACAGGCGTTTCTCCAGCACCTGACGTAGTTCGCGCTCGCGTTCCTGCAGGTTGGCAACATACAACTGCAATTGCTTGTCGAAGATATCGATGCGCCCGCCGCCGTCCTGTTTGGCGCGATACATGGCAAAGTCGGCGTCGCGGATGAGCAACTCAGGCACCACATGGCCCGGTCCGGCAATCGCCACGCCGATAGACGCGCCTGCATGGATGGTATGCCCGGACACTTCAAACTCGCGTCCCATGGCCTCCAGAACACGGGTGGCCACAATTTCCATGTCCGCAACCGAGTGGAGGTTCTCCAACAGAAGGGCAAATTCGTCGCCGCCCAGGCGGGCTGCCGTATCCTGCGGGCGCAATGCGCCGCGCAGCCTCTCGGCTACGGCAATCAGCAACTCGTCGCCTGCCGCGTGGCCCAGAGTGTCGTTGACTTCCTTGAAGCGGTCCAGATCCATAAAAAGCACGCCGCAATTTTGGTCGCTGCGGCGCAGTCTTTGGGTAAACGCCTGGCTCAGCCGGTCCAGAAAGAGAGCGCGATTGGGCAATCCCGTCAGCGCGTCGTGCAAGGCGTCGTGCTGCAACTTGGCTTCAGTCCGCTTGCGGTCGCTAATGTCGCGGAAGGCGAAGACGTAGCCCTTCTGTTCGCCGTTCACCACCAGGGCCCGCGCCTCGAGAGCTACATTCAGCAGGCCGCCATCTTTTTTCAGGCGCATCGTCTCAAGCGAAGCGGAGCCTAACTGATCCACGGCCTTACGCACTCGCGTAATCTCATGCAGGAGCGTCTGAGGCACGATCATCTCCTGCAGGTTGCGGCCGATGACCTCCTCGGCCGCGTAGCCGAAAATGCGCGTGAACGCCGCATTGACATAGATCGCCTGGGTACCGCGCACCACGGCCACGGCTTCGGGAATACTGGCCAGCACATTCTCCATGAGCCGCTGTTGGGCAGTGTCCAAACTATCGGGAAGACTCAAACGTATGCCCCCCAAAAAATGACTACATATTCTAGGGTATCTCCACCAGCTCCATCTGGCCGTCGCGACGGCGGTGGAGCACAAACAGTTCTCCGGAAGGATTATGAAAGATCAAAAGGTCGCGGTCGCGGAATTCGGCCTCTTTTACAGCTTCCTCAATGGTCATGGGCTTGAGGGATAAGGCCTCGCCGCTGGTGACGATGCGCGGCTCTACAGCCACTCCCAGGGCAGGGAAGGAGTGCGTGACAATTGCTGCGCGGGCTCGAGCGCCGGCGCGTACCGGCTTCTCCTCAGCAGCCTTCGCCACCGGCTGTAGGCGGCGGGCTGTGGGCCGGGTTACGGGAAGCTCGATGAGCGTCTTCTCCTGCTTGGGTTTCCGCTTGAGGGCCATTCTCCGGTCACGGTGGCGAAGCGCCTGGTTTTCGGCGTGCTCGATGGCCTTATGCAACGCCGATTGCTGTGTGCCGGCTTTGCCCTCGGCCACAATGGTATGCAACCGCGCCTGAATGGTCACCTCGACAAACTGCATGCGCTTCTGCGTGCTAAAAACAATGCTGGCGCTCGCGCTCTTGCCCAGAATGCGGGCAATCCGCTTCATTCCCTCCGCTGCCTGGGTGCGCAGAGCTTTGGAAATCGTAACTTGTCTGGCGGTTAATTCTACTTCCATGGTTGACCTCCGCTCCTTGTTCCTCGCAGCAGGATGATCCGACTGGAGAACTACGGATTCTATTACTCACAGCGGTTGGTTGTCGGTTTTCAACGGTCAGTACGCGGTATCGAACTTCAACGGAGAACTGACAAATGTCAACTGAGAACTGCTTCTACGCGTCGCGCCTGCGGCGCTGATGGGTGCTGGGAATGTTCATGTCTTCGCGGTACTTGGCCACGGTGCGGCGCGTCAGTTGGATTCCCTGGGACTGCAGAACGGCGGCCAACTGGTCGTCGGTGAGGGGATGGCGCGGGTCCTCTTCGGCGATCAGTTTGCGAACCTTGCGCTTGAGCACCAGCAGCGGCGTGTCAGCGCCCTCGGGCCCGTTCGAGCCCTCGGAGAAGAAAAAGCGCAACTCCAGGACTCCCTGCGGCGTGTGCGCGTACTTGTTGGCCACCGCGCGGCTGATCGTGGAGGGGTGAACGCCGATCTCCTCGGCCACTTCCTTGATCATCATGGGACGCAGGGCCTCGATGCCGGACTCGAGAAAATCCTGCTGGCGGCGCACAATAATCTCGCAGGTGCGCACGATGGTGCTCTTGCGCTGGGCGATGTTGCGCATGAGTTGCAGCGCGGAGCGGAAGCGCTCCTTCACGTACTCCTTCACCTCTTTGTCGGTGTTTTCCGCGGTGAGCATCTGGCGGTAGCGCCGGCTGAGGCGCAGGCTGGGCAGGCCCTCCTCGTTCATGGAGACCACCCAGGTGTCGCCGCGCTTGATGAACATCACGTCCGGCTCGATCAGCCGCGACTGCTCGCGGTTGTACTGGCGGCCGGGCCGGGGATCAAGAGTGCGGATAAACTCGATTCCCGCATGCGCCTCTGCGGGGGTTATCTGCGCGGCACGCGCCAGGTCCTTCACGTCGCGCTTCTGCAACAGGTGCAGATGCCGGTCTACAATCAGCGCAGCCACCTCCATGCTGCGCCGCCGCTCCTCGATACGCGCCTCGGCCTCGGCGCGAAAGCCGCGATGGACGTCCTCCTCCTGCGTACCCGCGCTCTCCGGCTGGCGCGCAAATAAATGGGCGAACTCGTGCTGCTGGGCGGTAATCTGAATAAGCAGGCACTCGCGCAGGTCACGCGCCCCCACTCCGGCCGGATCAAGATGCTGCACCAGGTCGATGCCGCGGCGCAGCAGCTCAAGCGCCGCTGTTCTTTCCGCTTCCTCAGGGGATTTGCTGAAGGACGCAGCCAGTTCTTCTTCGCTGCCGGCCAGATATCCGTCCTCGTCCAGATTGCCGATGATGAACTCTACGGCCTCGTGTAGGCTTGGCTCCAGGGTCAGAGCTCCCAACTGCCACGCCATGTGATCGGCCAGAGTCGTTGGCTGGGAGAGAAAGTTCTCAAACGAGGGCTTTTCGTTTTCTTCGTACTCCGGCTGAGTGCGGTAACCGGGGTCCAGGTATTCCTGGAAGTACGTTCCGAAGTCGATCTCATTAAATGGATCCTTGGGCAGGGCCGCGGGCTCCTCGACCCTGTGCTCCTCAACTGCGCGTTCCAGGCGTTCCTCGCGGCCCGCAACCTCATCCAGCATCGGAACCGTCTCGTCAATCTCCTCCAGGACGGGATTTTCCACCATCTCAGCATCGATCATCTCCTTCAGTTCGAGCTTGTTGAGCGCCAGTACGCTCACCATCTGCATCAGTCCAGGAGTCAGGATCTGGCGTTGCGATAGCTTTACGTTTAAGTTGGTTTGCAGCATCGCCATACACGGAACCCGATTCCTGTCTGACTTAACGCCAGTGTACTGAAGTGAGAAAAAAGCTAAAGGTCAAAATGCATCACTACTTTTCAATTGTCCCGGATTGGGCTGTGCTCAATCCGGGAATCTCTCTCTGCAATGCAGTGTACAGCTTTAAAAGTCGAAAGATAAACGGCAGGCAAACTGCCATCTAAATGCCTTACATCCTTGCCTGCCGGAGACTCTCATCACCCAGCGTGAAACCCTCCCCCAGGTAAACCCGCCGCACCTCCATGTCGTTGCCAAGTTCGTGCGGCGTTCCGGAGCGGAAAATCCTCCCTTCGGCGATAATATAAGCCCTGTCGGTTACGCTCAAGGTCTCGCGCACGTTGTGGTCGGTGATCAGCACGCCGATGCCGCTGGCCTTCAGGTCGAAGATGATCTTTTGCAGCTCTAGCACGGCGATGGGATCGATGCCGCTGAAGGGCTCATCGAGCAGGATGAAGTTTGGCTGGATGCACAGCGCGCGCGCAATCTCCACACGGCGTCGTTCGCCGCCGGAAAGCGCGTAGCCGCGCGTGGTGCGAATGTGGCTGAGATTGAGCTGGTGGATCAGCCGCTCGGTCCGCGTACGGCGCTCCTGGCCGCCCAGTGATTGCGCCTCCAGCACCGCCATGATATTTTCCTCCACGGTCAGCTTGCGGAAAACCGAAGGCTCCTGGGGAAGATAACTAATCCCAAAATTGCGGGCGCGCAAATACATCGGCATCCCGGTGATCTCGGTTTGGTCCACCAGCACGCGTCCACTTTCCGGCGCCACCAGTCCCACGATGATGTAAAAAATGGTGGTCTTGCCGGCGCCGTTCGGCCCCAATAGGCCCACGACCTCGCCGCGCGAGATCTGCAGATCCACCGCGCGAACCACCTGCCGTCCCTTGTAACTCTTGCCGATTCCTTCGGCGATCAATGTTTCCATCGGGTTTACTTTCCCCACCCCTTCAGACTCTCTCTTACTTACTCACTTCGGCGCCGTAGTCTCGGTCGTCGTCTTCTGTCCGCCGCCTTCCACACTGACGCTATCATCGCGGCCATGGAAGATCAATGCCTCGCCGGTCACCGTTCCCCGCGACGGATCGGACATTCTAGGTGGCACGGCGGCGGTTCCGGTTAGAACGTATTCGCCCGTGGCGCTGGTGTAGACCAACTGCTCGCCGGTTCCGCGCCGGCCCTCACTAGTCAACACCACATGGCCGCGAGCCGTCATCTTGTCCACCTGCGCCTGGCCGCTGTCCTTGGTCTTACTCGTTGGCAGCAGCGTGACCTCAACTTCATTCGAGGTTGAGGTCGCCGTTCCGGTCTCTGTCACTACCGTGCCCAGAATACCCGAGTGCATCACCGCCTTGCGCTCGGTATCTGAATATTTCAGTTCGCCCCCGCGCACCCGGATCACCGAAGGCTGATTGGCTTTCCCCGGCTCTTTGCCAGGCTCTGCACCGCCCGCGCTGAGCAGCACCGCTCGCACCGGTTCAGATGCATCGGTAGTGCGCGCCACGAGCGTTTGCCGCTCGCGATCCAGCACGATCACCGGCGCGGCCACCGAGTTGGCCTGCTGCCACAACCGCGCATGACCGCGGAAGGTGGCCTCGCTCGTCGCTCCACCGGCTGCATGACGCAACTGCGCTTCGGAGGAAATCACATGCGCAGGGCCCTGTCCTCCCAGAGCCACAATGCCCGAGCCAGAGGCCGGCTTTCCCTGCTGACCAGCACCTGCATCCATCCAGCTGGCCTTCACGTTGCCGTGCGCAAAGGCGTCGCTCGAGGTGCGCGAAACGTCCACCTTGTCGGCAGTAAGCTGCAATGCGCCGTCCTCGACGCGCGGATTCACACTCAGGTGCAGCCACTCACCCTGGCCTTCGTACTCGGCGCGGCCTGCCGTAGCGCGCATAGTCGACTGCGGCGGCGCACCGGGCTTGACCGCCGGCGTCTGCGTCAGCACTACATGGCCCTCCACCGTGGCCGATTGAATCTCGGCCTCGCTGCCCGGCCCGCGCTTGACTGCTGGAGTAGCCTCAAAATGCGCCGTGAGCCGGTCGCCGCTGGTGGTCTGCCGGGTTCCCGTCTCTGAGGTCTCCTCGATGCTGGCGTGGCCAACCCCATTCATGCTGGTCAACAATGTATGCGGACCTAACAGCCCCGTCACTTCGTCGGCGGAAAGCCGCGAGGGCACAACCGCTCCCTGTCCACGCTGGCTCTCGCCTGTCACCACCACGCCGCCGCTCCCGTGCACAGCGCTTAGTTCAACTTGCCCATGAGCGGAATCGTGGAACTCCATATCGGCGACAGGCGAACGCCAGTGGCGGCTCAAGCTCAGTTTTTGGCCTGATTGCTCGCTCTGCTCCTGACTGTCCATGGTCACACCCTGTTCCAGGTGCGCGTGGTGCAACTGGCCCTGCGCGTTGAATTCCAGCTCTGCTGTGGGAGAGGTTCCGTGCAACTGACGCCGCCTTCCCGCCGCTTCACTCACCGAGTCCATCGTCACCCCGCCCTCCATGTGTCCGTGGCGGGGCTGGTTGTGTTCGTCAAATTCCATGTGTCCGGAGGGCGCCGCCAGATGGCCGCCGGTCGCGGTTGCCAGCGTAAACCCGTTCATGGCATCCAGCCGCACCGCAGAGCCATCCTCGCGGAAAAGTACCTTTGCGTCTCCAGCCTTCGCTTCTCCGCCCCGGTAGTCGGCCGTGGCTTCGCGCAGACGGCATAACTGGCTCTGGCGCTCGAACTCCGCGTGCTGTGAATGAATCTGAACCGTCTCTGTGCCGCGCTTTGTCGTCAACTCCACCGCATGGTCCAGCACCAGTAAGCCAGAGTCGGAGTCATAAGTGGCGCCCATCGAACTGCCCGACCCCTGCGTCATGGAAAAATCCACATGCTGGCTGGTCTTGGCCACTCCGCTGCCCTGGTTGAAGATGAGGCCGCGGGTTTTCACGTGAATCTCGCCTTGTGTGGCGGCTTCGGCCAAAGAGGCTACGGGCGCGCCTTTCAGCTTCTCGCTCACCGCCTGCCCAACCGCCGCCTTAGGCGCGATGGCCGGAGCCACCCCCGGACGCATCAGCGTTATCTCCACCGGCCCGGCGGCTACGGCAATCCCCGCCTGCTGGTTGTACTCAAAATCGCCGCCTTCGATGCGATCTACCCTGTTGCCATCTTCGCCATAAAGCTCAATCTTCACATCGTGCAGCAGCGCGTTGCCCTGCTTCAACTGAACGACCTTGGAGGCGTGAATCTTGAACAGAGTGCGGCCGCCGCGCGCCTGCGTGTAGGTGACCCCGTTAGCCTCCTGCTGAATATTAACCCCCAACTGATGGGGCAGATCGCGCCGGTTAAATGGATTTTTGACCTTGCCTACGGCCAGAAATACCCCCAGCGCCACCAGCAGCAGAACTGCCGCGCCGAGCACCAGCGCACGTAATTTTTCAATGGTCAGTCGCACCGTCAGTTCGCTCCCCCAACCAGAGCCGAAAGCCTTGCCGCCAGCCGCTCAGCCAGACTCTCGCCCAATTCACTCCACAACAGGCGCGCCGTGGCTCCGGATGCTTTCTCAACAGCCGCGGTCAACTCCACCAGTTGGCGCACATTCTCTTCCACGTGCCGCGCGGCAACCGAATCCAGTTCCAGATCTTCTTCAAGAAACGGCGTGTCCGAGCCGAAGTCGATGCGGATGTGCCCGTCGGCCTCGTAGGTTCCCTCGTCAAACAGCGGCCCAAAGCCCACCACCCGCACCAGCCGCGGCTCCCGTGTCCAGCGACCATAAAAGCTGTCATCCTGAGCGGGTGAAAATGATTTTGGAAAATACTGATTCAATTGAGCATAACTCCATAGATTTGTGCCGTGTAGGAATTGTGCAGGACAATTGTGCAATTTCAGTCAATTTGGCTGCTACAGGTCCCTTGGGCATGAGGAGCCGGGTGCGTCGCCCCTTCTTCCGAAGGTGAATCTTGGCCAATACGCGATGTCGGTTCCTACTGTTCATACTGCTAACGATAAATGATCGCAGCGATGGCCGCATCTCCGCCGCATGTTCAGTGAACAGAAGCGATGAAACCGAGTGCTGATACCGCAATCGTCAGTCGAGGTCTCAGCCATAGGCTTCATGCAAAGGATAATCGCATCCGTCGTCGGAGCCTTCAGAGGCTCAACCCTATATCCATACCCTGACTCTTTTCCTGCTTGGGAGTCTCGGCAAGCTCATGCTCCGGCGGGTTTCGGTCAGGCGTATGGGCGCTTTGGTGCGAAACATCATGGCCCAAAGCCTGTGACAGCTTTCCTCGGTCGTTCGTAAATATCTGAGCGTCCCGTTGGCCGCGCGACACTGACACATAGGCCATGCGGTTATTGAGCAGATCCTTCGCGCCCAGTTCAGTATCACCATTGATGAACACACGGTCTGCGGTCTGCCCTTGGATGCAGGGCTGCCAAGTTGGCTATCCTGAGAGAACCATGTGTGGCCGATTCGCCCGCAAATCGACGCAAGAGGTTCTAGCCGATTGGTTCGGCCTTGAACTTGAAGAGATGCCCTGGTTTGCGCCCAGCTACAACGCGGCGCCGCAAAGTGTCCAGCCGGCGGTGCGCCTGAATCACGACTCCGGCCGGCGCGAGGTTGCCTTGCTGCGCTGGGGCCTCGTGCCCTTTTGGGCAAAAGATGCAAAGATCGGCTACAACACCATCAACGCCCGCGCCGAAGAAGTTGCGTCGAAGCCGGCCTACCGGGATGCGCTCAAGAAGCGGCGCTGTCTGGTGCCCGCGGATGCCTTCTACGAGTGGCAGCGGGTCGATCCCAAGACCAGAAGGCCGTTCGCCTTTGCGCTCGCGTCCGGCGAACCTTATGCCTTCGCCGGCCTGTGGGAGAGTTGGTGCCCAAAGGACGGCGCGCCGCTGGAGACATTTACCATTCTCACAACCGATCCCAACCAGCTCATGGAGCCAATCCACAACCGGATGCCTGTGATTCTGGAACCGAAAGACTATGATCGCTGGCTGGACCCCGGAGACCCGGCGCGTCCGCCCGTGGACCTGCTGCGCCCCTACGCCGCGGACCGGATGAAAGGCTGGCCGGTGAGCGATCGCGTCGGCAACGTGCGCAACAACGGCCCGGAATTACTCGATGTTTTGAGCTGAACATCAGCGGCAGAATCGCTTTGGCTCGCTCAGATTTCCCGTCTACGTGCTTGCTTCGATACAAGGCTGTTTGGCTGGCCCAGGAAAACCTCTGAGGGTAAGAACCTTCGCAGCTCTCCGCAGAGTGGGCAGGACACTACGATGGGCTGGAATGGGAACTCCTTCACACCTGCCGGGACATCCCTTCTGCACCGTTTGCAGGTGACGACGAACTGCTTACGCTCCAGGATTGGGAATCCAAAACTCATTCGCCGAGTATAGGCGAAGAAAGGGCGAATTGTCATCCACAGGGAAAGAACACGTAGTGTGGGCGGTTGCGGTTCGTGTGGGTAGGATTGCATCGCGCCCTCCTCTCTGCTGAGGGCTGCCGTCGCAAACGGCGTTTGCCGTTACTTATCGTACCGGGGTCCCTGGCATCCGCCTCCAAAACAGCCCGTCTCTTGCCTGGCTACCCTCAGAATTGGCTGCCAAAGAGGCGGATGAGCAAGGCCCTCTGCGCCTATGCGGAAGCGCTCGGGTGTATGGACAGGCGGGCCCAATAGCGGTTTGGTGATCAGCCTCACTAACAGCCTGGAAATACAAGGGTTAACAATTGTGGAGCCGCCTTTAAGCTCAACCTGCTAAGGTAATATTCTGAATTGACCCCCGATGCCGCCCATCCGCCAACTCGCAAAGCTGTTCCAGGCCCTCTCCCATCGGGATCTGGAGTCCGCCCAGCAGCTCGCGGCGGAAATCGCGGAAGCAGAGGAAAAGAAAGGGCACCCCTCAGCAGCACAGACACTCAGAGGTGCATTGCATTCAAACGGAATAAGGAAGAGTCGCCCCATTGAACCGATTTCCGGTACTTTGACAAATGGGAATTTCCTCGACTTCGCTTTGTCCCGGAGTGCAGCCACCACGCAATTAAAAGATGCCATGCTTCGTCCAGCAACGCGAAAAACGTTGGAAACCGTCATCACCGAAACACAGAACGGCGCATATCTTTGGTCAAAGGGTATAAGGCGAAGAGCCAAACTACTTTTCGTGGGTCCTCCAGGCTGTGGCAAGAGCTTTACTGCTCAGGCGATTGCCAACGAATTGGATTTGCCTCTCTTTATAGTTCGATTCGACGCTGTGATCGGGGCATATCTAGGTCAGACAGCCATTCACCTGCGGGAGATCTTCCGATTTGTATCAGGTTCCCCGTGTGTACTGCTGTTTGATGAGATAGATGCGCTGGGCAAGCAGCGAGGAAGCCTACTTGATGTGGGAGAGCTTGATCGAATAGTTATAGCTCTCATGCAAGAGCTAGAATTCCTCCAGACAAGCGGAGTCGTCATCGCAACTTCAAATCTCCCGAAGAACCTCGACCGTGCACTCTGGAGACGTTTTGACCTTGTCTTGCAATTTCCTACTCCAAGCAAGACCGAACTAGAAACCTATGGAGCGAGGATCTCTGCCAAGTTTGGGCTGAAGCCCTCTCAGGTTACGCAACGACATATCGCGACAGCCAAAACATTTGCTGATACCGAAAAACTGGTGGAAGCTGAAGCGCGGCGAGTCGCATTGGAGAAAGTGCTCAAGCAATGAGCCCCAATGATCATATTTCCCCCAGAACCTTCTACCTCAATGAGCAGCACGAGCTCTCCCGTGCCGAGAGGGAACCAGGCGGAAACGTTCCACAGTATGCGGATATTGATTGGACCGCAAGAGGCGGGATAATAAGCAGATCGCTGAATGGGGCGGCCTCACAGATTCAAGCGTCCCACGATCCCCTGAAAGGAAAACACTACTTCCTGCTTGCCGATCCTGTAGAACAACTGGCGAAAATCTCGACGGATAAGAGAAAAGCAATCGACGGAAAAGTGCTTGAGAAAACGAAGTTCTCAGAAAAGCACTCTCGGGTATTTAAGCGCTTGGGCATGGACCTAATTGGCGTGACGGAAGCTGGCTCCGCGGTTGTTCACATGAAGCCTGAAATAGTAAGCCAACTATCCAATTCGGCCCAAGCCTTAGCAACCTTAGGTGCGAGAGAAAAATCGCGTTGGGCGACGATCGATAGATTTGAGATTGTCCCCATCGAAGCCAGGATCGATCTAAGCTGGCTGCGCTCCCTAAAACGAGCCGCATCAGACGAAGCAGTCATTGAATTGCAGCCCCTTCTAACAAGATCAGAAATCGATTCGATATTTCGCGCAATCATGGTGATGCTCCGCCCCAGCCTAGGGGAAAGAGCTGTAGGGACCGGAACTGACTATTCCGGACGGCAGTGGCTCAGGGGGAGGATTACGCCAGAGTCACTCGAAAGTATAGCTCGGGACTTCTTCTCTATCCAATCGCTGCACTCCCCATTGACCTCACTTACCGCGAGTGCCCTACCCCTTACGCATTCGCGTGGATCAGGTACCCGCTCAGATGCTGAGATCTCGAATCTGCCGGTCGTCGGTGTCGTCGATTCAGGAGTCCCATCCGATCACCCTATTCTCGGCAAATACAGGCGCGGGAGTTATGTCGCCCCGACATCAAGCTCTACTCCGACCGATCCCCATGGAACCTTTGTCAGCTCCCGAGTCGTGTTTGGAGACCCGGACTACAACGGAGGCCCGCCAAAGCAAAACCCGAGCGGCGACTTGCGCTTCTACGATATCAACGTCAGCGGACTGAACGTCGGCGATATAGAAGGAAAAAGCGTACTGCCGGCGCTTCAAGCAATAGTCGCCACAGCCCCTGACGTGCGCGTATTCAATCTGAGTTTTGACATGCCCCCGCTACCCCTGATCGATCCCATAAAGCGATCAGAATCACTTCTACTTGTTCAGGATCTAGACAATTTCATCTTCCAAAACGATATTCTCGCCGTGGTATCCGCAGGAAACAGCCTGCCCGGCATAAGACCCGCGACGGAATATCCCCGGCATTTTAATGATCCACAATGGTCACTCGGTCCGTGGGCCACAAGCTTCAACTCACTTACATGCGGTTCATATGTCGGAAGTCTCACACCAGGGGGTATTGCAAACGAAGTTGGATGGCCAAGCCCCTTCTGTCGTGTGGGGCCCGGACTTTGCGAAAGCCCTAAGCCGGATTTTGCGGCCAACGGCGGCAATATTTCTCCAGAATACCGGTACGCTCCGGGGCTGGGGGTATGGGGCCTGTCCCCCAACGGGATGTGGGAGGACAAGTGCGGGACGTCCCATGCGGCCCCATTGCTAGCGAGAGAGTGCGCCTTCGCACTGGAGACTCTGCAAAAAGTGTGTTACAGCGGTGCGCAGCCATTTGGGGTCACAGTAAAGGCATTTCTCGCACTAACCGCAACGGCTCCTGTCGATCAAGCAGCTGTGAGAGAGTTAGCTCAGCGCACTCTCGGCAGAGGAACAGCAAGCGTGGAAAGGCTCATTAAGCCATGGGCTGCGAGTGGAGTAATGATATGGCAAGGCGTTTTGGAGGACGATAAGGACATAGCTACGATAAAGGTGCCGATACCGCGAGAGTGGTTGAAGATGGCCGATCAACCGCGCCTCAGACTCATTCTTACATGGGATCCACCGGTAAACGCTGCTGTCCGAGACCTCTGGTTGACCCGGAGAGTTTCCCCGAAGCTAAAGAGGAATGCAGACTCTCCGTCCCAGTATCCGGCAAAGAGCAAGCAATCCGGAGATTACCCAATTCTTGAGCGCAACTATGATTTGCAAAAGAGGCCAAAAGGGTCCAGCCCGAATGACGATGAGGACTATTGGCTGATCGAAATTGAATACGCGCAAATTGCGGAGTATCATCCGGCCATGATTTTTCCCCCACAACAGCGCGTGGCATTCGCCGCGGAGATTTTCGACGAAGGAGACGCGCAAGTTAGTCCTCAATCCAGCCTCCAGTCCTTGCCGATGACACAGTCAATGATCCGTCTGAGCGTTCCGCCGGCTGTGGCGCGGATGCCCGTCGTTCTTCGGACACTGGCCTGAGAGGCAGGAGCCGCCGTCGTCCCGCTCTAGGTCAATCAGAGGCAGGAATCGAGATCAGTCCCTGGAAGTCTTTGGGCAAGATTTTCCGAGGGATTGGCGCTGGGCCGGGGGATTGGCAAACCGGAAGTTGAGTTTCAGTGGGCGAAAAACAGGGCTTAGCTTGAAATGAACAATCCCGCCGCAAGCGGCGGGGAATCAGATCCGGAAGAGATTGAAGCCTTGGAACCCCCCTTGTGCGCGCCAGGGGCAGACCTCAGCGAAGGTTTCAAAGGGACGGTGCGGGCAGGAACAGGCTCGCGCGGGCGGGGTGCCGGGGGCGTAGCGGGCGGCGCCTGTTTCAGCCGGCGGCGCTGTCGCCGTCGAGAGCCTCTAGTACGGCATTGGGTGGTGTTGCAGCGGATGCGGTCGCGAGTGGTTCGCGCCTGGACGATCTGCACGGTGCGGCGGTCGCCGGGATGGGTGCGGTTCTGCATGGTGGGTCTCAATGTGGGGAGTGAGGCGGGCGGAATCTCGCCGGAGATCTCGCCCGCGTGGGCCGTTTATACGACCGGGGGCATATCAACGAGTGCAATCATAAACAGCATCCCAGATGTAAGAAGCGCGACTTTCAAGGGTGTTCGCCCGTCGGGTGGGCCAAACTAAGTCTGGCGCGAAGCGGCAGCACATCAAAGGGCGGGAGGACGGGCGAAAAAGAACGGGGCCTGCGCTGGCAGACCCCGTATGCAAGGCTTGGATGTTGAGGGTTACGCGGCTTTGGCCTTTTTGGCGGCTGTGGGCCGCGCCGCTTTTGGCTGGGCCTTCGCGGCCGTCTTCTTGGCCGCTTGCACCTTCTCTTTGGCGGCGAACTCCGCTTTAACCTTCTGTGCGATGGCGTCGGTATCCACCTTGTAGTGCTGCGCGGCTTCTTTGAGCGCCTTTCCGGTCTCCGATTGCGTCCGGGCTGAGTGGAGGATAGCGATCTCGACAAGCAGCCTACCGAGTTCGCCTTCCTCGGCCTTGTGAATGTAGGCGCCAATCAGCTTTCCGATACTGTCAGAGGCTTGCGCCTTCTTGATGCCGCGGCTGCGGGCGAGAACCTCGACCCGGCGTTCCTCCAACTGTGGCAGTAGCCGTTCGACGATGAAAACGAGGTCGCGCTTGGTGAGGCGCACCGGCACGGCGGCGACGATGGCGGAAAGGACGCGCAAGCCAACGGCGTTGGCAAGCGCCTCCTCGCGGCGCTGCTTCTCCTGCTCAGCCTTGATGCGCCCGTCTCCGGCTGGCCGCTGCTTCTTTGGATGGTGGACGGGGCATTCGGCGTCGGCACAGATTTTACGAAGTTCGCCCTTCTCGGTGCCTTCGGTGACGATGGCCTCGGTCATGGATTTGCAGGTCTGGTACTCCGGCCAATCCCTGTGCTTCTTCGCGTTGGGGTCTTGCGGCTTGATCTCGATGTACTTGTTGCGGGGCAGGGCTGCGCCGCTGCCATCGGCGGTTGTGGCCGGTCCAAAGGCCGATGAGATTTGTACCAGCTTGGGCTTGGCCGCGATGGTCTGCGCGACAAACCCGTCCAGCTTGGACTGGTAGCAAGCCGGGTCGGTGCAAGCGTCCTCCGCAATGTCGGCGAAAAGCAGCGCATTGCCTCCGGTGCGCTTGGGGCAATCGACACAGGCTCCGGCTGCGGGGTTGACGTTGGGGTCGGTCTTTGAGAACGGCGCGTCTTTCAGAATGAGCAGGATGTTTTGCTCAATCCACTGGTGGAGATGCCGGACAGGGAGCAGAATGCGCTTGGCCTTGCCCTGGCCGCCGTTCCAATCCTCGCGGAAGCAAGCGGAGAGGGCCTGTTCCTGCTCGGCTGGCTGTAGTTTTGCCAATAGCAGGGCGTGGCCCACGCCGATCTCATCCTTGGCGAATGCCTCGGTCACGGCGGCGGTAAGCTCGGTCAGCTTGACGCGCTGGGCGCAATAGGCGGGAGATTTGCCCGTCTTGGCGGCGATCTGCTCAATGGAGTATTTCGGCTCGTCAAGATTGAGCAGGGCGCGGAATCCCTGCGCCTCCTCCAATGGGTGAACGTCGCGGCGTTGCAAGTTTTCGATCAGTTGCGCCTCCAATGCCTCAGCATCGGTAAGGTTGACGATGCGGACGGGGACGGTTTCGGCCTCGGCAAGCTGAGCGGCGCGGTAGCGTCTGGCTCCGGCGACAATCTCGAAACTGCGCTCGGTCAGAGGCCGCACTAGCAAGGGCGAGAGAATGCCCTGGCTGCGGATGCTTGCGGCCAATTCTTTCAGGGCCGCATCCTCGAAGAAACGGCGCGGGTTGGTCTTCGACTCGATGAGGGTGGACAGTGGCAGGTCGCGGTATTCAGATTGCATTTGAACTGCGGTGGTCATAGAAGTTTCTCCTTTGTGTTGTCCAGCGTGAATGCGTGGGCGGGCCGCAAGTGCCCGCCCAAAACGTTGCGGGTTACTGGTTGCGGCTGCGTTCAAAGGCTTCAATAAATCTCTGTGCGCGGATGTTCTTGTCCCATGTGCGGGCAAAGTTCTCATGCTGGTGCAAGAGGTCGCGGACAAAGACATAGTTCTCGCCTTCACGGTTGCGGGAGTACTGCTCCACTCCCATGTAGTCGTTGCGAAAGTAGTACGGTGCGAGAATCCAACCCATGCCAAGCGGATTGGATAACTCGAAGCACATCTCCGGGTCGCGCATCAGGTCGCCGTTCTGTTCGCCGTAGTGTGCGACGGAGATCGCCGGAACTCCAAGCGGGCCGGGTTCCGGCGTGGCTTCGATCACGAGGGCCATATAGGGCGGGTTCTCGATCCGCAGATAAAGATCACTGCGATAGCCTCCCGCCCTTTCGAGGATTTGGAGAATGGTCCTCACTAGGCCACCTCCGCAACGGGCTCTTGCTCTTCCACTGCGGGTTGAGGGGCTGTGTCTCCGGGCTGGCCGTGAGACTCTTCCGGGGAAGGCTCTTGCAAGACTGCAAGAATCACGGCGGATGTCTGCTGGATGACTTCAAGGCTTTCCGCCAGCAACGCGGCGTTGCCGTGGTAAAGCTGGATGTAATCGGCGGAAGCCGTGCTGGTCTGGAGTCCGATGGCCTTGCCCACAATGAAGGCAATGGCTTCGGCCTCGGTCTCCCGCACAACTTTGGTTGTCGCTGTGCGCCGGTCGGCCCGGTGCAACATCTCGTGGCCTAGCTCATGAACTAATGTTGCGAAAGTTTCCGCCTTCGACAGCCCCGGCAAAAGTACGATCTTGCCGCCGTAGCTTGCGCCTTGCGCTGGCGCGATGCGCTCGTTGTACTCAAGCGCGATGCCTTGCTGCTGGACAAAGTCGATGAGCCGGTCAAGATGCGCTCCGGCTTCGCCGGTGACGGTGGCGGGTGCGGGAAGGTCGGCTCCTTCCGTCTGCGAAACATCGAAGACGTAGACGGCGCGAAATCCAACCAAAACGGGGGCCTTCTTCTCGGCTCCGTCCTGCTCGGCTTCCTCCTGCTTGTTGCGGCGAACGCCGATCATGGGCGCGAGAATCTGGATGCCTTTCTCGCCCTTCTTCACGCGGCGTCCAAGCTGGTTCCATGTGTACATTCCGGCTACGTTGGTTGCGGTCGGCTTCTGCCGCGCAATGGCTAGAATGTTTCCGAAGCTGTAGTTGTGAAAGTGGGCCATCGCGTCCAGATACGCGGTGAGAGCGTCGCTCTTACCTGCCTCAAGCTGGGCAATGAGGGCCTTTACGTTCTCGGCGATTACATCCTTTGCCGTCTGGCGCTGCTTGGACTGATAGGGGGACGGCTGAACGGGGTGGTTGATGGTGGCTGCTGTGCTGCTCATGGGTCTTATCTCCTTCGGAGTTTGGATTTGCCGATTTTCAGCCCTGGTAGGGCTAAAAAAAGACATTCGTTTCATTGCTGCGAAACGGGCGCAGAGAGGCGCTGTCAACCCCCGAAGCCCGAAGGGGCGCGGAAGCGAGCACGGCGTTCTATGCCGCGCGGAGCTGCACAAGCGGGGTTGACAGAAGGAGCCGAACGGAGCCTAGAGTTCGCACGGAAACGAATGTCGAGACGGAATGACCAGCCGCAGGCTGCACCTTATAAGGAAGGGCCGGCGTTGCGGGCAGGAACAGGCCCGCTAGAGGGGGTAGCGGTAGACGTGCCGTTTACTACTGCGGCGCGGCTAAAGCGTGGGGCAAGCGCCCTCACTGAAACAGGTAGATAGTTATGCGTGTATAGTTCTAAGAGTTAGTCAGTGTCCGTATTTAGCAGTTCAATTACCATGCTGATTTTCACAGCCACCAATATGTCTTTCTTTCTGAAATAGCGCAGAGCCATACCGATAACGTGGGGTGATGCAGTCCATAACTCTCCGGGAGAGGGTTCTTTGTTGACAAAGGCTGGTGCACCACTGAAACCGTGTGGGTCAATTCCGTCCTGTGTTAGAGAATATGGCATAAAGAAGTATTCCGGCGAATACCAACGATGCGTCATGCCTGACGTATCTAGATCGGAATCAAACCGAACATGATCCAATTGCGGTACAAGTGTCGGACCCGCTCCGGGAACGTTGACTTGGCTACTTAGCGTGACACCAACCACCAAGAGTGAGAGGCCGGTGGTTAACTCTCTCGGGAAACACTCACTCTCAAGGTTGACAAACTCGGCATGTGCGATCCCTTCGACGGAAGGATTTATTCTCACTGCAATCAAATCGTGTTTGTCATCGATGAGCAGACCTTCGGGAAGGGACAAAGGCAGCGTTATGCCATATTCTGACTTGACCCGGCTCTGCGCTTGGTTCAGACTCTCCACACTTTCGAGTGGGGCCTCATCACGGAACTTGAATCGGGTCGCTTCCCAGGACCGGACGACTTGATCTTTGCCCCCTATGTCATGGAAGAAATTGTGCAAGGCCGAGACAAGATACTTTTTACTCCGCAGTTGGACGAGGAGTCCGGTGCCTGGCGAGGGCTTTCCATCGTTCGGCGTGGGCACGATGAAAAACCCAACTGCTCTGCTGAATCGCTGCGTTAGCGCATCGACTTGATGTTTTCCTTCGGGTGTTGGCGTCTGTGTCGGAATCGTCATCTGGGGTGCCTCCTACGCGAGTAGTGCAGCACAGTCCGTCGCATAAATCAATGAATCGGGGAGATTTATTTTAGGCTGCACTTGTTTCAGGCCAGCGATTAGGGCCTATCCTGTCGGTACTCCCCCGCATCGACCGGATGCCGGATGGCCTTTCAGCGGGCATAGAAAAGGCGGCTCCGAAGAGCCGCCTTCAGGTTGCGCGGGTGCTACTTGGCCTTCTTCTTGGCGGGCTTGGCGGCCCCGCTCTCGCTGGCTTCGTTCGGTGCCGAGTAGTCGATCCTGCGGATGTAGTCGGCTTTGATCGAGAACGTCTTGTGTTCCACGCCGTCTGCCGTGTAGGTCTCAGGCTTGATCTTGCCCTCAACGATGACCGGCGTTCCGGCCTTGAGGTGGGCAGCAATCTTCACCAACGGCCCCCAAACCTGAATCTGGAACCAATCGGTGTTCTTGTGTTCGTTGCCGTCCTTGTCTTTCCACTCCTCGTTTACTGCAATCGAGAAGTTGACCACATCACCGTTCGGGGTGGTTTTCTTTTCGGCGTTTTGGCCGAGGTTGCCTTCGAGACGGACGTTGTTTTTGTAGCTGGACATGATGTTTCTCCTTTTGAATTTGGTCGCGAGTGAATCGGGACATACTGCCGGAACGGACATGGGGCGCAGTGAACTCCCAAGTGCCAAGCAAAGTCTTTTGCGGAGAGGGACCACAGCTTGCCTGGGGAGAGGAATCCGCAAAGCGCAGCGGAAGAGTTTGCGCCGCCGCCGCTGGGCGAGAGCGTTCTTGACGCCTCCATGATGGCCGAGTTGATTGTGACCAAAAAGGAGATCGTGTCCCAGCCCAAAAAGTCCGCCGCAACCTCGCGCACCGGGACGAAAAGCTCCGGCGTGGTGGTCAACCGTTGCAGTAGGTGGAAAGACCTGGAAACGAGCACTTCCGGCTTGGTTCCTTGTATGGGGGCGTTCGTTGTGCCGGTATTCGCTGCCTCAATCGGAACGCCTGTTGTGGGGAAGATCGGGACATACACGGCAGAGTGGACACTGGAGAATTAAGGCCATCCGCATGATCGGCAGAAACCGGAAAGGTGCCAGCGGAGCGGTCGCGCTGGCCTCGATAGGGCATTGGTGGCAGCAGAGGGCGGATCTCGGCTGCCGAGCTGCGACGCAGCTCCACGAGGGGGCTGTAGGCCCGATGGCGGGGCGTTGCGGGGTATCCCCGCAGAGTAGGGAAGAGAGAGACAACGGTCTATCGTTGGCTCGACGGGGGGAGAGACTTCTCCCCGCCCTGGTCATTTGCAGTTACTTTTGAGGGAAACCGAAAGGCAGAAACTAGATCGGTGGAGTGCCACTTCGTGGCGTCTTGAAAGGTGAGTTTTGAAAACAGGCATGGGGAAATCTATGTATCCTATGTATGGTAAAGAAATCGGTGATAGGAAACCATCAGGAGCACTTCGCGGAACGCTTATAGGTCATCCTAGAGCCTAGTTATTTGCTTTTTATACGGGGAAATCTATCAATCCGATTTACCGGCTAAATAAATGATGCAACAAAAACCCTGGTCAGCGTCAACGATAAGAATAGGGAAACAGATTGCGTCTGCCTTTGCGTATGAGGCGAATACGAGTAAACGGCTTCATGATTTTCAACAGGAACACAAGGGCGAGAACGGCTCCCGATACGATGATTCCTGCGAACATCACGAATCCAAAAACGAGATTCTGTGCCTGGTTCTGTATGTGGTGCATGTGTCCTCCGATCGCGCTATTGTTCTGGCCGTCAGTTCTCATTCTTGAGTGCCAAGACAGTTGCCGTCAAGTCGGCTACTTGTTGCTCAAGCGTTTCTGCGACCACGATCAACGAAACACCGCAAAGAACAGAGCCAGGGCCAACACGAAGCACCCGGCCCGAAGCCACTCAGGTATTGAACGACTGGCCGACTTCAGCCAGGCCGCAAGGCCCAGTCCCACCATCACAACCAGGGCGAGACCAGAAATTAGAGCGTGGGAGTAATCCCGCCGCACGAGACAAAGCACAGCGGTCAATCCGTACAGCATCCCAAGAAACCCGAGACCTCCCGCGACGATGCGGAGGTTTCGGGGTGTCCTGAAGAACTCCAACATCTCACGCCTCAGCATCTACGGCTAGCCAACAGCAATTCCCATTCTGCTTTCCCGGCGACGACAGTATACCGCCAGACACCGCCCGCTGCGCCTCGGTATCCCCTTTTGCTCTTGGCCATAGAGGGGCTAATTTATTCGTTCTCGAAGAGTGGCCGTACCCGCCAGCGTGTAGATTCTCCAAGGATGAGGCGGGCGCTGAATGGGCGTTGTCCCTCCCTGGAAAGAAAACCGTCGATCACATCTGTCTTGCCGGATTCGCACAGTTGCTTGGTTTCCTCGTCAAGCAACTCCCTGCCGTAATACTCGAAAAGGATCTGAAACCCGCAGTCCGGGTGTCGAACGCATTGTAGGCATTCGGGGTCATAGCTCATCCGCAAATGGCTGACAATACCCTTGGATGCACACTGCGGGCAGGGATGGGCGCCTGGGGGCGGTGGAGGGATTGCGGGCATGGAAGCTCCTTATCTGGACGTGTTTTGGAGAACAGTGGAGGCATAGCCGTTTGTGATGCCGACAGAGTAGGTGCCGCTATTGTACAGGGAGAATGCCTCAAGGAGTCCGTCTTGAGTGTGGGGCACGGTCGCATAGTCTGAGAGAAATATCTTGGCTCCTGCGGCAAGGTTTATGCAGGGATCGAAGAGAGCCATAGGCGGAACTCTGAGCCTGGGGGCCATTTCCACATTGACCTGTACGAGTCCTATGGATACGGTGTAACCCTGCGATAGATACCATTTGGCCCAGTGGATCGCCTCGGTCTTGCTGCGCGGCTGGCGTAGCAAGAGTACCTTACCGTCATAGCCTCGGCGGCGGGCGCTCGTCTCCGGGTAGTTGATGGACAGGACATAGGGATACATGGCGCTCTCGGTCTTCGCCAGGGCGCGCATGATCTCCGGGGAGACGGCTGGCGCGCAATGACGCGCCAGGTTGTCGAATTGCGCGGGGGAGAGTTGGACGTTGACCGGGGAGCAAGGCGGGCGGGGTTCGCCCGCCGTAACCGGCAGGCAAGCGTATAGCAGGATGGCGAGAGACAACGCCATGCACCTACTCAATCGACATGCTAAGGCCATCGTCAATGTCTCCCTTCTGCCCGGTGGAACCGGCATTGTCGGGGGATGTGTCGGGCAAGGCGACGTTAAGAGCGGCGTCCGCTGTAAGGGCCGTGGCCAGTTCATCTACAAACGGCGCAAGGTGAGGCGGCGAGTTGACGGATAAGGACTCGTCTACGAGTTGGTGTCTCAGGTCGCGGATTTCTTCCGAGCTGGCGACTTGAACGTGTTGAGTGCTCGAACCATACTCGTGATATACGCCTTCACCGATGGCGAGTGTCGCAAGCCCTTGGGCTTGTCTGTAGGCGTCGTCTGAGATGCGCTTGGAGTCGAATTGCTGTTGGAGCGATTCGGTAAGTCGATCTCTGATTTGGTCATAGCTTCCTCTCTGGAGTCTGTCGAGTTGTTCCCAGCCCGGTAGTTCGGTGCTGTTGTTTAAGCCATTGGATCGGTCAATGAGGGTAAAGGCTACCTGGTCTCCGAAGCGGTCGCGGATTTGCTGCAACCCATCGGGTAGACCGCTCTGGATGGTCGCTATGGAATGAATCGTCGCGCCGCGGCCGTCTATCTCAAAGCGGTTGAGTGTGTTGTCGAGAGCGACTTCCGGGGGCACGTTGATAGCGACGATGGTAGGGGTTAAACCTGCCTCAAGTGCGGCCTCGATCTTGGGGATTGAGGATTGAGGGTTGGCTAGCTGGCCTTCGTAGATAACCCTCACATCCTGGGCGGGTTCACAGTTGGTCAAGACGGCTGTGGTCTTACCGGCTCCTGGTGCGCCGGTAACGAAAATGGCCTGGTCGCGCTCCGGGTGCGACTGGTCGGCGATTGCTCTGGAGTATTGTTCGTCGGCCAAAACTACGGCTGAATTGTGGACAGGGCCGTTATACCTGGCGCGGGCCTCATTTGAGGCGGCGAATTCGGCAAACTGCTCTTTCATCAGGTCGCTGCATACATAGCGGCCTTCAAAGGAACGGGCATCAGAGACGTACTTCTCCAAGTACGGGTCCGGGTCGCGTTCAACGGACTCGGCAAGGCGTTCTTGAACCTCCTGCCGGTCGGGCTGGGAATACTTGTTGATGCTGATTCTCGTCATTCGATACCCATGTCAATCACATATTCGGAAATGTCGGGGTGTTTGATGTTGGCCAGAGCGGCGAGATTGGCGTCGGCTGGATCGAGCGTTTGCAGGTTGGTTGGGTCGTTCGGGGTGAGTGGTGCGTGTGAGAGGTTGTCCAGAGCGGCGTCATGTTGATGCGATGGATCGGGGCCGTGGGCCGCGCTGGGAATGGTAAGCTCCCGGCCGTTTTGGATCGCTTCGGCCTGGTCGTGTGTTGTCGGCTTCTTGAGGAGAGCCTTTGCGTCGATGGCGGATTCTTTGGTTATGTCGGCGCTTAGGGTCTGGGGGAGACGGCTTGCGTCGTTCGTGTAGATTTGGGCGTCTGACTGGCCGCGCGATAGCGACACATAGGCAAACCGGGTATTGAGAAGTTGGCTGGGGGCATCCGTGTCCATGTTGACGAGCACGCGGTCTGAGGTAAGGCCCTGGCTGGAATGGCTGGTCACGGCGTAGCCGTGATCGAAATTTCGCATCGTCTGAGGATCGAAGGTGATGGAGTGGCCGGCGTCCATCTTCACCGTGATTTGGGATGCCTGGGCGGCGGTGGCCGGTGTGATGGCCTCAATTGTGGCGAGATCGCGGTTTGCAACTCCAAGTTTCTTGTCCGGGGCGGTGAACTGGAGCCGGTCGCCGGTTGCAAACTCGCGGTCAAGCTCCTTGTAGACGTTGACTCCCTTCAGGCGTTCGGGATTGTATTCGACGCGCTGGCCGTCCTGCTTCTCGACGGTTAAGAGGTTCTTGGCGGAATCTACATCTACAACACGGGCAAAGCTCTTGGCGGCGATGTCGTGTTCCCTGCTCCCTTTCTGGTACTGAAGCACATCGCCGATGTCGTAACGTGCGGCCCATGCGCGCTCGGTGGCGGTGATGTCGGAACGATTGACGAGTACCTTCATGGCATGGTCTTGTTTCGAGACTGCGCCACTGTCCTGTAAGCTCTCGCGGATGGCTAGATTAAGTTCGCGGCGTGTGGCGTTGTCGGGGGAGATGACGAGCGTATTTTGAGGGCGTTGGACGTAGTCCGCGGCGATTGCCTGGATGCGCTCGGTGGCGTCCTTGATCTCGTGTACGCGGCCTTGGGCCTCCAGTAGCTTGATGCCAGCGGCGGTCTCGTTCTTGGAAAGGTGCTCTACGGCTTTGAGCAACTCCGGCTCGTTCCTCTGGCGAACGATCTGGTCAAGCTGGGATGTCCTCATTCCGGCTTGCTGGAGTTGCTCAAAGGGCTTGCCAGCGTCTACGCCTTGATGCTGGCGAGTGTCGCCCACAAACAGAATCCGGTCCTCGGGGCCTAGTTTATTCATGAACTGGCGCATCTGTATGGTGCTGGCGAGACTGGATTCGTCCAGCATATAAAGGTGCTTCGCTCCGGTGTGTTCCCCCCCTTTGGTGAGGAATCCTTGAAGAGTGTCCGCTGATATTCCGGCCTCTCTTAGCTGGGCAGCCGCGCGGGATGTGGGGGCGAAGCCTTGGACTACATACCCGTTTTGTTGGGCGCCCTCGCGGATGGTTTCTATGACGGTAGTTTTGCCGGTTCCGGCCATCCCTTGCAGGCCGTGTATCCGGTCGGGAGACATTAGAACCTCCTGAATGGTGCGGCGCTGGGCTTCGTTGAAATAGTCGCGGGTGTTGCTTTGGGCGGTGGCGGCGTCCTTTTGCATGATCGGATCAACGGAAGACTGGCCGGTTTGCATTGTTTGGACAATGGACCTTTCCGCGTTTATTGCGTCCTGTGAGGTAACGAGTCGGGCCGGGATGTCGGGCCGGTTCTCCCTGGAAACGGTCTGGAGTTCTCCCTTGGCGAAATTGGCGGCAAGGGCGGTTTCCACGTCTCCAATCCGCACCTCGCCCATGCCGCGCCGGAGAGCATCACGGGTAAGGGCGCGCTCGTCTATGACGGCCTCGCGCTCGAAGTTCTTGTCCTGGGAGAATTGAACGGCGGTGGTTCCGGTGGCCTGGTTGCCTATGGCGTGGCCAGCGGTTTGTAGCGCGTGGTTTCTGGCGGCCTCGGATACAACTTTGTCGGCCTGGTTGCCATAGGTGGCCGCTAGTTCCTTGTGGGCCGCGAGAATCTCGTCCTGGGTCATTGGCTGCTTTTTGTCGCGGGTGTTTTGGGCGGCATTCGCGGCGGCGGCTGGTCCTGAGAGTCCATTTGTCTTTAGGTACTCTTCAATCTGTTCGCGCCGTGGGCTGGATGCCTGGAGGTACTCTTTCGAGTATCCCTTGATCTCTGGCGCTCCGCTCTTGCCTGTCTCCAGCGTGTAGCCGAGATTGCGAAGCTGGTACGTCAATTCCGACTGGTAGATCGCAGTGGCGTACTGCTGACTGGCAAAAAGCGCCTTCGTTTCGAGGGCGTTGAATTGTCCGTCTGCGCGCTGGGTCATATTGAACATGACAACGTGCGTATGGAGTTGAGGGGCGGAGTATCCATCGACCGGGCGAGAGGTTTGATGCTCAAACTTGGCGGCAAGTAGTTTGCCGGTCGTCTCTGCTTTATCCGTGCTTACGTGGGCCTGGATAAACCCCTCAAGGCGGCTGAGTGCCACATCGACGGCTTGGCGGTGGGCCTCGATGATTCGCTCATCGCCTCCCACCAAAGCGGTGAGGGAAACGGATTTTGGCGCGGAAAACACGGCGTCCCATGCCGCGCGGTGCTCCACGGGACGCACGAATATACCCTCCTGGGTTGTATATGCTGCCCGGTTAATGTGCCGTATAAGCTGGGCGTCTCCTGCTGCATTCTTACCCTCTGCGAGGTTGGAAAAAGACTGGTAATCTATCGCGCCGGTTAGGCCCATGTCCTCGGCTAGTTTGCCCTGCCACTGGCCCGGTGCCTCGGCGTCCTGCTGCCAATAGTTCTCCTTTGCGACGTACTCCTTGGTGTAATAGTCCTTGACCTGGGACGATCCGAGCGATTGGGAAATCTTGAGCATGGGTATCCTTAGAAGGTAAACACGGGGGAAGTATTCGACTCGGAAGAGATTGCCTCGTCGGCTTCTGGATCGGGTTCAGACTCCGAGTCTGCATCATCGGAAAACAGGGGCAGTTGGTCGGTACTTGTAAGCGGCTTTTCCGGCGTTGTTGGCTGCGTTTGGGCGGTGGCCTGTGCTGGCATCTGCGCTGGCGTAGACAAGGGTGGAGCGGTTTGCGGCGGCGTTGCGGCGGCTTGTGGGGCGCTTGGAACGGGGTTCCGGTTGGTGTCTTGGCTCAGTGTTGGATCGAAGTTCAACTCGTCGTTCGGGACTGACCTCGCAATTAGCCCGGTCTGCACTATCGGGATGTCTGGATAGGGAAAGGCGAAGCGTACAACGTGGTTGCCGTGCTTGAGAACTGCGTGAAGATCGGGCAAACCCTCGATCTCTGACGGCATGATAGCCGGGTCAATTTGTCTGTCAACGGAGTAGTTCTTGCCTCCCATTCCGCCTTCGTGGTGCGTCAGTTTGACTCGCTCGATCTCTACATCTCCGATGGTCTTGGAAACCCAAAGGGCGGCTTTCTCTTCGCCGGTCCTGAGAAAGATTTTGGTTGCTGGCTGGGACAGCATGACCTCGGCATAATGGCCGTAAATCATTTCAAGCTGGGCTTTGCCCTGGAAGCCCATAACGATGGGGTTCCCGCTCTTTCGGTTCTCCGTCAGTGCGGTGTGTAGCTGGGGGAGTTTTTGCAGTCCAGCTAGATCGTCGATGATGAACCAGACCTTACGCTGGCCATCCTCGGGCCTGGTCATGAGACGGAGAACCAACCAATCAATCCAGAGACTATGAAGGGGGCGCAGCGCCTCCCTGACGGTCGCCTGTGAGGTCATGAATATCCAACCCTGGCGCTTTTCAGACCATTGGGTCGCGTTCCATACCCTCGCTGTTTCCGTCTTTGTAGGGAGCATCCGTAGGCTTTCGGCGACCATGCCAAGGCTAGAAAGTACGCCGGTTCGCTGCTGTGGGGCGCTCCTATCAATCAAGAGCGCATATTCCGTACCCTGCACTCTTCTCTCGATCTCAATTGGATTTGCCATCCATTCGGCCATCTGTTTTGGGGTTGGCCCGAACGTCAAAAGGTGAGCGAAAATCTTCTGTGGACTCTCAACGAAAAATTCTCCTTTCTTGTCCTGTGTGCTCTGAAAGAGAGAAGCCGCAAGCGTTTTTGCCTCGGCTCTACGTCTCAATTCGTCTGCCGGACTCCAATAGGGACAGCGGGCATCTATGGGGTTGAGAATCATGTCTCCGCGCTTCGGGTCGTAAAATCTCTCGACAAATTCCCCGGCTGGATCGTAGATCACTGCGCTGTCGTTGCGGTCCCTGATTTGCAAAAGCATATGCACTATGAGGGCTGTTTTTCCGGCTCCTGTGTCGGCGATAATCTCGAAATGCTGGGCTTCCGCGTTTCGTGGAATCAGGACGCTCGTACCTTCTTCGGTGGGAAAAACGATCCCGTCTCCTTTGATCGCCTCGTTGAATTTCGCCGGGGTACAGACAATCGGTCCGCGTAGCAGCCGCCCGTACTTCATCACCTTTGTGCGCTTGATGTCCAAGTAAATGCAGTAGGGAAACAAAGCAACAAATATGCAGAGAGCCGTCAAGATCGGTGGAAGGAAAAGCGACTTTAGGCCGAGTCCACCGTAAACAGAAAGGCGCAAGTATTGATGTAGCGCGGCCTCTACATAGTCGGCTTCTGGTCCGCGCAGCACGGTCCTGTAACCGCGCGCCTGCGCTTCCTCGGACGGCGCAAGATTGAACTTCTTCCCGTTGGGGAGAATCGTTTTGCCGCGCACTACCTCGGCAGGTTTAGCGATATGAGTGTGTACGCCGTCCGAGATGCAGACAAGGCTAAATGTGGCGGTGGTTGTCGGGGAGAAGTACGCGGCTACTCCGGTTCTCACATAGATTCCGATGTCCGTTTGTCCGAGTGGAGAAACGGAGATGTCCATGCGGAGAATCAGAAAAAGGATGGTCAGCATGATCCATAAAAGCAAGTTGCCGATGGAGTAAATGGGCTGGTGAGGGGGGAAGTAGAACGTCTCGCGTCTGCCCCATTGTGTCGGTGTCATGGCCGGTCCTTTCGATCTGTGAATGCCCTGAGTACCTTCTTTGCGGCGTCCGTCTTTGCGGCGTCACAGTCGCGCATCAGCGCGGCGGATTGATCCTTTTGTATACGTGTACCTGCCAGAATCGGCGGAACGGTGGAGGCAAAAATGAGCTTTAGCGCCTCGATTTCCTCTAGGAGTAGGGTCGTCGTCGGCTCGTCTTTCGGGGCCAGAGAACCGAGGATTGTGCGACGGAACCAATCGGCAGGCGCGAGATTCGCGTCGGTCGCGGCGGCGGAAACGAGCGCATATTCTTTCTCGGATAACCGGCAACCGACGTGCATAGGGCGGCGAAGTTTCGATTCGTAGCTGGGGGGGGTATCGTTCATTAAGCCTCCGTTGGGATTCTTGATAGGCGTTCTCCTCTGAGAACGCCTATTTTGTAAGTTGTTGATTTGGTTAGTTCACACACGGGAACGAATTGTTCTCCTACGCGACCATGAAATGAGTGAAGTGTTCAAAATCAACTTGTGCGAAGCACAACCTCTGCTCACCCTTAAACTTTGGTGGTAGAAACGGAATCAGTCTGCCTGGTGGATGTCTTGCGCCGCTTCACTGGTGCCTTCGGTTCCTTCACGCGCAACAATTGCGGATGATCCTTGTGCGTCTCAGTGAACTTGCTGAATTCCTTGTCGGCTGTAAACACGTATTCGAGTGCTGCAACGATTACTGCATCTGGTGTTGATGACGTAAATGCAGCATACGCATTCAACCTCGCAACGATCTCGGTATTGACGGTCACTGTTGCTGTTGTCATCTGAATGTTTTTGACTGTGAGAAGTGCTGCCATGTGTTTCCTCCTAGTGGCGTTGTGCTTCGTCTTTGCGCAACCTAAACACGTCATCGAATTGGAAACTGTTCTCTGTTCTGTCGTATCCGGTGACGTGAATCATTTCAGTTACGCGGCGTCCTGCACTTGTACGCTTCGCCTGGATGACGTAATGTACACTTGCAGCGATTTCCTTAGAGATGTCGTCCTTGTTGCTCTGTTGGTGTCCGCGCATCGCAAGCTCGGCAAGCCTACTCAACGCGAGTACGGCGGATGTGGCGTGAATTGTTGCAATGCTGCCGCCGTGTCCGGTGTTGAAACTGTCGAGGAGTGTACGCGCTTCCTTGCTGCGAACCTCGCCAAGTACGATTCGATCTGGCCGCATTCTCAGAGCGTGTTTGAGAAGATCGTCGAACGTGACACGCGATTCCTCGGTGTACGTGTCGTTCTGGCACTCCATGTTGACAATGTTCGGTTTGTCAATCTGGAGTTCGCGCGTGTCTTCGATAATCAAGATGCGTTCGGTGTCGGGGATAAAGTCGGTCATTGCGTTTAGCAGGGTCGTCTTTCCTGATCCTGTCGAACCGCTGATTAGGAACGTGCCGCCCTCGATAACCTGGTCTTTGATTGTGTCGGCTAGTTCGCTCGTAAGAGTGCCGTATTCAATGAGGTCATCCATCGTGTAACGATGCGTCGGGAATTTTCGGATGGTCACTGTTAAGCCTGGTTTTGTGATTGGCGGGCGTGTCGCTGCGAGGCGGCTCCCGTCTGGAAGCTGGGCGTTAAGAATTGGACACTCTGCCGTGAAAGGCTTACTGAGCATGTTGGCTATCACGGTCATTGCAGTCAAGAGGTCTTGCTGATCGTAAAGAATGTTTGCGGGCTGGATTGTCTTGAAGCGTTTTGACTCGTAGAACCATCGGCCATCCTGGTTGCCCATGATCTCCGTCACTTCTTCGTCTGCGAGTAGATGCGCGATCGGTTTCAGGAACGATGCAATCACCGATATGTCAGTGGGGCCAGCGCCGCGCTGCGTCGGTGCTGGCTGCGTCGGCGCTGGCTTGACTGAGGGGAACTCTATCGTTGCGGTCGTCATGTACGCTCCAAGTCGTTAGCGCGTGCTCATTGTGTTTCCGGCGCTGGGCTTCGTAGCAGCGGCGGTGTCCGATTGGGTCTGTGTCGCTTGCTGTTGCGTTTGCGTAGAGAATGCCTGGTCAGTGTGGTAGTGAATGATTACGAAGCCAAGGGGGTTGACTGCAATCATGTTGTTGGGTACTGTGTCGCGGAACGTGTAGTTGACGGTGGCTGTCCACCTCTCGGTGCTTGTGTCCGCTCCGTTGAGTGGATCTTTGATGTGTTTGAGGTATTCGATCTGTGCTGTGTACGGCGCTGTGGAGAGGTCGCCGAGCACGACATTGGTAACCTCAATTTCGACATAAGGGAGAGCCTCCTTTTGGTACGCGGTGATGAGTTTCCCTGTGTGTTCGTTCTTGATGAACATATCCGCTGTGTTGTTGTCGAGAAAGTACGTCGATTGCGTAAGATCGTTAAGGATGGTGTACTTGTTGCGTTGATACGCCAACTGCACCCAGCGCGCTAGGTAATACTTGGCCTCGGACTCCTGGGGCTTGTAGTTGAAATTCTTATAGTCGATTGCCTCGGCGTGTCCTACCTGGTCAACGCGGATTATGAGCGGGCGGATGTTCGCAAGCTGCTTGAACTCCTTGAGCATGGCTCCGGCCATCACTGCGACGACAAGAGACATGACGAGTACAGCGATCTTGAGGTAGGTGTTTGTAACGAGTGGATCGCCGTACTGCTCAAGGTAGCGTCTACCGGCTTCCGCAATTTCGGGATGTTCGGTCTTCGTTTCCATCTGAATGTCCTCTCCAACGTGGGTGCGGTTAGATTAGTGCAGCGGCAGAAGTCGCGGCGGACGTTGCCGCGCCCATCACGTTCGCATCCGAGCCTACTGTTCCGCTAAAGATGGATGCGGTGATTGCGGGAACCTTGAATACTGCGAAGATGCACGTTACGAGGACGACAGCTACGATTGGAAGCGCCGCCCAAAGCTGCGTCGGGTCTTGCATCTGTTGGTAGAACTGCGAACCTGGCGAAAGGTAATTGACTAGAACGGAAGCAACTACGCTTGCGATTGCTGCTGCGACTACTTTGTAAAAGGCAAACCCTAGATACGCGCGGAACCATCCCCAAAACAGCCATTCCAGTTTCGGTACAAGAAGAAAAGGAATGAAGAGCGGGCCGAAGAGGCCCACTACGGTTGTCGCTATCGCTCCATAAGCGATGACCCACGTAAAAGCGATTTCCAGCAGCGTGAATAGTCCGACGTAGATCATCAGGGAACAAAAGACGATAGGCTGCGTGAGGAGGCTGATACCGCTGCCCGTGTCAAAGAGCGTGAGGTCTTGATCGACGGTTGTCATTACATTGTCTACAGCCGTACTGCCGAACGCATTGGTAAGGTAGGTTGTCTCTGCGCCTATGAGGTTCTTGAAGGAGTAGCCTCCGAGAATCCAGTTTGGCGTGTCGTAAAACTGCACGAGCGCGATTACAACAAGAACGCCTAACAGAGAGCGCCCAAGGCGCATGAGGTCGATGCGATGGCCTCTATGCGCGTTGAGCGAGACGTTGACACCTTCGTAGACGATGACGCATAGGCCGAGTCCAAGTGCAAGACCATGACCGGATGTTGCAATCGCCGCCGATGCGGGAGATGCTGTTAAGGAATCGCAGGATTGCGAGATGGTCGAGAGAATGTCCATTGCCTATGCCTTTCGTGGTTATTGTGGGACGTAAAGCAGCGCAGTGCTGGCTTGGTTGCTGTTGTGTTCGTTGCTGAGTGTGGCCATGCCGTTCTGCCAATTTGACCAGGTGGCCATGTCGCCCTTTTGGTTGTCGAGCGTTTCTTTCGACTCCATCAGGTGCTGCATCTGGTTCACAGTTGCCATTGCGTTCTGGTCTTCAAGGGCGCGGGTCATGATGAGCAGCGTTGCATTGATGCGCTGCAAGGTGGCCAACTCCGTTGCCTGGGTGCTGTCCGTGGTTAGCGTGTTGGTTTCGAGTGTGGCCAATGTCTGCTGGTCGGTTATAGTGCTGGCCTGAACATCGGACACGCGCTGCAACGATGTAGCAATCAAAGAATCGTTTGCAGACATATTCGAGGCGTGGGCCTGGGTAACCGTCAGTCCTGGGCCGCTCATGTTGTACAGATTGCGCGGTTGGTAGCTGACGGGCTGTGCGCTCATCGCGCCATACGCTGACAAGGCGTTTGCAGAGCCTAGATTGATGATCTGTAGCAGTGGTTGGGCGAGTTGGTAGGTGTCAGCGTGTGGCGTGAATGCTGACTTGTACGTGGTCGGGAGCGTTTTCATCCTGTTGTAAAGCATTTCCGGCGCTGAATACATCGTGTAGGCAAGGTTGTACGCCTGGACTGCTGTTTTGAATGTCGATTGCGCGGTTGTGTAGATTTGAACAGCCTCGCCATACGACGCGGATTCGGTGATGTCCTGTTGGACGTTGTGCGCTTCCTGGGAAATGTTGTGTTGCAACTGGGAAACCCAGCTAACATTCTGCTGGATGTTCTGCGCATCAATGTCGAGGGTTTGCAACTGCTCTTCGGGCAGGAAATAGCCGTCTGCAACAGGGTCGTAAACAGTCCATTGGGCGTGAGCAATGTTGCATGTGGTCAAGAGCACAGCGCCAATGGCGAAAAGGAAAAGCCTCTTACGCATTCATTTCCTCCTGTTCTGTTGGTGAAAGAGTGGACGTGGTGTGACCTCCTGGCTCACCTCCCGCTGGTGAGCCGTGAGGACTCAGAAATTGGGGGAGATTGTGTGGTTGGAATACGCGGGTAGAAGCAAATCCTGGGTGAGAAACACCTTGACCCGGTTTCCTGGCCGAATGGTTATAGTGGGTGGAATTTGCATGAACTGGCTTAACATGGTGCCGGATGTTTGGGATAGCGACTGAGACATGCCGTTCATGAGCGTTTGGCTTCCAGTTGCGCCAATTGAAGAGCCGCCCTCCTCGATCTCTCCGACTCCAGCGATGATGCCGAGAGCTATGGATGTCCCGAAAATCTCGATGTAGTGGTTGTTTACCTTGTCCTTGACGCCTTCCTCCCCGATCTGGTTTAGGCCCGTGAACTTGTCGAGGTCAACGGTGTAGCCGTCGGGCATGATGAGGCGATGAAAAGTGAGGGTCATCCGGCGCTGCTGGCCGAAACCCTCGCGCCCGATCTTCTTGGTGTCTCCGATGATCTTGGAACCTTCCGGTACAAGGACGTGTTGCCGGTCGTGCGAGTAGAACGGTTGCGTAACCATGACGATCACGGGGCCGGATGAATCGCCGTCAAGCTGATTGAGAAGCACTGTGTCAAGGAAATTTCCCTCGTAGATGACATAGGGTTTGCCTACTGCGCGGTCTATGTTGACTTCAAGGGCGTGTTTTTTTGTGCTCTTCTCCTGGCTGTATTCCTCCTCTTCCCTGTCCTTCTCCGTTTGGGTCATCATTGACGCCGATCTTGGAACGGCGCCGGGGCTGGCGTTGGCCGGTACTGCCGGCGAACGCTGGGCGGTCGCGCCCTGGCCCTCGCCCTGGGCCTGGTCGTGCTCGTTGGCGACGGGCACAGCGTGGTAAGCGAGATTGGACTGAAAGCGAGATTGGAACTCCATCTCGCGCTCTTTCTTTTCGAGTTCTTCTTGCTGTTCTTGTAGAGCCGTCTTGGCCACTGGCGGGGCTGGTTGGTTGGGATGCAGGGGTGCGCCGTTGCCGCCCTCGTAGGGCTGCTTGTAGACCTTGGACCGCTGGGCTGGTGGTATTAGCTGCCCGTGGGCGTCATAGAGCGGCGTGGTGTCCGCGCCTTGTGCGATGCCAAGGGCTTCCTGGGCGGCGTCCTCGTCGCGCTTCTGGCGGTCGCCCTCGTCCTTGGCCGCGTTCCTCATCTGCGCGGCCTTCTGCGTTGGATCGCCGCCAACTATGGGCGCGGCCGGCGTCGTGCCTGTGGTGCTCCTCTTCTTTGGGGATGGCATGAGCAGCAGCCCGAGACCAAGGAATGCGGCCAATCCGATAGCGATAACCGCCTTGAGGTTGCTGCCGAATGGACCTTTAGGTTTGACCGTGTTGGTCGTTAGCCCTGGCTGGCCGATGGAGCCTGGGGTTTGGTGTGGAGGGATCGGAGACTCGGGGGGTTCAATCATGGCTGCTTAGAGTCCTTTCCGGTCAAAGTCAAGCTGCTTTTTGCCGATTCTCAGGTAGCCCGCGTCTACAATGTGCGTGATGACGTAGACGCCGTTTTCTTGCAGGTCGCAAGTGATGAGGTCGGGTTTGCCGTCTTTTACCTCGTAAACGGCGAACTTCTCTTGGTTGCGGGGATCTACTTTGATGTAGGTGAATTTGTCATCGTGGTAGATTTGCTGCACGTAAAACGGGTTGGTTTCAGGCTTGAAATGGAAGTCGAAAACCATCTTGGCCGGATAAGAGGATTTGAAGGAATCCAAGTATGCGGCGGTTTGGAGTTTGATCTTTTCAGCGTTCTGTTGGGCCGCTTGAAGCTGCTCGGCTGGAACAAAACGCTCCTGGGTAGACATGGGAATGATTGACGAAACGTCGGTCGTCTGAATAATCACCTTGAGGTCAACCGGCGTAGCGGTGCCGGACACGTCAGACAAGGTGAAGGAATAGACGTTGCCCTTGTTCGTGATGAGATTAAGGTTTGACTCGCTGTGTTCCTTGGCCGGATGGAGAAACACAAAGTTTTGAACTGGTTCGACTATCCAAAATTCCTTGTCGCCGACTGCCGCGTCAATGACCTCCTCGGAGGTTGGCAGGACTAACAGAGTGGTGAAATTCAATTTGGCGTGAATCGGTACGATGTCCTGGGCGTGGTACTGGACCGTCCGGGCGGTTTCTGGCTTTGGTGCATCCTGGCCGATGATGTAGCTCGTTGCGAACGCAGCGAACAAAATGAACGATAATGCCCCGCGTACTTTCATGCTTTCTCCTGTGTGGTAGCTGGTTGGGGTGCCTATCTGGCACGAAATGGAAAGTCTTTCGCCAGTCGTCTGATTCCCTCGGCGATTCCGAATCGGGCGAAGTAGTCTTGCTTCTTGACGTTATCCTTGGCGTTGTTTGTGGCCATCCAATAACTCACAGAGTCCACCTCAAGCCGTACCTTCTTCGACGATCTGGCTCTTCTGATAACCATTTCGCCTGGAGGGATTAAACCGGCAATGAGTTCGATTTCCGTGTCATTAAGATGGAATGACTCCGCGTATAGTTCGCGGTCCATATCTGGATTTGCTAGGAATATCTTTGTTGGGCAAGCCGTCGCAACCAGGCCGAGCATTCCTGACTTCTGGAGGTCTTCGACGTTTTGAGTCGCCATTATCATGGCTGCATTGTGTTTGCGCCATGTCTTCTGAGCCTTGGTGACGTAATTGCGGATGGTTTCGTTGCCAAGAAACAGCCATGCCTCGTCAAGTAGGAACGTCTTGAATGTGCCGGTCTTGTCTACATCAACAATCTCGTTGTTAGCTCTGTGGAGCACATAGAACAAGAGTGCGGATAGAACGTCGGTAGCATCGCCCCAACCCTGGAAGTTGAATGTCTGAAAGGACGCAAAGGTAAGAGAGTCGTCCACGTTGTCGAAAAGCCATCCGTATTGCCCTCCCTGTGTCCAGCGGTCCAAGCGCGGCTTTAGCTGGCCGATGAGATTTTTGAATGTGGTCATGGTGCGGTTCTCAGGCTGGACTCTGTAGACGCTGTTGATGGCAAACCAGAGGCTTTTCTCGTCCTCTAAGGTAAGTTCGTACTTCTGGTTCGCCTCAATGATTACGCGGAACAACGAATAGAGAAACTCTAGGTTTTGCGGCGTCGGCTCAAGGCAAAACGGGTTGATATGGAAGTCCTTCGACTCCTGGCCGACATTGACATAGGCGCCGTCGTACATCTCCGTGAGCGACTTGAAAGAGCCGCCAATATCGAAGATGTACGTTTGGGGCTTTAGCTTCTGTGTGTTGTTGAGAAGAAAATTGCACAGGAACGATTTGCCGCTACCCGTCATTCCGAGAATCAGGGTATGGGCGATTTCGCCGTTATGCAGGTTGAGATAGTAAGGGGTCTTGTTGTCAGTTTCGAGAACAGCAAGATATTCGGAGTTGAGATGGTTGTTTCTCTTGTCGCCGGTATGAATAGTGAAAAAAAAAGAGAGATCGGCGTAGTTTGAAGAGCGCATGAGCAAGCGGCGCAAGTTGTGTACTGTGTTCCCTGGAACGATGGCAAGGTAGGCGTTCAATTGGTTGTACGTTTCGGGGAACAGTACGCCGTCCGCGTTGGCGAAGATGGACGCTATTTTCGCTGTCTCGTCTATAAGTTCATCGAGTGACTTTGAAGACAGAATGACGGTAAGGCTCAACTCGCCCATCGGTTCGCCGTCGCCGATGTGCCGCAGGACGGCTCCAAGTTGCTCCACTACGGCTTGACTGCCTTCATCTACAAGGGTGTCTCTCTCACTTTGGTTGGCCTTCCCGATTGACAAGCTGCCTTTCGCCACATTGGCGTGGCGGCGTCGGCCCTCCGTCATGCTCTTGGCCTTGCCGGGGGGAAGGACGTGCCATTCTAGGCACACTAGAAAGGCCGCGTTTAGCTTCATGAGGTTGTCAAGAACCATCGGCCTGGTTTCTGAAATGGCCTCCTTCATCGTGAGCGCCCTTACAAAGTGGTCGCCCACTCTCAGGTGATCGCGCTCTACCTCGATGTTTGAATTGACTACTTGGTAATCAAGGTACGAGCTCGCTTTCGGCTTTCCGGCGATGCGGTATTGGTCGTAATTGAGTAGGGACCGGAAGAATGTAAACTGCCGGTCGGAATCGAGAACCTCAAGAGCGCAGTCCTGCTCGACGTGGCGGCGGAAACCTGATACACGCTGATGCAGTATCGACGCGTCAAGGTTGAGTTCTTCCTTGAGGAGCATGGTCATTTGCTTGCCGCTCAAGAGTGCGCCGATGTCCTTGAAGGCGCGGCCTAAATCGCTGGACAAGTGGGACAATGCAGGGCGAATGCCGTGCTTGGCTCTCTTCTTCTCGTAGACAATGACATAGTAGATGTCGATCTGGTACAGGGAGTCGGCCTTCGCCTCGAAGTACCGTTTGCGCTGCTCAATGGCAGCGTCTACAAGTAAATCGCCGTATTCCTCGAATGGGATATGCGGGCGGTTGGTCTTGTGTAGGTACTGATACACGCGAAACTCCGTCGTGAAAGTCTTCAAGGCGGCTTCAAGGTGGTTGACGGCTACGACCTGGCTATCCTTGTCGAGTGACTCGTAGTCGATGCCTTCGATTTTCAGGACGGTTCCCATGTCGCCGGATTTCGTAAGAAACGTGTTCTCATTCCAGAATCCATAGAGATTGATTTGCGCGTTCAGAGCGCCGGATTCCTGCCAAGGCTTGATGATTTTCGCAAGGTTTAGCATTATTCGATTGTCATCCTTTGGGGGTCTTGTTTCGCGGCGTCGTAAATGGGACGGGCGCTCAGCGACTTAATAAGTGCTGTAAGGTAGATGGGGTCTTTGACGGTGATGATATAGGCACAGATTGCAGCGAGAAGAAAGGTTATGACGGTGAACGGTAGGCTGCTCGTGACCGTATTCATCATGAGGGCAATAATGATCGCCCCGCCGAATAGCTTACGCTCGATCCCGAACAGTAGCAGAGGTTTGTGGAGAGCCTTGAATACTCGATTACGACGTTGCAAATTGCTTGCCATCTTACACCTCTGCAACCATTCGGGAACGTGTGTGTTGGGTGGAGTGAGTTGCGGGCGGTAGCCTAGAAGCCGCCTCCCAGCCAGGTTAAAAGTGCGCTTGAAGACAGGGCGATAAGTGAGCCGATGCCAGCGGCAACGGCGGCTTTCTTTGCGGTCGGGTCGCCAGTTGCGTACAAGATGCCAGCTAGAACGATGCCGCAAAATGAACCAACCTTGGCAACTGGGCCGGTCATGAATTGAAGTACGTTGTCCATCGCCTGACCGAACGGTGAGCCGTTGTCGCCAGAGGATGTTACGGGGGTGGCATGGGCTGCGACTGAGCAAAGGATGAGGACCCCGCCGATCATGAGAGCGGAGCGAACGAGTGACGGTGAGGGACGCCGTAAGAAGACACGGGGGGTCGAAGCATCCCAGGAAGGGAGCAATGAAGAGGTCTTCATATTGCCTTTCTGTAGCTGTGGTTTTTTTGGCCAAACGGAGGCTTGATTGAAAAACTATTTGATCTTTAGTACCTATGTCAAGTGCCTGATGTGTTAAAAAAGAGCAAACTCGTTACCGCATACGAAAATATGCGGTACATCGGCGCTCGGTATTGTAAAAATGCCGTATTGAGCGGGTGTGCGCGTTTTTTAGGGTAACCGAAAAGTAACCTTAATGCCTGGTAACCAGACAGTAACCTGATTGTGGCAGGAAAAGTTGGAGAGACGGGAGCGGGGTCGCGTTCAATATGATTTTTATATATATTGAAGTGCATGAGAGGTTTCAAGAACGAATAAATCGCGGAACAATATGCCGAGACTTTCTACAATAAAGGGATCGCGCAAGGGCCATTTGGATGAGTACGAGGCGTTGTGTTTGGAGATCGGAAAGAGGATTAAGGAACTCCGGCTTGAGCGCAACTGGACACAGTTGTACGTGGCACGTAATTTTGACTTCTTTGAATCCCACTGGAGAAAGATCGAATCCGGAAAGACCTGCTCACTGCAAACGCTGCTAAAGGTTGCGAAGATGTACGATATGAGCCTGTCGGAATTGCTGGATGGGGTTGGCCGCAAAAGGCGGCGCAAGTAGGAGCTTCAGAAAGAGGGCTGTATGGACCTGGCGCAGATGGTAGTGAAAGCTGGGGATTATGCGTTTCGGCGTGGCTCTAGCGCCACGCCGGACGCCCCTATGACCGTTGCGGAGCAGCAAAGACGGCGGGGACTAAACAAGCGCGTCATGCGGGCGGTAATGCTCGGTATGGGGGTGCTGACGCTGGCAATAATGGCTCGGACATTGCAGCACTCCCCTGCGGCTGCGCCGGGGGGCGCCGGACGGGCCGCTGTAGCGACTGCGGAGTCCTCGGCGGCGGGCAGGACGCCGGAGCATGTCGATTACGCGCCTGGGGCGAATCTTGAGGCTGAGGAAATCGCTGTGCTCGGCAAGGCTCGGCGCAATATAGACGTTGCGATGTACGCCTTCACAGATAAAGAGATTGCGGAGTTGCTTGCAAGCAAGGCGCGGCAAGGGGTGCGGGTCCGCGTGTACCGCGATGCTGAGCAGTACGCGCAAGAGGAATCGAGAGTCTACGGCCATCCGACGACGAGCGCGGTTCTGAGAGCGGCTGGGGTGGATGTGAGAGTCAAGGCCAGCGGAGCATTGATGCACTTGAAGAGCTATGCGGTGGACAGTAGCTTTATCCGTACCGGGTCGGCCAATTGGTCGCGGGCTGGGCTGGAAGATCAGGACAACGATGTCTTTTACATTCAATCGCCCGATGCGGTAACGGCGTTTTCCGCCGATTTTGAGGCTCTATGGAATCGGTCGGATAATCTGGTTCTTGCGCGGCCCTAGCGCAGCGTTGGGCCTGGGCTTGGATTCTCCGCCTCGGCCAGGAGTGATTCGATCCGCTCGATTTCAAGGCGCCGGGGTTTCGCTGTACTGGCCCACTGCTCCATCCGGTCGCTGTCGGCAGAGATTTCCGGGGAAATTTCCATCCAACTTGCCTCGTTCTCTCGGGCAGCCCGGAGTGCGATCTGAAGTGCGTCGGCGCTTCTTTCCTTTTGGAGCGTCATCATGCTCAAGTGTACTGCCGCCTGAGGGTCGGCTGAAAACCGTGAGACCGTGGGGCAGTTTGAAGCTCCAACGTTGGTCCTAGAGCCGGCCCGCGCCCTTGCGCCTCTTCTGAGAGCCTGACATCATGAATGGAACGAGATGTCGGAACTCGTCCAGATCGGTTTTCAGCCGTCGAAGCCTGCCATCGCTGGCGCTCCGAAGCCGCGCGCTTCAGTGCTTTGGATACAGGGTGTCACGCTGGCATGGATGCTTGTGGAATTCGGCGTCTCTGCATACGCGGCTGTAACGGCCCACAGCCCTGCGATGTTGGCCTTTGGCTCGGACAGCCTAGTGGAACTCCTGTCCGCTACTGTTGTGCTCTTGCAGTGGATTCCGAGCATGTCTATCTCGGAACGAAGGGCAAGCCGAACAGCCGGAGTTCTGCTTTTTGTGCTCGCCTTCGTGGTTACAGCGATTGCGATTGCGTCATTGGCTCTGCGGTTGCGGCCTGCAACGAGTTACGCGGGCATAGCAATCACCATCGCGGCGCTGATCGCAATGCCTGTTCTTGCCCTCCTCAAACGCCGTGAGGCCCGTCGGAGTAAGAATGCAGCCTTGGCCGCCGATGCAGTGCAATCCGCTACCTGCGCGTATCTTGCGCTCATCGCGCTGGCTGGTCTCGCAATCAATGCAGCATTCCATGTCGCATGGTTCGATTCGGTTGCCGCTTTGGTGGCTGTTCCCATCCTCGTGAAGGAGGGTAGATCGGCCTGGCAGGGCCAAGCCTGCGAATGTTGCTGAGAGCCTAATTTTCAAACTGCACCACTACCGACCGTGGAAATGCCGGTCCGTGGAAAGCATGGGAAAGCGATAAAACTGTTTTTCCACCCTTCCCACTGCCCTTGGAAATTGCTGCGGCGATTTCACACATTCCCACCGCCTCGACGACGGGATATATTTGTCTCCAAGTCCCGCCGGTTAAGGAATACGATCCTAAGAGCAAGGTCGTCTTGCTTGTTTCCGCTACCGGCATAGTCAGAGCTGCGGTCAGCTATTCACCCGAAGGCGGCACAGATGATTCCTTTGCGCATCGCAACGCGTGCTGCACGATTCGTTCTGTTGCTTCGTCTCCAACCAGCGCGTTGACGAACAGGCATAGTTGAATGGTTCTCAATGTGAGAGGTTCCACCACTTTCTTGAGATCCTCTTCCGATAGCGTGTGGAGATCCGCAATAGCACTCTCCGTGTCAAGGTCACAGAACGCCCACTTCAGAGCAGAGATCACTCGCCATACATATCTTTCTTCAAGCGGCAGCGCGGCCAGTGCAGCCAAGTACCAATCGGTATCCTGCCCGGACATCTGTGCCTTCAAGAAGGCGAGATACGGCTTCATCCTTTCGGAACGAACAAGTTCCTGGGCGCCTTGTCAAGGGCGGAGTAAAAGTAGACCACTGGGGCGGAGTAAAAGGGAGCCAGTAGAGGATCGGGAAGGGGTATTTCGGGGGAGGAGAGGCGCTGGAGCGTAGCGGAAGCGCCTCTCCTCCCCCGAGGCGCGTTCGGGAGGTGCTTGTCAGGCTCTTTTGCGGTGGCTCTGCCTGAGCCGGTAGGAGTCTGCGTTCATCTCCAGGATGTGGACGTGGTGTGTAATGCGGTCGAGCAGAGCTCCGGTGAGCCGCTCAGAGCCGAAGATCTCGGTCCACTCGTCGAAGGGCAGGTTGCTGGTGATGAGCGTCGAGTTGCGTTCGTAGCGCTGGCTGAAGGTCTCGAAAAGCAACTCGGCGCCGGTCTTCGACAGCGGCACATAGCCGAGTTCGTCAACGATCAGCAGTTCGTAGGCGGCGATCTGCTTTTGGAAGCGTCGCAGGTATTTCTCGTCGCGAGCCTCGATCAGTTCGCCGACCAGCGCGGCGGCGGTGATGAAGCGAACGCGATGACCGCGCTGACATGCAGCCAAGCCAAGCGCCAGGGCGATGTGGGTCTTGCCGGTGCCGCTGTTGCCGAGCAGCAGGATGTTCTCCTTGCGGGCCAGATACTCCGAACGGGCCAGCTCCAGCACCAGGGTCTTGTTGAGCGCGGGGATGGCGAGGAAGTCGAAGCTGTCGAGGCTCTTCACCACCGGGAACTTCGCCTGACGGATGCGGCGCTCGGTGGCACGGCGGTCGCGATCGAGCAGTTCCAACTCGGTCAGCCGCAGCAGATAGTGCGGGAAGTCGGCCTTCTCAACCGCGCAGGTGCGGGCCAGCTTGTCGTACTCGCGCAGCATGGTGGGCAGCCGCAGAGCCTTCAGATGATGTTCGAGGAGAACCTGCGGGGTGTCGGCAGTAGTTGCGCTCATAGCGTTGCCTCCAGTGTGGGAGGCTCAGCCGCGGGCATCGACAGCAGGCTCATGTAATCGACGGCGCGCGTAGTGCGCACAGCGGCCAGCGGCAGGTGCGGCCAGTTGGCCATGTCCAGCCGCGGCGGCCTGCGTTCGATGCGACAGAGCACCAGGTGCCGCACGGCGTCGAAGCCGATCGCGTTCAGCGCGAGCGCCTGCTCGACGGCGGCCGTGACCTCTTCGAACGCGAAGTGCTCGATCAGCCGCAGCACCTGGATGTACTCCCGGCCGGCGTGCTTGCGCAATCGCGCCTCCAGCAGCCGGCGCAGATGTGCAAAGCACTCGGGCAACTGCCATCCCGCCAGCGGCGCGGCCTGGTCCAACGCACGGCTCTTGTGTTCGAGCAGAGCCAGGTAGTGCAGTGGATCGTAGATGGCAGCTTCGCGTTCGTAGCTTCGCTTGTGTTCGGCGATGACTTCGCTCCCCGCTACGATCACGACGCGGTGGACGTAAGCCTTGACCAGCACCTGGCGGTGGCCGTACTGGGTCGGAACCGAGTAATCGTTGGTGCGGTAGCGAACCAGCGAGATGGAGCTGACGCGTGCGGTCACCTTATCGCAGGCTTCGAAGCGAGCCGCCGGCAGCGGCAGAAACGCTGCGCGGTCGCGCTCGAAACGTTCGCCGATGGTCTCCCTATGGCCGCGCAGTCGCTGCGCACGGCGCGCCATAGCGTCGCGAACGAACTGCTCGTTGAGCGCCTTCCAGTTCGCCGCGCGAGGAATCGGCACCATAAAGTTGCGCCGCGCGTAGCCGACCAGGTTCTCCACCTTGCCTTTGTCGTTGCCCTTGGCGGGCCGGCCGAACTTCTCGGCAAACAGATAGTGGCTCTGCAACTCGGAGAAGGACCGCGTCTTCTTCCGCTCTCCATCGCCCAAAATCCGCGCTACGGCCAGCGTCGTGTTGTCATAGAGGATCCGAGTCGGCACCCCGCCGAAATACTCGAAAGCACGCACATGGCCTTCGAGAAATGCCTCGGTCGTCTCGGCCGGAAAGGCCTGCACAAAGCAGTCGTCCGAATGCGGCAAGTCGAAGACCATGAAGTGCGCCTTCGACTCCACGCCGGCAATCACTGCCAGAGCCTCACCGAAGTCCGCCTGTGCCTCGCCCGGCGCGTGGGTCAGCGGGATGAACATCTCCTGGCCGCCGATCTTCGACGAGCGCACGTAGTCCTTCACGATCGTGTAGCCGCCGGTATAGCCGTGCTCGGCTCGAAGCCGCTCGAAGATCCGCTTGGCTGTGTGGCGTTGCTTGCGTGGGCGCTGCTTGTCGTCTTCGAGAATCGCATCGATCGCGCCCTGCCACGGGCCCAACTTCGGTCGCCGCACAGGCTTCTTCCGCTGGTAGCCAGGCGGCGCCGAATACTCCAGCATCTTGCTTACCGTCTTCCGAGCCAGACCGAACTCTCGCGCCGCCGCCCGCCGGCTCATCCCATCCACCAATACCGCCCGCCGCACTCTCGCGTATAGCTCCACCGTCTTCATACCTCCTGTATCCCACAGAAAACACGCCTCCTATCGGCAACGAACCTTGTTCGGCACCCCAAAGAAAACCTGCTTGTCTGTGAAACTTCAATCTGGCGGGTGGTCTACTTTTACTCCGCCACGTCACGCCGCTAACGCGGCGTCACGTGGTCTATTTTTGCTCCGGCGCGTACAACTGTACTTGCTGCTCCCCGGCCACACTC
>Ga0371490_1000066_pt1 | contig 124206 bp, 114 predicted proteins | sample MB2SIPfraction_FD_207959 | JGI IMG/M metagenome (GOLD analysis project Ga0371490, IMG submission 207959) | Lab enriched peat soil microbial communities from McLean, Ithaca, NY, United States - MB28FN SIP fraction | ecosystem: Environmental > Terrestrial > Soil > Wetlands > Peat | place: USA... | reverse complement strand
AAGGCACCGCGAACGTCGCCGGCTTCGATGTGCAGGAGCACCCCATCGAAGTGAAGAGGCGCATCGGCTACCTGCCGGAATCGCCGCCGCTCTACCCGGAAATGGACGTGATCGGGTACCTCGAATTCACCGGCAAACTGAAAGGCATCCCGTCCGCGGACATCAAGAAGCGGGTGGATGAGGTGCTGGGCAAATGCGCCATCGGCGACGTGCGCGACAAGCTTATCGGCAAGCTTTCCAAAGGCTACCGGCAGCGCGTCGGCCTGGCGCAGGCCATCATCCACAATCCGGATGTGCTGATCCTGGACGAGCCGACCTCGGGTCTCGATCCCAAGCAGATCATCGAGATCCGCGAGTTGCTGAAGTCGCTGGCCGGCAACCACACCATCATTCTCAGCACCCACATTCTGTCGGAAGTGGAGCACTCCTGCCAGCGCGTCATCATCATCAGCCAGGGCAAGCTGGTCGCCATCGATTCGGTGGCCAATCTCACCAATCGCCTGCGCGGCTCCGAATCGGTGGCGCTTGCAGTGGATGCCCCCGGCGGCAGCCCGGACCCGAGCGACGTGCAACTGCGCCTGGAGCAGGTGGCGGGCGTGCGGAGCGTGGTGATGAAGGATTCCAAAGATGGCCGCCTGACCTTTGAAGTGGAAAGCCTGCAAGGGCGCCAGATCCGCCCCGACCTGGCGCGCAGCGTGGTCAACGCCGGTTGGAACCTCAGTGAATTGCGGCCAGTCGGGCTCAGCCTGGAAGAGGTCTTCCTGCAACTGACCGCGGCCGAGACAAAGGGCGACGCGCCCGCGGAAAGCGAGGCAGCAAAGCAATGAAGCTAGTCTTCCTGATCTGCAAGAAAGAGTTTAAGAGTTACTTCGTTTCCCCCATCGCTTACCTGCTGATGGCATTTTTCGCGTTGATCTTCGGATTCGCGCTCTATACCGCAACCCGCGACGTGGTGCGGATGGGCTTTCAAGCTCAGATGATGGGCCAGTCGCAGCCGGTCAACCTGAACGACATGATCATCCGCCCGCTGCTGGGCTTCGCCAGCACCGTGTCGCTGTTCCTGATTCCGATGATCACGATGCGGTTGATCGCGGAAGAGAAGAAAACCGGAACCATCGAGCTTCTGCTCACCTCGCCGGTGAAGGACATTCAGATCATCCTCGGCAAATGGCTGGCCGCCATGCTTTTGTACCTGTGCATCCTGGGTATGTCGGCGCTCGATATCGGCATGTTGTTCGCCTGGGGCAAGCCCGATTGGAGGCCGGTGCTGGTGGCGTATCTGGGGCTGATCCTGCAAGGCGGCTGCCTGCTGGCGATCGGCGAATTCATCTCGACTCTCACGAAAAACCAGATCATCGCCGGCGGCGTGACGTTTTTCGTATGCCTGCTGCTGTGGGTGCTGAGCTGGTCCACGGCCTTCGATAGCGGTACCACTTCGCAGGTGATCAATTACCTGTCGATCGTCACCCACTTCGAGAATTTCGCCAAGGGCGTGTTGGACTCCAAGGACATAGTTTTCTATCTCTCGATGATTTTCTTCTCGTTGTTCATAACATCGCGATCCATGGAATCGCTGCGGTGGAGGAGCTGACATGGCGGCTAAATGGCTCAAAGCCCGGCAAACCAAGTACGGCGTCTACATCGCGGTTTACACCTTGGTCGTCCTCGCCATTCTCGCCGGCGTGAATTTTCTCGCCAATCGCTACGACCAATCCTATGACGCCACTAAGAACAAACAATACAGCCTCTCCGACCAGACCATCAAGATCGTCAAGGACCTGAAGAGCGATGTCCGGATGATCTATTTCGGCGAGAGCGGCAGCTTTCCGAACGCGCGCGATCTGCTGGACCGGTACTCATCGCTGTCCACCAGGCTGCACGTGCAGTACATCGACCCAAATAAGAAACCGACGCTGGCCAAGGCCGCCGGTTTCCGCGCGGATTCGCCGGTGGTGGTGGAGAACGGACCGCGCCACGAAGGCGCCAAGAGTTTGACCGAAGAGGAAGTCACCGGCGCGTTGATCCGCGCGCTCAAGAGCGGCGAGCGCAACGTCTGCTTCGTGACCGGGGCGGGCGAACACTCGATCGACGATCAGGACCGCGAGGGTTTTTCGATTCTCAAAGCGCTGCTGGAGCGCGACAATTACAAGTCGCGCGCGGTTTCGCTGCGGACTGCCGCGGCGCCCGACGCCAGCACGCCAGAGGCCGGCAAGAAAGTGGAAATCGGGCAAGCCGCGCCATCGGGACCGGTCGAAGTTCCCAAAGATTGCACGGTGCTGGTCTCCGGCGGCCCGACGGCCGATTATCCGGCACCGGTAGTGGCGGCCATCAAGAGCTACGTGGAAGACGGCGGACGCGCCATCTTCATGTTCGACAATGTGCTCCGCATCGGCCGCTCCGAGCCTGCCGCTCCCAATGACGAACTGGCCAAACTGCTCGAGAGTTGGGGCGTCACCGTAAACAAAGACCTGGTGCTCGATTTAGGCGGCCTGGGGCAGATCTTCGGCTTCGGCCCGGAGATCCCGGTGGTGCTGCAATATGAATCGCATCCGATTACGCAGCCTCTGACGCGCATTCCCACCGCGTTTCCGCTGAGCCGGTCGCTCGAGATCAAGAGCGAAGGCAAGACCTCGGTGAGCAAACTGGTGGCGACCACGGAAGACAGCCTGGCCACTTCCGAGATCGGCCCCGGCGGCGCGGTGGATCCCAAGAAAGGCAAGAAGGGGCCGCTGACCCTGGTGGCCGCGGGTACATATTCGGGAACCAAGCAGGGAAGGTTCGTGGTGAGCGGCACGTCGATCTGGGCGGTCAACAGCCTGGCCGGTTCGCGCCAGCTCGGCAACCGCGACCTGTTCGTGAACTCGATCAACTGGCTGGCTTCCGACGAGGACCTGATTTCGATTCGTCCCAAGACGCCGGAGGATCAGCAATTGAACGTCGGCGGGCAGCGGCTCGCCATACTGTTCTGGCTGAGCATCTTCATCTTTCCGCTGACGGTGGTGGCGTTCGGCCTGGCCACCTGGTGGAAGCGGAGGTAACCGATGAAGCCGAAGGGACTGCTGGTAGCCGTCGTTCTTTTGGCTGTGTTGGGCGGCGCCATCTGGTACTCGAACAAGAAACAGGCGCAAAAGGAAAAAGCGCCTTCTGACACGAGTCCCAAGATCGTTTCCATTCCGGAAGACCGGTTTCGCGAGATCCACCTGCTGAAGGCCGGCGCCGAGCCGATCGTTCTGAGCCGCGACAGCGGCAAATGGGCGATGACCGCGCCGCAGCCGCTGCCGGCCGATCCCGACGCTTCCGCTTCGCTGGTTTCCGCGCTGTCTGCGGTGAGCGCCGACAAGACCATCGACGACAACCCCACGGACCTGGCCAGTTACGGATTGGCCAATCCGGCCTTGCAGGCGCAGGTGTTCGAGAAGGGCGGCAAACAGGTGGATCTTGCCATCGGCGATGACACGCCGACCAATTCCGGCGCTTACGCCAAAGTGTCCGGCGACCGCCGCGTGTACACGGTGGCAAGCTACGTCAAGACCAGCCTCGATAAGAGTGTGAACGACCTTCGCGACAAACGGTTGCTGATCTTCGATTCCAACCGGCTGACGCGGGTGAAGCTGGCCGTCAAGGGGCCGGCGATCGTGTTCGGCAAGAGCGCGGGGAACGAGTGGGGGATTGTAGAACCGCGCCCGCTGCGCGCCGACAGCGGGCAGGTGGAAACCCTGCTCGGCAAACTGCGCGACGCCAAGATGGATCTCGGCACGGCGCCGGAAGAAGCGGCCAAGAAGTTTGCGGCCGCCGCCGTTGTGGCGCTGGCCGTGGTCACCGATAGCTCCGGCTCCCAAGCCATCGAGGTTCGCAAGGACAAGGACAACAATTACTATGCCCGGAGCTCCGCGGTGGCCGGTGTGTACAAGATCGCGGCGGACACCGGCGAGGGGCTGAACAAGGGCCTGGACGATTTCCGCAACAAGAAGCTGTTCGATTTCGGCTTCGCCAATCCCCGTATGCTGGAGATCAAGAACGGCGCCGGCACTCCTGTGACTTACACCAACGCCGGCAAGTGGACCGCGGGACCCAAGAACCTGGATAACGGGAGCGTACAAAACCTGATCGACAAGCTGCGCGATTTGACGGCCTCCAAGTTTGTGGAGCAGGGCGGCGGCCAGCGGGTGTTCGAAGCGAGCGTGGAGTCGAAAGGCAGCGCCAAGGTCGAACGGGTGATTGTGAGCAAGCAGGGCGACAAATATTCCGCGCAACGCGAAGGCGAGCCGAGCATCTATGAATTGGATGCCAGATCCGTGGAGGATCTCGAAAAAGCCGCCGCCGATGTGAAGGAAGCCGCGCCCGAGCCGAAGAAAAAGAAGTAAGAGCCACGAATGAACACGAATCAACACGAATAAAAAAGCCGGAAAGCCAGAAGGCCGGGCTCCAGCTCTGTTGTTAGTTTTGTTGCTGGTTTTGTTGCCGGTTTTCTTATCCGTGTTCATTCGTGGCCTTTCATTCGTGGCCACGATTTTCATGAACGGTCTTCTCACCGATCTTTACGAGCTCACCATGGCGGCCGGGTATTTCCAGGCCGGGAAGGCGGCGGAGCTCGCTACCTTCGAGTTCGCCATCCGCCGGCTGCCGCCCAATCGGAATTATGTTCTCGCCGCCGGATTGCCGGAGGCGGTGGATTACCTGATGAATCTCAGCTTCACCGCCGAAGAGATCGACTATCTGCGTGGCCTCGCGCAGTTCGCCCGCGCGCCGCGCGAGTTCTTCGATTACCTCCGCGATTTTCGTTTCACGGGCGACTTGTTTGCCGTTCCGGAAGGCACGCCGCTGTTTGCCGGTGAGCCTCTGCTGACCATCCGCGCGCCGATTATCGAAGCGCAATTGCCGGAGACATACCTGCTCTCCGCAGTCAGCTTCCAGACCCTGGTCGCCAGCAAGGCGGCGCGCGTGGTGGCCGCGGCGGAGGGGAGACCGGTCATCGAATTCGGCACGCGGCGCGCGCACACCCCCGAGGCGGGCGTGCTGGGCGCGCGGGCGGCGTACCTGGGCGGCTGCGCGGCCACCAGCAACACGCTCGCCGGCTTCCGCTATTCGATTCCCGTCGCTGGCACGGCCGGGCACTCCTGGGTGATGTCGTTCGCTTGCGAAGACGGGGCGTTCCGCAAGCTGCAAAGCGCGATGGGAGAGAACGCGGTGCAACTGCTGGACACCTACGACGTGGCGCAGGCCGCGCGGCGGGTGGCGGCGCTAGGGCGTCCGCTGTGGGGCGTGCGCATCGACAGCGGCGACTTCCTCCAAGGTGCGCGGCAGGTGCGCGCGATCCTGGACGAGGCGGGCTTGCCGGAAGCGCGGATCATGGTGAGCGGCGATTTGGACGAATATCGCATCCGCGAGTTGCTCGCCGCCGGCGCGCCCATCGATGTCTTCGGCGTGGGCACGCAAATTGCCGTGTCCGCCGATGCACCCTCGCTCAGCGGCGTTTACAAGATGGTCGAGATGGAAATCGGCGGCATCAAGCGCTACACGGCCAAATACAGCGACGACAAGAGCACCATCCCGGGCGCCAAGCAGATTTTCCGCGATGTGGCGCGCGACGTGGTGGCGCGCTCCGGAGAGTGCGGGCGTGGCGAGGCGTTGCTGCGGCCGGTGATCCTCGGCGGCCACCTGGTGGAACCCCTGCCCGGGCTGGAACAGGCTCGCCAGCGCGCCCGCGAATCGGTGGCGGGGCTTTCACCCGCGCTGCGCCAACTGGAAACCGCGGACCCGTGGCCGGTGATCTACAGCCGCGAGCTGCGCGCACTGATGGAGCAGACGCGCGCAAACTGGATCGGCGCACCAGTCCCATGAAAACCGTCTTTTTCGATATCGATACGCAACTGGATTTCGTCACTCCGGCTGGGGCCCTCTATGCGCCTGGCTCGGAGCGGGTAATCGCGGCAGTGGCGCGGCTCAACCGGCACGCGGCTTCGAGTGGGATCGTTCTGGTCTCGACCACCGACGCCCACGCGGAGAATGACCCGGAATTCGCCCAATGGCCGCCGCATTGCGTTGCCGGCACGCTGGGCCAACGCAAGGCGCAGGCCACGCTGATCGAGAATGCGGTCGTGGTGCCTAATTGGGACGGCCTGCCGGAGACTGCCGGCGCGGCGCAGATTATCGTCGAAAAGCAGACGGTTGATGTGTTCGAGACCCGTACTATCGCGCCGCTGCTCGAGCGGCTCGCCGCGGACCGCTTTGTGGTCTGTGGCGTAGTGACGGAAGTTTGTGTCTGGCATGCCGCGCGCGGCCTGCTGCGCTACGGAAAGCCGGTGACCATCGTGACGGACGCCGTCGAGGCGCTGCGCCCGGACGCCGGAGATCGCGCTCTGGCAGAGTTGCGCGCCGCCGGCGCGACGCTGGCGACGGCGAGCGAAGTGCTGAAAGGTTAGGAGTAAGAAGACGGAAGACAGAAGACAGAAGACAGGAGTCAGGAGTCAGAATACGCGGCCTAAGCTCCTTGCTTCTGGCTTCTTACTTCTTACTTCTTACTTCTTACTCCTGACTCCTGACTTCTTCCAGCTGAGAACTACCAGCGCCAGGGCGGCGGCCAGCAGCGAACCATCGCGCAGCAGCGTCTTCCAGGAAATGATGTCGTTCGGTCCGAAGCAGCCGCAAGGGATTTCCATGCCTTTGGCGTACGCCCGCACCATCAGAGTAAAGAAGCCCGCCAGCAGCAGCGCTGTCGCCGCGGCCGCGCTGCGCAGCCAATATCCGGCTATCAGCAGCAGTCCCACCACCAATTCGAACCAGGGCAGCGTGCGCGCCACCAGTTCCACCGCCTTCAGCGGCAGCAACTGGTAGGAATCGATCGACATCGCGAACAGCTCCCAGGGCGCGCGCAGCTTGGTCCAGGCGGCATACACGAAGATGGCGCCCAGGGCGATGCGCAGCACCAGCGTGACCGCTGGAAGGGTCTTACTTGAGGAGGTCATCGATCAGGCTTTTCAGAATCGCGTAATTCAGCGTGCCCGAAACCGGATAGGTCTTACTTCCGCGCGACACCACCAGCGTGGGAGTCCCCGTCACGGGTACGGCGTGGCCGGCGTTGACGTCGCGCAGGATTTCGCCCAACACGGAAGCGCCGTCGGCGGCAGCCTTCACTTTGTTCTGCTGCGAGAGAGTCAGCACGCTGGCCACCGTCTCCCAGACTTTGCCGTTCGCCGACCAGGTGGTCTGGTCGCGGAACAGAGCGTCGGCCACGGGCTGATACAAGCTGAGATGCGCCGCGGCAACGGCGTAATTGGCGGCCTCGCGCGAGTGCGCATGGATAGGCAGAGGGAACTCGCGATAGACCAGGAAGACCTTGCCGGTAGCCACGAAGTCCCGCTGCAACTGCGGCAGGCTGTTGTCGTGAAACACCTTGCAACCGGGGCATTCGAAATCGCTGAAGATCTGAACGGTCACCGGCGCCGACGGGTTGCCCGCCGTCTTGTTCGGGTCGATGTCGCTCACCGCCGCCATCGCCGGCCAAAGCAAAAGTAGCGCCGCAGCGCCAAGTCTCATACTCATATATTACCGGGCATCCGCGCCGAATGCCGGCCTACTGCCCGAGGTAATGATTCAGCACGCTCGACAGCAACTCGTAGTTGGGCACGCCGCCCGGCAGCATGAAGCGCCTGCCGTTGGCGGTAATAAATATAGACGGCGTGCGGTCGACCCTGTCCCGCGTGGCCTCGTCGATATCGTGGCGCACCTCGGCCTCGACGCCCGGGTCTTTGGCGAGCGCCTGCACTTTTTTCTGTTCGGCCGCCGTCAGCACAGTGGCCACGGTCTCCCAAACCTGGCCATTGACAGCCCACACACCCTGGTTCTTCCACAACGCATCGGCAACCGCCGCGTACTTGCCGATGCGGGCCGCCGCGGTGGCGTAAAGCGCGGCCGCGCGCGAATAAGGATGGTTCGGGCCGGCCAGCGGAAATTCCCGGTTCACCAGGCACACCCGGCCGCTCGTCACGTAGTCGCGAACCAGCAGCGGGACGAGATCGTCATGCATCTCCTTGCAGTGCGGGCAGTCGAAGCTGCTGAATACTTCGAGCACGATCGGCGAGTTCGTTCCGCCCAGGGTCTTGCCCGAGTCGAAGGAGGCGGCCAACGCCAGGCAGGGGAGCAAAGCGGCAGCCAAGGCAGTGCGTTTCATGTATATCTCAATTGTACGCGACGCGGCCGGCGGTGTGGCTTCCGGCGCCGCTTGAAACGTGATTTAATCGGTTCATCCGGACCGTGCGGTTCGGAGAGGAGATCCCATGTTGTCGAAAATCCTCATAGTCGGAATTTTGGCCGCCGCGATGGCTTTCGCGCAAGGCGGGTGGGGAAAACGGAACGAAGACCCGAGCGGCGGCATGATGGCGCAGCGGCAGAGCCAGCTCGATCAGTTCGCGGACAAGCTGAAGCTCAACAAGGAGCAGCGGGCCCAGGCCGAAACCATTATGGATGCCGCGCGCGAAGCCATGGGGCCGGCCCAGCAGAAACTGATCGAGGCGCGCAAGAATCTGGCGGCGGCTCTGATCGGCGGCCAAAGCGGCGATGCCATCGACAAGCTCACGAAGACCTATGCTTCGTTGTGTGCCGAGACCAAAGCGGTGGAAGCCAATGCGTTCGGCAAGATCTGCGCCCTGCTCAAGCCCAATCAGCAATCCAAAGCCGTGCAGAATTTCGCGTTGATGGCGCAATTGGTGGAATCGGGCCAGATGGGCGGCCCATCGGGCGGCGCCCAGTCGGGCCGGTGGAGCGGCGGCCAGGGCGGTGGCGGCCGGAGGTAAACGGGGTGGGGCATGCTTCAGCTTGCCGGCGCCCGGTTGCGGGCGCAGTTTTTTTTCGTTCTAACTAAGCGGAGCGCGCATATGTTCTTCAGACTTTTGTCGGCGGGAATTCTGGCTGCGTCGTTGGCTTCGGCGCAATGGGGCGGCCGCGGCGCCGGTGCAACGGGCAGCGGCGATATGAGCCCACGCCGCGAGGGGCCAACCCAGACGCGGATGGACCGGATCACCGCCATGCTAACGCTGGACCCCGATCAGCGGAAGCAGGTGAAGTCCATCCTGGATGACGGCCAGAAGGAGGCCGCTCCGGTTCGAGACCAGTTGGTGACCGCGCAGTTGGGAATCGCCGAAGCCGTGCAAGCGGGCAAGAGCCAGGACGAAATCGGTAAGACGATTGACGCCTACGCCGCTCTCGACACGCAAATGACCGGCATCGAACTGCGGTCCCTCGCGAAAATCAGCCAGGCTCTGCGTCAGGAACAGCAAGCCAAGCTGGGCGGCCTGTTCTGGATGATGCGCGGAATCTTCAAGAACAAGAACTGGAATGACGCCGGCGGCTGGTGAGGGCGGGGCCTATGAGCTGCCGATGAGGATACCCGTCGCGAAAACCAGCACGCCGCCGAGGCCGACCTGCAGCGCAGCGGAAAGCGGCGGGGTTTCCATGTAGCGGTTGCGGATCCAGGTAATGACACCCAGTTCGACGACCACCACCGCAATGGCGGCGGTGAGCGCGGCGCGGAAGCTGGGGATCATAAACGGCAGGGTGTGGCCAATCCCGCCCAACGCCGTCATCAGGCCGCAGACCAGGCCGCGCATCCAGGGATGGCCGCGGCCAGTGAGGCTGCCATCGTCGGAGAGGGCTTCGGCGAATCCCATGCTGATGCCGGCGCCGATCGACGCCGCCAAGCCCACCAGAAACGCGTCCCACGGCCGGTGTGTGGCGAAGGCGGCGGCGAACACCGGGGCCAGCGTGGAAACCGATCCATCCATCAAGCCGGCCAGGCCCGGCTGCACGATCTGCAGCACGAACAGCCGGCGGTTGGCGGCGTCTTCCTGCTCCTTGACGGAGGGTTGCAGCTTGTCTTCGGTGAGTTCCTCGGCGCGATGTTCGTGTCCGCGCTCCTCCTGGGCCAGGTCGTCCAGAAGCTGGCGAATGCTGGCATCCTGGCTGCGGGCGGAGGCGCGTTCGTAAAAACGGCGGGTCTCGACTTCCATCGCCTCGGCCGCGCCGCGCACCGTCTCCAGACGCAGCGGGCGGAACAGCCAGACCGGCTTGCGATCGACAAAGCCTCGCACGTCCTGGCGGCGGATCAACGGAATATGCTCGCCGAACTTGGCTTTTGACAGTTCAATCAGCCGGCGGCGATGGCCGGATTCCTCCTCGCGCATGCCGTCAAACACGGCCGCCGTGGCCGGGAAGTCCTCCCGCAGGCCATCGGCGAAGTCCGCGTAGATGCGCTCGTCCTCTTCCTCGAGCGAGATGGCCAGGGCCAGCACCTCGCGTTGCGACAGGCTGTCAAAACTCCTCATTCCATCCACTCTAATCGAAAGGCGGACGTGTTAGCATCGGGCTGTAATGGCTTTCGCGGATTTCACCAAGCAACTGGCGCAGCAGGCGGTTTCGTCGGCGATCAAGGACCCGCCCGCGCCGGCTCCTGGAGAGCACGCCGCCGGTCCCGTGATCCTGGCGCAAATCGGCCTCATGCAGCGGGCGCTCAAGGAAGACGAGGAGCTGATCGTCCTCTATCACGCCGCGGGCGAAAGGATCCGCGTGCTGGAGGTCTTTCTGCCATCGCCCGAAGTCGCCGTGCTCAGCGGCACGGACGCGAACCGCGCGCCGGCGCGGGCGATCGTGCCGGCGTCTTCGCTCGCGCTGCTCTGTAGAACGGTGAAGGTCCCGCCTCCAGCCAGGCCCGCGCGCGTGTCCCTCATCGTGCCTAAGGGCAAGTGAAGCCGGGTGCCAGCCTGCGGCCGAATTCACTCCAGCCACGGATAAACACGGATGAACACAGATAAAAGAACAAGAATCCCGTGGTTGTGGGTTTCTTATCCGTGTTGATTCTTGTTCATTCGTGGCCCATCTTCATTGAGGGCTCAGATCGAAAAATCCTCGCCGTGCCAGATTCCTTCGGCGTCGGGGGCTGGCGTGTGCGGCGGCGGCTCTTCGGCCACTATGGGCTTCTCCAGCCGGTCCACGCGCGCTATCAGCGTGATCAGCATCTCGCCAATCGCATCCGGGAGAATGGTGTGCTGCAAGTCGGGATCGTCCTGGGGAGAATGCGCCCTGGAGCGGATCACCGGCCGGCCAGGAACGCCGACCACCACCGAATTCGCCGGAACCGATTTCACCAGCACCGAATTGGCGCCGATGCGGCAATCGTCGCCGACGTCGATGGCGCCCAGCAGCTTGGCGCCGGCGCCCACCACGACCCGGTCGCCCAGCGTCGGGTGCCGCTTGCCATGGCTGAGGCTGGTGCCGCCCAAAGTGACGCCGTGATAAATAGTGACGTCCGCGCCTACCTCCGCCGTCTCGCCGATCACCACCCCCATGCCATGGTCGATGAAGAAACCGGGGCCGATCTTCGCACCCGGATGAATCTCAATTCCGGTGATGTTCCGTGCCAGTTGCGATAGCAGCCGCGCCAACAGGCGAAACCCATGCCGCCATAGCCAGTGCGTGAAGCGGTACATCCAGATGGCGTGCAGCCCGGAGTAGCACAGCAGGACCTCCAGCGCGTTCCGCGCCGCGGGGTCGCGCCGCAGCACCGACTGGATGTCCCGGTGCATGGTCAGCAGCGGATGCAGGTGTTCGCGGGTCGACGCCATTCTATTCAGTGTAGTGCAGGGAGTAAGGAGGCAGAAGGCAGCGAGTCAGGAGTCAGAAGCCAGAAGGTAAGGTCGCAAATCACCGGCGGCAAAGACCGCCGGCGTTACGTCCGTCTTCCTGCTCCTGACTCCTGTCTTCTGACTCCTCGCTTCTGCCCAGCCTTACTCAATTCTGACTTTTTCTTTACGACTTCCTTATGTCGCGCCGACTACCCTTCGTACGTGGAGGCACACATGCGGACTCAGGGTGGGCTGTACATCGATCCGGGAGCGCTCGCAGCCGGACCGGGCCAGCGCGAACTGGAGATCGTAGTGCCGTACACGGAATGGGCGTTGGCCGATGCGACGCTGCAGCGGGCCGCGGTGCTGGCGGCGGGGCTGAATGTCCGCGTTCGGCTGGTAGCGGTGCATTCGGTGCCGTATGCCGTGTCATTCGGCTGCCCGGCCGCGGTGCATGCGCACCTAGTGGAACAACTGGTAGACTTGGCATCGCGGTGCCAGTTTCCAGTTGAGCCGCAAGTGGTGATGGCGCGCGGCTGGGTGGAGGGCTTTGAGTACGCGCTCCATCCCGACTCGACGGTGCTGGTGGGCACGCGAAGACATTTTTGGCGCACGCGGGAAGAAAGCCTCGCGCGCGACCTGGCTCGCGGCGGGCACAACGTCGCATTGATCCATGTGGAATAGGTGAACCATGCTGGACGTGATATTCGTTCTCGTAACGATTCTGTTTTTCCTTGCCGCCTGGGCATTTACGAAAGGATGCGACCTGCTTTAGCCAAACCTATGGAATACATCGTGGGATTGATTGTAGCGGCGGGCCTGGGGGTGTATCTGTTCTACGCCCTGCTGCGCCCGGAGCGTTTCTGAGGGAGAGCCGATGACATCCAACGGTCTGTTTCAAATCGGACTTTACTTGGCCGTGCTGCTGCTGCTGGTCAAGCCGCTGGGCGCATACATGGCCCGCGTGTTCCAGGGCGAGCGCACCTTCCTGCATCCGGTGCTGCGGCCTCTCGAGAACCTGATTTACCGGATCTGCGGCATCGAAGAAGCGGCCGAGCAGAGCTGGAAACGTTATGCCGGCGGCGTGCTGGTGTTCAGCGCGGTGAGCCTGCTGTTGACATACATCTTGATGCGCGTGCAGCAATGGCTGCCGTGGAATCCCCAGGGGCTGGGTAATGTAGCGGCGGACCTGGGCTGGAACACGGCGGCCAGTTTCACCACCAACACCAACTGGCAGAACTACACGCCGGAAACCACCATGAGCTACCTCACCGAGATGGCGGCGCTGGCCACCCACAACTTCTTTTCGGCGGCGGTGGGAATCGCGGTGGCCATCGCGGTGGTGCGCGGCTTCGCGCGGCACTCGACGAAAACGCTGGGCAACTTCTGGGTGGATTTCACGCGATCGATCGTTTACGTTCTGCTGCCCATCGCCATTGTCGCCGCGCTGCTGCTGTGCTCGCAAGGTGCGATTCAGAACCTGCACCCGTACACCAAGGCCGCCACGCTCGAAGGCGCCGTACAAACCATTCCGCAGGGGCCGGCGGCTTCGCAGGAAGCCATCAAGATGCTGGGAACCAATGGCGGCGGATTCCTCAACGCCAACTCGGCGCATCCTTATGAGAACCCCACGCCATTTGCGGATTTCATCCAGATGCTGCTGATCTTCGTCATCCCCGGCGGCCTGACTTACACGTTCGGCAAGATGGTGAAAGATACGCGGCAGGGCTGGGCGCTGCTGGGCGCGATGACGGTGCTGTTCCTGGCCGGCGTGTTTGTGGTCTATCCGGCGGAGCAGGCGGGCAACCCGGTGCTGGCCAAGCTGGGCCTGGAGACCCAGGCCACGGCGGCGCAGTCGGGCGGCAACATGGAAGGCAAGGAAGTTCGCTTCGGCATTGCCAATTCGGCGCTGTTCACGGTGATTACGACCGACGCGAGCTGCGGCGCGGTGAACAACGCGCACGATAGTCTGACGCCGCTGGGCGGGCTGGTGCCGATGGTGAACATCGAGCTGGGCGAAGTGGTTTTCGGCGGCGTCGGATCGGGGCTCTACGGCATTCTGCTGTTTGCCATTCTGTCGGTATTCATTGCCGGGCTGATGGTGGGGCGCACGCCGGAGTACCTGGGTAAGAAGATCGAGCAGAAGGAAGTGAAGATGGTGATGCTGTCGGTGCTGGTGCTGGCGTTCAGCATCCTGGGATTCGCCGCGGCGGGGATCAACCTGAAGACAGTCGGGGACAGCTTGGGCAACCACGGGCCGCACGGGCTCTCCGAGGTTCTGTACGCCTACACTTCGGTGGTGGGAAACAACGGAAGCGCCTTTGGAGGGCTGAGCGCCAACACCATGTATCTCAATGTCACCTTGGGGCTGGCCATGCTGTTCGGGCGATTCCTGATGCTGATTCCGCTGCTGGCGGCGGCGGGAAGCCTGGCGGCCAAAAAGCAAGTGCCGGTTTCGGCCGGGACGTTCCCCACTCACGGGCCGCTGTTCGTGGCGCTGCTGGTGGGCGTGGTGGTGATTGTGGGGGCGCTGACGTTCTTCCCCGCGCTTTCGCTCGGGCCGGTGGTGGAACATTTCCTGATGCAACAGGGGAGGCTGTGGAGCTAACATGCCCGTCGCAACCGTAACGCCTGTCGGCAACGACGAGACTTCGCTGATTTCGAAAAGGGGATCGCGCGCCCGCCCGCTGTTCGATCCGCCGATCGTGAAGCGGGCGATCGGCGATTCGTTCGTCAAGCTGAACCCGCGGACCATGATGAAGAACCCGGTCATGTTCGTGGTGGAAGTGGGCGCCTTGATGACCACCGTCCTGGCCGGGCGCGACCTGGCATCCGGCGCGGCCCTCGGCGGCTTCACTTTTCAGATCACCCTGTGGCTGTGGTTTACCGTGCTGTTCGCCAATTTCGCCGAAGCCATGGCGGAGGGCCGCGGCAAGGCGCAGGCCGACACGCTGCGCAAGACTAAAACCGAGACCACCGCGCGCAAGCTGATCAACGGCAAAACGGAGACCGTGGCGGCGACCATGCTGCGCGCGGGCGACGTGGTGCTGGTGGAAGCCAGCGAGACGATTCCGGGCGACGGCGACGTGATCGAGGGCATCGCCAGCGTGGATGAATCCGCCATCACGGGCGAGAGCGCGCCGGTGATCCGCGAATCGGGCGGAGACCGTAGCGCGGTGACCGGCGGCACCAAGGTGCTCTCGGACTGGATTAGAGTAAAGATCACCTCCAACCCGGGCGAGACATTTCTCGACCGCATGATCGCGCTGGTGGAAGGCGCGGAGCGGCAAAAAACGCCGAATGAAATCGCGCTCAACATCGTGATCGCCGGGCTGACGCTGGTGTTCCTGCTGGCCGTGGTCACGCTGCAACCGTTCGCCGCCTTCAGCGTGCACGCGAGCGGCAGCGGCACGGCGCCTTCGGTGACCGTGCTGATCTCGCTGCTGGTGTGCCTGATTCCCACCACTATCGGCGGCCTGCTTTCGGCCATCGGCATCGCCGGCATGGATCGCGTGATGCAGCACAACGTGCTGGCCATGAGCGGCAAAGCGGTGGAAGCGGCGGGTGACGTGAACACACTGCTGCTGGATAAGACCGGCACCATCACGCTGGGCAACCGCCAGGCGGTGGAGTTCATTCCGCTCAACGGGGTGACGGAGGCCGAAGTGGCCGACGCGGCGCAGCTCTCGAGCCTAGCCGATGAGACGCCGGAAGGCCGGTCGATCGTCGTGCTGGCCAAGCAGCGCTACAACATTCGCGGGCGCGAAGTGGCGGAGCACGAAGCCCACTTCATTCCGTTCACGGCGCAGACGCGCATGAGCGGCGTGGATATCGATGGCCGCCAGGTCCGCAAGGGCGCGACCGACTCGGTGATGGAATTCGTGGCCGAGCACGGCGGTAAATCCTGCGGCGAGCTGACCGAAATCACCGACCGGATCTCCCGCTCCGGCGGCACGCCCCTGGTGGTGGCCGATGGCGGACGCGCGCTCGGCGTGGTGCATCTCAAGGACGTGGTGAAGGGCGGCATGCGCGAGCGCTTCGAGCAGTTGCGCGCCATGGGCATCCGCACCGTCATGATCACCGGCGACAATCCGCTGACCGCTTCGGCCATCGCGTCCGAAGCCGGCGTGGACGATTTTCTGGCACAGGCCACCCCGCGCGACAAAATGGACCTGATCAAGAAGGAACAGGCCGGCGGGCGGCTGGTGGCGATGACCGGCGACGGCACCAACGACGCGCCGGCACTGGCGCAGGCCGACGTCGGCCTGGCCATGAACACCGGCACCATGGCGGCCAAGGAAGCCGGCAACATGGTGGACCTGGACAGCAACCCGACCAAGCTGATTGAAATCGTTGCGATCGGCAAACAGTTGCTGATGACGCGTGGCGCACTGACCACGTTTTCCATCGCCAACGATATCGCCAAGTATTTCGCGATTCTGCCCGCCATGTTCATGGTGACTTACCCGGAAATGGCGAAGCTGAACATCATGGGGCTGCATAAGGAGAGCGCTGTGCTGGCGGCGGTGATCTTCAACGCGCTGATCATCATGGCGCTGATTCCGCTGGCGCTGCGCGGCGTCAAGTACCGCCCGATGAGCGCAGCCTCGCTGCTGCGGCGCAACCTGCTGATCTACGGCGTAGGTGGAGTGATCGCGCCTTTCCCCGGCATCTGGTTGATTGACCGGCTGCTGATTTTGCTGCGTCTGGCGTAAAGGAGACTCGACATGAAACAGCTCATGATTGCGATTAAAGCGACGCTTCTGCTGACGGTGTTGACCGGCCTGTTGTATCCGCTGGCGGTGACGGGACTGGCGCAGATCCTGTTCCCACACCAGGCCAACGGCAGCTTGAAGGTCGTGAACGGCAAGACCGTCGGCTCCGAGTTGATCGGCCAGCGCTTCACCAAACCAGAGTACTTTCACGGCCGCCCTTCGGCCGCGGGCAACGATGGGTATGACGGCTTGTCTTCCGGCGGCTCCAATTACGGGCCGACCAATCAGAAGTTGGCGGACCGTGTCAGCGACGACGTCAAGAAGTTTCGCGCCGAGAATCCAACGTACACCGGCCCGATCCCAGCCGATCTGGTGACAGCTTCCGGCAGCGGCCTGGACCCGCACATCAGCCCGGCTTCCGCCGACGTGCAGGTGGCGCGGGTAGCTGCCGCGCGCGGCGTGAGCGCGGAGACGGTCCGACAGCTTGTCGCCGCGCACACCGAAGGCCGGCAATACGGCCTCTTCGGCGAGCCGCGAGTGAATGTGCTGGAACTGAACCTGGCACTGGACCAGGCCGCACCGCGGAAATAGGCGCCAAAAGCATGATGGGCCACAGATGAACACGGATCCAAAAGAACTGGCTTATCTGTGTTTATCCGTGGCTGAAAAATGCTCTTTCGGACTTTCTCAGCAGCCGCTTTAGCTTGCCCAGCTTACGCGCCGGCCATTGCCCGCCGCGGCTCGAAGGTGTAACCGAAGCCGCGCACGGAATGAATCATGGTGGGCTCGGCGGGGTCCTGCTCGATCTTCTGGCGCAATCGAAGCACGTACACATCCACCGCGCGGTCGGTGATGGCGCGGTCCTGGCCCCAGACCGAGTCGAGCAGTTGCTCGCGGCTGAAGACCACGCCGGGACGGCTCATCAGAAACTCCAGCAGGCGGAACTCGGTGGCCGTCAGCGCCAACGGGCCGCCATTCAAGCGCACCTGGCGGCTGCTGGTGTCGAGTTCCAGCCCGCCCGCCTCCAGCATGCGCGGCGGCGAGGTCTGGTTGCGGAACTGCAGCTTGATGCGCGCGATCAGCTCGCGCACGAAAAACGGCTTGACGACGTAATCGTTGGCGCCCAATTCGAGACCCACGATGCGGTCGGTCTCCGAAGCGCGCGCAGTCAGGAAGATGATCGGCACGCCCGACAGGTCGGGATCCCGCCGGATGCCCTTGCAAATGTCCAGGCCGTCGGAATCCGGCAGCATGATGTCGAGCAGGATCAAGTCGGGCCGCACCTGGCGGCAAAGCTCGATTGCCCCTTTGCCGGTTTGTAGACCGGACAGCGAGAACCCTTCCTTCTCGAGGTTGTACTTGAGAAGCGAAAACAGGTCGACGTCGTCTTCAATAAGCAGGATCTTTTTCATGGGTGGCCCTTGTTACCTGCTCTAACGTTATCAGCGCCGATGTTACAGAGCGATTAAGCGGCAGTGAATTCGGGATTAAGGCGCAGTGGTACGAATGTGTGGCGCGCCCAGATAGCCGGTCAGTTTACAGACTGAGCCACCGCCCGCGTGTAAGCTCGACCGGCCTGCTTTCTCGGGCGGGTACCCCAGGTGCACGCGGCCGGGCTGTCGCCCGGCTGGACCGATTGGCAATCGGTCCGCAGGTTTCTCAACCTGCCCCACTATGCCGCGCACTCGCCGCGGCCCAAATGTAACGAATACGCCTGGTCGTCGCCCCAGTCCTGGTAGATCTCGGGAAACAATTCCGCCGGTTTGGCAAACTCGCGCGTTAGTTCGCGGAAGGTTTCAATCTTGTGCCGCAGCACATACTGGCGGAAGGTTTCGCCCACTGTCCAGTTGGCCTGGAAATGATCCAGCACGCGCACCACGGCGGCGGGCGCGAGGCGCGCCGGAATCGACTGCACCGCCAAGCCAAAGCGCATCACGCCTTCTTCGTCGTACCCGCCGCCCAGCAGCATCTGGTAATACGGAACCTCGCGGCCATCGATCTTACGGGCGTTGCCGAAGAACCCGAAGTCGCCCACCCAATGCTGGCCGCAGGCATTGGGGCAGCCACTGATTTTGATCGAAAGCCCGCGTATGCGTGGGTCGTTATACCGCCGCAACGTCTCTCCCAGTGCGGCTCCCAGGTTCATCGACTTAGTAAGCGCCAGGTTGCAGGAGTAAGCTCCGGGGCAAGTCACGACATCGTCTATATGCCGCGCGCGGGCAGTCGCGAGGCCGGTTGCGGCCAGCGCGCGATGCACCTCCGGCAGCCGCGCCAGCGGAACGAACGGCAGCAGCAGGTTCTGATCGATGGAAACGCGCAACGTTCCGTCGCCGGCCGCGGCCGAAATACGCGCCAGTTCCCGCAACTGTCCGGCGCGGAGATTACCCTGCTCCACGCGCACTGTCACCGCCGCGTAACCCGTCTGCTTCTGTTCTGCAACATTGGTCGAGAGCCACGCGTCGTACTCGCCGTCGCCGGTCTGGCGGCGCCCGGCCACCGGCAACAGCGCTCCCTGCCCGAGCGGTTGCGGCTGCGATTGGTAGCCGCCGAAACCCTCCGGCACCATCTCCGGCCAAGCGATCCCGCCGTCAGTCAGGATGAGCTGGTATTCCTTTTCCACCTGCTCCCGCAGCCACTCGATGCCGCGCTCGCGCAGCACGAATTTCAGCCGCGCCTTGTTCTTGTTGGCGCGGTTGCCGTAACGGTTGAAGATGCGGATCACCGCTTCGCACCGGTTCAGTAGGCGCTCTTCCGGTACGAAGTCTTCGAGCAGTTGCGCTTCGGTGGGAAGCGGCCCCAAGCCTCCGGCCACCAGCATGCGGAAGCCGCGCTGGCCGTCGCGGATCGCCGCGCGCAGGCCGATATCGTTGATCGCGCCCGAAATGCAATCGCGGCCCGCGCAGCCGTCGAAGGCGATTTTGAACTTGCGCGGCAGGTTGCCCGTCAGATCCTTGCGCAGCAGAGCATACGCCAGCCGCTGCGCATACGGCCGCACATCGAATACCTCGTCGCGCGCAATCCCCGCCCAGGCGCAGGTGGTGACGTTGCGCACCGTGTTGTAACAGGCCTCGCGATTGGTCAGCCCGGCATCGGCGAGCACGTGCATCAGGTCGGCCACGCGCGCGAGCGGCACGAAGTGAAACTGGATATTCTGCCGCGTGGTCAGGTGCCCTTTTCCGCCGCCGAATTCCTCGGCCACGCGCGCCAGTTGCCCGGCTTGCTCCGCGGTCAGCATCCCGCTGGGGATCTTCGAACGCACCATCTGCACCCCCGCCTGGCGCTGCCCGTAAATACCGTGCTTCAACCGGAACGGGCGGAAGTCGTCTTCCGTAATCTGGCCGTCCAGAAATGCCTGAGCCTTGCGGCGGAAGGTTTCGATCTCCTCGCGGACCAGGCGATCATGTTCAATTTCAAACAGTTGGCGATCAATCAATGGTTCTTCAGCGACGCTAGCCATAGTTAATCCAGATTCTCTATGGATTATATCACCTATTTGTCAATGGGGATTGAACAAAGTAGAGGGAGATGTGCGAGTTCCTCCACCAGAACGTTCGGGTTAGCTAGAATCGTATCTGGTCCGGTGACCGAGCTTGTCGGCCGGCTTCTCCTATGTCGCGAACTCTTCTGATTACATTTGGGATCGGCATCGTCGTCGTTGCGATCGCCGTCTCGGTCATCGTCTACATGCAGCGTGGAGGGCATGTGGAGCTACCCGGCACAATCCTCAAGGTCCGCACCGCGCCACTCGACGAGCAAAGCGCGGCCGCGGTGATCGATTTTCGCGTCACCAATCCTTCGGACTATCCGTTCCAGGTGCGCGGCGTAACGGTGGTGCTGGAAAATCGGAACGGCGCCCAGACCGAGGGCGCCACGGTGTCGGAGACGGATGCGCGGCAGCTCATGGCCGGCGTGCCTTTGCTCGGCGACAAGTACAACCCGAGCTTGATGGTGCGCGAGCGCGTGCCGGCGCACACCACGCTGGACCGCATGATCGCGGCCCGTTTCGAAGTGCCCGATTCCCAACTCCAGGCGCGCAAGCGCTTCCTGGTGAGGATCGAGGAAGTGGATGGGGTGGTTCAAGTGCTTCCCGAGAAATAGCGCGTTCCCGGAACTTGACAGCCACGCAGGCGCGCGCTCACGGCCGCAAAGGCTTGCGGTTGCAATACAGCGTCAGCACCGCTGCGGAATAGACGCTCAGCACCAGCGCCAGGAGCACATACAATAAGAGCGATATAGGGGCCGAGCCCGCCCAGCCGCGCCGGACATGGCAGAACGATATCGCAGCGGGGACCGTCACCAGCAACGGCGCGGCCGCGGCGCTCCTCCAGCGGCCGCGCCAGCGGATCAACGCGTAAATCGCCAGGCATGGCGGAAACAGCACGTCGGCAAAGAAACAGAATGCCACCACCCATCGCAAGACGGTCATCGATGGGTAGTGTAGCAGCCTCCGCCCAAGCGGCGCTACGAGTTGCAGTCTCGGAACCGTGACCGTCAGGGGTTGGTGAGTGGTTACGGGAAGAGGCCTTATGCGGTCTGTGCAGGAGCCGCGGGTTTCTTGGCAGCCGTCTTCTTCGGCGCCTTTTTGGCAGCAACCTTCTTACCGCCGCGCTTCCTGGCTGCCCTCTGCGGCTCGGCCGCTCTGGCGGCTTTGACGGCTGCCCACCGCTTGCGGGCCGCTGCCGCTATGGCGCGTCTGCCAGCGGCGCTCAACTTGCGTTTCCGCTTCGCTGGCTCGGGCGGGGCGGCCTTTTCCGTGCGGTCACCCTTCAGCGTTTCGCGCAGTTCCGTAATCTGAGCGTCGAGCTTTGTCTTCTGCGCCTCAAACCCCGCAATAGCGGCGGTGATAATCTCGTTCGTGAGTGTGCGTGCCATACGTTTTCGTACGTTCACCTTTCCTGCATCATTTTGTCACATATTGTTGGAGTCCGAGACAAAATAATGTTTGTCGGGCTCGGCGCTACAATTCGGTGTGATGAAGACACCCTTTCGATTGGACGGGCGCAGAGCCCTGGTAACAGGCGGGGCCAGCGGCATCGGCGAAGCCACCAGCCGTGCGCTGGTGGAGGCGGGCGCGACGGTGACCATCGCCGATATCGATGGCGATCGCGCCCGGGCCCTCTCGACCGAGCTCGTGCGCGCGCAAGCGCTGATCCTCGACATTACCGACGAGGACGCGGTCAACGCGGCCGTGGGCGCGCTCGAGGCGCTCGATGTCCTGGTCAACAGCGCCGGCATCGGACTGGTGGGCGGAATCGAGGAAACCAGCCGCGCGGACTTTGAGAAGCTGCTGCGCGTCAACGTCGAAGGCATGTTTCTGGTGACCAGGGCGGCGATGCCCAAGCTGCTGGAATCGCGGGGAACCATCGTCAACATTGGCTCCGTGGCCGGGCTGATCGGCGTCAAGCGCCGCTTCGCCTATTGCGCCACCAAGGGCGCGGTGGTGGCGCTCTCCCGGCAACTCGCCGTGGATTACGCCGGCCGCGTGCGCGTCAACTGCATCTGTCCGGGCACCGTGGAAACGCCTTTCGTGGAAGCCTATCTCGAGAAGTTTCACAAGCACGAGAAGGAAAAAGTGCGAGCCGAGCTGCACGCGCGCCAGCCGGTGGGACGCATGGGAAGGCCGGACGAAATCGCCTCCATGGCGCTCTATCTATGTTCCGATGAAGCCGCCTTCGTCACCGGCGCCACGCCGACCATCGACGGCGGCTGGACCGCGGCGTAGGGCGAGTTTGCGGCCGTCACTGCGCCGAGTGGCGCCAAACGATACCTATGCATGTGCTAGACTTTTCATAGGTAATCCCTATGCCAACGCTCTACGTCGAGAATGTCCCGGGCGAGCTCTACAGCGCACTCAAAGCGCGCGCGAAGGAGAACGGCTGTTCGATTGCGGCTGAAGTGATCGAACTGCTGGCTGAGAATGTTCCGGCGGAAAGCGAGATTGCGCGCAGGCGAACGCTGGTGAAGCGTGCGCGCGCGTTACGTACGCGGCGTTCGGGCAGTGGTCCACACTCCTCGGCGGAAGAGATGCAGCGCGAGGACCGGGGCCGGTGACCGCCTACGTCCTCGATGCGAGCGTGGCGGCTAAATGGTTTCTGCCTTCCGGAGAGACACTGGCCGATGAGGCAGTCGCCCTGTTGAAGCGCTTCGCGGCCGGCCGTCTCGGGTTGCTGGTGCCCGATCTGTTCTGGCCGGAAGTGGGCAATATTTTCTGGAAAGCCGGACGTAGCGGGAGAATGTCGATGGCTTCGGCGCGAGAGGCGGTCGGCGCGTTGTCGGCTTGCGGCATCCGCACAACTCCCTCTCTGCCTCTGCTGGAGCACGCTCTGGAAATAGCCGCGGAATTCGAGCGAACCGTCTATGACGCAATCTACGTGGCGCTGGCGGTGGAATCGAACCACTCGCTGGTGACAGCCGACGAGCGGCTGGCCAACGCCATGGCCGCGTATTTCCCGGTTCGGTGGCTGGGAACGGTGTAGCCAGCCGCTGCCGCTACCCGGCCCGCGCTTTGCGAATCGCGCGTTCAAAGCCGGGGAGCGAGCGCTCGATCTCGGGCGCCGAAATCGTCAGCGAGAGCCGCATGTAGCCGGCACGGCCGAAACCGGAGCCGGGCACGGCGAGGATGCCTTCGTCCTGCAAATCGCGGATGAAAGCGATGTCGTCCGTAATCGGGGTCCTGGGGAAAACGTAAAACGAGCCCTCGGGGCGCGGCGCATCGTAACCCATCGCCTGGAGCGCGCCGCAGAGCCGGTCGCGCTTGGCCTGGTAGAGACCGACGTCCACGATGGCATCCGGCTCGATCCCCACTACGCGCTGCCAGATAGCGGGTGCGTTGATGTAGCCGAGAATGCGGTGGGCGAACGTGCAGGCGCTGGCGAGAGCCGCGGCTTCTCCCAGGCGCGGTGAAATCGCCAGGTAGCCTATGCGCTCGCCCGCGATCGCCATCGCTTTCGACCAGCTCCAGGCCAGCACGGCGCGGTCGATCAGGGCCAGCGTGTCGGGAGGCGCGACGCGATCATAAACGATCGGGCGGTACGGCTCATCGCTGATCGCCACCAGCGGCTCGCGGACGATCGAGTTCAGTTCGCGCAATACCTCGGCGGGATAAAGTCTCCCGGTAGGATTGTTGGGCGAATTGAGGATCAGCGCCTTGGTGCGCGGCGTTACGGCGGCGGCGATGCGGCGAGGATCGGGCAGGAAGTCGGCGGTGGTTTCCACCGGGACCACGCAGCCGCCGTGGTTTTCAATGTAGAAGCGATACTCGGGAAAATAAGGACTGAGAACGATGACTTCGTCGCCGGGGTCGAGAATCGACTTGAGCACGGTGTTGATGGCGCCGGCTGCGCCGCTGGTCATGATGAGATGCTCGGCGGCGAAGGGCAGGCCGGTGGATGCGGCCAGGCGTTGCGCCAATTGCGCGCGGACTTCCGGATAGCCGGCGTTGGGCATATAGCCGTGAGTATGGGGAAGGTTCTCCGCAACTACACGGCGCAGTGCGCCGATCACCGCCGCGGGCGGTTCCACTTCCGGGTTGCCGAGGCTGAAATCGAAGACGTTTTCGGCTCCGCGCTCGCGTCGAAGTTGGATGCCGATTTCGAACATGCGGCGAATCCAACTGGCTTGCTCGAGTTGCCCGGCTATGGATTGAGAGATGGGCATCGGTGCGTTACCTGTAGGGGCCGGGCATGCCCGGCCCGCTGCCGCCTACGGTCCACTTTGTCCTTTCAGCCTCCGGATCCGCTCCGCGATTTCGCGGTTGCGGCGGGCGTCTTCGGCCTCCATGTGGATTACCGTCTGCGGCCGCAGCGCCTCGAGGAACGCGTCCGGCTCCGGCCGATCGGCGATCACCACGTAGTCTACCACCCGTAACGCAGCCACCATGCGGGCGCGCGCGCGAATATCGAACACCTCGCCGGAGAACGGCAGCACCAGCGCCAGCAGAGTCCGGGCGCCGGTTCGGCGGCGGATGTCTTCGAGCTCGCGCGCGTGCTCCGCGCGCAGCACGTCGAAGTAGCCGGTGACCACGGCCAGGGGGCCGGCCAACGCGCGGGCGGCGTCGGCAGTCAGGATTTTGCTTCGTGTGTCCATGTATCGGCGGTCGAGTTTATGAGTTCCAGCGAAACCGCGGCGACGCGCTCCGGCGTGACGCGGGTCATGCAGCGGTGATCGATAGGGCAATGGCGCAGCAGGCACGGGCTGCATTCGGCGTGTTCGCGGACCACCCGCACTAGCGGCCCGGTGGGGCCGGTGGTAACGTCATCGGTGGCGCCGAAGACGGCCACCGTCGGCACGCCCAATGCGGCAGCCGCATGCATGGCGCCCGAATCGTTGGTGAGATAGAGCCGGCAGGCGGCGGCCAGGTCGATGAATTCGCCCAGCGTCGTGCGACCGGCCAGGTTGCGGGCGTCCACGCCCCCACTGCGGACGCCGGCAGCCACGGTCTCGCACAATTCGCGCTCGGCGGCCGAGCCGAACACCAGCACGGTTGCGCCCAGCGCTCGAGCCACCGTGCGTCCGGACTCGGCGAACCGCTCCGGCAGCCAGCGCTTGGCATCGCCGTAAGCGGCGCCGGGACTGACGCCGATCACCGCGCCATCCACGCCGAGTTCGCGCAAACGTGCGCCGCCAGCTTCGCGCGCGGCCGGAATGCCCTCCAGGCGGATGGCGGACGATTCCGGGAAATGCTCGATCAGCCCGGCGCGCCGCAGCAGCTCCAGGTAATAGAATCGCTCGTGGCGTGGAATGTCACCCGGCTCCGGCCGCGGAATGGCGCGCGTCAGCAGGAAGCCGCGTCCGTCGCGTGCGTAGCCGATGCGCTCCGGAATGCGCGCCAGCCAGGCCGTCAACGCCGCGTCGAATGAGTTCGGCAATAGAAACGCAACGTCGAAATGCCGCTCGCGCAGGCTGGCGGCGAAGGCGAGCCGCCCGCCCAGCGACTTGGTCGATGGACAGGGAAGCACGCGGTTGATGGCGGATTCGCGGGCGTAGAGTTCGGCCACCCTGGGCCGCGCCACCAGCGCGATTTCGGCGCGCGGGCACACCTGGCGAATCACGCGAATCGCCGGCAGCGACATCACGGCATCGCCCAGCCAGTTGGTGGCGCGGATCGAAATACGTTCCAGCGCGGCGGGATTGAAGTCCACTCCCGTTCAGCATAACAACCGGGCGAGCGCCATGAGCGGCGGCGGCCAGCCCATCGGTACGTGGCAAAGCTCACCAGGCAGTTCGATTGCAATCATTCGTTCATCGTTATGTAACGGAAATGAAACAATTTAGATGCTGCGCCAGTACCGAGGCGGCTTAAAATAGGTAGCATATGATGCGACAAGCCGCTGTTGCTCACCATGTCGAGCAGGGCCGGACCCGAATCAAGATCCTGAATGGACCCGCCATGAGCTGCGACGCGGAAGGCTGCCACGCGAAAGCCGCGTATCTGTTCCGTGAGGAAGATGGGCCCATCGCAGCGTATTGCGAGGTTCACGCCGACGAATCCGCATCCAGGGCCGGCATTCCGCTGCCGACCTCCAAGATCACCATCCTGCGCACCATGTTGGGTTGAGCGATTCGCCGCCCCTCGCAAGGTTCCTACGCCGGCGGTTTCAGTCGCGCGCGATCGCGTCCATGCTTTTTGGGCGGTGCGTGGCGCTGCCGGATGAACCATTCCTGCGAGTTCACCTTCGATTTCGCGCCGCCTTTCCTGCGCGTGTAGACTCCGGTGGTATTCATGTCCCGCGCCTTCACGTTGTCGGCCAGATACACCGCCAGCACGTTGTCGCGCAGGTGGCGGATCATGGCCGGCTCCCGGATGGGCGCCAGCACTTCCACGCGATGGTCGATGTTGCGCGACATGAGGTCGGCGCTGCCGATGTAAATCTCTTCCTGGCCGCCGTTACGGAAATAGAAAACGCGGCTATGCTCCAGGAAGCGGCCGACGATGCTGGTGACTTCAATACCGTCGCTGACGCCGGGCACGCCGGGGCGCAGGCAGCAGATGCCGCGCACCAGCAACTGGATGCGCACCCCCGCCTGCGACGCCTTGTAGAGCGCGCGGATAATCTTGGGGTCCGCCAGCGAATTCATCTTGAAGATCAGGTGCGCCTTCCCGCCGGCCTTGGCGTGTTTGATCTCCCGCTCGATCAGGGCTTCAAATTTCGACCGAAGATTCACCGGCGCCACCAGCAGCTTCTGGTAGTCGGCCTTGTGCGAATAGCCGGTCAGATAATTGAACAGGTCGCTGACATCGTCGGCCACGGCTTCATCGCAGGTGAACAGGCCGACATCGGTGTACAGGTGAGCCGTTATGGCGTTGTAGTTGCCGGTGGAAAGGTGGACGTAGCGGGCGATGCGGTCCTGCTCGCGCCGCACCACCAGCGCCACCTTGCAGTGAATCTTGAGGCCGATCAGGCCGTAGACCACGTGCACGCCGCGCCGTTCCAGCGCGCGCGCCCATTCGATGTTGCTCTCCTCGTCGAACCGCGCCTTGAGTTCGACCAGCGCGGCCACCTGCTTGTCTTCCTCCACCGCCTCGAGCAGCGCCTCCACCACCGGCGCGTTGCGGCCCACGCGGTATAAGCAGGTCTTGATGGCCAGCACGGCCGGGTCGCGCGCCGCCTTGCGCAGGAATTCGATCACCGGCTGGAAGGAATCGAAGGGGTGGTGGAGCAGGATATCGCGATTGCGAATCACGCCGAAAATGTCGTCCTCGTCGGAAACCTCGGCCAGCTCGGGCGGTGTGGCGGGCAGGAAAGGCGCCTCGCGCAAGTCCGGCCGGTCCAGGCTATGCAGGCTCATCAGGCGCTTCAGCGAGAGCGGCCGCGGCGAGCGGTAGACTTCGCTGGGCCCGATCTCCAGGTTGCTCATGAGGATGTCGAGCATCGGGCTGGGCATGTCGGCGGTCACCAGCAGGCGGACCACGCTCTGGAAGCGCCGCTGGCGAAGACCCTCCTCGACGGTTTCGAGGAGGTCCTCGGCTTCCAGTTCGGTGATCGCCATATCCGCGTCGCGGGTGACGTGGAAAGGATGCGCTTCCAGGATCTCCATGCCGGGAAACAGCACGCCGAGATGTGCCGCGATCACCTGCTCCAGCCACACCAGGTCGATCCGCCTGGGCCGGCCGCGCTTGGTGGCGGCCTTCGCGCTGCCGCCAACCGGCACCAGTTGCGGCAGCGAATCGGGCACCTTGACGCGCGCGAAGTGTTCGATGCCCGCGCGGTCGCGAATCGAAACCGCCAGATTCAGACTGAGATTCGAAATGTGGGGAAAGGGCCGGCCCGGATCGAAGGCGAGCGGCGTGAGCACGGGAAACACGGTCTCGTCGAAGTACTTGGCGGCTTGCTGGCGGTGGGCCTCGGTCAATTCGGGATAGTCATGAACGAAGATGCCCTGCTCGCGAAGCGCCTCCAGCAAACGGTCCAGGGTGCGGTGAGCCTCCGCCAGCAGCCGCTTCACCTCGCGCCGGATTGCCACCAGTTGCGCCCGCGGGCTCATGCCATCCGGGCCCGCCTCAGGCGAACCCGCCTCCAACTGCGCCGCCAGGCCCGCCACGCGCACCATGAAGAACTCGTCCAGGTTGGAGCCGAGAATCGAAAGGAACTTCACCCGCTCCAGCAACGGGTTGGTTTCATCCTCGGCCTCCTCCAGCACGCGTCGCTGAAACGCCAGCAGGCTCAACTCGCGGTTCACATAGAGCGCCGGATCTTTCAGGTCGACCGGTTCCGGTACGGCGGCTGCGCGTTGAGAACCCGAGGCAGCGGCTTTAGCTTGCATCTTCTTGGGCATGGGCGGGAGTGGCCGTACTTGCTTGGCGGCTCTACTAATTTCGCACGAAACCGGGGTTGCCTGGGTTACCGGGGGCAAACTAAAGCATGCCCTACCTAGTTCGGGTAAGGATCGCCGGGGCGGACAATCCGAATCTGATGATCGCGGAACGGAAGAGGTCCGCCCGGCAGTTGTAGTTTTAGCATGTGGCAGTTCACGCATTTTTCCTGAGCCACCGGACAGACCCTGGCGCGCGGCACATCTTTCCCAGCAACGGGAGGCGCATCCTGGCTGTGACACGCCAGGCAATTGTGGTCGTACGCGGCCGTTTCCTTGACCGGGTTGGCGTGGGGATTGTGGCAGGCCGTGCACCGGATCCGCGGATCGTCGCCTATGAAGCACCGGCTGTTCGCCAGCCGGTACGGCTGGAAGCGCACGTTGGCCTCGCCGAACTGGCGCAGCTTGACGATCTCCTCCCAGGTCCGGTGGCACTGGCCGCAGAACTGCGACGTCTGCTCGGCATTCATCTGGCCGAGCTTCTTGGGCACAGGTCCCGGCTTGCCCGCAGCCAGACTGTCCCTATGAGCGTCAGCACCAGCGTGGCAGTGCTCGCAGGTGAGCCCCGGCTGGATCGATGCGAGCGTCAACTTGCCGCCGTTCACCGCGCCCGTGCTGTGGCAGCCGAAGCAGGCGACGATCTCGGCGTCCGACGTCTTCCGTCCCATGGCTTCCACCAGGTTGTGCGGCTCGATTTTATTGTTGCCCACCGTAACATCCAAGCCGTCCAGGCTCGCGTAGTAGCTCACGATGCTCTCGTAGAACGCGCCGTCATACTCCAGCACGAACGTCTGGCTGTGCACTCCGAAGGCGTAGCGGATCGGCAGGCTCAATTTGCCGCTCGAATCGCTCACCGTGTACGTGCTCTGGTTGCCGCTGGTCTCGATCGAGTACGTGTAGCCGTTCCTTTCAAACGTCATCTTCGGGTGAGCCGCCAGTACCGTCTGGTTGGGAGGCAGTTCCATGCCGATGCCCATGGCGGTCTTGGGTTGCGACTCGGCTTCGGCGCGATGGCAGGTGGCGCAAGTGAATTTGGCGGCCGGCGGTTCGGCCGAATACGCAGCACCGGCCAGAGCCAGACACGCCACCGCGGCCAGGCTAGCCTGGCGCACCGGACTCCCTCGCCAGCTTGATGGATGCCTGGCGCTCGCGATACGCGTCCTGGTAACGGCCCGCTTCGGAATACGCCGTGGCCAGCGCGGTATGGTATCCCAGATTACCCGGGTCGATCCGCACGGCCGCCTGCAAATGACCGATCGCATCGCTGGCAGCGCCTGTTTCGGTGAGCACCACTCCGTAAGCATACTGCGCCAGCGCCAACCGCGGCGAGTCTTCCGCAGCCTTCCTGGCGAGGGGCAGGGCGGCGGCCGCGTCCCCCGCGAGCCTCAGCCGCAGCGCCAGCGCCGCGCGCGCTCGTGCGTTGCCCGGATTCACCTGCAACTCGCGTCGCAATTCGGAATTCATGGCCTGCGGGCGCACGTCAAGCAGGTACGTGGCGTACAGGTAGTGAACACCCGCGGCCCTGGGGTATGCGCCGAGCAGGGAGCGGAAGCCCGCTTCGGTCTGCGAGGTGTCGCCGGCGATCCAGGTGTAGGCCGTCTTGCCGGCCATCTCGACCAGGTCCCGCTGCGCGGCGGGGACCTGCTGCGGAAGAGCGGGCATTTCCAAAGCGTTCAAGCCGAGTCCGGCGATCAATACCGGATCGCGGATGCCGCGTTCCGCGAACGGCTTCAACTCCTCGCGCGCGCGGTCGAAAGAGCCCGCCCGCGTCAGCAGCAGCGCCCTGTGGAAGCGCGCCACCTGTTCCACCTCGGGGTCCAGCCGGGCGCCCGATGCGAACCCGCGCTCGAGATGCTCGAGCGCGCTATCGTACTCACCGGTCTCGTATTCGCACAGGCCCAGAAACGCCCATCCCGCCGGCGCCTTGGCGTTCCGTTTGGTGAACTCGGTGAAGGCTTGCCGGCCATCGGCGAACTGGCCGGATTGGTAAGCCAGCAGCCCAAGGAACCACCAGCCTTCCAGCCAGCCGGGCTTCTCCTGAACGCCTTGCCGGTACAGCCGGACAGCCGCCGCAATCTGGTTGGCATCGCGCGCGGCGGCTGCGCGGGATGCGATATCTTGCGCTTGTGCACACGCGCTCCAGGCAGTCAGGCTGGAACATACCAGCAGCCAGACTCGTATCCCCCGCGGCAGAAGTCCCTCCCGGTACATTAGCTGATGCCGGACCCGCCGGGAACGTTACTTCGCGGGCAATCCGGCCGCGCCGCGCTATGTGCGTTTGCGCACAGCCCGGTAGCGGCGGTCTGCCGATGCAGGTAGGACAGACCATCGCCTTTGGTGGTCTGTCATGTGCCAAGACGTGACGCCCTTTGACAGACGACAAAGACCGATCGTCTGTCCCACCTTTGCGGCTACCGAGGCGGTTGATTCCCGCCGCTGCGGTAGCGTTCCAGGAGAGCGCGCAGGTTCTCCGCCACTGGCCTGTTGTCGGCTTCGACGGCCAGGCGCAGCGCGCGCTCCGTGGTCTCGATGGCCTCCTGCTTGCGGCCGGCGACATTGTAGGCCGTGCCCAGCGCAGCCAGGCACTGCCAGTCCTTGCCGCCAGAGAGTTCCACGGCTTTTTCCAACTGGAGAATCGCGGCGGCGGTGTCGCCTCCGCGGCCGAGCACAAAGCCGAGGTTGAACCGGTACTCGGCCGAATCCGGCTTCAGCTCGACGGCTTTTTCCAAATGCACGCGCGCTTCGTCGGCGCGGCCCGCCTTGGACAGGATGAATCCCAGCCGGCTGTGGGCGTCGGCGGATTCCGGAGCCAGGGCCACGGCTGTTTCCAGATGTTGGATGCCTTCGTCGCGCTGGCCCTTAGCGAACAGCGCGGTTCCCAGATCGGCTTCCAGCGCGGGATTCTCAGCATCGAGCGCCTCGGCCCTGCGGTAATTGTCGATGGACCCATCCAGATCGCCGGTTTGCGCCAGCGCCAGCGCCAGACTGGCGAATGTGGCCGCCCGCGTCGGGTTCAGCTCGCTCGATTTGCGATACTCGGCGACGGCGCCGCGCAGGTCGCCCGTCTCGCTGAGCGCAAAGCCCAGGTTGAAGTGCGCCTTGTCGTCGTCGGAATCGAGCGCTAGCGCCTTGCGCCACTCCGGGACGGCATCGCCAAACCGGTTGTTCTTCATTAGGTCGAGGGCCACGTTGAACAGGCGGTAAAAGTCCGTGGCGGGCGCCTCGATTCGCTCCAGGCCGCCCCTGGGAATGTTCAGGAACTCGGGAATGTTGGCCGCCCGGTTGGCGGCCGTGGTTTCGTCAATCAGGATGGCCGGGCTATCGTTGCCGCTCTCGTCGATGTGGGTGAGATAAAGCTGCGTATACAGGGAGCGCCCCTTGGACGAGAAGACCAGCCAGCGCCCGTTGGGCGAGAAGCTGTGCCACGAGTTCATGATCTTCTGATTCGAACTCAGGCGCCGCGCCACGCCGCCTTGCGCGGGGACGATATACAAATGGCTGTCGGGACGCATCAGCAGGCCGGACTTGTTTTGCACGAACACGATCCACTTTCCGTCGGGCGAGACCTTGGGGAAGTTGTTGCTCATCCCGTTTTCCGAAGCGCCGGCGATCCTCTCCGCTTTGCCGCCCTTGCCGTTGTTGAACGGGATGCGATAGAGGTCGTACTGGATCTGCGTTTCGTTCGGATCGTTGGCGTAGCGGGATTTCGGCTGTCCGGGCGGATACGGGTCGCGCGCCGTCGCCCGGGAAAACACCAGGTAGCTGCCATCCGGACTCCAGAACGCGCACGCCTGGACATAGTCGGGGTCGTCCGCGCCGGGCAGCGGCTGCAGCTTGCCGCTCTCGCGGCTGTACCACGCCAGCACGCCTCGCGTCGGATAGAAAACCTGCACGAAGCCATAGGACGGATAAAAGCCCTGGTAGAGCCTGTCGCCCAGATGACGGCTGCCCGAACCGGGCACTTCGACCGAGGTCACCACGTACTTCCCGTCCGGCGAAACCTGCGACATGAAGCCGAACCGCTGCGGCGTGTTTTCGGTAAACGCGGCCCACTTGATGACGTGCTGTTTGTCGATGGAGCTTACCTTTTGGAGCGGCAGCAGAGCGTACAGCCCCTTATTGTTGTTGGGGCCGTCCACGTCGAGCCCCAGCGTTTTTCCATCGCGCGAAACGGAATGGCAGTTGGCGCAGGTGGGCAGATTCTGCATCATGACGGTGCTCTTGGGCTCGTCGAGGTAGCGCAGGCGCCAGCGGATCAAGGGAAGCAGCGAATCCGGCAGAGGCTTGATGATGCCTCTTTCCCCTTGCCCGTTGGAATCCACCAGAGGCACGTCGCGATAAAAAATCGGCGCGCCCACCGGATCGGAGGATATCTCGATGCTGACTTGGCCACGCGAGACGACGCTCGAGTTTTCGTCGCGGAATCCGGTGATGACCACGCTTGCCGGATGCCGGCCGGAGCGCGTTTTGATGGCCGCCCACGTCGCGGCGTCCGGTTTCCAGGTGTGCGCCGCGGCCTGCTCGGGCGTGAGCACTGGCGGTACGTAGCCGTTGTAGCTGTCGTCGATCTCGCCCACGCGCATCGGCGCGCCGGGCGCCCTGACGCGAACCGCGGGGCGATTGTCCGCGAAGGTGACGTCAATCGTCCATAAGGTCGCGCCGGCGGCGGCATCGCGCCACAGGAATGTTGGAGAAGTGATATCGGGCGGGAAGATGGAGCCTTCGGCCGGGTAGTCTACCGTGATGGCCGCCAATGAATTCGCGGCAGCCGATTGATCCGCGGACGGTGACTGCGGTCCGTATCCTTCTAGCAGAAAGACCGAAACAGCGGCAGCAACTCCGGCGAGCGAGATACCGGCGAGCTTTCTCACGTGACCCTCCACCGATACCCCGAGCGTATCACGCTTGCACGCTTGGCTGTGCCCATGTTCACGTTCCTGTAACCCTGGGCGCCGCCGAACAACGGTATAAAGGATGAGGGACTCTTCGTCCCAATCCAGCGGCAAGGCAAAGCGAGTGATACCAACCGAAGAGCCGATCATCCAGGCCCGCGCGATCGAAAAGTTCTATGGGCCTCCCGAGGCCCGCATCCAGGTGCTGGCAGCCATCGACCTGGCCATTTATCCCGGCGAGATCCTGGCGCTGCTCGGGCCATCGGGCTCGGGAAAATCCACCATGCTGCGGATGCTCTCCGGCCTCTCGCCGCCCTCGTCGGGACAGGTGCTGTGGCACGGCCAGCCGGTGGTCGGCCCGTGCCCGAACGTCTCCATCGTTTTCCAGAGCTTCGCGCTCTTCCCCTGGCTGACGGTGCTCGACAATGTGGAAGCGCCGCTCAAGGCGCGGGGCATTGCGGCGACGGAGCGCATGAAACGGGCCCTGCGCATTCTCGATTCGGTGGGCCTGGACGGCTTCGAGCAGGCGTATCCCAAGGAGCTTTCCGGCGGCATGAAGCAGCGCGTCGGCTTCGCCCGCGCGCTGGTGGTGGAGCCGGAAGTGCTCTTCATGGACGAGCCTTTTTCCGCCCTTGACGTGCTCACCGCCGAGAACCTGCGCTCGGAGCTGCTGGAGCTGTGGGACGGCAAGAAGATGCCCACGCGCGCCGTCTTCATCGTCACTCACAACATCGAGGAAGCGGTGACGCTGGCCGACCGCGTGGTGGTGCTGGGGAAAAATCCCGGACACGTCCGCACCGATTTCCGGATCGCCATGCCGCGGCCGCGCGAGCATCAGGATCCTCCCTTCCTGGAAGCCGTGAATTACATTTACCGCGTGCTCACGCAGCCCGACCTGGTGCCCACGCCGCAGCCCGAGCCGGAGGCCGCGCCAGCGGCCGGCACGGCGCGCGCCAAGTATCCGATGATGCCGCATGCCCGCCCCGGCGGAATCGCCGGCCTGCTGGAGCTGTTGACCGACCGCGACGGCCGCGACGAGATCCACCACCTGGCGGACGATCTGGCTTTCGAGATCGACGACCTGCTGCCGATCGTCGAAGCCGCCTCACTGCTGGGTTATATCAATGTGAAGGAAGGCAACGCGGAGCTCACTCCCGAGGGAAAGCGCTTCGCCGACGCCGGCATCCTGCGCCGCAAGGAACTCTTCCGCGTGGCCGCCGAGCGCGTTCCGCTGATCCGCCAGATCAATCGCGCGCTGGCCAACAAGGCCGACCACTCCATGCCCAGCGATTTCTTCCACGACTTGCTGGACGAGCACTTCAGCGACGAGGAAACCGAGCTGCAACTCGATACCGCCGTCACCTGGGGCCGTTACGCCGAGCTGTTCGACCGCGATTCCTCCGGCCGCTTCTTCGTTCCCGAGGAAACGCCGCAGCCGGTGGGCGATGAGGCCGGCGGCCGCTGATGGCTTTCCCGCAACTCTCCCGCTCGCTGATTCGCGAGCGCAGTTGGTCCGTCCTGGTGGACCTGCTGGTGTTCGCCGCCATCCTGGCAGGCATCTATGCCGTGCTCACCACGGTGCGGTACTGGATGGGCGTGGTGACGCCGGCCGCCAATATCTCGCGGTCACCCGCAGCGCTGCCCGCCTATGCTTTCTACTCGCTGGTGCGGATGGCGGTCGCGTACGTGCTGAGCCTGGCATTTGCGATCGGCTACGGTTACATCGCCGCCAACAACCGGCGCGTGGAAATGGTGATGATCGCCGTGCTGGATATCTTGCAATCCATCCCGGTGCTGAGCTTTCTCCCCAGCGTCATGCTGTCCATGGTGGCGCTGTTTCCCACCCGGCAATTGGGAGTGGAGCTGGGTTCCATCGTGCTCATCTTCACCGGCCAGGTTTGGAACATGGCGTTCAGCTTTTATTCCTCGCTCAAATCCATCCCTCGCGAGCTGCGCGAGGCCGCGCTCATCAACCGATTCAGCGCCACGCAGCGCTTCGTGGAGCTGGAGCTGCCGTTCGGCACCATCGGCCTGGTGTGGAACTCGATCGTCTCCGTGGCCGGCGGGTGGTTCTTCCTGATGGCGTGCGAAATGTTCGTACTGGGCAACCACGATTTCCGGCTGCCGGGCCTGGGCTCCTATCTACAGACTGCGGCGAGCGCCGGCGATACGGCTGGAATCCTGTGGGGGCTCACCGCCATGATCGCGGTGATTGTGCTGATCGATCAATTGGTGTGGCGGCCCGCCATCGCGTGGTCGGACAAGTTCAAGATGGAGCAGGTGGAAAGCGCCGCGGAAGTCACGTCGCCGATTCTGCATCTGTTGCGCAACTCGGATGTCGCGCGCTGGGTCGAGAAGCGGGCCGTGGAGCCGCTCTGGGAACGGCTGACCACCAGCCCACCGCGCGTGGCTCCCGTGCCGGCCGTTCGGAAGAAAAAAGGCGGCCGCATGGTTGGCGCCGTGGTGCTGCTGGCGCTGGCGGTGGCGGTGCCGTACCTGCTGGTGAAAGCCGCGCTGCTGCTGAAGGGCCTTCCCGGCGCGGAGCTGCTGGCGACCCTGCAGGCGGCCGCGGCGAGCTTCGGCCGCGTGGCCGCGTCGCTCGGGATCGCATCGCTGTGGGCCATCCCGGCGGGCGTCGCCATCGGCTTCAACCCGCGGTTGTCGAAAGTGGCGCAGCCGCTGGCGCAGATTGCGGCCTCGGTTCCGGCCACCGCGCTTTTCCCGGTGGTTCTGCTGGGCCTGGTGCGATTGGGCGGCGGGTTGGGCGTGGGCTCGATCATCCTCATGCTGCTGGGCACGCAGTGGTACATCCTGTTCAACGTGATCGCCGGCGCCATGGCCATCCCCACCGAACTGCGCGAAGCGGCCTCGGTATTCCGCTTCACGCGCTGGCAGCGCTGGCGGACGCTGATTCTGCCGGGCATCTTTCCCTACCTGGTGACCGGCCTGGTGACGGCCTCGGGCGGCGCCTGGAATGCCAGCATCGTGGCGGAGTATTTTCACTTCCAGGGAAAGACCATGAGCACGCTGGGGCTGGGAGCGCAGATCAGCGCCGCCAGCGATTCCGGCAACAGCCAACTGCTGCTGATCTCCACGATTGTGATGGCGATGCTGGTGGTGTGCGTCAACCGCCTGGTGTGGCGCCCGCTGTACCGCCTGGCCGGATCGCGATACAGGCTGGATACTTAAGGGCGCTCATTTGTAAATGCAGTGACGTATTCCCGGCGGCAACCGAGTGCCTCGCGGCGCGCCGGGCCCGGGCATGCCCGGCCCCTGCGGGCGGCGGTTGGGCGATGTAGGGGCTAGGCACGCCTCGCCCGCGGGTCGCGCGACAATGTGCCGTCGTAATTTCGAAATGGCCTTCTAATAAGCGCTCGTGGCGCGGGCTGTCAAGCCTGATGTGTCGAGGGTCGTCTCGACATTTCTTTTTGAGTGATGCGCGCGTGGCCCTCCGTCGCGAAGAAAGGTCGAGATGACTCTCGACCCTGCAGGCTGACAGCCCGCGCCACGGCGTTAGCGGTCGAAGAACCAGTAGACATTGCCCTCGGCGCGGGCCAGGCGGGCTTCGGCCAGGTACCAGTCATAGCGGGTGCGGATTTCGAAATCCTCGGATTGCGCCAGCGCGCTTTCAGCGGTAGCCACATCGACGCTGGTCGAGATGCCGGCGTGCCAGCGCAAGCGCGAAAGTTCGAGCGCTTTGCGCGCCTCGGCGGTGGCGCTCGCGGCCGCGGAAAGAGTTTCGCGCGAGGCGTCCGATTCGATCGCCGCGCGCTCCACTTCCTGGCTCACCTGCAAGCGGGTTTTGCGCAGCTCGGCGTCGGCCTGCGCCACCCTGGATTGCGCGGCGTCGATGTTGGCGCGGATGCGCCCGCCGGTGAACAGCGGGATGGTCACGGAGCCGCCGATCGTGTAGGTGGACAGGCTGCGGTCCGGGCCTTGTCCGAGCACTCCGTAATCGCCGGTGAAGGCGAGCTTCGGCAGCCGCTCGCGTTGCGCGCCCTCGCGATCGAATTGAGCGGCGCGCCGGCGCGCCTCCAGGGCATTCAACTCCGCGCGCTCCTCGAACGCGCTGCTGCGAATGGTGTCCACGGGTCGCAGGCGCACGGCGAAGTTATCGAGCTCCGGCGCCTCGATTTGGATGGCGGCATTCTGCTCGAGGCCGATGGTTTGGAGCAGCATGGCGCGGACCACGTCGCGGTCGCGAATGGCCTGCGTCAGGTTGGCACGTTCGGCGAAGACCTGCTGCGCGGTGCGCGCCAGATCCAGTTTGCTGGCGCTGCCGGCGGCTTCGGATTGCTCGGCCTGCTGGTGAACGGCCTGCGCGGTACGCAACCGCGCCTCGGCGGCGGCGATGCGCGATTCCGCCTGGAAAAAGTCGATGTCCAATTCCAGTACCGCCAGCAACGTGGCCTGCCGCGTGGTTTCGGCGTCGTATTTGGATTCGATGACGCGCTCGCGGGCGGCGTGGATGCCGGACAGGATTTCGAGATCGAAGACCGGCGCGGTCAATTGCGGGCGCGCGTTGAAAACGCGGTACGGCCCGAGGCGCTCCGGAAACCCGGGGAGCAGCAGGCCAATCCCCTCCATATTGCTGGTCTGGTAGGTGTTGCCCACCACGACGCCTAATTGCGGCTGGTACGCCGAGCGAGCCACCAGTGAGCGCGCCTGCGCTTCCACCTGCCGCAGGAGAGCCAGTTGCATCTCGGGGCTCTTCTTCTCGGCCAGCTCGAGCGTCTGGCGTAGCGAGAGCTTGGGCGAATCCTGCGCAAGAGCTGCCGCAGCGAGGAGCGTAAATAAGAAGACACGAGCGGTATGGTGCATGATGAGCTCCTATGGTGGGGCATGCTTTAGCTTGCCAACGCCCGTTAGCGAGCGAGTTTTCTTCGAAAGACGGGCAAGCTAAAGCATGCCCCACCTTTACCTTGGATCGACTTGAATATACGCGTCGACGCGGAGGCCGACGGGGATGCGCTGGCCGGGGTCGAGTTCCACCAGCGTTTCGAGAATCTTGGTATCCAGCTTTTCGGTGGCGCGGTCGGTCGAGATATTCTTGGGGCCGAGAATCTGGCCGATGCGGACCACGCGGCCGGTGAGGCGCCGGTCGCCATACGCATCGGCGCGCACCCAGGCAGGCTGGCCCTCCCGCAGGCGATTGACATCGGTCTCATCGACATCCACGCGCACGCGCAGACGGCTGGTTGCGCCCAACGAAACGATCGGCGTTTCGTCCTTGGCGATGACGCTTTCGCCGGTCTTGCGATAGCGGCGCAGAACAACGGCATCGAGCGGCGAGCGCACGATGGTTTTTTCGAACAGGGCCTGGGCGTTCGCGAGCGAGGCTTCGGCGGCGCGGATTTCGGCTTCGGCGCGCGTGCGGTCGTCCGGGCGCGCGGCGGCGTCGACGAAGGCGAAGTGCTGAACGGCAGCTTCGAGACGGGCCTGCGCCACGCGGTATTCGCGCTCGAAGGAATCGAATTCGGTGTGGCTGATGGCGCCTTCGTCGAGCAGGCTGCGGCGGCGCTCCCATTCGGCGGAGGCGGTAACGAGCACGGCGCGCGCTTCGCGAACGGCGGCATCGGCTTCGCGGCGCTCCTCGGCGCGGGCGCCGTTCAAGAGGCGATCGAGCGCGGCGCGCCGCTCGGCGAGATCGGCTTGGGCCAGTTCCACGCGGGCCGCATAATCGGCGTTATCGAGCACCGCGATCACCTGGCCGCGAGCTACGCGGTCTCCTTCATCCACCATGACCTGGCGCAGCTTGCCATCCAGCTCGGAGCCGATTTTGACTTCCTCGCTCATCGGCTCGACCAGCCCCGGCGCCACCACCAGCCGCCGGTCGTCGACCGGGGTCGTGGCCGGGGACGCGGGGGCGATCCCCGTTTTGCCGTGTGTGGAATGCACCATGCCCGCCGCGGCGGCCAGGATCAAAACTCCGGAAAGAACTACATACTTGGTTTGCATCGCATCCTCCCTCAATGAACCAATTCCGCGATTTGCCCGGCTTCGGCGAGCATCCTGCCGTCCGCCATCCGCACCACGCGGTCGGCGTAGCCGAGCACGCGCGGATCGTGGGTGACGATGACCACCGCGCGCGCCCGCTGGTGGGCAAGCGAAGCGAGAATCGTCATCACGGTTTTGCCGCTGGCGGAATCGAGCGCGGCGGTCGGCTCGTCGGCCAGGATCATCGGCGGATCTCCGGCCAGGGCGCGCGCAATCGCCACGCGCTGCTTTTCGCCGCCGCTCAGATCGGCGGGATGGCTTGCGGCTTTTTCCGCGAGGCCCACGCCGGCCAGCAGCTCTTCGGCGCGCCCGCGCGCCTGGCGGCGCGGCAAGCGTTTAAGATCGAGCGCAATCTCCACGTTTTCCCGCGCCGTGAGCGCCGGAAAAAGATTGAAGCCCTGGAAGATGAAGCCGAAGTGTTGCAAGCGCACGCGCGGCAGCTCGGATTCGGGCAGGCCCACCATTTCCCGGCCGGCTATTTTCACGCTGCCGGCGGTGGCGCGCAGAATGCAGCCCATGATGGAAAGCAGCGTGGTTTTGCCGCTTCCCGAAGGCCCCATCAGCGCCAGCACCTCGCCCGCGCGCACATCCAGGTCGACTCCCTGGAGCGCGCGCACCTGGCTCGCGCCGTTGCCGTAGTGCTTCACCACATCGCGAATTTGGATCACGGTGTCCATCGGATGCTCCTCTTCAGACGCGGAAAACCATGGCCGGATCGATTTCGGTGGCTTTGCGGATCGAGATCACCGAAGCCGCTACGCACATCAGCGCGGCCAGGCCGAAAAGGCCGGCGGCCACCGGCGCCGGCAGCAGGATGGGCGCGTCGCCGCCACGGGCCGCATGGACCACCAGCAGCGCGACCACGATGGCGACGACGTAACCCATCGACGCGCTGAGCACGGCTTGCTCCACGATCACGCGGTAGATATAGCGGTTCGCGGCGCCCATGGCTTTCAGCGTGCCGAACTCGCGCAGATGGTCCACCGTCGCGGCGTAAATGGTTTGCGCCACCACCACCATGCCGACCAGCAGGCCCAGCACCGCGCCCATCAGCGTGGTGATGCCGGCGCCGGTCGAAAACACCCAATAGGATTGCGTCTTCCACGCCATCTCGGCGTTGGTGAAGACCTGGCAATCGGGCAGCGCGGCGGCGATCAAGCGTTTCACGGTTTGCGCGTCCGCGCCACGCGCCAGCCTCACCACAATGAAAATGGTCTGGGTGCGCGGCAGGTTCATGTACTTTTGCGCGTGCTTGAAGGAGGTGAATACGTAAGGCGCCGTGGTGAAGGAGAGCATGCCCTGCGTATATCCCTCTACGCGCGCGCGAACGCCGTTGATTTCCGCGGCCTGCCCGAGCGCCGTCACGCCCAGCTTCTCGCGGTAATGTTCGTCGATGATGACGGTGTCGTCGCCGCGCAAGCCGTCGGCCGAGCCGGCGATCAACGCGTCCGGGCCGCCCAGGCCGGATTCGAGGTCGTAACCCACGACCTGCACCGATTCCTTAGCGCCCGAGGGCAGCTTCCAGTTAGCGAAACTCAGCAGGTAGGGCTCGGCCTTGGCCACGCCCGGCACGGCCAAGATCTTGTACCGGCGCCGCTCAGGCTGCGCGCTTCCGCCGTTGACGTGCGGCAGCCCAGGCGCGGTAACCCAGAGATCGACGCCGCTCCGCGTGACGATGTTGGCGCTGGTCTCAAGGAACCCAAGAAACAGCCCGAACTGAACCGCGATCAGCACCAACGCAAAGATGATGCCGGTCAGGGTCACGGACAGCCGGACCTTATCGTGAAACAGATTCTTAACGGCAAGCGTTGTCATAATCGTAAATTAGTTAGTGAACGTAGTTCACTAAACACTGTTCATAGTAAGGACGCTAATCAGCAATGTCAAGAGTTTTCTGTGGAGAAGGAGGGGATTAGGCGGCGGGGAAGGGTGATAGCGTACAATTCTGCAGGCCGGCCACGAGGAGCTCGAGCGCGGAATCGATCAGGTGGTCGCGATCAGCGGCCGTCATGTCCGGGTACACTGGGCATGGGCCACCGTAAGTTGTTATCATCAAGCTAGTTATGCCGTGCATACACATCCAGGCAGCATGCGACGTGGTTTCCGCATCACCAGCCGGAAGCACGCCCTGACTGATGCACCCGCGGATGACTTGCCTGAGGATGTCAAAGGCCTCCAAGCCGAGCCTGTGGGCCTCACTGTGATCTATGGGAGGAACGTTCTCGCGCGGGTGTGGAGGCGCGCCGAAGACAGCCAAATAGTGGTTGGGATGGGAGATGCCGAAGTCAATATACGCGCGCAGACCCCGACGAAACCGCTTGAGCGGGTCAGTTTCCTGGGCCACGGCAGCGCCCAACTCCTCAATCATTCGGCCGAACAGTTCCCGGCAGATGGCATCGATCAGCTCGGCTTTGTCCTTGAAATAAAGGTAGATAGTTGCTGGCGAGTATTCTATCTGCTCAGCGATGCGGCGGATCGAAACGCTCTCGGGTCCCTCTGTCACCATGAGGCGGCTGGTGGCCTCGAGGATCTTGGCCCTCAGTGCTTCCTTCTCGCGAGTGCGGCGCTCAGCGACTCCCATCCCAATCGTTAGATTACAGAACGTTGTTCACAAAGTCAACAGGTTTCGGTACGTGGCGCACGCACGGCTGCGCCCTATCACTTGCGCCCCTCATCGTGCTAACTTTGACCGCATGAAATCGATTGCGATGTTACTCTCCCTCGCCGGCGCCTCAGTAGTGGCGGCCGACGCTCCCACTTTCAGCCTTTGGACCGCAGACACTGTCAAGCAGGTGGCTAAGGAGCTTGCCGGCAAGCTGAGTCCGCAAGGCGTCGCCAGCCAGAAACTGGCCGACATGGGGAACTACAACTTCGCCCTGGCGCTGCGCCGGCAATCTGGGACGGCTGAAGTTCACATGAAGATGGCGGACATCTTCGTTATCGAAAGCGGCGAAGCCGACCTGGTTACCGGCGGCACGGTGGTGAACCCCACCAATTCCTCGCCCACCGAAATCCGCGGCACCGGTATCCAGGATGGCACGGAGCACCACCTCGTCGCCGGTGACGTGCTGACAATCCCCGCCGGGATGCCCCATCAGGTGAAGGTAGCGCCCGGGAAGGAAGTGCTCTACATAGCGATCAAGGTGGCTCAGTAGTTCCGAGCCAGGTTAAAAGCTGAAGCGCACAGGTTAAGTGACACGTTAATTACGGTTGTGCCAGGTGTTTTGGGACGCAACTCGTCGTGCGGACCTGCGGCGCCTGAGCCAATCGACGATGCGTGATAAAATCCTCCAATAATGGCATCCACATCCTCGACGGGAGTGGGTTTGGGCGGGCCCAATAACGAACAGTACAGAGCTGAAGTATTGGCCGTGCTGTCATCGGAGCCATTCCGCCGCTCGCCGAAGCTTTCGCGCCTGCTCAAGTACTTGTGCGACAAGCGGCTCAACGGGCAGGCCAGTGAGATCACCGAATACGGCATCGCACTCGACGTGCTCGGCCGGAATGCCGAATTCGACCCGCAGCACGATGCCGTGGTTCGCGTAGACACGCATCATCTTCGAAAGAGGCTTAAGGAATATTACGCAGGCCCCGGCGCCGGTCACCAGATCCAGATTGTCATTGCCAATGGGCAGTATGCTCCCCAGTTCGTCGAGCGGGGCGGGGCTCCGATGCCGGAGGAGCAAGTTGCCCCCGCTATAGGGAAATGGGCCCCCGGCAAGTGGAAGTGGTTTGGCGCATTGCTTCTCGCCGCGCTAGTCGTCATCCTGGTCGCACCGCGCTACCGGCAGACGGTCTCGTGGCTGACCGGGGCTCGCGCGTCGCCAAACTCTTTGCGTCGGGCACTCGCCCCGGCGCCGGCGGGATTCGAGGAGATTCGGATCGCTGCGGGAGATAGAACGGCGCCCTACATCGATGCCGCGGGCCGGGCTTGGCTGCCCGACCGGTATTTCACCGGTGGCACGACTTTCCACCGGCCCGCCATTCAGATTCAGCGCACGCCGGATCCGGATTTGTTTCAAAACGGCCGGGAAGGCCAATTTGTCTACGCCATCCCACTCAATCCCGGCATCTATGAGCTCCACCTTTACTTCGCCGAGACCGGCGTGACCGCCGACACGCTGCGCAACGTGAACATCGCAATCAACGGGCAACCGCCTTCCGGCGTCGACGTTGCCTCCGACGCGGGTGGGGTCAATACAGCCACCGTGAAGATTTTCAAGGACATCTCCCCAGCCAAAGACGGCTTTCTGCACCTGATGTTCCAAGGTGTCGAGCCCAGGTCTTTCCTCAACGCGATCGAGATCCAGCCTGGAATGCCGGGCAAGATCTGCCCGATTCGGATCACGGCGGGGGATCATCCGTTCCGCGACCATCTTGGGCAGGTCTGGCTACCGGATCAGTGGTCCGCCGGAGGCCGGAAAACCACCCGCGTCGTATCGGTCGACGGAACTCCGGATCCCGGATTGTACCAGTGGGAACGGGTCGGACATTTCAGTTATTCGATTCCCGTGGCGGAAGGCGGAGTCTATACCGTAGTCCTGCACTTCTCGGAAACCTGGTTTACACCACCCAACTCCATTGGCGGCGTTGGCAGTCGCGTCTTTGATGTGTATTGCAATGGCACCACCCTGCTTAAGGGTTTCGACATCCTAAAGGCGGCGCACGGAATTGGCAACCGCGCGGTGGTCCGGACCTTCCAACACATACCGGCTTCGCCGCTGGGTAAGATCGATCTCACATTTGTACCGGTCTCGAACTATTCGCTCATCAATGCATTAGAGGTTATCGAGGAGTAGGTTCAACTTCGTTCTTCCCCTTATCTCAGCCGGTTAAATTAACCTGATGAAACTTCCGTCTGCTCCCGGGCTCGCCTAGAATCCGGTAGATGGTTTGGCGACAAGCCAATCGTGCTTCGACTGCTGTCGCCAATCGCATGTTTGTAGCTTCAAGGGAAGGGCCGGGCCGGCAACCGGGAGAGTACGATTTACGACGTTTTCGCCGGTATAAGAAAAGCCGATTTCCTGGCCGCACGCAGGCTTCGCGGCATCCGCGCCCCTCTTGACACCGAGTCGAGCGGAGAGTAGACTCCCGTTTGGGATACCGATACAGTCAACGTTATTTGCAATAGCGAGACGCGGAATCAGGCTCGCGCAGTTTTGGTCGGCTGCGCGGATTTGGGGCAGGGGGGTCTTGCCCCTTCCGCCGGTGGTTCCGCATAGAAAACGAATAGAGACCGAATAGAGAAAAAGAAAAAAGAGGACCAATAGAAAGAGGTTAGTCATGCCCCGTTTGCAACGATTCTTTGCCGCGGTGCTGGTCGTCTTGGCCGGCGCCGGTCTGGCCTATTCACAGGCCGTGAATGCCACGCTGCTGGGCACCGTCACCGACTCTACCGGTGCGGTCGTTCCCAACGCGAAGGTCACCCTCACGGAAACCCAGACGGGCGTCGTCCATGCGACGCAAGCGAATGAAAGCGGGAACTGGATCGTTCCCAACCTGCCGCCCGGAATCTATGCGGCGTCCGTCGAAGCCGCGGGGTTCAAGAAGGAAACCCGTCGCGACGTCACACTGGTGGTCGACACCACGACCCGCGTCGATATTCAACTGACTCCAGGCAATATCACCGAGACGATCGAGGTGACCGGCGCGCCGCCGATCCTGCAGACCGACACCGCCTCGACGGCCGAGCAGATCAACAACCAGATGCTCGTGAACGCCCCCCTGACCAGCTCGAACCGCAATTTCCAATCCCTTTTGAATCTCGCCCCGGGAGTCGCCCCGGTTGCCGAGCAGCACTCTCAATTCTTCAACGCCTCCAGTTCGCTGCAGACCGAAGTCAACGGCCAGGCGCGCGAGGGCAACAACACCATGATCGAGGGCACCGACGATAACGAGCGCACCGGTCTGCTGCAAATTTATATTCCCCCGATCGAGGCCATCCAGACGGTGGACGTTTCGCTGACGAACCACGACCCGGAAATGGGGCGCGCCACGGGCGCGGTGGTGAATGTGGTGCTGAAGTCGGGAACCAACGAGATCCACGGCGCCGCGTACGAATTCCTGCAAAACAGCGATTTCGACGCGCGCGCGTTCTTCAACCCGTCGGTCGGCCACCTGGCGTATAACTACGTCGGCGGCAACCTGGGCGGCCCGATCAAGAAAAACAAAATGTTCCTCTTCGGCGATTACCTGCGGGTGATGGATCACGAAGCCAACACCAACCTGGTAACTATTCCGCCGAATACCTGGCGCACCGGCGATCTGAGCCAGGGAGCGCAGACAATCTACGATCCGGCCACCGGCAATCCGCTCGATGGCACGGGACGGACTCCGTTCCCGAACAACCAGATTCCCCCCTCCCGCATCAACTCCATCTCGACCGCGATTCTGGGTCTGCTGCCGCCGACAAACGAGTCCTTCAATATTGCCAAGCCCACTAACAACTACTACGCGCTGTTGCCGTACACCAAGACCACCGACTCGCTCGATGAAAAGCTGGATTACAACCTGACCGACAAGGACCGCATCAGCGAACGTTTCAGTTTCTCGCGGCCGGTGGTATTCCAGGCGCCGCTGTTCACCGGTTCATATGGCAGCCAGACCATCATGGCCGGCGGCGACGGTCCCGGCACCGCCTTCATGGGAACCGGCAGCCAGACCACCTATAGCACGGGTCTCAACTACGACCGGTTGATTTCGTCCACGCTGGTGGCGGAATTGCGGCTGGGGGTCTCGTATTACCACAACTCGGCGGTGCCTTCCGATTACGGCAGCAACGATTCCAGCGCGCTCGGCATCCCGGGCGTGAATATTAATCCGTTCACCAGCGGCATGGTGGGGATTCAGATGAACGACGGCTTTTCCAACCCTGTGGTCGGCTACTCGGCAAGCCTGCCGTGGGTGCGCTCGGAAGTCAACGTGGACCTGGTGAACACGTGGACCAAAACCAAGGGCAATCACACGGTCAAGTGGGGATTCGATCTCAAGCGCCTGCGCGACAACCTGCTGCAGGACCAGACCTATAGTCCGCGCGGAATCTATTATTTTGGCGACGACCAGACCGCGCTGTGCACCGCCAAAGTCGTCAGTTCATCTACTGGCTTGGCTACCAGTTGTAACTCGACGGTGGGGATTGCCGACGATATGGCCGCCTTCCTGCTGGACGTGCCCTACCAGCTCGGCCGCGACATTAACACCTATTTCCCGGCTTACCGCCAGTGGGAGTTCTTTGGGTTCGGCGGAGACCGGTGGCAGGTGTCGTCCAAGCTGACCGTCGATATCGGCTTGCGCTGGGAGTTTTATCCTCCCGCCACGCCGGCCTTTCCAGGCGGTTTCTCCAACTACGACCCCACCACCAACAATCTGGTGATAGCGGGAATCAGTGGCAACCCATCCGACCTGGGTATGAAGAAGCGCTACAACTACTTTGCGCCGCGCCTCGGCCTGGCTTATCGTTTCACCGAGAAGACGGTCGTCCGCGCCGGCTTCGGCACCAGTTACACGCCGTTCGAAGACAACACATATGCGTATAACTATCCGGTGCGCGCGAACAACTTCTACACTAACGTGGGCGATGGTTACGCCACTACGCTGCTTCCCAGCGGGCAGGCGGCGACCTTCCAGCAGGGGTTTCCGCTGCCGGTACCGGTGACGATTCCGTCCAGCGGCATCATTGCGGCGACCGGCTCGCTGTTAAGCAACACCGAATACACCATCAACCAGAATTTCAAGAACCCTTACGTGGAGAGCTGGAACCTCGCGGTCCAACGCTCGCTGCCGGCGCACTGGACTCTGGACGTAGCCTACGTGGGCCTGCATGGGGTGGACACAGGAGCGCAATGGAACCTGAATGCACCCACCAGCGTGCTCGGCGGAGGCACGGCGAGCGAGCCGCTGGATATCCTCTATGGCAAAACGGCGGGCGACACGCTCTTCTGGGATGGCTTTTCGTCCAGCTATAATGCGTTGCAGGTGAAAATGGACCGGCGTTTCGGCGATCTGAACATCCTCACCGCCTTCACCTGGGGCAAGGGTATGAATTACCAGTCCGACGACGACGGCGCCTTGTATTGGCAGATCGGCGCGCAGCGCGACTACGCACGCACGGATTTCGACCGCACGTTGACCTACGTGCAGACCTACGTCTACCAGTTGCCGGCGGGCGTCGGCAAGAAGTGGCTGACGAGCGGTCCGGCAGCCTGGGTGCTGGGCAACTGGCAACTCGCCGGCGTATTGTCGCTGATGACGGGGACGCCGTTCAGCATCACAGCCAGCGGCAGCAGTCTCAACACACCCGGTGAAACCCAGACGGCCACCCAGGTGGCGCCGGTACAAATCGAGCACGGCATCAATACCGGCAATCTCTGGTTCAGCACCTCCAGTTTCATCCAGCCCACGGGTGTCGCTTTCGGCACCACCGGACGCAACATCCTGAGCGGTCCCGGATTGTTCGCGCTGAATGCCTCGCTATTCAAGAACTTCAGAGTAAGGGAGCGCGGCAACGTCGAGCTGCGTGCCGAGACCTTCAACTTAACCAACACGCCGCAGTTCGCCAATCCGCAGAATTCGATGACCAGCGCGACCTTCGGCTATGTCACCTCAACCCTCGGTACCGGCACCGGTGTCAACGGCACGGGCGGCGGCCGCGCCTTGCAACTGGGGGTCAAGGTTTCATTCTGAAACACCGCCGCGAGAAATCGAACACTCAGCTTCCCCTGACAAGGCCAGCGCGCAATTCCCGGCTCAACCTGGGGATCGCGCTGGCCCTTTTTTTCGCAACAATCGCGCTATATGCTCCGGTCGCGCATTTTGATTTCGTCAATTTCGACGATCCCGAGTATGTGACGCGCAACACCCACGTCCGCGGCGGCCTCACGACGCCCGGTCTCGAATGGGCGCTCACCTCCGGCGAAGCCGCCAACTGGTTTCCCGTCACGCGGTTTTCGCACATGCTGGACAGCCAGCTTTTTGGCCTGCGCGCCGGGCCGCACCATCTCACCAGTGTTTGCTGGCACGCGCTCTCGAGCGTGCTGCTATTCGCATTTCTGGTGCGTGCGACCCACGCGCGCTGGCCCAGCGCTTGGGTCGCTGTCGTCTTTGCGCTGCATCCGCTGCACGTGGAATCGGTCGCGTGGGTGGCCGAGCGCAAAGACGTCCTGTGCGCCTTCTTCTGGTTTCTCGCCTTGTGGGCCCACGTCCGCTATGCCGAACGGCCTAATCGCGGACGCTACGCGTTGGTCCTGCTCTGCTTCTGCCTCGGCTTGATGTCGAAGCCGATGATCGTCACCCTGCCCTTCCTGCTGCTGGTGTTGGATGCCTGGCCGCTGCGCCGGTTTTCGCGCGCGGCCGTGATCGAGAAGATTCCCTTTTTCGCAATCGCTGCCGTCTCCGCCGCCGCCACTTTCCTGGTGCAGCACTCGAGCGGCGCCGTCAAGGAAATCGCCCGTTTGCCCCTAGGGCTGCGGATCGAGAACGTGCTCGTCTCCTGCGCCCTTTATTGCCTCAAGACGATTTGGCCCTCCGGGCTGGCCGTGTTCTATCCGTATCCGGCCAGCTTCGCCTGGTGGATGGTAGCCGCGGCTGGCCTGGCCATCGCCATCGTCACTGCGCTCGCGCTGCGATCGTTTCGTAACGCTCCCTACTTGGCCGCCGGCTGGCTCTGGTTCCTGGTGACGTTGGCTCCCGTGATCGGGCTGGTGCAAGTGGGCGCTCAGGCTCGCGCCGACCGGTACATGTATGTTCCGATGGTCGGCCTTTCCATCATGCTGGCCTGGGGTGCGGCCGACCTGGCGCGCCGGTGGCCGGCAGCCACGCGGCCGATCGCCGTCGCGGCCATCGCGGCGTGTCTGGCAGCCGCGGCTGTTTCCGCCGCCCAGATCCAGCACTGGAGAAACAGCGAAACGCTGTTCCAGCATGCGCTCGATGTGACCACGGACAATTATCTGGCCGAGCACAATCTGGGAAGTTACCTGCTGGCCACCGGGCGGCTTTCCGAGGCTGAGCCGCACCTGGAAGCTGCCCTGCGCATCCGGCCAGAATCCGCGCCGGCGCGCAGCGACCTCGCTAGCGCGCTTGCCCAGACCCCCGGCCGCCTGCACGAGGCAATCATTCAATACCGGGCCGCGCTCCGCCTTCTCCCCGATTCCGCTATCCTGCACAACAATCTCGCCAGCGCGCTGGCCAAGTTTCCCGAGCGTTTGCCGGACGCCATTGCGGAATACCGCTGCGCGCTGCGCATCGACCCCGATTACGCCGAAGCGCACCACAACCTGGGCCTCGCGCTGGCACAAATCCCCGGCCGCCTGCCCGAAGCCATCGCCGAGTACCGCGCCGCGTTGCGCATTCAGCCCGATTACGCGGAGGCGCATTACAACCTGGGTGTGGCGCTGTCGAAAACCCCCGGCCGCTTGCCGGAAGCCGCCGCGGAGTTCGAGGCCGCCCTGCGCCTGAAGCCCGACTACGCCGAGGCGCACAACAACTTCGGCGTCGCGTTGTCCCAGTTGCCGGGCCGCTCGTCCGAGGCCATCGCGCACTTTGAAGCGGCCCTGCGCATCCAGCCAGACTACGCCGACGCGCACTACAATCTGGGTGTCGCGCTCTCGCAAATCCCCGGCCGGCTGCCCGAAGCCATCGCCCAACTGGAAGAGGCCTGGAGACTCCAGCCCGACCCCGAGCTGCGCCGCGCCATCGACCGTCTGCGCGCCGGCCGTTGAGGTGTGGCATGCCTTAGCCTGCCAACGCCCGCTTGCGGGCGCGTTTCTTCACACCTTTCTCAGGAAGCTGTTACGCAGCTACTCATGAAGTTCCGCGCTCAGATCCGTCCCAACATGCGATAATCCATTTTTCGGCCGCGCAAGATCATGAAGCATCGGCATGAAGCTCTCGCCGGGTTTCCGGTGGTGACAATCCTCCCCGTGCTGTGGGGAGATCAGGACGCCTTCGGGCACGTGAACAACCTGGTGTACCTGCGCTGGTGCGAGACCGTGCGGGTGGAATACCTGGAGCGGGCCGGGATGTGGGTGCCGCTGCCGCCGCAAGGAGTGGGCCCGATTCTGGCCAGCATCCATTGCGACTACAAGCTGCCGCTGAATTATCCAGACACCGTGCACGTCGGCGCGCGCGTCACGCGCATCGGCAACTCGAGCGTGCGCATGGAGCACCGCATCGTCAGCCACAAGCATGACGAGCTCGCCGCCGCGGTCGATTCCACGCTCGTCATGCTCGATTACTCAACCGGACGGCCGTCGCCGGTGTCGTTGGAAATCCGCGCCAAGATCGCCGAGATCGAAGGCCACGAGTTCGCCGCCGCGGCCCCAGGTCCGCGCTGAATGAGTGTGATGACGAACGATGCGCGCCGGCGTGGCGCGGGCTGATGTTACAGTAGCTTCGGTGCCGAAAAGACGCGACCTGCCGCTGATCGCCGCGTATGCCGCCATTTTGGTGTGGCTCGCGGGGCTTCGTCCTTTGTGGCTGGACGAGGTTCTGCAACTGGTCGCGTCCACGCAGCCGGATGCGCGGAGCGTGATCCGCTGGGTCACTTACAATCCCGGCGGGGCGCCCCTCGGCTATCTGGCGCAGCGCGTTTTCGTTTTGGGGCTGGGAATGACGCCACTGGCCGCGCGCGCGGCGCCGGCGATCTTCAGCCTGCTTTCCGCCATCGCGCTCGCCGGTTTCGCGCGCGATCTGAAGGCGGGCGCGACCACGCTGGTGCTGGCGGCATTTCTGGTGACGCCGTTGCAGCTCCGTTACGCGGTCGAGGGGCGCCCTTATTCGCAAGCGCTGTTCCTCGCGCTGGCGGCGCTGTGGTGTCTGTGGCGCCTGGTGCAACTGCCTTCCCGGCGCCTTGCGGCGGCTTATGCGGCGCTGGTGACGGCCGGCCTGTACACGCAGCCGCTGACGGCGGCGGTGCAACTGGGCGCGCTGGCCGCGCTGGCCGGCGACGGCCGGCGCAGGGCGGTGCGGCTCGGCGGGATCGCACTGGCGATTGCCTGCCTGTTGTTCGTTCCCTGGTATCTCCATGTGAGAAGCGCGTGGCATTTCGGAATCGCCGCCAGCCATTACAGCTTCGCCATGGCGCCGAAGATTGCCTGGATGATGCTCCGCGAGATCTCGGGCGGCGGTTACGTGGCTTCGCTTTCGCTGATCGGCGCGGCGGCGCTCGGCTGGCGCCGCGCCGATCCGCTCGCCCGGCGGCTCCTTCTCGGAAGTGTAATCTCCGGCATCGTCTGTGCGATCGCCGCCGATGCGATTAGCGGCTACTTCTTCGCCGTTCGGCAAGTGCTGTTCGTGCTGCCGGCCGTGTTGCTGCTCGCCACGGCCGGCCTTCCCAGGCCCCGCCGTGAATGGTGGCAGCGCGGCCTGCTGGCGATTTTCCTAGTGGCCTCGCTGGCCAAGGACGCGCGCTATTTCCGCAGCCCCGGCGAGGATTGGCCCGGCGCCGCGCGGGCGCTGCTGGCGGCTACCAGTCACGGCGCGTGCGCGGTTGTGCCCAGCCCCGAGCCGAAAGAGATGTACCAGATTTTCGAACCCGGCTTGAGCGGCCGCTTCTGTAACGCGAGCGACGCGGCCGGACCGGTCGCGATCGTCCAAAACCGGTACACGCTGGCCTCCAGCTTGGAGGAAACCATCCGTGCACTGGCGGCGAGAGGATATCGCGCCGCAGGCGAAACCGACGTCTCCGGCGTGAGGCTTCGGCTGTTTCTTCCGGGCTACGAGGGAGTGTTAACGCAATGACCTTGCTGCTCCGCGACCCTGCCCGCACGACTGCTAGCGCCACCTGCCTACTTCACGCGCTGCAGCTCCCCAATCTCTCCGTGAGCTTTGTCATCCGCGGCGTACTTCGCCAGAAAACCGCGCAGCGCCGCGGAAGGCGCCGTGAGCGCCATTTTGTCCTTGCCGCGAGACCGGTTCGGCAGTTCCTGCGCAGCCTGCTGCCGGAGCCACGCGGAGTCCAGATAGGCCCAGCGCAGGCTTCCACTGGTGACCCAGACCCGGACCAGAGTGTGACCCGGAACCTGAAAGTCGTCCGGATCGTGCGGAGTTAAGTCCAGCAGCCGGGCTTGACCCGCCTGGAACAGCAGGGCGTCGAATTTGCGCGAAGTGCCATCGTCGCCGACGTAGGTGAGGGTGTAGCTGTTACCATCCCCGTGCCGGAAGATGCAGAGATCGCCCCCCTGGCCGGACTCCCACGTCCCCAGCAGGGCCGGGTCAAGGACGGCCTCTTGGGCGGTCACCGCGGGGTCCAGTGAGATCAAGGCTGGATTGTCACACCCGGCCAGGACCAAAGCGCCCACCAGGGCCAAGAGAATCGTCGGAAATTTCATATATGTCAATGTAGCCTCCATAGAGGAACAGCGCTATCCGCGAGCGGTTCTTGCAGCATCGGCGTAACACCTGGGCTTGTGCCGCGCGGAAAGTGCGCTGGCAAGCCGGCGCTGGCAAGCTAAAGCGTGCCCTACCAATGTTATCCTGAAGCCAGCATCCCCGTTTCGGACACACACGCTTGAAAATCGGTTTTGTCAGTCTGGGCTGTCCCAAGAATCTCGTCGACAGCGAAGTCATGATGGGCGCTCTGGTGGCCCGCGGCCACGAGCTGACGCCTCATCCTGGCGACGCCGACGTGCTGGTAGTGAACACCTGCAGCTTCATCGATCCCGCCAAGAAGGAATCCGTCGACACCATTCTGGAGATGGCGGAGTACAAGAAAACCGGCCGCGCGCGAAAGCTGATTGTGGCCGGCTGCCTGGTGGAACGCTATCGTGGCGACATCCGCAAGGAGATGCCGGAGGTGGATGCGCTGGTGGGCACCAACGAGCTCGAGCGCATCGTTCGATTGTGCGAAGGCGCTTTGTGCGAAAGCGCGGAAGCGGGCGCGGGCGCGGCGCCATCGGTCCCCTATCTCTACCACGACCTGACGCCACGCGTGCTCTCGACGCCGGGCCACTTCGCTTACATCAAGATCGCCGAGGGCTGCGACCATCCGTGCAGTTTCTGCGTGATCCCGCAATATCGCGGCGCGTTCCGCAGCCGACGCTTCGAATCGGTGATCGCCGAAGCCACGCGCCTGTTTCAGCACGGCGTGCGGGAGATCAACCTGATCGGCCAGGACACCACCTGCTACGGCGAGGACCTGGGACTGCGCGACGGCTTGGCCGCTCTGCTGGAACGGCTGGCGCAGATCGACGCCGGGCACGAAACCTGGGTCCGTTTCCTGTATGCCTATCCGAACAAGGTGACCCAGCGGCTGTTGGAGGCGATCGCCGCGCACGCTCGGCTGGTGAAGTATATCGACATGCCGCTGCAACACGCGAGCGCGCGCGTGCTGCAGCGGATGAAGCGCGGCGGCTCCGGCGAGATCTTCCTGCGGCTGATCGAGCGCATACGCCGCAGCATTCCCGGCGTGGCCATCCGCACCAGCTTCATCGTTGGCTTCCCCGGCGAAACGGCCGCCGATTTCGAAGAGCTCTGCCAGTTCGTCCAGGCCGCGCGATTCGACAACATGGGTGTTTTCCTTTACTCGGATGAAGATTCGAGCGGCAGCTATGCGCTGGATGGCAAAGTGGACGCCCGCACCAAACGCAGCCGCCAGCGCCGCCTGATGGCGTTGCAGCGCAAGATCGCGCGCGCACGCGGCCGCGCGCTGGTGGGCGCGGAAGTTCCGGTGCTGGTGGAAGGCCTCTCGGCGGAAACCGATCTGCTGTGGCAAGCGCGGATGTCCACGCAGGCGCCTGAGATCGACGGCGTCGCGCTGATCAACGATGTGGAGGGCGCTGCGCCGCGGCCCGGCGAAATGCGCCGCCTGCGCATCACCGGATCGCACGATTACGATGTGGTCGGGACGTTGCTCCCACCCACCGAAGCCGCGCCCGTGCCGCCGCCGCCGGGCCTGATACATATCGAGCCGCTGGCCGTCCGCGTATGAAGTGCCCGGTGTGCAAGAAAGAAGTGGCACTAGGGGACGCCGAATTCCCGTTTTGCAGCGAGCGCTGCCGCACTATCGACCTGGCCAATTGGGCGTCGGGCAAATACGTGATTTCGACCCCGCTGCCGCCGGGCGGAACGGACGTGACAGAAACGGACGAAGATGACTAGGACTTGCGCGAGCCGCGCCCTCCGAAGCCGCAACGAAATCGCCGAGCGGGTGTGTGGGACAGGCGCTTTCGCCTGTCAACCAGCGCTTTCACCGCTCCCTGACGGTCGCGGCTCCGATAGCATACCCCGTCTGCTCGACGAGCCCGATACACGTCGCCGCGCCCTGACCCGGGTCGTGATCTCGCTCCTAATTGTCGGGGTCTGTGTCGTAGCGCCCGGGTGTGGACCGGAGGTGATTTGGTCTGCGGAATCCCGCTCTCCGGATGGGATGTGGCTGGCGAGTGGTCAAACGCTTTCGCAGCGCGGGCCTGGAAACAACAATCTTTCCACAGTTGTGTATTTGAGGCCGGCGGACGGCTCGGAGAACCCAGAGGAGATATTGACACTCCTCGACGGGCCGATTGTGCCGCCCAGCGTGACGGGTGTCAAGATGGAATGGTTAACTCCGACGCATCTTGAATTGACGTACCTGGGAGGCCGGCCTGTCGGGCATCAGGCTGCCGAGTGCTTCGGCATTCACATCACCGCTCGGGAATTGTCGCACATGATCAACGGCCCCCCCTCGTCACGCCGATACGAGGAGGCCGGACGGGCGTTGGAGAATAAGAGGTAGCGTGGAAACGGCGGATGCCTACCCCGCGCGGATGGGGCGAACCCCGGACGATGACTAGCTCCCCGCGCGACAGAATCGCTTTCGCCATCGCCACCTGGTTTGGCTGCGGCCGCTCGCGGTGGGCGCCGGGGACGGTGGGCTCGGCCGCTGCCGTCGCCATCGCCATCGCGCTCCATCTTTACGCCGGATTCGCGCCATGGCACTTTCTCCTGCTCGCCGGCGCGCTGGCATGGCCCGCGGTGTGGGCCGCGGGTGTGGTGGAGCAAGCCTCTGGTGTGAAAGATCCCGGCTTCGTGGTGGTGGATGAAGTGCTGGGCCAGTGGATCGCGCTGGCCGGGGCGCATCCCTGGAACTGGAAAAGCTGCCTGGCCGCCTTCGCGCTCTTCCGACTGTTCGATATCTGGAAGCCGCCGCCGGTGCGGCAATTGGAATCGCTCGCGGGCGGGCTCGGCATCAACGCCGATGACGCCATGGCCGGCGTCTACGCCGCACTTGTGCTATTGCTGGCGGGATGTTTCAATCTATATTAAATGCCCCTCCGGAAATCGCCCGCTAACCGGCCGCAGATCGCACAGGTCTCCCCGCACGCCGCCATCGCCGGCGGCGAGTTCCAGATCCGCGGGAAGGGATTTGCGAAGCCGGACCGTCCGCGCGTCAGGATCGGGGACGTGGGAGCGCCGCTGATCATCGGTTCGGATTCCTTCGTCATCGCCCGCGTGCCGGAGGGCGCCACCGCTGGCGAGCTGGTGATCGAAAGCGGCAAGCAGGCGAGCGAAGCGTGGGCCTGCGACATCGGCGTTCCCATCGCCGATAGCCTGCACCCGGTGGGCAATCCGGCCATCGACGCGCTGGGCAACATTTACAGCACCTTCAGCGGTTCGCGCGGGCAGAAGGTGCCGGTCGCGGTGTTCAAGATCGACCTCAACTTCAACATGAAGCCGTTCCTTAACGACCTCATGAACGCCACCGGGCTGGCCCTCGATGCGGAAGGCCTGCTTTACATTTCCAGCCGCTACGACGGCTTTATTTACCAGGCGGCGCCGAGCGGCAACATGACGGTGTACGTGGAAGGCATGGGCGTCGCCACCGGCATCGCCTTCGACCGGCAGCGCAACCTGTACGTCGGCGACCGCAGCGGAACAGTTTTCAAAATCAATCCCGAGCGGCAGGTTTTCGTCTTCGCTACCATCGAGCCTTCCATCGCCGCCTATCATCTGGCGTTCGGACCGGATGGCTACCTTTACGTCACCGGTCCCACCACCTCCAGCTTCGATTGCGTTTACCGCGTCTCGGATCACGGCGAAGTGGAAGTGTTCTATCGCGGCCTGGGCCGGCCGCAAGGCTTGGCGTTCGATGAAACCGGCAACCTCTACGTGGCAGCTTCGATCGGCGGCCGCAAGGGCGTGGTGCGCGTGACACCGGAACGCGAGGCCGAGCTGTTCCTCTCCGGGCCGGGCATCGTCGGCCTGGCCTTCGCGCCCTCGCGCGCGCTGGTGGTCGCCACCACCAATGCGCTCTACCGCGTCGACGTCGGCATCAAGGGTCTGCCTCTTTTCTGATGAACGCCGAAATCATCGCAGCCGGCTCCGAACTGCTCACCGCGGAGCGCGTCGATACCAATTCGCTCTACCTTACCGCCGAGCTCAACAACCTGGGAGTGGAAGTTACCGCCAAAGCCGTGATCGGCGACGACCGCGATCGCCTGGCGGAAGCGGTGCGCGCGGCGCTTTCGCGTTCGCCCATCGTGATAGTCTCCGGCGGGCTGGGGCCGACCGAAGACGATGTCACGCGCGAAGCGGTGGCCCTGGCGCTCGATCGCAGGCTGGTCTTCCGCCCGGAAATCGCTGAACAGATCGAAGCACGCTTCGCGCGCATGAACCGCAAAATGGTGGAAGTGAATAAGCGGCAAGCGTTTGTCATCGAGGGCGCCGACGTGCTTCCCAACGACCGCGGCACCGCGCCCGGCCAATGGGTGGAAGAATCGGGCGGCGTGGCCATGCTGCTGCCCGGCCCTCCGCACGAGCTGAAGGCCATGTTCGAGCGCCAATGCCTGCCGCGCCTGCGCCGAATCGTGCCGGATCATTCCATCCGCACGCTGCTGCTGCGCGTCACCGGGATACCGGAATCCGATCTCGATCAGCTCATCTCTCCGGTGTACAAGAAGTATTTGAACCCGGTGACCACCATTCTGGCGGGCAACGGCGATATTCAGGTGCACCTGCGCGCCCGGTGCGCCAGCGTGGGCGAGGCGGAAGCGCTGCTGGCCGAAGTGGGCGCGCCCATCGAAGCGCTGCTGGGCGACAAGATCTACTCGCGCAACGGCGATCCGCTGGAAGTGGTGGTCGGCGAGATGCTGCACAAGGCCCACGCGAGCGTGGCTGTGGCGGAGAGTCTGACGGGCGGCATGCTCGGCGAGCGTTTCACCACCGTCCCCGGCAGCTCGCGCTATTTTCTGGGCGGCTTCATCACCTATTCGAATGCCATGAAGGTGGAACTGCTTGGCGTGGACGCGCAGCTTTTGGCGCATTTTGGCGCGGTGAGCCGCGAGACCGCCGAAGCCATGGCTGCCGGCGCACGCCGCGTTACCAAAGCCACTTATGCGCTGGCCGTCACCGGCGTGGCCGGCCCCGAATCCGGCGAGGATGCGGCGCCGGTGGGGACGGTCTACATAGCGCTGGCCGATCCCGAAAAGACCGTCGCCGTCCATCGCCAGTTTCTTGGCGACCGCACGAGAATCCGCATGTTCACCACCCAGATGGCGCTCGATGTGCTGCGCAGAAGATTGATGGGACGGGCGTAGCCGGGGCCGCTTGTCTCCCTGGACACCTTGACATAAGTACTGATATCCCGTAGTATGATGGAAGTTGGAATTTGAATGGCACGACGCCAAGGCTGAGGCCAACTTCGAAGCTCACGGCGTGAGCTTCGATCTGGCAACAACGGTGTTCAAAGATCCGTTTGCCGTTGAGCGCCTCGACGATCGCGAAGACTATGGCGAAGAGCGTTTTGTCATCGTCGGGATGGCCGAGGGCGGCGTAGTGCTGTTTGTAGCCTACACGGAGAGAGAAGGACGCATGCGAATTATCTCGGCGCGGAGGGCAACGCAAAATGAGCAAGACGACTACTTCCAGCAAAGCCGCTAGTCCACCCCGGCCGATGACCACCGAGGCGATTGAGCGGGCCGCGCGCGGGGATCGCGATGCACAGCCGCTTACCGAAGCGGACCTCAAGCGGATGCGGCGGACGCCGCGGGCGAAAATCATTCGGCGGGCCTTGGATCTGACGCAGGAAGAGTTTGCCGCCCGCTATCACATTCCGCTTGGTACGCTGCGCGATTGGGAGCAGGGCCGCGCGGAGCCGGACCAACCCACGCGCGCCTACCTGACACTGATTGCCCGCGACCCCGATCATGTGAACCGGACGCTGAACCCGAAGGCGAGCTAGGCTGGCGCCCTTAATACCCGTTGCTGCGGTGATTCACCAGCGCCAGGAATTCGTCGCGGGTTTTCTTGCGCGTGCGGAATGCGCCTAGCATGGCGCTGGTCATGGCGCCGGAGTGCTGCTTTTCCACGCCGCGCATCATCATGCAGAAGTGGCGGGCTTCGCAGATCACGCCGACGCCGACGGGGTCGATCACTTCGTTGATTGTCTGCGCCACTTCCTGGGTGAGGCGCTCCTGGATTTGCAGGCGGCGCGCGAACACATCGACGATGCGCGGAATCTTGCTCAACCCAATCACCCGGCTGCGCGGTATATAGGCCACGTGAATCTTGCCGAAGAACGGCAGCAGGTGATGCTCGCACATGCTGAAGAATTCGATGTCGCGCACCACCACCATCTCGTCGTATTTCACTTCGTACAGCGCGCCGTTGAGCACCTTCTGAACGTCGGTACGGTAGCCGCTGGTGAGGAACTTGAGCGCCTGGTCCACGCGCTCCGGCGTGCGGCGCAGGCCCTGGCGGCCGGGATCCTCGCCGAGCTTCTCCAGGATCTCGCGAATCTGCGGAGCGATACTCGGGTCGGCGCCAGGAGCGATGGCGGGTTCCAGCCGTTTCGGCTGCATCACTTTGACCAGCGCTTTATTGGATTTCATGGGCATCCATTTCAAAGATGTTGCGCGCCGTCTCCGCGATGCGGACCTTTTCCAGCTTCGGCCATTCACCGGGAAACGCCGCCGGCCAACCGCGTTTCAGACGGCGGCAGATTTCCACCGCGAGGTTCTCCGAAGTCGGTGTCAGATCGCGGAACGCCTCCACGTCGCAATTGAGATTTCGATGCTCGAACGGCTGCAAGACCTCGCGCGCCACCAGTTCATCCAAGCGGCGCGGATCCACCGCCGAACCGGTGTGCGCGTCCGCCGGGCCGCGCGCGCTCACTTCCAGCACGTAGTTGTGGCCGTGGCCGAACGGGTTATTGCATTTGCCGTACAGCCGCCGGTTCTCATCGTCGCTCAGCCCGCGCGCGTGAAGGCGATGCGAGGCCGCGAACTGATAGCGGCGGGTTACGCGGAACACGGCTGCTCTCCGAAATAGTCGACGTACAGGTCCGGCGTTTCATATAGCCGCACCGAATGCAGACGGAGGCGCGGACGCGTGAAATGCGGCTCGATGCGCCGCCAGATATCGCGCGCGATATTCTCCGGCGTGGGAATCACGCGGTCGAACGGCGGCACTTCGTGATTCAGAAAGCGGTGATCGAACGGCTCGACTACCTCGCGGTTCAACACGTCTTTCATCTCTTTCAGGTCGAATACCATGCCGGTGACAGGGTCGGGGTCGCCTTCCAGGCTGACCTCCAGCAGGTAGTTGTGCCCGTGGCCGTTAGGATTGGCGGCGAAGCCGAAAACGCGCTGGTTCTCCGCGTCGGAGAGCCGCGGATTGCGGCAGACGTGCGAAGCCGAGAATTCGACTTTCCGGGTAATCAGCATGGACAAGTATTCGACGTCCGAGCCGGCCTGGAGATACAATTAATTATAGTTTCTCTCCATGCAGAGCGTCAAAACCGACCGGATACGGGACTTTAGCTGCAGCCCGAGCTATACCCGCAGCGCGATCTTTCGCCCCGTTCCGGGGCTCGGCCGCTTGGATGGTCTTCCCATGGCTTGCGCCATGGGCTATTTTCTAGCGCCCTCCGGGCTCAGCCGTGATTTCTTGCAAGGCCCGTTCCCACAAGTATGCCTCACAAGGTAACCGACCTTTTTCTGAAGATTGCCATCGCCGGGTTGTTGGCGGTGCTGGTCTACGCCATCTACGACGGCATGCACGAACGCGTGATCGTGCAGGGCGATTCCGCGCCGGCGTTCACCGTGGTCGCCGATAGCGGCGCCACCATCGGCGTTCCCAACTTCGGCGGCAAGGTGCTGGTGCTCAACTTCTGGGCCACCTGGTGTCCGCCGTGCGTCGAGGAAACGCCTTCGCTCAGCCAGTTCGCCGCGCAATTCAAAGATAAGGGTGTGGTGGTGTTGGCGCTGAGTGTGGATCGCGACGAAAAAGTCTACCGCGCGTTTCTGAACAAGTACAAGCCGGCCTTCCTGACGGCGCGCGATTTCACGGTTCACGCCGATTACGGCACGTTCATGTATCCGGAAACCTATATCATCGACGCGCGGGGCAAAGTGCAGATGAAGATTCCCGAGGGCGCCGACTGGAACGATCCGCGCCTGGCGCAGTTCGTCGGCTCGCTGCTGTGACCTTCGCGCCGCTGGCGATTGGCGCGCTTCTCGCGTACGCCTCCCTGGTGGATGACGTGCGGACTGCGGCCGCTCACCGGGATTTCGCCGCAGCCGAACGCGCTGTGCGCGCATACCAGGCGCAAAACGGCGCCACTGCGGAACTCGCCGCGGCGCTCTCCTGGCTGGCGCGCGGAGAGCTGGACGCCGGCGGGTACGATCAGGCGGACGCCTACGCCGCTGAAGCGCGCCGCGTCGCCGATAAGCTGCCGGGCGCCCATGAACCGGATCGAGATCGAAGGCTCGCGACCGCGCTGGGTGCTGCGATCGAGGTCCACGCACAAGTGCTCGCCGCGCGCGGCGAGCGCACCCAGGCGGTGGCCTACTTGCGGGGCGAACTGGCCACTTTCGGTAAAACGGGGATTGCCGAGCGCATCCGGAAAAACATCAACCTGCTCGGCTTGATTGGCACACCGGCGCCGCCGCTCGATGAGGCGAACTGGCTGGGCCCGAAACCAGCCAGTCTGTCCTCGTTACGCGGCCACTCCGTGCTGCTCTTTTTCTGGGCCCACTGGTGCCCCGATTGCAAGGCGGAAGCGCCGGTGCTGGCCCAAATCATGCGCATGTACGGTCCCCAGGGCCTGGTCCTGATCGGACCCACCAAGCTCTACGGCTACGCGGCGCAAGGCGAACCCGCCACTGCCGCGGAGGAAACGCGATACATCGACGCCATCCGCCGCCAGTTCTACTCGAGTTTGTCCGATATGCCAGTGCCGGTGAGCCCTGCTAACTTTCTCGCTTACGGCGCCAGCACCACTCCGACGTTGGTCCTGTTAGATGGAGACGGCGTCGTCCGCTTCTATCACCCCGGCGCTGTCTCCGAGGCGGAGCTTGTCCGCAGGATTGAGACCTTGCCGAAAAGGTAGGGCGATTCAGGCGACCTTCAGGACGCCGGCTGCTACGCGTTTGGCGCGGAGCCGTTTGTAGTCTTCCAAGTGGCGAATGGCCAGCGCCAGTGCTGCCCGGCGGGCACAGAGAGAGGCCAATCGCTTTTCCTCGGCCTTGTAAGAGCGAACGCCAGGGGCAACTCTGCGGCAAGACATATTACTATAGTCACGAGAGCTGGCCAGACGTTACGAGAAACAAGGTAAGTGGTGCTCCAGAAAAGATAGGGGTTAGCGACTAACCACTTATGTGGGTGTCGCGGAGTTAATCGCCGAGCAACGCGGCGATTTGGTCCGCCTCCGCCGGCACCACCACTGGCGGATTGGCGTAAGTGCAGCGCAGCGGCTTGCCGTCCGGCGCAGCGAGGGTTCCGGTGTGATAGCGGTGGATGTAATCCGGATCCTTGAGCAGGTTGCCGGTCAGCACCGCGACTACATCCGCGCTGCCCGCCATAGTTCCCGCCGCGGTGAGTTTGCGAATGCCCGCCAGCGTGGCTGCGGAGGCAGGCTCGCAACCGATACCGCAGCGGCCAATCACGGCCTTGGCGTCGGCGATCTCCTGCTCGGTGACTTTCTCCACCACGCCGCCGGACGTCAGCACCTCATATAAGGCCTTCGGCCAGGAGATCGGGTCGCCGATCTTGATGGCCGTCGCCAATGTTTCCGGATGCGTCACGGCATTGAGGCGCGACCGGTCGGTGGCGCGATATAAGTCGAAAAACGGCGCGGCGCCTTCCGCCTGAATCACGGCCAGCCGCGGCAGGCGGCCGATCAGTCCGAGTGCCTTCATCTCCCGCAGCGCTTTGCCGAACGCCGATGTGTTGCCCAGATTGCCGCCCGGCAGCACCACCCAATCGGGCACGCGCCAGTCGCGCTGGTCCATCATCTCCACCATGATGGTTTTCTGGCCTTCGATGCGAAACGGATTGATCGAATTGAGCAGGTAGATGCCGAGGCGCTCGGCCAACTGCCGCACCAGCGCCAGGATCTGGTCGAAGTTCGCCTCCACCTGGAAGGTGCGCGCGCCGTATTCGAGCGCCTGCGCCAGCTTGCCGAACGAGATGTTGCCGTGCGGGATGAAGATGACCGGGTCGAGGCCCGCGGCGCTCGAATAGGCGGCCATCGAGGCCGAGGTGTTGCCGGTGGAAACACACGCCACCCGCCGCGCCCCCAGCCGTACGGCCTGCGCCACACCACACGTCATGCCGTTGTCTTTAAATGATCCGGTGGGATTGAAGCCCTGGTGCTTGAACGTGATGCGGTCCAAGCCGCCATATTGGGCGGCGCGCGGCGCATCGAGCAGTGGCGTATTGCCCTCGCGCAGCGTCACCACCTGCCGGTAATCGTCGAGAAAAGCGATCAACTCGCGATAGCGCCAGACGCCGCTTTGATCGAGCGGCGCGTTCGAGGTGCGCCGGTCGCGCCACATCCGTTTCCAGTCCGCCGGATGGCCCTCGGGGGCGGGGTAGACGGCCTCCAGCAACCCGCCGCAACGCGTGCAGTTATAAATGATTTCGGTTACGGAGAAGCGCGCGCGGCAGCGCTCTTCGAAACAGGCAAGTTCCGCTGGCATGAAGCCTTATTATAAAGGAATGCTTCGCGTGCACCTGGAAAACGGCGTGGTTTCGGTCACCGAGGCGCCGGCACCGGAGCGGCCCGCCGGTTACGCGCTGCTGCGCCTGCTGGTCGCCGGCATTTGCAATACCGACCTGGAATTGCAGCGCGGCTATTACGGTTTCAGCGGCACGCCGGGGCACGAATTTGTGGCCGAGGTGGTGGAGGCCGGCGACCGCGAACTGGTGGGCAAACGTGTGGTGGGCGAAATCAATCTCGCTTGCACGCACTGCGAATGGTGCCGCAAGGGCCTGGGCCGCCACTGCCCTAACCGCAGCGTGCTCGGCATCGTCCGCCATCCCGGTGCCTTCGAGGAATTCTTCACACTGCCCGAACGGAATCTGCACGTGCTGCCGGAGGGCATTCCACTCGAGCGCGCCGTTTTCACCGAACCGCTGGCCGCGGCGTGCGAGATTCTCGACCAGGTAACCATTCCGTGCGGGGAGCCTATTGCGGTCCTTGGCGACGGCAAGCTGGGCTTGCTGGTGGCGCAGGTGCTGGGCGCACACGGCTACCCGGTTCGCCTTTTCGGTCACCACACAGACAAGCTGCGGATCGCGGCCGATTCAGGCGTTGCCACGGAGGTGGCGGATGGGGAACTGCCCGTCGCCGAATACGACTGGGTGGTGGATGCGACCGGCTCGGCCGATGGCTTGCGGCAAGCCGTCGGCATGGCGCGCCCGCGCGGCACGGTGATTCTGAAATCCACCGTGCATGGCGCGGTGGGAGTGGACACCGCGCCCATCATCGTTAATGAAGTGACGCTGGTGGGTTCGCGCTGCGGCCGCTTTGAAGCCGCCATCCCGCTACTCGACCACGCGCTGATCCGGACGGACGAGATGATCGCCGCCCGCTTCCCGCTGCGGGACGCAGCCGAGGCCTTTGAGCGGGCGGCGCAGAGGGGCGCGCTGAAAGTGCTGCTGGAGGCGTGAAAATGCGCCCGCAAGCGGGCGTTGGCAAGCTAAAGCGCGTCCCACCAATTTACCAATGTACCGTGGTACAATCGAGGCATGAAAGAAAAACAGCCTCAACTCAAAATCGAGCGCGTCCAGACGGGCGTGCGCATGGAGAAGCGGGTGCTCAAGGTGCTCAAGGCGCTGGCCGAGTATCATGACCTGACGCTGGGCGATCTGCTCGAAGGCATTGTCCTGCACGCCTTCGAAGGCAAGGCCCCGTTCAGCCGCGAAACTCTCAAGCTGGTGGCGGAATTGAAGCGCATCTACAAGCTGGACCTGGATGCCACCGCCAGCCACCGCCTGGTGGAGGAGTGAAGCGCGGGCGTTGGCACGCTATCCAAGGGCTGTGCCCTTGATATCCCGCTGGCGCCGGGGCGGTGGTGAAACAGGAGGCGTCCATGCCATACCTTGCGAGGGGTTCCAAGCCTTCGAAGGAGGACAACATGAACGCCTTTTACGAACACCACAAGCATAGCGTCCGATTTGGCTACGCGTGTTTCGACCGTCTGCTTCTCAACGCCATGGTGTAACCGTCCTTGCAGCCACTGGCAGTGGCGTCGGTCTTCGGGTGGCCGCCTGATGGACAACGAGAACAAGATTCCCGTTTCGCCGTCTACAACGTCGCTAAAGCATGCCCCACCTTGTAGAATGGAAGACACGCATGTCCCAGCCGCTTGTGGGGATGGACCTTGCCGATCTGCGCGAGGCTCTCGGTTCCGATCAACCCGGTTACCGCGCCACTCAGGTGTACGAGGCCATCTATCGATGCCACGCCTCCGATCTGGCCGGCATCAGCGCGTTGCCCACGGCGCTGCGCCAGAGCCTGGCCGGGCGGATCGCGTTCGGGATGCCGGAGATATCCCGCCGCTTTGAGTCGGTCGACGGCACGCGGCGTTATCTGTTGCGCCTCGCGGATGGCCGCACCGTGGAAACCGTGCTGATGCCGGAAGGCGAACGCGACACCATGTGCATTTCGAGCCAGGCTGGTTGCCCGGTGGATTGCAAGTTCTGCATGACCGCACTACTGGGCCTGGAACGCAGCCTGACGGCGGGCGAAATCGTCGGCCAGGTGCTGACGCTCGTGCACGACAACGGGCTCGCCCGGGCGCACGACCCGCGCCGCCTCAACATCGTCATAATGGGCCAGGGCGAGCCGCTGCTCAATCTCGACAACGTCATCAAAGCCACGCGCATCCTGCTTGATCCGGCCGGCTTCGGGCTCTCGCCGCGCCGCATCACGGTTTCGACCGCCGGCATTGTGCCTAAGATCGCTGAACTGGGACGCGAACCCGTGCGCCCCAAGCTGGCCGTTTCGCTCAACGCTTCCACCGAGGAGGCGCGCTGCGAGTTGATGCCCATCACCCGCAAGTATCATTTGAAAGATCTGATCGAAGCCTGCCAGGCTTATCCGCTGCGGCCCTGGGAGAAGCTGACGTTCGAGTATGTGCTGCTGAAGGGCATCAACGATACCGACGCCGATGCGCGCCGGGTGGCGAAGTTGTTGGCGAACCTCAACGCCAAGATCAACCTGATCGCGCTGAATCCCGGGCCGGAGATCCCCTACCAGACGCCGGACCCCGAGCGGACGGCAAGTTTTCAAACAATCGTGCGCCGCTCTCTGCCGTGCTTCATCCGTAAACCGCGCGGCCTCGATATTTTCGCCGCGTGCGGGCAGTTGAAATCCAGCAAAGTGTAAGATCTTATCGGAGCCGCGACCGTCAGGGAGCGGTTATGCCAACTGAGCTGCCTATCCCTAACCAGCGCTTCTTGCCCCGGAAGTGTTGATCGTGACGCTGCCTGACCGGAGCCCGGGCGAAGTCGCGGTCATCTGGATCCGACCCGGCTTAGCCGTCGATTGCACGATGGCCAGACACAGGCCGTTAAATGCCTTCCTGCGGTCGCCCTTGAAATCCTCGTGACTGAGCGGGTTTCCATTGTCTAACCCTATGATCTTACCCGCGCCCTGAATCTGAAAAGTAACCTCGTGATCCGCATCCGGCACTATCCTGCCATGAGCGTCGAGTATCTGAACCGTGACATGAGCGACGTCCCGGCGATCGGCTCTGATGGCGTTCCGATCGACCGAGAGCCCGATCGCAGCCGGTTCACCCACCGTCATGACTTCGACTTCGCAAACGAGGTCCCCGCCCTTGACGCCTACGGCCTTGAGCGTGCCCGGTTGATAGGGCACGGTCCACGCCAGGTGGAGATCCCCCGTGGTGCGCGCCGCCCTGGCCCGCGTCGGGAATTCGGCGTACCGATCCTCCATGCCCGAGCGGGGGAACCAATAGCCCTGCACTCCCAGCGATTTGCCGTTGAGAAATAACTCCACCGTGTCGCAGTTGGTGTAACAGAGCACCGGAATGAATTCGCCTTCCTTGCCCTTCCAGGTCCAATGAGGGAAAAGGTGGATCATCGGCTTGCTGGTCCATTGGCTCTGGTAGAAGTAATAACCGTCTTTCACAAAGCCGCAGGTATCGATCACTCCCGACGATGAGTTCTTGGCCGGCCATCCGGATTCGCCCAAATAGTCGATACCCGTCCACATATGGTCGCCGGACACGTAGTCGTAGGTTTTTACGAACCTCCATAACTGCTCGACATCCACGCCTCGGTTTCCGCCCATCCCGCGCATGCCGCTTTGGGCGGGCTGCGGGAAGGCCCACCGGTAATCGCCTCGAACGCCGCCCATGGACGGACTCTCCGTTCCGATCACTTTTCTGCGCGGGAAAGCGTGCCGGTCGATGCTGTAATACTTCTGCGCCCGGTCGCGCCAGCGGTCCACATAGTTATAGCCGACTACGTCGAGGAGATCGAGAAACTCGTCTGAGACAGCCTCCGGTTCGGCGACGATCCTGTCGCAACCCACCGTCACGGGCCGGGTAGGATCTTCACGGTGAAAGACCGCGAGCAATCTTCTGAGAGTTTCAGCCCCGGTGGGGACAACCTGGTCGACAACCTCATTGCCGGCGCTCCACAGCGCGACGGAGGGGTGGTTGCGGTCGCGATGGATGAAGTCCGTTGCGTCCCGCTCCGACCACTCATCGAAGTAGGTATGGTAGCCGTAGTCCGGCGTCTGCGGCTTGGGAACCTTCCACTCGTCGAAGGCCTCGTTCATCACCAGAAAGCCCATCCGGTCGCAGAGGTCCAGGAATTCTGGAGCGTACGGGTTATGCGAGGTACGGATCGAGTTACAGCCCATCGCTTTCAGCAACTCAAGGCGCCGCTCCCAAACCCGCTCCGGAACCGCCGCTCCTACCGATCCGGCTTCGTGATGCAGACAGACGCCATTCAGCTTCAGTGGCTTGCCATTGAGCAGGCAACCCTTGTCGGCGTCGAACTCGATGCTCCGAATCCCGAACCGGGTCTCGTACTCGTCGGCAATGTGGCCCCGATCCGAGAGGGTGCTTCGCACAGTATAGAGACAAGGGTTATCGATTGACCACAGGTTGGGCTTCTCGACGCGGATCTGCTGCACGAACTCATGTTGGGTGTTCGCTGACATGTTCTGGCTGGCTTCCACGGTCTGCACGACCTGGCCGTCCCGATCCAGGATGCTGGTGGACAGCGTGCACGCCGCGCTCATAATACTGTCATTCCGAACCACGGTCTTGACTTGAACGAGGGAAACCGCTTCCGACACCTCCGGCGTGGTGACGAAAGTGCCCCAATGGGCCACATGGCCCGGATTTGTGAACACCAGCCAAGTGTGTCTGTAAATCCCCGACCCCGAGTACCAACGGCAATTCGGCTGGTGCGAGTTATCCACCTTGACGGCAATCACATTCTCGCCACCGATGTTTAGGTGAGGAGTCAGATCGTAGTGGAAGCCGATGTAACCGTACGGCCGCTTGCCCAAGTACTGGCCGTTGATCCAGACTTCGCTGTTCTGATACACGCCGTCGAAGTCGATCAAGGCTCGCTTGAAGCGGAACGAGTCCGGAACGTCGAAGTGCTTCCGGTACCAGCCGATGCCGGTGGGCAAATGGGCAAGTGTGGCCGAGCCGGGTTGCTCGCGGAACGGCCCTTCGATGCTCCAGTCATGAGGCAGGTCCAAGTCCCGCCAGCTCGCGTCCGCGAAGTCCGGTTGCTGCGCGCCTGGCGCATCCTCCTTGAGAAACTTCCAGTCAAAATCGAAGCTCTCCCTTACGCGGATGCGGCCGTAACCGGCTGGCGGCGTTTGCGCGTTGGCGGGGCGCGCCGACCGGAGCGCAGACACAATGCCCGCCGCACCAATTGCCTGCCCCAGCAAACTTCGGCGGCTTAGAGAATTATTCGGGGAAGTTTCGTTTTCCATGATGCCTCCATGAGCGCGCGTGGCGACCAATAATAAATGTCGGCACGATTGCCGACGCTGCAAGCAGGAATGCGTGCGCGACATCCCCCTCAGAAATGAAACCGGTAGCGCAGCTCTACATACACCTTGCTTGGCCTGCACCGGCGTTCGCTGCAGCGCAAGCTGTGCAAGTACCCGCCCCGGCTCTGAGCGGGGAGCTCACTTGCGCCACACCGCGGAAAAACGGCCGTCCGAGTGACTGATGTAGTGCAGCCGCATTCCCTTCGTGACCGCCTCGTTCTGGCGGATCTGCAAATCGAATCCGGTCATCCCGACGTAGCAGGCCGACTCCGGCTGCCCCTTTTCGAAGATCGCGGCGTAGCGGACGCCGTCGCCGGTGCGGTAAGAGCTGACGCGGCCCACCACGTATCCATCTTGTTGCATTTTCCCGAACTGCTGGCGGAGATCCTGGGCGCTCAGGTTCAACAGAGCCCGCGCCGGTACGCCGGTCTGGTTCCAAATGGCGTGGAAGCGCAGGAAGTCCTTCGGACCGAAAGCCACCACATCGACGATCGCCAGGCCGTCGGAATCATGCTGTTGGAGTCTATGTTCGAGTTCCGCCTGGTTGAGCGCGCCGCGCGCTTCGTATGCGCCTTGGACTGGCGTCCAAATTGTGGTGAACCGTGGCCCTCCCGGACCTTTGAGTACGCTGACGGAATCCGGCCGGTAGTTCTGGCGTTTGAATTCGGCCAGATCCTGTAGCCGTTTCTCCGCGGGCTCGAGCAACGTGATCTTGTTTGCGCCGGACGCCTGGAAGGCGCCGGTCAGGACGGCGGTTCCTTCCGTGTCCTTCTCTTTGGAGGCGGCGAAGGTAAGCGGGGAGTATCCCTTGCCGGACCAGTAGTCCAGGCAGGGCTCAAACTGATCGGACGCAATCGTAGTGAACTCCGCCTTGCAGGACGGGGACGGAGGCTGGCTCACCGCCGGCGGCGTGGCGACCGTCGCTGTCTGCGGCGGCGCCGCCACCGGTTTCGGAGGGGCGGCGGGCACACCGGGTCCGACGGAAGCGGAAGCGGTGGGCTGGGGCTTTGCCGGTGCAGCCGGTTGGGGCGCGCTGACGGTGCCAGCCGCGGCCGCGCTGCCAGGCGCTTCTCTTAGCGCCTCCATCTGGGCCCGGGCCAAATCGGCGAACCGGCCGTCGGGATATTTTTTCAGATAAGCCTCAAGTAGCGCCGTGCTCTTGCGGTCTTGGATGGAATTCCAATAAGTCAGCTCCGATTTTTCGGAGCGGCTCCCGTTCTCGCGATAGAGCCCGCCGAACGCGAAGATCAGCCCAATCGCCGCCCACACGTACCAGAAACGTTTCCGCCCGCGGACCGGCGCGGGAGCCGCCGGCGGGGGCGTGACCGCGGCCGGGAGGGGCGGGGGAAGCGGCGGTGTCTGCGGTGTCGATGCCACCCGCGGCATGGCTACCGTGGCTGCCGCCGAGACAGAACCCGGCTCCAGTGCGGCCCGCAGCGCGGCGACGAATTCCGTGCAACTGGCATACCGGGCCTCAGGCGCCTTGGCCAGCGCTTTGCGCAGGACGCCATCGCCGGCCATATCCACCGTGGGGTTCGCGGAAAGCGCCGGCGGCGGATCCTGATACAGGGTCTTGGTCACCAGCGTCGCCATGCTGTCGGCGTCGAACGGAAGCCGCCCGGCGAGCAGCGCGTATGCCACCACCGCCAGCGCGTACTGGTCGGTTCGCCCGGAGACGGCTTCGCCCTTCAATTGCTCGGGCGCCATGAAATGCGGGGAGCCAACCACGGCGGCCGTTTGCGTGAGCGTGCTGCTTTCCAGCATCTTGGCGATGCCGAAGTCGGCGATCTTCACCACGCCATCGGATTGCAGGATGATATTGCCCGGCTTGATGTCGCGGTGCACGACACCTTTACCGTGCGCGTAATCCAGGGCGCGCGCGCAGTCGGCCAAAATGCTGAGCGACTCAGCGGCGTTGCGCGGCCCCGGTGCGCCGGTCATCGACTGCTCCAGCGTTTGGCCGACGATGCACTCCATGACGATGTAGGTGGTGTCGCCCTGCTCGCCCACGTCGTGCACGGCCACGATATTCGGATGCGACAATTGCCCCGCCGCTTGCGATTCGCGCAGCAGGCGCGCGCGCCGCGTCAGGTGCTGTTCCTCCGAGCCTTGCCCGGACACGAGAATCGTCTTGATCGCTACCGTGCGGCCGATGGTGGGATCGAGGGCCCGATACACGACGCCCATGCCGCCCCGCCCAATCTCGCCCACAATCTGGTAGCGGCCGAGCCTGCTGGGGGAGCCCGCGTCCTGGGCGGTCCCAGGTCCCATCCTCTTTCACCTCCAGTTGGTCCAAGCGGCCCCGACAGCGCTGCCGCTTCGCTTCTGGTTCTCTATTCTCTCAGATCGGAGTGCGGGGGGGTAGGACAGACGATCGCTTTTGGCAGTCTGTTGGGATGGGCCGCCGGCCCGCGGAATTCCGTAACGCCGACGGTCTTGTCTTGCCGCCGGTGATTTGCCGGGATTCCCGGAACTTGGGGCGGTTTTTCGGCCCTGCCAATGTCTCGTGCTTTGGCGGGGCATGACAGACCACAAAAGGCGATGGTCTGTCCTACCAAGGTTCTCAAACCTCGGTCACCTTGCCTAACTCCACGTTCGACAAGGTCACAATGGCTCCGGGAGCGACCAGCACTTCGAGGCTGGCGCCCGCCGGGCTCGGCTCGACCGAATTTTCCTGCTGCGGGCTGGCCGTCTCGAGATGCCGAAATCTCGCTCCCGGCCACTTCACATCAACCTTTTGCGCCACAGCCGAGCGGTTCAGCAGAATTAGCGTCCGCTCGCCGCCCGCGCCGCTGAACGCGGTCGCCAGCACGTCCGGGTTCGAGCTCGCCGCTTTCACCCGCTTCATACCGGCGCGCACCCGTCGCGAGTAAGCGCCGAAGATCCGCAACTGGTGGCTGGATGCCACCGGCTTTAACCCATGCTCCGGATCGGGCTCCAGCAAGGTCCGCGTCCATCCGTAGGACGGCTGAACCACGTTGAGCATGGTCCAGCAATACATCACGCCGCACGCGTCCAGTTGGGTGAGCACCTTGTGGTAAAGCTGCCCCATCGCCAGCGCCACCCGGTAAGCGCGCGTCTGATACGCCCCATTGTTGACGCACAGTTCCACGGCGAAGAACGGCTTGTCTCCGATCGCGTCCCGCAACTGAGCGAGGCGCGCGTCGAAGCCATCGGGCGAGTGAAAATAGTCCTGATAATCGTAGAGATTCGATGCCGAGTAATCGATGGTCTTCCACACTGCCGGGTCCTGCCGGAACGCTTTAGCCGCCGCGATGCCGCCGAGCGAGAACGGGGCGTTGTGCATGTGGATCTTGACGCGCGCGAATCCGGCGGCGTCCAGCCCGCGGCGCAGCGCCACTGCCATCTTCCGCCAGTTCTCCGCCGATTGCGTCACTTCGTTCTGAATGCCGACGATTTCGGGAGGGTGCCCGATCTTGTCTCGCGAAACCTGGCAGTATCGCACCATGGCCTTCACATAGGGTTCGATCTCGGGAGCGTCGGTAAGCTTTCCCGCGGCATCGCGCACCCTGGCCCACGGTGGCAATTCCCAGAATTCGAAGATCACTTTTCCGCCCAACCGCCGCACGCGCCGCATGTATTCGAAATCGCTGGTCTCGCAGTTCGGGAAATTGTCGCCATAGTAATGCGGCGAGGCATCCTCCGGCCGGTCCCAATTGGTCATCTCCGGGTTCAGCATGGCACCGGTTGGATACTCGCGATGCAGCAGCAGATTGTACTCGGCGAGAATTCTCCACCACTCCTTGGCCCCCTGCGGGCTCAACTCCGCGAAGGCGGGAGGCGTGGTGGTGCCGCCCCAGCCGAGCATTTCCTGAAACCGCACCGCGTCGTCGACGTCTACCGTCGCTGTTTCCACGGCCGGCGGGAGCAGCCTTCCGCGCACCGGCCCGTCCCCGCCCGTGAAGGCCAGTTGGTGACGGTTCACATCGATTGGCGCGTTCGAGGACAGCGCCTCCTTCCCGTTCAACAGGACCCGCACCGTCAACCGGTAGTCGGCCACCACCGTGATTGCCTGCAAGTCTCCGCCATACTCGACGCTGGACTCTTCCCAGAGGCCCTCCGGATGGCGGGCCGGGCGCGCTTCGACGGGCGGTACCTTGCTTAGTCCCGGCGAGTCGTCATAGCGGACCGCCAGGCGCGCCTTGCCGCCGCCGGCTTCCACCGTGAAGCCTCCGCAAGGCCCGGTGAAAATCCAGCGCAATTGCGATTTCTCGCCGCGCCAGCCGTCGATCTCGATGGTCCGCTCGAACAGAGCTGGCAGCCATTCGGCGAAGTATTTCCGTGGCGCCCAAGGCACCGTCCACTTGGTCCGCGGCGACGGTGGTCCGGGAAATTCGAAATGGTCGCCGCCGCCCGGCGATCCCGTCCATCGCGGCAGATCCACTCTGGCCGGATTCGCCGGATCGCTGCGCTCCTGCGCCGCCAGAGCCGATGCCGACAGCACCACTCCGGAAAATGTGCGCCGCGAAAACTTCTTCATGGAACCTCCTGCTGCGTTCGTCTGACGTGCCGATCGCTCCGGATCGGACCCGGTAGCTCCACGATAGTACGTTTCTTCCGTTGGCACATCGGACCCGCGGCGCAACAGCGCACCGCGATGCTCGAGACCACCCAAGGGATTCAGAAGTGGCGCGACGGAGAATCGAAATTAGTACCGAATTTGCCCCAAACTTACCAGAGGCGAAACTGGTACCCACTGGACTACCGTAAGCGAACAATCTTTGGCATCCTAGGGCCAATGGGATGCGAACTTAGGGATGAACTGGGAACCCGATACCTGGCCGCTCTGAGTCTGGTGCGTCAGGCGCAGCAGCGCCTCGCTTACGCGGTGACGCTTACCAACATCGAGTGCGCCAACACAGAACTGCGTCGGGTCGAGCAGTACCGGCTCGATGTATTCCGCCAAATCGACGAGCATTGCGCAAACCACGACTGCGCCAATGAGTCGCTGGAAGAGATCTGCGGGCAGCCGCTCGGGAGCCGCAAACAGGCGGTGGCGTGATGATTCTCACTACTGGACTTTACGAGGCTTATGGAGCCGCGGCAATGCTGGCGCTTGCCGGCCTTGTCCGGGCACAATACAAACGCACGCGCCGCCTTCAGCCAGCGCTCTGTGAGGCGGACGCCTTACCGCTTGCCGGGCCAATCGAATTCGGCCCCGCGAAGAATCGGTCCGACCGTGTCGCTTCGGCCCTCCGTACCTGGTCCACCGAACGCGCCCATGCCGATTTGGTGGTGCCTGCGCGGCCGGTCGAACCCGCGCGACCAACCGTATCCGAACCGAAGCCGGAATTGCCGGCCACCAGTCATGCGCCGCGGACAAAGCCCGCCGTTGAGGCGCCTCCGGCCAGTCATTATTCCGAGTGGAGGGATAACTCAGGCTGGATGCCCGAACCGGAACCGGCGCCGGCGAGCAAGCGGCCGGCCAGCCATGCGGAACCGGCCAGCGAACCGTCTGCCGGCCATGCGGAACGGGCGAGCCAACCGTCTGCCGATCGGGAAGACCGGTTCACGCCGCCCCCGGAAACGCCGTTGTCGCAGAACGCCGACTATTACGAGACCCTCCAGGTCAGCCCCAACGCCGACCCCGAGACGATTCACCGGGTCTACCGCATCATGGCGGCGCGCTTTCATCCGGACAACCCCACCACCGGCAGTCTGGAGCGCTTCCTCCTCTTGCGCGAGGCTTATCAAACCCTCAGCGATCCGGCGCTGCGCGCAGAGTACGACTCCAGCCGCCCGAACTGGCAGACGGAAACCATGCCCGTTTTCTGGCAGAAGTCCTTCGTGGATGGAATCGAGGGCGAAACCAACCGCCGCCTGGGCGTGCTCTCGCTGCTGTACCAGCGCCGCAGGATTAACGAGACCAAGCCGGGAGTTTCGGTGATGGAGTTGGAGCGCCGCATGGCCTTCCCGCGCGAGTACCTGAACTTCACGCTTTGGTACCTGCGCTCGAAGGGTTACGTCGCGGTGATGGAAGACAACTCCGACTACGCGTTGACCAGCGCTGGTGTCGACTATGTGGAAAGCGGCTCGAATACGAACCGCGTGATTCGGGAATTGCTGACTGCCGGAACCGGCGGGGAATACGTGGAACCGCAGGACCGTTCGAAGGTCGTGCCTTTCCCGAGAACCGCAACCAGAGCCCGCTTGGAAGGCTCGCGTCGAATCCAGCGGCGCAGACAAGTCGGCCGCCGTTAAGCGCCTGTCAAGAAATAATCAGTTCAATCGCCTGACCGCTCCTTTTGCGGCCGCGGCTCCGAACGCATCGGAGCCGCGGCCGTGTTTCTGCGTTGCGGCCTCCACAATTGCGTCAGGCGTTTCCGAAACAACTCGGGCGGCTCGCCGTAAAGGCGCTGGCCGAGTGCGAGGGCCTTACGGCGTAACTCGCGTTGCAGCCTGCCGATCAGGTCGCGGCATAGTTCGGCCTCCTTCGACTTTCGCCCCTCGGCCGCCAGGCGCGCCGAGAGCACTTCCAGGTTGTGATGCTCGCCCAGCCACGTTTCCAGTTCCTTGAGGCTTCTTTCGCGGGCGCGCGTGGCGACGTCCCAGCGGCTTTCCAACAGGCGCAGGTGATACCAGTGATCCTTCACCCGCTTGCGCCATTCATGGCAGTATTCCGGCTGTCGGTGGCGGCGAGCGCTCGCCATCCTGGCGCGGCCGCGGCGGTAGGCCGTTTCCATGCCCGGCGCTAATGCCACCGGCCCATCCATCACCACCCGCCACCGGTCGACCCGCGCCGAAGCTGCCAGTAGCGCTTCGCCAGCCCGGCGCATCGCTTTGGTCATGCGAGGTCCCCGCCGCTGCCGCCGCTGGTTTTCGACCAGGCCACGCCGCACCACCGCCAGCGCCGGCGTGTATCGATCGTCTTTGTGATGCTCGCCAAGCTGGTCGAGAGTCTCGATCATCACGGTCCCATCGCGGTACGCCGAGAGCCGGCCTGCCACGTCGCGCAGCCGCCGGTTTTCGATTCGGTATATGTCGCCCAGCTCGCCGCGCATCAGGCGCAGGATGGCTCTGACCTTCTTGACCGATTTGCGCGCCTCGTGGATGGCGTCGTCGCGCGTGCGGGCGGTGGCCTGGCGGAGACCGTCGGCGGCCGAAGAGAGCTCCTCGCGCGCAATGCGGCGCAGCCCCTCACGCACCGATTCGCCGGGTTCGAAACGATAAGCCACCGAGCAAGTCCTGGTATCAGCATAGAGCACCGGTGATAAAATCACTATCGGTAGGGCCGGAGCCCTTGGGATTGGGCCCATCGGGTTCCGCAGGCTGCACGCCAACGCAAGGAAGACTTCATGGTTACCCAGAAACGTCCCCAGTCCGGTGCGATTCCACTGTGCCCGGTTGTCCTTTGGCTTTGTTTGTCCGGCTCCCAAGTCTCGGCGCAATCGTCTCCCATCCTGGTTCCTTATAAGTGGGAGCCGGTTCGCATCGTGGCGGGCGGCTACATCCCGGGCCTGATCGCGCACCCCACCCAGTCCGGCCTGATCTACGCGCGCACCGACATCGGCAGCGTGTACCGCTGGAATCCAACCACCCAGCAATGGATTCCGCTGACCGACTTCCATGCGCCGAGCGATTATAACCTGCAAGGACCGGAGAGCGTCGCGCTCGATCCCAACGATCCCAACCGCCTTTACATCGCGGCCGGCATGGGGAACACCGGCGGCCCCTATGCCATGCTCGTGTCCACCGACCAGGGCTTCACTTTCAACACTTACCCGGTGAATTTTTATATGGGCTCCAACAACGACGGGCGAGACGTAGGCGAGCGCCTGGCGGTGAATCCTTCTAACCCCAGCGAACTTTTCATGGGCACCCGCACGCAAGGGCTCTGGAAGAGCGAGAATTATGCCCAAACCTGGACCCAGTTGACCAGCTTTCCGATCTCCAGATCCAGCGATGGTTTTGGGGTGCACTGGGTGCTGTTCGATCCGGCGAACTCCGGCACTATCTATGCCGGTGTCTACACGACGTCATCGATCTACAAAAGTACCGACGACGGCGCGACCTGGAAGGCACTCCCCGGCCAGCCGCTCTCCTGGCCGTACAGCGTAAGCAACGGGACGCGCGCTCCGTCGCCGATGCGCGCGGTTTTGAATCCGGACGGCAATTTGTATGTTACTTACGGTGATGGTCTTGGCCTCTCCAGCGCCATGAACTACGGCCTGGTGGAGAAGTTCAATCCCTCCTCGGGCACGTGGACAAATGTCACGCCGCCGCTCGATACGAGTAATGGCGAGACCTCGCAGTACGGCGGGTTTTGCGGCATCAGTCAGGATCCGCACCGCCAGGGAACAGTGGCCGTCGCCACAATGGACCGCTGGTATCACCCGTCGGACACCGTTTACGTCACCCACGATGGCGGCAATACCTGGATCAATCTCGGATCCATCACCTCCAACGCCGGCGTCGATGGGCCACCGGTCCATTACTTCTATTTCAGCCCTTCGGTGTTCACGCCGATTTCACCCTGGCTGACCTTTGGCGACACTCAGGAACCTACCTCGCCAATGCCGGCGGCGCGGTTCGGCTGGTGGATGTCCGCTCTCCTGATCGACCCGGTCAATCCGAATCACCTGATGTTCGCCACCGGGGCGTCGGTCTTCGCCACCGACAACGTTTCGGCGGCCGATTCCGGTCAGGCACCCACATGGTATGTGCAGGCGTGGGGAATCGAAGAGACGGCGGTAACGGCATTGATCAGTCCCACCCAGGGCGCTCACCTGTTGAGCGGGGTCGGCGATATTGGCGGTTTCCGGCACGATGACTTCGCCATTTCGCCTGCCGCCGGCATGTATACCAATCCGGTAATGACCACCACCGACAGCATGGACTGGGCCGGCCAAAACCCGCTCTTCGTGGCTCGCGTCGGCGAACCCAGCAACGCTTCGACCAGCCCGTGTAACTATGGCGGTTACTCGACCGACGGTGGCACTACCTGGACACCGTTCAGCGGTTGCGCGGCGGGCGGCACCAATAGCAGCAACGTGGGAACGATTGCGGTGGACGCGAGCGGAACCATAATGCTGTGGACCACCTCCAGCGGCTCCAGCGCGCCGCAGTATTCGACCGACAACGGCGGCGGCTGGAGTGTGACCACGGGCCTTCCCCAGTTGTTGACTGCCGTGGCGGACAAAGTGACGCCGGCGCTGTTCTATGCTTTCGACGGCGTCAACTTCTACAGCACGACCACCAGTGGTGGGAAGGTTTTCACCAAGGTGAATTCGACTAAGTTTCTCGTGGGCACGCCGCCGCACGTGCCGGTGGCGAATTTTGCGCGCGCCGGCGACCTATGGTTGCCGCTCGGCGGCTACGGTCTTTATCATTCCACCGATGCCGGCGTCACCTGGAAGCAGGTAACCAGCGTCTTGCAGGCGAACCTGGTTGCCGTCGGCAGGGCCAATCCCCGGACGCGCACGGGAGTGCAATCGATCTTCGTTTACGGCGCGATTTCGCCATCCACCACGCTCGCCGTCTTTCGCTCCGACAACAACGGATCCACCTGGGTGCAAGTCAATGACGGGGCGCACCAGTACGGCGGCCCTTCGGTGATTGCGGCCGATTCGCGGGTCTTTGGCCGGGTCTACCTCGGCATGAACGGCCGCGGCATCGTCTACGGCGATACCCTCAGTGACCGCTAGGCGGCTCAGATGCGCGGTCGGAGCCGCGACCGTAAGGGAGCGGTCAGTCGCGAATCAATCGGCCGTCTGCTCACAGTTCCTAATGCCCAACCGGCGCCGGCGTGCCCGCCAGCGACTCCGCCTTGCTGAACCTGGGCCAGTTGAAAGCGTATAGCGCCACCAGGCCGAAGCAAAACATGGGCACGATGAAGCCGCGCGACATATCGAACTTGTCCGCCACGTAACCCATCAGTTTCGGTAGGATGGCGCCGCCCATGATCGCCATCACGATGTACGCCGAGGCTTTCTTCGCCCGCGCGCCGAGGCCGAAAATCCCCAGCGCAAAAATCGTCGGGAACATGATCGACATGAAGAAATAGCTCAGGAACACGCACACCACCGAAAACCACCCGAGCTTGGCGAAGACCAACAGCGTGGCGGCGACATTCAAGAGGGCGTACAAGCCCAGAATCTTGTGCGCGGCGAACTTTCTTAGCAAGCCGGCGCCGCTGACGCGGCCCACCAGGAAGCATACGAAGGCGATCGATGCCAGGTTGGCAGCACCCTTGTTGCTGATGGCGAGGATGCCCGCCTTGTTGGTCTCGATCCAGCCCAGCAGCCAGCCCCGCAGAAAACCGGAGTGCGCGGATAGCCCCGTCATAGCTGCGTTCCACGATGCGGGAATGGCGGGGACTTCCGACGTCATGTAGTTGATGAAGAAGCTGAAAATGCCGGCTTGCGCCGCCACATAGAAGAACTGCGCCGCGACCGCGAACACGAAGTGCGGGTGGGACCAGATGGAATGCGAAACCTGCGGCGAAGAATCGTCCAGATGATAGTCGTCGCCGGTTTTGATATCGGGAATCCTGGCAAAGTAGAACACCACGGCGAGGACGAGGACGACCACCGCGATCGCGACGTATGGAATATAGAGAGTCTGGCTGCCGGTGCTGCGACCGGCGGCGTCGCGGCCATAGAAAAATACGCTGCCGATGGCGGGACCGGAAATCCAGCCGACGCCATTGCAGGATTGGGAAATGTTGATCCGCGTGGCCGCGAACCGCCGTGCGCCCAGCACGGTGGTGTACGGATTGGCGATGGTCTCGAGAAATGTGAGACCGCTGGCGATGGCCCAAACCCCGGCCAGGAAAGCCACGAATGCCACGTTGGGCGATACGCGTCCTTCGTGGACCAGCGCATTGATGTGGGTGGCCGGGATGAACCAGAACCCGCCCAACGCGACAATCAGCAGGCCGGCGATGATGCCGGCCTTGTACCCCAGCTTGCTCGCCAGCCAGCCCGCCGGCAGCGACATCATGAAATAGCCGAGATAGTGCGCGAACTGCACCCAGGCGGACTGCGACTTAGTCAGGCTCAACTCCTCCTGAAAATGCTTGTCCATGACGTCGATCATCCCGTTGCAGATTCCCCACAGCAAAAACAGGGAACTGACGAGCAGGAACGTGAACAGCAGGTTGCTACCATCCTCGGAGAGGAACATGCTCTTCTGGTTTGTGCGCATGGTGTCTGTGAAAGACTAGAGTGCCGCGCCGTCGGCGCGCGACCCACGCCATTGTAGCAACAGTGGCGCACTCACTCCGGCGTGCCGTCCCAACCGCACTGCTGCGTGAAGCGGGCCAGGGCTTCCAGCTTGTTGCGCGCGGCGCCGGTGTCAATCGAGACGGCGGCCAGCGCGGCGCCCTCCAGAAAAGTCTCCACCTGCGCCACGGCCACCAGGGCCACGGCGCTGTTGGCGATGACGATGTCGCGTTGCGGGCCGCGCTCGCCCGCCAGCACGGCGCGCGCGATTTCCAGGTTTCGCGCCTTGCTTCCGCCTTTGAGATCGGCGGGAGTTGCTTTGCGCACCGCGAAGTCGTCTGGATCCAGCGTGCGCTGCTTCACCTGGCCTTCCTGAACCTCGAAGACCAGGGTGGGGCCTGTGGTGGACACTTCGTCCAGCCCGTCGAAGCCGTGCACCACATACCCGCGCACCATGCCGAGCCTGGCCAGCGCGCCGGCCAGCAGTTTCGCCAACTCCGGCGACGGCGTGCCCACCACCTGCACGTTGGCCACCGGGTTGGTGAGCGGGCCCAGCAGGTTAAAAACTGTGCGCGTCCTTAAAGCCGCCCTCACCGGATGGGCGTGCTTCATGGCGGTATGAATGGACTGAGCGAAGAGGAAGCCGATACCGATTTCCCGGATGGCGCGCGCGGCGTCGGCGGGCGAAATCGTGATCTTGACGCCCAAAGCCTCGAAGATGTCCGCGCTGCCGCAATCGCTCGATGCCGAGCGGTTGCCGTGCTTGGCCACATGCACGCCCGCGCCGGCCACCACGAACGCCACTAGCGTGGAAATATTGAACGTGCCCTGGCCATCGCCGCCGGTGCCGCACGTGTCGAGCAACGGAACGCCGGGCAGGCCCACCTCCACTGGCACCGCCATTTCCCGCATGGCGCGGGCGAAGCCGATCAGCTCATGCACGGTCGGGCCTTTGATCTGCATCGCCGTCAGAAACGCAGCGAGCTGCGGAGCGGTGGCTTGGCCGGCCAGTACCACGTGCATGACGGCCAGCGATTCGGCCTCGGATAGCTCCTGGCCGGCGACGATCCGTTCGATGTAGGGAAGAAGAGACATGCTATATTGACTTATCGGCGTTTAGCGCAATACTAACACCGCATTCCCATGAAAATCCACGAGTATCAGGCTAAGGCCATTCTGGCCCGTTTCAACGTCCCTGTGCCCCGTGGCGAAGTCGCAGCCACCGTCGAGGAGGCCGACCGGGCAGCCAAGCAAATCGGCGGCAGCGTGGTGGTTAAGGCCCAAATCCACGCCGGCGGCCGCGGCAAGGGCGGTGGAGTCAAAGTGGCGAACGATGCCGCGGAAACCGCCGAGCTTGCCCGCAACATGTTGGGCATGCGCCTGGTTACGCACCAGACCGGCCCCGCCGGGCGAATCGTGAAGCGCCTCCTCATCGAGGAAACCCTGCCCATCGAACGCGAGCTGTACCTGGGTATCGTGCTCGACCGCGTCCAGGGCAAGCCGGTGTTCATGGCCTCGGCGGCGGGCGGCATGGAGATCGAGGAGGTCGCCGCCAGGACGCCGGAAGCGATTCTAAAAGAAGCCTTCGACCCGGCGGCCGGCCTCGCCCCGTTCCAGGCGCGCAAACTGGCATTCGGAATCGGCATTCCGCCGGCCAGCGTGAATTCGGCCGCAGCCGCCATGACCGCGCTGGCCCAGGCATACGTGGCGACCGATGCCACGCTGGCGGAAATCAATCCCTTCATCCTCACCGCCGGCGGCAAAGTCTACGCGCTCGACGCCAAGATCACCTTGGACGATAACGCGCTCTACCGGCACAAGGATCTGATCGAGCTGCGCGACCTGGATGAGGAGGACCCGCTCGAAGTGGAGGCCTCCCGCTTCGGCCTGAACTACATCAAGCTGGATGGCACGGTGGGCTGCATGGTGAACGGCGCCGGGCTGGCCATGGCGACCATGGACATCATCCAGTTCGCCGGCGGCAGCCCCGCTAATTTTCTCGATGTAGGCGGCGGCGCCAGCGCCGACCAGGTGAAGAACGCGTTTCGCATTCTGCTCGCCGACTCCAGCGTGAAGGCGGTGCTGATCAACATCTTCGGCGGCATTCTGCGCTGCGACACGCTGGCCACCGGCGTGGTGGCAGCGGCGCGCGACCTGCACATCGAAGTGCCGATCGTGGTGCGCATGGAAGGCACCAACGTGGAAGCGGGCCGGCGGATACTGCTCGAATCCGGATTGAATTTCACGGTGGGCGCCGATATGCGCGACGCGGCGGAGAAGGTGGTCAAGCTGGCCAGGCAACAGAGTTAACCGATGAGCGTACTGGTAGACGAATCGACGCGCCTGATCGTACAGGGATTCACCGGCCGCGAAGGCACCTTCCACGCGCAGCAGGCCATTGCTTACGGAACCAAGGTGGTGGGCGGTGTGGTGCCGGGCAAGGGCGGGACGACGCACCTGGACTTGCCGGTGTTCGACACGGTGGCGCGGGCAGCCCAGGCAACCGGCGCCAACGCGTCGGTGATTTTCGTCCCGCCGCCGTTCGCGGCAGATGCCATCATGGAAGCCGCCGACGCAGGCCTCCCGCTGGTGGTGTGCATCACCGAAGGCATTCCCACGCTGGACATGGTGAAGGCGTGGCGGTTCCTCGAAGGGCGCCGCACGCGGCTGATCGGGCCCAACTGCCCCGGCATCATCTCGCCGGGCAAATGCAAGATCGGCATCATGCCGGGCTCCATTCATTTGCCAGGTCACGTGGGAGTGATCTCGCGCTCGGGCACGCTGACTTATGAAGCGGTGGGACAGTTGAGCCATCTCGGCATTGGCCAATCCACCTGCATCGGCATTGGCGGCGACCCGATCGTCGGAACCAATTTCGTCGATGCGCTCGCGCTGTTCAATGCCGATCCGGATACCCACGCCATCGTGATGATCGGCGAAATCGGCGGCAACGCCGAAGAGACCGCTGCGGCTTATGTCAAAGCTCACGTAAAGAAGCCGGTGGTCGGCTTCGTGGCCGGACGCACCGCCCCGCCCGGACGCCGCATGGGCCACGCCGGAGCGATCGTCGCCGGTGGCTCCGGCAAAGCTTCGGACAAAATCAAGGCCATGCAGGAAGCCGGCATCACCGTTTGCGAATCGCCGGCCGAAATTGGAGAAAAGATCAAAAGCCGATTATGAGCGTTGAACGCACTTTTTCCATCATCAAACCGGACGCCGTTGCGGCCGGTCACGCCGGCGAGATTCTCGCCATGATCGAAGCCGCCGGCTTCAAGATTCTCGCCCTCCGCATGACGCGCTTGAGCGAGGCGCAGGCGCGCGGCTTCTACGCCGTCCACGCCGCGAAGCCGTTCTACGCCGGCCTGGTCAGATTCATGACCGAAGGCCCCATCATCGTGATGGCCCTCGAACGCGAAAACGCCATCGCCGCCCTGCGCGAGGTGATGGGCGCCACCAACCCCGAAAAAGCCGCCGAAGGCACCATCCGCAAACGCTTCGCCGCAAGTATCGAACGCAACTGCATTCACGGGAGCGACGCGCCGGAGACGGCGGCGGTCGAGCTAGGTTTCTTCTTCGGGGCGGCGGAATTGCTGTAGGGGGGAGGGGGCGCCGTGGGAACGCCAGCGGCAAACGATAAGCTCCGCGAAGCCGAGTTTTTCTTCGTGATGATGGAGAAACACTCCGAAATCGACGAATTCCGGTACCTCGTGAGCGCCTTTTTGTCCGCACTCTCCAGTTGTCGGGAACACGACCGCTTACGCTCCCCCGACCCGCGCTTCAAAGGCTGGTACCAAAATGTCAAAGTCGAATACCTCTCCAGCGCAGCATTCCGGCGGCTCAACGATCTGCGTAACGAGGAAATCCATCATAAGGGAGCGCCATCTTTCCAGCAGCATAGTATGCGCTTCCCCGATGGCATAACGACGACCACGAAGCTTGAGGCACGAATTGACATTTCGTCCGGCAAGCCAATTGGAAGTTTCAAAGGCGATGAAATGACGGATTTCGTGGGTTTCCCGGTCGTGCACCGTTGGGTCTGGAAAACCCGCGAAGAACCAGACGTGATGGAGCTTTGCGGTCAAGGGCTTGAGGCCGCTCGCCAGTTGATCCAGAGCAGGAATAACATGCGCTTTCGAGATTGACCACTGTTTGAACGCCGCACCCGCCTTTGCGGCCAAAACAGTGATACAGGGAATGGAGGCCCGCTGTGAGCATCCTTGACTGGTTTAAACCGAGAGCCAGCGTACCCGTGGCGAAACGGAGAATACCTCAAACCGCACCGGACCTTGCCGCAAACGCTGATCTCCTGGGTGAAGGGTTGGTTGGCGGCGCAACTGGAATCGCGGGGTTCGCCCTGGAAGAGTTAGGGAGATTCGATAATAGCATAGGCTTCCGACAGGAGAACACTAAGACACAATTCGTTATTGAGGCCATCGTCTTCTACATGCATTTGGTGGATCGTCTTGCATTCGCTCGTCTAGGTGCCGCCAGGCGCAACATGTTCCTTGATCGGCTTGCCATTGCCGTCGTCAAGGAACTGGTGCGGCAATTGAGCAAAAGAGCCTCGGCTGACGATCTCGATAGGACGCTACGGGATACTTACAACCGTCGGCAGATCGAATACGCACGATATAAGATTCTATTCCCAGAGAACGGCGAACCGCTGAACAACACGCTGGTCTGGGAGTTTAGCAAGATTCTGCTTGGCTTTTTCGACGAGACCAACCCTGCGACTTTAGCATTTCTTAACCTCCTCGTGGCGGATAGGACTAAGCGGTTGCTAGACGACACTTTGAAGGTGAAAGACATGCTGCTATCCCTAGCCGAACCTCATAAAGCATACGACAACCCAGTCGAACAAATCATGTTCATCCTCGGCCTCAAACATGATCCGCGGTTCGACACCATCCTTCACGCCACTGCTGCCGGCTCAAATCCGGGCATCATTGACGCCTCCGAGTACCTCACGGTTTATGGCGCTATTGAGGCAAACCTGTTCGCATGGGCGAAAACCGCGAGGGCGATACAGGACGACGTCGGCGCTCAGCTCCCCCCCAAACGCAAGGAAGAGGTCTACCAGATTATTGTCGACGAGTTAGACGAAACACATTATGGTGGACGATGGTTCGAATACGCTCGCATTCCGTCGGACGATTGGGTGAATATGGGGAACTACTCTCCCCTTTTCGTGAAAGGGAATGAGGTTTTTTGTCTGCCAGCACCATATTTAAGAGTTCTAGGCCCGATGCTGTAGGGAGTTTCGGGGAAGCTGGGCGGGAGCTGGGGAAGCTCGGACGGGGAAGCTCGGACAGTAACCAATTGCACAGTTCCATTCACCACCCCGGCAAACTCCCGCAAGCCGCTGTTCCCACGGACCTTACCCCCGTTCTCCATCACTTCCGGCCCCCGGCCCTTACACGACCATGTGCCACACTGAGATCGGTAAGCCGCCGGCTTAAGCAGCACGCTATCGCCGTCCAGCGGCAAAATGGGGCATCATGCCCCACGGCTTGCGATTGATGATCTACTGTTTTCCATAACTTAACCATCCGCCGTGGGGCGAATTCGCCCCACGGGACTCGGCCGTGGGAACGGAAACGCAGGGGCGCGCACAGGCGCGAGCGGATCATAATAGGGTTTCCAGCAGTTGCGAGCGGCAGCGCTTCTATTGACAGAAGAGTCTAACGGTTGGGGTCCAGTCCAAGGCACGCCTCGCCCGCGGGTCGCGCGAAAAAAAGCCGCGGTAGTTGCGCGGTTTAGAAAAGAAGCTTGAGCGCGAACTGAATCCGGCGCGGGTCTTGCGCGGAGACCACCTGGCCGAAAGTGGGCGACCCGAGGAAATTATCGGGAAGGTTGAAATTCGCGTGATTCAAAGCGTTGAAGAATTCCGTTCGGAATTGGACGTTAAGCCGCTCGCTGACCGCGGTGTTCTTGACGATCGAGACGTTCACGGCCTGCAGGCCCGGGCCGCTAAGAATGTTGCGGCCCGCGTTGCCGAAACTGCCATAGGGCGGAGTGGTGAAGGCCGCCGTGTTGAACCACTCCTGCGGCGTGGGATTCGCAAGCACCGGATTGCCGGTCACGTTCGGCCGGTCGTTGGCGCCGAAACCCAATTGCGAGATGCCGGTGTTCGAGTTGTCGTCATCCGGCAGCAACGCCACGGTGAACGGCTGGCCGGTTTCGAAAGTCAGTACGCCGAAACTCTGCCATCCGCCGAGCCAGCGATGGCGCTCGAAAACCGGCAGATCGTACGCGTAGCTGAGCGTGAAGCGTTGGCGGATGTCGAAATCGGAGCGGCCGCGTTCCGCGCTCAGATCATGACTGTTCTGGGGGAAGTTCGGATCGCCGGTCGTGTTGAAGAAACCGGAAGCGTCGTCGATCGACTTAGCGTAAGTGTAAGACGCCAGCAAAGACAATCCTTGCCATAGGCGCTGCTGGAGCCGTGTTTGCAGGCTGTTATAAGTCGAGTTAGCCTGTGACTCGATGATGTCGATTTCCGAGAAATCCGGATTCGGCCCTGGATTCTCCTGATTGACGGAAGGCCGCGGCTGGTCGATATTGCGCGAATCGATGAGATGCGTGCCCTTCGATCCCACATAAGCAATCTCCAGCACGCGCGGCTTTCCAAGCTGCCGCTGCACGCCGAAATTCCACTGTTGGACATACGGCGTGTGAAGGTTGCTTTGGAAGGCGATCGCCGACCCCGGATAGGGGATTGGGAAGTTACTCGGAAACGGATCCGATAACGACAGGTTCACCAAACCCTGAATCGGATAATACAAATTGAAATTGTAGTAAGGTGCGCTGAAGTAGAGACCCTCGCCAGGCGCGAGTGAGGATTGATCATAGTGAATCCCATACGCGGCTCGAAATACGGTTGTATCTCGCCCGCCCGGCGACCACGCCAGACCGATCTGCGGAGCGAGATCATGATAGTCCGCATGGTAGCCGCCCCTCGGAGAGCCGCTTTGTCCCAGTTGGACCAGCGACCCGGTTGCCTGGTCATACACATCGGCGCGATTCGCGGCATCGACCGCGGGCGAGTTGTACTCATAGCGCACTCCGAGAGTCAGCACTAAGTCCCGGCGCAGGCGCCAGGTGTCATTCCGGAAGAAGTCATAGCTGCGGGTACGCAGGTGCTCCGGGTTGTTCTCCGTGGCTCCGCCAGTCTCCGTGGGAGCACCGAGCAATAACTCCTCGAGCGGGTTGCCCAGCAGGAGACCGGTGAAATTGAAGAAGCCGCGCGATTCGATATCGCGGTAGGCGTTCTGCTGCAAAAGGCGCAGGTCCAATCCGAACTTCACCAGGTGCCGGCCGTGCACCCAGGTCGCATTGTCGGCGATTTGATAGGTGTTCGTGGTTCCGTGCTCGGGAGTTGTGGGATCGTCTCCTATGGGCGAAAAACCATTTACCGAAGTCAGCGTCAATCCCCAGTCGCGCGGATTCGTCGATAACTCGGGCAGCCCGAGTTGCCGGTTGACGCTGGTTCCCTGGCCCTGCTGGTAATCGCCGTTCGAGACTCGATTGAAAGCCAGTCGCAATTCGTTCAGCAGTGCCGGAGTGAAGATATGCGTCTCGCCCAAAGCCGCATTTTGTGCGCGGCTGGGAACCTGAATGCCGTAACCCGGAATTGACGAGTCTCCCGACGAGCCGGCAAACGGATCGAACAAGTTATCGTCGAAGCTATAGCGCGCGAAGAGATTGTCGGAGTGCCGGAAGGAATCGTCCAGCCGGATGTCAAACTGGTTCTGGTTGTCGGTGAGCGACGGCGAAGATACGAAATTCGCTCCGGGTGCGTTGCGGTCCGGCAGCGGATAGAGCGCCGCAACCGCCGCTCCGATCGGGTTCAAGTAATACTGCGGAACCATGTTGCCGGGCAACGGCTGCCCGCTGCTAGGATCGATCGCAACTAAGTTGCTTTGCGAAAAATCGCCGTTGCGTTCCGCCAAGGTCGGCAGATTGGTGACCAGCGTCTGCCCGGCTGCCGTCCTCGTGCCCTGGTAATCGACAAAGAAAAACGTGCGGTCCTTGACGAGCGGCCCTCCCAGCGTTCCGCCGAACTGGTTGCGCCGGTACAATGGCGCCGGCTGGCCGGAAGGCGCGAAGAAGTTCGTCCCATCTAACGCGCCGTCGCTGAGGAACTCATATGCGGTGCCGTGGAACTGGTTGCCGCCGGAGCGTGTAACTACGTTGATCTGTCCGCCCGCGTTTCTGCCGAAGCTTGCGTCGTAGGTGGAAGTCGCGACTTCGAACTCGCGGATCGCGTCCGCCGGCGGAGTCACGCTGACTCCGTTCAGCTTGGGATCGCCATTGTAGGCTCCGTCCAGCAGAAAGTTGTTCGAGTCCTCGCGCGCACCATTCACGCTGATGGAGAAAGCGCCGCGGACCGACCCCGCCGAGCCTTCGGCCGCCGGCGCGACGCCTGGCAGCAGCAGGCTGAGCTGGTAAACATCGCGCCCGTCGAGGGGAATTCCAAGCACCTGCCGGTTGTCGATGACGCCGCCCATCGCCGGCGATTCCGGCCGCACCAGCGGCGCGATTCCGGCTACATCGACGGTTACCTTGCCCGCCGCGTCCAAGCCAAGCTCCACGCGAATATCCTGGTCCTGATTCACCTCCACGATCAGCGTCCGGACGTACTTCAGAAAGCCCTGGTGTTCGGCTTCCAGACGATATTCGCCGGGCGGGACGGCGGTAATCGTGAACTCTCCCCGCGCGTCGCTGACCGCGCTTCTCTGCGCGCCGGTTTCTTGGCGGGTCAGGGTGACGGTGGCTCCGGATACGTGCGCGCCGCTCGGGTCTGCGATCACGCCTCTCACCACGCCTGCCACGCTCTGTGCGTGCGCCGTCCCGATCAAGACGATGACGGCGATCGCCAATCTTAAGTGGCCCATCCGTCTGGCGTCCGCGAGTTTCCTCTCACCTGGCAGCCAACACCCACAGGAATCGGTAGTCATGCGAAACTTGATTCTCCCTGAGTCTCTTTTAGCTTAGCGCCCGTCATGAAGCAGCCGGTTCAACCACTGCCAACCGCTCCCTGTGGTCGCGGCTCCGAACGACGGCCGCGGCTCTGGGCGGGCGTCAGCGGCGCGCGGGCGACAGCCGGAACGCGGCCATCTCCTCGCCGTTGCGAACCAGCAGGACGTTGTTGACCAGAGCCGGGTGGTTCCACGTCTTTCCCTCGATGGCCGGGAACCGCGCCAGCTCAGTGAACTTGTCGGTGGTGGCCGCGACCAGCGCCAGCTCCCCTTCCTCCGACAGCACCAGCAGCAAGTCCTGGTCGGGCAACAGGACGAGTTGGCCGTAGCCGTAGCGTCCGCCTTTCCACTTGCGCGTGCCGTCCTTCAGGTCGACGCAGGCGAGGATGCCGCCGTCGAAGCCGTAGGCATGGCCGTTGTGAACGACGAAGTCGTTAAAGTAGGGCTTCAGCCCGAGCGACGTCCAGCGATCTTTGGTGGTCCATCCGCCGGCTCCGTGCGCGACCGCGATGCGGCGGAAGCCGGTCCCACCGCCGGCGGTCAGGGCCATCATCAGGAGATTGCCGTCCGAGGTCAGCGCCGGCTGCAGGATGCGGGTGTCCGACTTCCACGCGTACTGCCAAAGCAGCGTGCCGTCGGCCGGGGCTACGCTGGTCACGCCGTGCGCGCTCATCAGCAGGACCTGCGCGACTCCGTCGATCGTCAATAGCTGGGGCGAACTGTAGCTGTCGCCGCCATCCGGGCCGGACCAGCGCGGTTTGCCGGTGGCGAGGTCGTAGGCGGCGAGCTTGCCGCCGGCGGCGACGATGACCACGTCGTCAACCACCAATGGCGAGCTCGCAAAGCCCCAGCCCGGGACCTTCGTGTGGGTGTCGGACGCCGCGTTGCGCGACCACACCACGGCGCCGCTTCCGGCGTCGAGCGCGTTCAGGATTCCGGTCGCACCGAATGTGTATACGCGGCCGTTGGCGAGCGTCGGCGTCGCGCGCGGACCCGCGCCGCCATTCGACTCCCAAAACCGGGTCGCGTCGCCGTGTCTCCACACCGGCTTGCCGGTAGCCAGGCTGTAACAGGCCACCACCTCGTCGCTGCCGCGCTGCTCCTGAGTGTAAAGGAGGCCGTCGCGGACCGCAAAGGATGACCAGCCCGGTCCGACCGGCCGCCGCCACAGCTCGACCGGCGGCGACTGAGACCAGTTTGTCTCGATCCGCACGCCGGGGATGACGCCGTCGCGGCCCGGTCCGCGAAAGCCGGGCCAGTCGCCTCCTGTCTTTGCTGCGGCCGGAGCCAATGGGAGCGCCGCCGGTTTGTCGTTAGCGTGGGCCAGCAGCCGTTCCTCGGGGGTTGGCGTCCAACGCCACGCAAATTCCGAATTGAAGTCGCCGGTAACGCCACTGGTTCGCAGCAGTGCCCAGCCGCCGCAGGCCAGCAGGATGGTCGCCACCATCGTCACGCGCCGAAATCCGTCGGAGAGGCGCCGCGTGACAACCGCCCAGGCGACGAAAGCGAGGCTGAGGACCGGGATGGCGTAGATGAAGAACAGCATCCCCATGCCTGCCAAGAGAACCGAAGGGTGGAGGATGGGCCGTGTCGCGGCCAGCCCGGCTATCATCAGGACCAAGGCGCCCAAGCGCTCGAACCAGCGCGCGCGGCTGAAGAAAGCCCACCACACGACGATGGCTAAGGCGCCTACCAGTTCACCAAGGATGGCGATTCCAAAGGCGCTGGGCACTACCTTGGGGAGGCCGAACCTGACCAGCCATTGCAGCGTCACGGCTACCACGCCGGGCCACACCCGGAGCAGTTTCCGAGGAGTCGGTTCTTCAGTCTGCGCGATGGTCATATCCAGACGATACTCTCAAATCAGACAATTTGTTCCCTTTTTCTTAGCGGGACGATGAGCCAATCAACCAAAAGGGACGAGTGGAAGTGGCTGGGTTTTAACAAGGGGCCTGGCTCAGTACGGATTCGGGGTCGAATATTAATGATGGGATACGATTAAGTGTATTAACTATTATTGGCCGAGTAGGCGGTTCCATTACGAGCGTGACCATCCCCGGTAAAAGAGTGGCTGTCCTGTCGCCGGTAGCCTGGCGAACGCCTCCCCGGCAATACGGCGCGTGGGAGACGGTTGCGAGCAACATCGCCGAAGGACTGGTCTCCCGGGGCTGGGACGTGACCTTGTTCGCCACCCGGGATTCCGTGACCCGAGCTCACTTGCATGCGGTAATAGACCGCGGGTACGAAGAGGATCCCACTATCGATCCCAAGGTGGCCGAGTACCTTCACATTTCCGAAGCGTTCGAGCACGCGGCCGAGTTTGACCTGATCCACAGCCATTACGACTTCATGGCGCTCGCTTACACGCGGCTGGTGAAGACGCCGGTGCTGACGACTATTCACGGGTTCTCGTCGCCCAAGATCATGCGCGTGTATGAGAAGTATCGCGACGGCTATTTCGTCTCCATCAGCGACTCCGATCGTGCGCCGGGGCTGAATTACCTGGCGACGGTCTACAACGGCATCGACCTTTCGCTGTATCCGATGCAGGACCGGGGCGGCGATGACTTGATCTTCCTCGGCCGGATTCACCCGGACAAGGGCGTCCACCTGGCGATCGAAGTTGCGCGCCGGAGCGGGTTGCCGCTGCTCATCGCGGGCATCATCCAGGATCGGACGTACTTCCGAGAGCAGGTCGAGCCTCACCTCGATCAGGCGATCCGCTACATCGGGCCGGTGGACGTGCCTGGCAAGAACGCGTTGTTCGCGCGCGCACGGGCGCTGCTGCACCTGAACACCATCCCGGAGCGATTCGGACTGGTCCTGGCGGAAGCCAACGCCGCCGGTGTGCCCGTGATCGCCATGGACCTCGGCTCTTGCCGCGAGGTGATTGAGGACGGGCAGACAGGCTTCCTCGTCAATAACGTCCACCAGGCGGTCGAGGCCCTGGAGCGCCTTGGTGAAATCGATCGCGACGCGTGCCGTCAACGGGTCCAGCAGTGTTTTTCCATCGAAACCATGGTGGAAGCGTACGAACGGGTCTACGAGGCGATCTTTGCATTGGAAGGGAAGTCATGAATACCAAGCCGGACATTGTAAGACGATACGTTGGCAACCCCATCCTCACCAAAGCCGATATCCCCTATCCGGTTGAGACGGTTCACAACGCAGCGGTGACGAAGCGTGAGAACGAGTACATCATGCTGTTCCGTTCCCATCTGCGCACAGGACGGTCAATCATCGGCTTGGCACGCAGCCCCGACGGGTTTCACTTCACGGCCGATCCGGCGCCCTTCCTGACTCCCGCGCCCGACGGTCCCTTCGCCAGTTACGAGGAGTATGGTGTCGAAGATCCCCGCGTGACACACATGGATGGCGAGTATCTCATCGCCTACAGCGCCTACTCACGAAATGGCGTGCGGATCGCGCTGGCGAAGACCAGGGACTTCAGTCACGTGGAGAGGATCTCCCTCATCACGGAGGCGGACTACCGGAACGTCGTGATCTTTCCCGAAAAGTTCGGCGGTCTCTATGCCCGGCTGGACCGCCCTCACTCGGAAATCGCTCCCTGGTCGATCTGGATTTCCTATTCCCCGGATCTGCGCTTCTGGGGCGAGTCGCAGCTCATCATGCGGCCCGAACCTTACCACTGGGATGAAATGAAGATAGGTCCCGGCGCGCCGCCAATCAAGACGGAGCAGGGATGGCTTTCCATCTATCACGGCGTTTTCCAGACGATGGACGGATCGGTGTACCGGCTGGGGGTGGCCCTTCACGACCTGGGGAACCCGGCAAAGATCATCGGGGTGGGCGATTCGTGGATCTTGCAGCCGGAAGATCCCTGGGAAATGACGGGATATGTCCACAACGTCGTGTTCACTTGCGGCGCAGTTGCGGAGTCCGATGGAACGGTGAAGATTTATTGGGGAGGCGCAGACACGGTCATGTGCGTGGGCGAAGCCAATGTCAGCGACCTCGTCGCGCTCTGCCGGGATCACGCCAGACCGGCAAAATGAGCGTGCCTGATTTCCCGGCCTGGCGGCGTCAACTTACGGAAGCGGGGGTGGCAGCCGTCGAAGGGGCGAGCCACGCCACAGGGTGGCTGCGGATGCTGCCATTGCGCTCCTTAATGTCGGCCCAGTTGACGTCTTTCTTGAGTCCGACAAACACACCAAGGGTGCCTTGATAGGAGCCCTTCGCCAGCACGACCTCCTCGCCCTCGTGGAATGCGGCGCCAACAGGTTCATTGCTCGTCATGTTTGTACACCTCCTTCGTGCGGCGTTCCTGCCCTGGCTACAGTTGAACTGCAATCCAATTGAAAGACCGGTTACGGGGGCCTGCCCGGCAGCCAGGCCGGCCCCCGTATCGTGTTTTCCTTGGATCTACCGGGCTGCCGCGACCGGCGTGCCGATCTCCGTGCCAATCACGTCGCCGGAGATGACTATCTCCACCCGGCGATTCAACTGCCGTCCCGCCGCGGTGTCATTGGAAGCAACCGGCTGAGTCTTGCCGAAGCCCCTCGAGGTGACCGAACTCGCCGGCATCCCTTGCTGGGTCAGGTAATCGCGCACTGCTTCGCCGCGCTGTTCGGAAAGCTGCTGATTGTACTCATCGCCGCCGACGCTATCCGTGTGACCTTCCACATCCAGCTTTAGACCCGGATGCCCGGAGACGATGCCGGCAACCTTGGCCAGTTTCTCGCGCGCCAGAGGCCGCAAGGAATACTTGGCGGTGTCGAAGAGAACGTCCGACATGTTAACGATCAAACCACGCGCCGTGTCGCGAGTCTGTAGAACGGCGTTGAATTGGGCCAGTAGCTGAGCTCGCAGGTCCACTTTCTCCGCCTCTGCCTGCGCCTTATCCTTGGCCGCGCGATCCAGTTCCGCCTGGGTACTGGCGCGCTGCGCGTCGTTTTCGAGTTTCAAGCGATTGGCTTCGGTCTGGGCGGCGGCCAGTTGCGCATCGCTGTCCTTTTTGAGCCGGTCGGCTTCGGTCTGCGCGTTGGCCGTCTTAGCGTCGTTCTCGAGTTTCAAGCGACTGGCTTCGGTCTGCGCGGCCGTCGCCTTGGCGTCGTTCTCGAGTTTCAAGCGGTCGGCTTCGGTCTGCGCGGCGACCATCTGTGCTGCGTTGTCCCGCTTTACACGGTTCGCTTCATTCTGCGCAGCGTCCATGTTCGCAGTGTTCTCTTGCATCACGCGGTCGGCTTCGGTCTGCGCGGCAACCTGAGCCGCCGCGGCATCCTTTGCGACACGCGCGGCGTCGGCTTGTGCCGCGGCGCGCGCGCTTTCGGCGCGTGCTTCACGATCCGCCGCAGCCAAACGCTCGTTGGTCAGCCGTTCTTCATCGATTTTCTTTACCGTGATGATGCGGGCGTCTTCGGCCATTTGAACGGCCTCACGCGCCACAGTGCCGATGGGCTTCTTCCCCTCCCTACCCGTCAGATAGCCTTCGGCATTCTCCAGGCCCTGGGCGGCTTTTTGGAAGGTTTCGGGGGCGTACCTCTCAGCGCCGGTCCAGCGTGCGATCTGGACGGCATTGCGCGCCTCGTAGAGTTCCAGCGGCACCTTCGAGTCCAGCCGCATGGGCTTGATCTCGGCCGGGTTGACATTCAAGGTGTACTGGCCCCTCTGTAAGAGCTCGTACTTCGCGTCGACCTGCTCAATGGTTCCGGTCGTGTCTGTCCTGACGAAGTTCTCCATGACCACGACGTCGCTGGGTTGAGTCACCGCGAAATATGGCTCCGCAGTTACAATTAAGCCGAACGACTGCAACTCCGTGGTGGCGTCCAACTTGGCCTTGTCTCCATCCAAGAGCACTTCACCAACGTTGGTGGCGCGACCCTCGGGGGTGATGGCCCACATCACATAGGTCAGGTACTCAGGACCGAACGCGGTGGCGGGCTGCAACCTCTCCATGCGTGCGTCAATCTTGATCACGCCTTGCTTGCTCTCCACTTTGGCTTCGCCGCGGGCCTCGGGTAAGAGGGTGGTTCCACGAAAACCGATCTCCGTGGATCCGCTGCGGTGATTGTAGCTAATGGCCTTCGTGGTCCGGGCTACCACTGTGACGCGGTAGATCGGCGTCGAGCCAGCGACTATCCCGGCATCAATTTGGGTCGAGTGCTGAACCGGGTTCGGAGCCTGCGGCGCCTGGGCCGCTACGAGTCCGCACACCGTCAAAAACGTACTGATGATCTTCATCTTATGGTTATCCTTTTGTCCTTTGCCGCTCGGCTAGCGCTCTCGCGCCGAATACTTGTTGAGGAGAGCCATCAGGGCAGTCTCCGAGTTTGGAGCAGACCTGCCATCGGTCGCAATGTCCCGGTTCTCCAGCCTTTGGCGGTAGTGCACGACGGGAGCCATCCTGAGTTCATCGGGCCAAGGGCAGCGCAGCCGTGCAGACTAAGGAGTTGTGAGGAGACTTCGGCAACTGAGCTAAGTTGCGGCGCTGGCGGAAGGTGAGGGCGGCTGCGCGGCAGGTGCAGGTTCTGTTACCGAAAGTGCAGGTCTTGCTATTCGGAGCACGAACCACACTGATCCTCTCTTAGGGCAGATGTCATGCGGGCTTCCTCACTTTGGCGCGGCTCGCCGGGTCAGCCCGCTGACCAAGGCGGCGCAGATTCTGCCCCGCTCGCGATGGCGGCCTTACGCCGGCCGCCTCCGCAATTGCCGCCCGTATGAGATTAGGGCGAGGAGGCCCACGCAAAGCAGCGCAACGGTCCCCGGCTCGGGAGCACCGCCGCCCCCGGTCGCGGCCGCGCAACTACCAGTGGACACGGTGTTTGTATCCATCGTTACGGCGCCATTCAGCGCAATAGCGTTTCCGCAGGCGATGGTCGCGTTGGTGTCCAGCGTGATGCTCGTGTCCGCGATAATAGTTCCGTAAAACGCAGTAGTTGTACCGAGAGTCGCCGAGCTGCCGACCTGCCAATACACGCTATCGTCAATACCGGGATTGGTAATAAGAATGGACGAGGCGCTCGCGGTCGTGAGCGTGCTCCCGATCTGGAAAACGATGTCCTGATCGGAAAGGCCCTCGAAGTTGAGCGTAAGCTGTCCCGTCAACTGCGCCGAGGAGTCGTATGTATAGACGTCCGGCGTTAGCGTCAGTCCACCCAGATCCTGGCCGGTCAGGTTGACATTGGATGCCAAGCCCGCTAAAGTGCCGTAGGCTGACAGGGCATCAGCTTGAGCCTCCTCCGCAACGGCGTCCGTGTCGTGTGTTGTTCCGGTTACGCTCCCCGGAGGGAACCCCGTAATCGAAGTGCCGGGATAGAGACCCAAATCTCCGTTGATGACGGTCGCTCCAGTGTTGGTCACCGTCGAGGCACCCAGGACCCCAAAGGTGGCCGCAGTCTCCAGGTTGATCGAACTTCCAAAAGCGGGCATAACAGCCGCTACAGCCATCACCAACCAAATCCATCTCTGTCGCATTTTTTCCGTCACCTTCAGCGTTTCCGCTGCGCTGAACTTCAATGATTGCCGGGACGATAAACGCCCGATAGGAGCGTGAATCGGCCCAGGCGCTAGAGCACCAGTCGAGGGAAGCAAGTACGAGACCATTCTTCACGCCGAAGAGAGCCACGGAGCTGGGAAAGATTGGTTCCTTCTCCCATTGCCGAGGATTAAGCGCTTCAGACCTCAGAATCCCAATAGGTTGCAGGGCTCAAGCCGCGCCCGTCAGATGCCCCGAACAATGTTGCGATGGCATTTTGCTTACGAGCTGATAGGCGCTGCCCAAAGTGCGAACGCGGCCACAGAAAATGCAACTCTTGCACGCCAAAGTGCAGATTTTGCCTGCTGGCATCAAAGCTGAATGTGCGGCTGCGACGCTATTCCATCGCGGCCAAAACCTGATCCAGCGGCAGAGTTGCGAACGTTGTGGCGTAGTCGGATATCCCGTACGGAATGACGAGTTGCCCATTATGCACGAGGCTGCCGCATGAGTAAACCACATTGGGCACGTAGCCGTCGCGTTCGGCGGCATTTGGCTTGATCAGCGGTTCCGGCAGGCGGCCGATAACCTTGGTCGGGTCGTCGCGATCGAGCAGGAAAGCGCCGATGCAGTACTTTCGCATCGGTCCCACGCCATGGCTGATTACGAGCCAGCCGGCTTTGGTTTCGATCGGCGAGCCACAGTTGCCTAACTGGACGAATTCCCACGGGAATCTGGGCTCCAGAATAAGCTGCATGGTGTGCCAGAAATGGAGATGATCGGAGATATTCTCCGCGTCCTGCCGGCCGAGCATCGCGTACAGGCCGTTGATTTTTCGGGGAAAGAGCGCCATGCCTTTGTTTTCGACGGCCGGGCCATTCAACGTGATGAATTTGAAACGAAGAAAGTCGGACGTCTCGAGAAATTGAGGCAGGATCATTTTTCCGTCGTACGCGGTGTACGTCGCATAGTAGGTTCGCGTGCCGTCGTCGTTGTGAAAGAGGACAAAGCGAGCATCTTCGATCCCGTTGCTCTGGGAAGGCGTGACCGGGAACAAAACCCGCTCGGACAGACTCGACTCCGGCGCGAACTGTACTTCATAATTGGATCGGGCGAGCATCAGAGTTTCTCTGGCCACACCCTTAGTAGTTTCCCGCTCTCGCTCCGGGAGCTGCCTTGCGGTGCGACTGATGCTGGCACGCAGCTCTTCCATGGTGAATGCGTCCGGCAATCCGTTCAGAACCTCGCGGTTGAAATCGCCCATGAGACGGAGTTCCTGAAGCTTCCGCTCGAACAGGGGTTTCTCAAACGTCGAGTTGGGCACCTGCACCGGCTCGAGGCTGTAGCGGGAGGGCAGGTCCATCGTGATGTTGCCGCTCGAGTCCAATAATCCGGTGCGAAATGCGATCGAGGAAACATGCCCTTCGGCCGTGGCGCGTAAGCTCAGAATGAAGCGCAACGATCCGGACGGAATGTCCGACTGATCCATGTGCGGCACCATGGAGGGATTGAACAACGCAGCGGCTTCGAGCGAATACTCGTGAGTAAAGTACCCGCCCAGCAACAGCTTCCGTTCTTCGGACAGTCTTTGGCCATTGAGCAGATAGGGGCTGACCTCATCAAACCTCCGGCGAAGGAACTCGTCGATCTTCAGTTGGCGGTCGCCGAATTCCGCTCGAACCTTCTCCAAAAGGGCATGGACTGCGTCTTCGGGCAGAGCCATAACCCGGGCGGAGATCTTGATGGAGCGCTGGTCACTCATGATGCTAAAAGGCCGAGCCAGCACATGAGTACGGTCCGGGTCCAGAATGACCGTGCTGCGCTTTACGTCGATTTGTCTCATTGAGAGGCGTGGGCTGCCAGAGCGACTCGCTGAACGTGGTTTGCGGTGTTCTGCGTCAGCCGCATTTCCGCAAACGACAGGAGGAAGGCCAGCATCGATTCCGCTCCCTGGTTTTCGTTGCTCCGGTCCGCGTGGAGCCCATCGCGGCAACCGCCGCTCTGCGCGGCGTAGAGTTCCAGCCCGAGATCGTTCCAGCCGAGGAACCAGTCGAAGGCGCGCTGCGCCTGTTCATACCACCACGGGTCGGCTGTGGAGCGATACGCTTCCAGGCAAGCCGAGACCGTGGTCTGCGCCTCGATGGGCTGCTGGTCGAAGTCCGCGCGCGCGCCGTTACGCCGATAGAATCCGTTGCTGCCAATGGGCCGCAGTTGACCACGCTGCGAGGTCTGTACCCCCACCAGCCAGCGCAGCGCCCGTATGCCTCGCTCGTACACGCTGCTTCGTCCGGTGGCGCGTCCACTGACAATCAGAGCGTGCGCCAGCTTCGCATTGTCATAAGTCAACCCCTCTTCAAACCAGGACCAGCCGGGCTGGGCGACTTTGTCGAAGATCGCCACCAGTCGCGCGGTCAAATCTCCGCGGACATCGAAAGCCAGCCGGTCACCTTTCATGCGACGCAGGTATTCGTGAATGCCAATCAGGCTGAACGCCCAAGCCCGCGGCGAAGTGAAGTCCAACACGGCCGGCAGCGCCTGCGTGAAGAGTTGTTCGGCCATCACCTGGGAACTCCAATGCGGCGAGCGCCCCACCGCGGTGCCCAGCGCCCAAATCGCACGGCCGTGAGAATCCTCGGATCCCCGTTCATCCAGCCAACGGCGGTTAGCACTAAGAAAGTTGTGGAAACGTCCCGCCTTTGGATTGAAAGCGTCCTTCAGGAACGCGGCATAGGTGGTGGCCAGGGCCCGGACGCCCTTCGGAGCTTCTTCCAACTGGCCCAGCAGCACCGCCAGAATGAGTGCGCGGGCATTGTCGTCGGTGCAGTAGCCTTCCGATAAATTCGGCGCAGTGAAGCTCGCGTGCTGGAAAATGCCGGTCGAATCGGTCATACGGTAAAGATGATCCAAATTCAACTCCGGCGATTCATGGGGCCGATGGCCGGACACGCTCGCGGCAACGGATTCGCGAGGCGCCGCTTCCGCCTGGCGTCGTGCCGTTTCAAAGGAGCGCATGTACAGGCGCGCTGTGTTGCTCCACACCATTTCGCGGCCCAACTTATAGGCGTTATCGCTCATGGCGTTGCGGCGCGCTTCATCGCGTAACAACCCGCGCACCTCGCGCGCAATCGCTTTTGGGTCCGCGAATGGAACCAACACTCCACGCTGGTCCCTCAACAATTCGGCGGCATGCCAATACGGTGTCGAGATCACGGCCTTGCCCGCGCCAAAGGCGTAAGCTAATGTTCCCGATGTAATCTGGCCTTCGTCCAGATAGGGAGTAATGTAAAGATCCGCCGCACCAATGAACTCGGTTAATTCCTTTAACTCCACAAAGCGGTTGTGAAAGATGACGTGGTTTTCGAGTCTGTTCTTCTTAGCGATGGCCTCGAGACCGAGGCGGTAGGCTTCGCCCCTGGCGCGCAATTCGTTAGGGTGGGTGGCGCCCAGCAGAATATAAACGACATCGGGAAACTCCGCCACCACATCCGGGAGAGCATGGAGCACATTCTCAATCCCCTTGTTCGGCGAAAGCAGCCCGAACGTCAGCAACACCTTCCGGCCGGTCACGCCGAACTGGTCCTTGTAATAATCCGGGACGAAGAAGGGCACGTCGGGAATACCATGCGGGATGAGATCGATCTTGGCCGCCGGCACCTGGTAAACCTCCTGCAAGATCGATTGTCCCCGCTCCGTCATGACGACCAGCCGGGTTGAGCGCGCGAGCAATTCCTGCATCACGCGGCGCTGGTCGCCGTTCGGCGCGCGAAGAACGGTGTGGAGCGTGGTGACGACCGGCGCCGCCAATTCGCGCAACAACGCCAATAAATGGCTGCCGGCGGGCCCGCCGAAAATTCCGAACTCGTGCTGAACCGAGATCGTGTCCACGTCGCTCGAGTTCAAGAAGTCGGCGGCGCGCCGGTAAGATCCTAGATCCTGTTCCTCAATCTCGAAGCGGACGACATCGGAATACCGATAGCACCCCTCAATGTCATTGACCGGCACCGCGAAGCACCGGCTTTGCGGATGGCGCTCCGCCACGGCTTCCAGCAGGTCGGACGTAAACGTGGCGATGCCGCATTTACGCGGCAAGTAGTCGCCGAGAAACGCGATGGTTCGAACGCTGGAGGCTATTTTCACAAAGTGACCCACTTTCTTCGGCTCTTTGCCATCGCAATAACGGGCGGCGCATCTAACGACGATCGACGAGCAACCAAGACTGCCACTCACGCGGCATTGACGAGAGCCTCGCTCCCATCCATTGACTCCTGCCGCTCGCGCTCGGCAACTTCCTGGCACTGGATGCAGCGCGTCGCCCATGGCACGGCTGCGAGGCGTTTTGGACTGATCGCGTATTCGCAGTCAATGCAGGTTCCAAAGCTACCGTCGTGAATCCGCCGTAATGCGGCTTTCACCTGACGCAGCAAGGCGGAGTCGCGGTCGACGTTCCGGATCGCCAGATCTCGTTCCGACGCATACTGAATCTCGTCCATCTGGTCCGCGCTCTTCTCGATGGCGATGCCGTCCCGCGCTCGCAATACCCAAGCCAGTTCAGCCTCTTTTCGTTCGAGGATCTCTCTGACCCCGCAGTTTTCACTCGCCGCTATCTTCATGACGGTCGCCTTTCGCGCGTCGGTTGCCTACGATTCTTTGCACGGGATGGCCCAAAGCAGAACCCCTGCTGTTTGAGTACCGTTGCCGATGGGCGGGCGCGAGTGTTAGCGGAAATGTTCAGAGCCGAGGTGCAAAGCTTGCACATGGAGCGTCAAATTTGCCGACCCGCGATCGACGACGCCTGTTCTACCCGGTCAACGGGAGGCAGAGGGAGAGGCCACTTGCTCGAGGAGAGCGCCAGCAGGCGGGGCTGGTTACCAACGTGCCTTGTCCATCCACAGAATCTCCGGAAGGAGAGTTATGACACCACTTGAGGCAATGGCCCGACGCCGCACACTTCGGCACGCAACCGGTCTTGGGCTGCTGCTCCTTTTCTCGGTCTCAGCGGCATCCGCCTATTCCGTTCTCACCCACGAAGCCATTATCGATTCGACCTGGGACAGCGCGATTAAACCGCTACTGCTGAAACGATTCCCGGCCGCCACTATGGATGAGTTGAAGCAAGCGCACGCGTTCGCCTACGGCGGGTGCATTATTCAGGATTTGGGGTACTACCCTTTCGGCAGCAAGTTCTTCAGCAACCTGGCGCATTACGTCCGAAGCGGAGATTTCGTCCTCAACCTGATCCGCGATTCGCAAGACCTCAATGAATACGCTTTCGCGCTGGGGGCATTGTCGCATTATGCCGGCGACAACAATGGCCACTCAATAGCCGTTAACCTGGCGGTTCCCTTATTCTACCCAAAGCTGAAACTGAAGTTCGGAAAACTGGTAACGTATGCCGACGATCCGGCTGCCCACTATGAGACGGAGTTCGCTTTTGATGTTTATCAGGCGGCCAAGAGCCGCTACGCTTCGGCTGCGTACAAGAGCTTCATCGGTTTTGAAGTGGCAAAGCCCCTTCTCGATCGTGCGTTTCAGGACACCTATGGAATGACGCTGGAAAAAGTCTTCATGGATGTCGATCTCACCATCGGATCGTATCGCCGGGCGGTCGGGTCGGTTCTTCCGGCTGTCACGAGAGTTGCATGGCAACTCAAGAAGGAGGAAATCAGACAAGAAGCTCCCAGCGTCACGCGCAAGACGTTCCTCTACAATTTGTCTCGTTCGAGCTACGAAAAAACCTGGGGCGCTACTTATAAGCGGCCGGGAATCCGGTCTAAATTCCTGGCGTCTCTATTCCGCATGGTGCCGAAGGTGGGCCCGTTTCGAGCGCTGTCATTCAAAAGGCTGACGCCGGAGACCGAGAAGATGTACATGGCCAGCTTCAATTCGACGATTGGCCATTATTGTGAACTGCTTTCGGAACAGAACGCCGGCGACCTTAAGCTGCCGAATGACAATCTTGACATGGGGGAGATCACTCCGGCAGGCAAATATAGATTGACGGATGTCACTTACGCGGAGCTTCTCAACAAGCTAAAGGGCCACTACACGGAGGTGCCGCAAGAACTTCGAAGCGATATCCTTGCTTTCTACCATGACCTGGACCTTCCCATTTCGACCAAGACCAACGGCGGCGATTGGGCCCGGGTGCTTCAGGAACTCGGTCAATTGCAATCCGTGGACTCAGACCTACAACATCCGACGGCGCTTACCGCGGCGGGAGCGCCTCTTCGTTAACGAGGCAGGCAGGAAGTTCGACGCGCGCGAGGCGAGCGCACGATTGCCGCTCGTTTTTCGAATGACGGATGCCTTTCACCGCGCCGCCGGCGGCTCCCGGTCAGTGGGTATCCCGACCAGGGAGCGATAGAATGCAACGGCCCGGTTGATCGAGGAAGACTCATGTCCCGTAGCCAGGCGGCTCGCGTTACGTCCGGTGCGCGCGATGCTGTAGTAGCGCCAGACGGTGTCGGATTCGCGGTCCAGAAAATAGACCGACTGCACATCGCCCGGGTGAAAGAGCGTCACAAAAGAATAGCGCATAAGGCTGACGTTCTCGACATCGAAGACGAGCCGGTTCGCCGAAGCCTCTGTAATGTGCATTCGGTAGATGGCTTTGCCGGAGAGGTTGTCAACCTGTTCCAGATAGAGCACCTTGTCTTGCCGCACCTCACTGGGAGTGAAGTCTTCGCGGCGTTGAGGAGGTTGCGAAGCGGTCAAGGCGTAGGCGTCCAGAATCAGCGTGCGCCAGTGTTGGTGAGTGGTCGACCAGTAGGACATGCCCGCGAGCTCTGAAACTGCCCCGATATGGCGCAGCAAGCCCTCTTCTCCCGAGGTATAAGGAAACCGCGCGACTGTGGTGGTCAGCGTAGAGAAGCCGACTTCAGCCCAACCGGTGCATGCGGGTGGTCTCCAATCGTGGCCGAAATCGGATTCACTCCAAAACTTCACACTGGGCGAACTGTCAAGAGCAGGATAGGGCGGAACGGGTTCCTTTCCGCATGGCGGCTGCAGTCCCAGTTGCGCATAGCCGTGCGCCTGGCAGAGCAGCATCACCGAAAATGCAAACCGAATCACCGTCGTTGCCCCGAGCCTGGCTTGAACAAAACTGGCGGAACTATCGCACAGCCAAGCGTGAAGCCTGGGTTCTCCGCCAGTTGCGCCGGCAGAGTGAGCGTCGCCCGGCGTAGAGCACGGCCGATTTGAAGAACACGCCGGTGGCGCCGTCCACCGGCGTGTGGGGCTGGCTGTGAGACAGGCCTAGCGCCAGCGCCCCTCCACTAGAACATACCCGCCGTGGCGGTGAACCCAGTGATGCGCTTCCCAGCGGGCATGCGGGCGTGGAGGCTGTTCCCACCTTCCCGGGGTCCAGGCGTAAGCATTGCCATCCCAGCGATGGTACCCGGAAATCCACACATGGTTGGGGCTCGGTGGACGACCCCGATCCTCGACTACGATATGAGGCGGCGCGATTCGAACCACCACCTCGGCGGCCAGCGGGCTGAGCGCCAGCGCACCTGCAAAAACCAATCCAATCAACCGTCTAGGAAACATAACACGCTCTCCCATTCTCAATTACCAAGACCAAGAACCAATGCAAGCGGCAGTCATGACCAAGCTCCTCTCGGCCTGATGAGGGCATGATAGAGAACCACTTGGACATATCTTCACCGCTCTTCGAGTGTTAGCAGTGCACGTGCGTGGCCACGCGCAATCACCCGATACGTCATAAGCCGGCTCGCGCGGGCACCGGCAAAACCTGCACAGAAGTGCACTCTTTAACCGGGCGACTCGGCGACTCCACGGTAAGAATCCAGCCATATCCCTTGGGTCACGCGCCGGACGAGCAGGCATTTCGCTCAATGGTGGAAAAGGAAGTATCGCTCCGACGGCGATGCGAGAATGTTAATCGGCCGGCGGGAGAGTGAAATAAAATGTCGATCCCGCCCCGGGAGTCGATTCCAGCCAGATTCGACCGCCTTGCGATTCGATGGCCCTCTTGCAGAACGCGAGTCCAAGTCCGTTCCCGGGCTGTTCTTTTCCGTGCAGGCGCTTGAACACCCCGAATATGCGGCCCTGGAATGCCGGATCTATGCTAGGACCGTTGTCTTCGACGGAAAACACCCAATCGACATCCGCCCGCCTGGCTGAAATGTGAACGCGCGGAGAAGGCGTGCCGCAGTATTGGATGGCATTTCGAATCAAATGATGCAGGACCTTCGCCAATGTTTCGAAGTCTCCACACACCTGTGGCAATGGGTCATGGGTGACGACTGCGCTCCGTTCCGATATCTGCTTGTCGGTCGAGAGGAGCGCCTGGCGAAGGACCGCTTCCATGTCCGTCTGGGAGGACTGCCGGCCGCCATCGCCGGTGGCCCAGTAGTCCACCACGTCGGCGAGCAGCGACTGCATGCATGCCGCACCGTCCCGGATGCGCTCGAGGAATGTGCCGGCGTCGGAATCGAGGCGGCCGGAATGGGTCTCGGCCATGAGTTGACTGAATGAGGCCACATCCCGGAGAGACTCGCGCAGGTTGTGCGCCGCCATGGAGACAAACTCTTCAAATTCCGCGTTCGCCCGGTCCAACTTCCGCTGGACATCGAGGCACGCCCGTGTTTCGTCGTCGAGCGCCTTGCGCAAGCGCTCGATCTCGTCTGCCATGCGGTTTTGATCAGAACTGCCCATTCTCAACCAACGGGCCGCAGTCGAGTCCCTGTGCGGGGGGGGGGGAGACTTATGATCGGGAATTGTGAACTTGAACGTAGCGCCTCTCCCGGTTTCCGATTCCACCCAGATTCGTCCCCCCTTGCGCTCGACGATCTTCTTGCAAAGTGCGAGCCCAATGCCAGTGCCGGAGATTTCGTTTCCATGCAAGCGTCTGAACATGCCGAACACCCTGCCGGCGTCTTGCGGATCGATACCGATTCCGTTGTCCCGCACCGCAAACAGCCACCCTTCTCCGTCTCTTTCCGCGGAGATGTGGATTCTCGGTGTCTCCTCGCCTCTGTACTTGATCGAATTGGAAATGAGGTTCTGGAAGAGCTGTATGAGCATGACCTCTTCGGCCACCAGGGTTGGCAGCGGACCGGAGGTTACGATGGCGCCACTCTCCGCGATGGCCGCCTGGAGGTTCAACAGCGCTTTGTCGAGGACAGCGCCGCAATCGACCGAGGCGAAGCTGTCGTGTTCCCGCCCGTTGACCTCCCAATAGGTGAGCAGGGCTTTCAGCAGGGCCTCTATCCTTAGGGCCCCGTCCACGGAGTATGCGATGAATTTGTCCGCTTCTGCGCCTAGTTTTCCCGCGTACTCCCGCCCCAGGAGCTCGGTAAAGTTCACCACCATCCGCAGAGGTTCCTGCAAGTCGTGCGTGAGCGCATAGGCAAAATTCTGCAGCTCGGCATTGGTTGTCCGGAGCGCTTCCTCGGCCTGTTTGCGGTCCGTTGCGTCCTCAATCGCCAAAAGAATGGTCCGCGCCTGCGCATTCGGATTGTAGATCTCGCTGGCGTTGAGCAACATCACCTTGCGTCCGACATGTTCAAAGTCGTGCGTCACCTCAAAATCCCGGAACGTTGCGTGCGCGGGAAGAATACTCTCCAGCAGCTCGCGCAGTTTCGGAATATTCCATTGCCCGTTCCCGAGGTCGTAAATAAGATGATTCTCCGTCTCTTCCCGCGCGGCCCGGAAGGTCTCGTAAAACGTCTTGTTCGCTTTTATAACTTGCAGGTTCTGGTTGAGGATCACCAAAGGCTCCCGCACTGTTTCTACGATCGCTTCGGCAAAGTCGAGACCGCGCTTGGCGGCATCGATATCGATCAACATCAGCACGGCGCCGTCGGTCTTGCCATCCGGTCCGAGGGACGGGAGGATGCGTAGCGAGTACCAGCGGCCGTGTGAGTCGCGGATATCGCGCGGTTGCCGGCTGCCGCCCTCCATGGCATCGAGCAGCAACCGCCGCAGATCTGGCAGTTCCATTTGAGGCCGAAGATCGGTGATCGACCGTCCGACATCGGAAACGATCAGATTCAACATAGGTTCAATGGCGCGCGTAAAGCGACGGATGCGCAGATCTCGCCCGACCATGACCAGGGGTATGCTGATGCTTTCGAGAAGATTGGTCAGATCCCGGTTGACTTTGCTGAATTCCACGTTGCTGACCTTCAGCTCTTCGTTCAGCGTGTTCAGCTCTTCGTTGGCCGATTCCAGCTCTTCCTGCGCGGTTTCCAGCTCCTCGTTGCCGGCCTGCGCCTCTTCGTTCGCCGCCCTGAGCTCTTCCAGCGTGGTTGCATTATCTTCGACGACCGATTGCAGATACTCTTTGGTTGCTATAAGCTCGCGTTGCAGCCGGGCGCTTCCCCGGTTGTCCTGCGTGGCGGGCTTCCGCGGCGCCGCTGGGCCGCCGCCCGGCGCGGCGTCCTCGAACAGCACCAGGAAATAGCGTTCCTTGGAAGAGGACGAGCCTCGGAACGGGGTTACCTTGATGGTGACGTCTTTAAGCTGGCCGCCGTCTTCGATCCGGAAGCCGTCTTCCCTGGCGACGGCATTCCTTTGCCGGGCAGTTCGGATGGCCTTACCCAGACCCGCAATCAAGCCTTCGCGCGCCAGTTTGAGAAGATTCTGGGTCGGCTCGCCAGGCGAAAGCTCGAGATACGGAGCGGTGCGGCCGCGGACCTGAACGATGTTCATGCGATCGTCAATGACGGCGCCGGGGGGGCCATGTTCGGTCAGCACTAACCGGTCCGCTTCTTTCAGCACGTCCGGCCCGGTTCGGCCGTCGGCAGTTCTCTCGCGGAGTTCCGCCCGGCCTTCGCTTCGGCGGCCTTCGCTTAGGGGCAGCGCCGGCGTGCCGGCGGCCGGCCGCATGCAATAGATCTTGTGGGTCTTCTCCACTTGATGAAACGACTCGGAAAGCGTGCCGGCGCTCTCCGATGGACCGAGCACCAGAAAGCCGGTTGGCTTGAGGGCGTAATGCAGGATCGACCACACCTTGCGTTGCAAAACGTCTTCCAGGTAGATGAGCACGTTACAGCAACTGATGAGGTCCAGCTTGGAGAAAGGGGGATCCTGCGCCAGGTTGTGCCTGGCAAAAACGCACACGTCACGGACGATCTTCGCAACCTGGTACCCGCGTTCCGTTCGCTTGAAGAACCGCGCCAATCGCTGCGCCGAAACATGGGCCAACGCGGCGCCCGTGTATGTGCCGGAGCGGGCTTTTTCGATCGCCGTTTCGCTGATATCGGTGGCGAAAATCTCGAACGGCAGGCTCATTTGCGCGTCGTCCAGGAATTCCATCAGGCAGATGGCGATCGAATAGGCCTCCTCGCCCGTGGCGCATCCAGGCACCCAAATGCGGATCGGATCCTTGGGCCCTCGGCTCTCAACCAGAGCGGGGAACACCTTCTTCTTCAGTTCCTCGAAGACCGCCGGTTCCCGGAAGAACGCAGTGACGGTAATCAGGCAGTTCTCGCACAGCGCGTTTACTTCCCCGCGGTTCTGCTCGAGATCCCGGCTGTAGTCTTCCAGTGTTTCGAATCCGCGGAGGGACATACGCCGCTTGATGCGCCGCGCGAGCGTGCCGTGCTTGTAGTGGGTGAAGTCCACTCCGGTGGCGTTGCGCACCAACCGGAGTACCTTGGCCAGTTCCAGATCCCCCGGCGGCTCCGTCGGCTCCCGAGAATCGGCCGGGATCTGAAAATCGCGCGCGATGGCGACTAATTGCCGCGCGATTCCAGCCGGCGGCAGCACAAAATCGGCCGCACCGGCGGCGATGGCGCTTCCCGGCATGCCGTCGAACTTCGCGGTTCCCATTTCCTGAGCGAAAGTGATACCGCCCGCTGCCTTAATCGCCTGGAGACCCTGCGTCCCATCCGAAGCGGTTCCCGACAGAACGACGCCGGCGGCCTTGCTGCCGCGGTCCGCCGCCAGGGCGCGGAGAAAAGAGTCGATCGGCATGTTGCGGCCGCTGTCCGGCCGGGGCGGTGTCCGAAGGACTCCATCGGAAATGCCCAAATTGCACCGTGGCGGAATCACATAGACATGATTGGCCTTGGCGCGAGTCTCGCCTTCTACTTCAGAGACGGGCATTTTGCTGGCTTTAGAAAGCAGTTCCGCCAGATGGCTCTCGTGACTCGGATCGAGGTGCTGAATCAGCACGAACGCCATGCCGGTGTCGTCTGGCAGATGGCTGAGCAACTCCGTGAACGCCTCCAGCCCGCCGGCGGAGGCTCCCACGCCAACGATGAAGAGGAGTGAACTACCTGCGGTGCGATCCGCGGCGGGTGGCCGCACGAGAGGCTCCGCGGTAACGGGACTTACGGCTGCCGCGGAGGTCTTGCCATTCGCGGCCGTTCGTCGCTTGGGACGGGGCGAGTCAGGCGCACGCGGCGAACGCGCAACCCTTGGTGGCCGACGACTGGCGGTCTTCTCTACCACACCCCACCACTACCTTTCTCTCATCGGACGAATGGCCGTTATCACTGAAATGCTAACGCCACTCACTAGCACGCGGCGTGCCATTCTCGCGCCCGGATAGGCGCCGGTGACTGGCCACCGCAGCGGGTGAGCCAACTGACTGAATTGTAGCTCCGTCATCTGGCTTTGGAGGCCGCGAGCAGATCCTTGAGAATCTTGCCGATTTCCATGAATTGATCCAGACCGGAAGGCTTGGTGATGAATTGGCGAACTCCGAGGTCTTTCAGCAGGGCCTCGTCTCGCGGGGATCGGGAAGAAGTCCACACGCAAACGGGAACGCCGCCGAGGTGTGTGGCGCTTCGGATCTCGCGCAAGATGTCTTCGCCGGAATACTTGGACAGGTTCAAGTCCAACAGGATTAAGTCCGGAATTGCGGCGTCCGCGTAGGCCCCCTGCTTGCGGATGAAAGCCAGGGCTTCGCCTCCATTCAGCAGGTGAATCAGCTCAAATCGGAAATCCTGCTTATTCAGGGCCCGCTCGAGCAGGAACACGTCCGAGTCGTTGTCTTCGATGACAAGGATTAGGGCGGTGCGAACAACCGAAGCGTTTTCCAAACTTACTCCCAGTGGACCAAGCATGACTGGCCCCTCCTCATCATTCCACAGTTACTCGTGCCAGCGCCGGTGGTGACACCTGTCTGGCCCTCACGATCCAACGCTTGGGCGCCGGCCCGACGTAGTAGAAAGGGTAGCAAGTCACCAACGTCAGCACGTTCTCGCCTGACGCAGCGAGTACTCCCGTATCGTCCGGGTCCACGATCCGGAGCGATTCGACTTCATACCTGAAATCGCCGCGCGGCGTCGTGAACCGAATCTCGTCGTTGACCCTCAAATCCTTCAGCGGGCGAAAGAGTGTGTCGCGGTGTCCGGCGAGGCCCACGTTGCCCGGCTGCCCCGGCAACGCCGTGCCGGGAATATGTCCGACAACGCGCCGGAGAGTGGTTCTGCCAATCCCCTCGACGACGACCACGGAAAGGAGGAGACGGGGGATCTCGATGCGGCCGATCAGACCGTGCGTCGCGGCGCCCGGCGCGCCTTTCCGGGAAGCGGAGGGCTCCGACCGAAGCGTGCTGTCGGCCGGCACGCGCTCACCACGCAGTTGCCGGTCGAGATCGCTGCTCTCCCGCCGCTGGAAAACCCAGGAGTCCGCCAGTACAAATCCACAATAGCCCAGAAGCAAGATGGCGCAGACAAAGAGGGCACGATGGGCCCAATGCAGAGTCCGCCCGAGGGTCTCTTTCTTTACCAGGAGCCTCATTTGGCGCCACTCTCGTCGAGCCGCGATTCGCCGCCGGCTATGTAGCCGGCGCGCGTGCGCACGGACAGTCTGTCGTGGCCGTTCGCCTGGGCAACTACGCGAATGGCATGATAAGCACCGTCACGAGCGGGGTTGCTGGGAACATATCCGATCGTGTATTGATGGCGAATGTCCCGGGCGATGCGCCCGCAGATGGCGACCACTGCGCTGAGCTGGCCGGGGAAAAAGGCTTCGCCTCCCGTCGCTTGTGCCAAGCGCTTGAGCACACCCGGATTCCGGTCCGGATCATCTTCGTCGAATACACCTACGGCATAGATGATGGCGCTGGATCGCTCGGCCAGTTTCATGACCTGGGCCAAGCTGTGTGCACTCACGTTGTCGCCGCCATCGCTGACGACAATCAGCACTTTCTTATCCCGGCTGCCCGCCTGCAATTCCTCCAACGCCCTGGCGATTGCGTCGTAAAGAGCCGTCTGCCCCCCGGTGGGTCCGGCCGTGATCGCGTATTCGAGTTCGGAGCTGCTGTTAGTGAATCTGGTCGTGCGAGGCAGACCCAACGAGACCTTCTCGTTGAAGTTGACGACGAACATTTCGTCTTGCCCGTTGCTGGACCGCGCGAAAGTCCGGGCTGCAGCGGTCACCTCCGCGAGTTTTGGCCGCATGGTTGTGCTGTGGTCGACGACCAGTCCCACCGTGACCGGAATATCTTCGTTCTTAAAGAGCCGGATACGCTGCGGCACACCGTTCTCAGAGACTGCGAAATCCTGCTCGCCCAGATCGGAAACAAAGCCACCCTGCCGACCGGTCACCGTAGCGTGCAACACCACCAGAGCAACGTCCACCGAAACCCGGAAAGGCCCCGCGTCGGGTTCTTGTCCTGGCGGAGCCTGCTGTCCGGCATAACCCACCAGGGCAACCAGGAGAAGGGCCGGTAGAGCGACGGCATTCGCGACGCCGTGCTCTCCGGCCCTCGACAGCACCCTCCTCATAGCTGCTTTTTTCCTTCTGAGCTCGTCGCCGGACGAAGCCCGTTACTGTACGCGCTTTTGCGCGAGCCGGAGGGTCCAGGCCAAGCCCAGAGCCAGGAATCCGAACAGTGCGATCAGCGGTAACGAACTTGCCGTCGCGGGCAGCGTCGCCGCTGGCTGTGCCGGCTCGGCCTGCGCTACTATCGGCTCCGGAGCCGGTGGCGGTGTGACCACCTGCGCGAGTTCCACATCTTCTCCAGTGGGTTTGACCGCCACGACTGGCGCCTGCTTCAACGCCACCACTTCCGGTTCGCTTACCGTCAAGATCGGCTTTTCGACCTCAAGCGGCAAATCGACCGCGGTGGCGAGAACCGGCGCATTGGCCGTCTTGGCTAATTCAACTGCTTTGGCCCGCGGGTACACAAATTCGTCGCCCCAGACCTTGCCCGGATAGAACCATGCCCGAAGTGCCTCTGGCAAACCGGCCGGCCGCTCCCGGAAAGTCATTACGGTTTTTCCGGTCGCTTTGAGACGGTAGTTCGGGATGGCCAGTATGGTGGCGTAAACCACTGTTTCGTCCTTATTGAAGATCTGGACGATATGGCGGTCGGACTGCGAGTCCAAGAGTTTGAATACATAGGTGCCGGCTGGCAACACCCCCCACCCTTTGAGGTGGACTCCCGGAATCTCCACAGGCCCGCTGAAGGTTATCACGGTTTTGTTGTTCCACTCGTCCGCCTTTGCGCCCGGTGAAAACACCGCGCCCACTAGCGCCAGGCTGAACACGGCTGTCGTTACTGTTTTCAAAACACTCATCTGCTTCTTCTCCTTTGATCTAGCAGTCCGTGCGACCGGCTCTTCGCTCTGTCGGGCACCATGCCTTGCAGACCTCGGCTGGCCGATCACACACGACGAACCAGAAGCACTCCGAGGTCCATCGGCACATCAGTTAGCGAGAGCGCGGCGGCCGTCCCGCTCCAGGCCCGTGCTTGCCGTAACTTGAGGGACATGTGGCGCAGCGCCAAAGCTGAGAACCTCTCAAAGTCAGTGTTGCCGCCTGAGCTATCGGCTCATGCAGTTATTGCCGCACGGACCGCAGGATCTGCCGCGAATGACGGTGCAGAGATTTCCGCACCAATCTGGAAACCGCCAAAGAAAAACCGCATCGGAGCAGCTCGTTGACCACAAGGAGCTGCTGCCGATGCGGCTCGCCCAGGTTCGGGCTGGGATCCGGCGTCGGCCCGTCTGGAGTATGTTTAAGTCGATCCTGGCGACAGCCACATCCTAATTATTCCTTCGCCAGGAACGCCAGACGGCTACCGCAATCGTGATCCCCGGAGAGACTCTTATGAATATCCAGCAAAAAACCTTTGCAGCCACAGAATAAAACAGTTGAGTGAGCGGCATAGCTGCCCACTCGTCTCCGCCTGCCGGCTGTCACAGACGGCAAGTTGAAAAGATTACTTCGCGAATCCGAGCAATTCACAGCAATCCGAAGGCCAGCCAGACTCAACAGCACAAGAACGGCGAGGCTACTGGTACGAACATTGGATCCTCGATCCCGTTACAGTCACCGAGGCGCTTTGAGCCAGCATTCCGCGCCCTAATGCCGGCAGGCGCGGCGCGGCTGGTGCAGGTTGTTCCCAGCACACTCGATGCCGCCGCCCGCATGTCCGGCATTCGTACTGGCCGTGCGAGGGCCACATTGGCTCGGCGTGCATCAACCTGCACCAGAAATTCGCGATTCGCTCTTGGGTCGGTTTCATCGATCCACAGTCCTTAGCCCAGGCGGGCGGTTCCTAATTCTAAAGGCGGGTGGCAGCGGAGCTTTCGCGTCTGGATTGCTTAAGCGCACGCGACCATTCGTCGGTTTGCTTTTCGGCCACCACCTTCGCCACTCCATAACGCTCCTGAATGCGCCCGACCAACTGATCCTTTTTGCCAGCGATCGTTTCCCAGTCATTATCGGTGAGTTTCCCCCAGCGCTCGCGGGCAGAGCCAGTGAACTGCTTCCATTTGCCTTCAATCTGGTCCCAATTCATGTTCTTCTCCTGCTGCTTCCGGTTTCCCGGCTTGACTTTAGTCGTGGCACGTTTACCGCCGTTCGAATTCAAGAGGCTTATGGGGCGAGTTTGGCCCGTGTCGCCGATTGGAGCGCCCAGCGCAGCGAAACGTGCACCTTCAAGGGCAGATTCTGCACCTGCGCGGTCGAGCCCTTACGAAGCATCCCCGCGGCGAGGCGGCCTCCGGCACTTGGCCCGGCTCGTGCTTAGGCACAGATACGACACTTCCAAAAGGAGGAACAGCAAATGTCGAAGAACACATCGGTAATAGGAATTTATCCGGATCGCACAACCGTCTCGGACGCCATCAGCGTCCTCCATAAAGCGGGGTATCGGACGACGGACATCTCGGTCCTGTCGTCCGACAATCAAGGCTCAAAGGACTTCGCACTCATGAAGCGCAGCAAGGCCTTGGAAGGCGCGGCGGCGGGAGCGACAGTGGGTGCGGTGCTTGGCGCCGCACTGGCCTGGTTCGCCTACATTCAGAGTGCGACCATCGCGGGTTTAGTGCCGTTAGTTGCGGCTGGACCGGTGCTGGCTGCTTTGGCTGGCGCCGGCGCTGGCGGCACACTGGGTTGGTTCGTGGGATTGCTGGCCGGGTCGCGGCTGACAGAGTATGTCGCCAAGCGGTACGCGGGCAGAATCAGGCATGGCGGAATCCTCCTGTCTGTCCACTGCGACAGCCCGGAGTGGTGTAACCGGGCGAAGACAGCCCTAAAAGACACCGGCGCGCGGAATATCTCCTCCGCCTCGGAGACTTCGGCCGATTATGGGACGACGGACAAGCCGACGGAGAGGGCTCCGGCGGCGGTCACGCCCGCCCAAGAAGCGACAGAATACGTGGCGCACGAGAAATAGGAAGTCACCGCCACGAGCAAGTTCTTCCGTATCGGACATGCGAGGCTAGATTCGAGGTGAGTTTCGGGGACCAAGGAGAACCAGAGTGCCTGCCCTCCAACGGGAACGACACCGCACGGGACGCGTCGGCTGGCTACGCGCGGCAGTACTGGGCGCGAACGACGGGATCCTTTCGACAGCGAGTCTGGTGATCGGTGTCGCGGCTGCGCACGCGACTCACAGCAGCGTAATGATCGCAGGAATCGCCGGCCTGGTCGCTGGGGCGATGTCGATGGCGGCAGGTGAGTACGTGTCTGTTCACTCACAGGCCGACACCGAACGGGCCGACCTCAAACTGGAACGCGCGGAACTGAAGACAGACAACGAGGGCGAGCACAAAGAACTGGAGGCGATCTATGTCGCTCGCGGGCTCGACCCCAAGCTTGCCAAGCAGGTCGCAGAGCAACTGATGGCTCACGACGCGTTGGGCGCGCATGCCCAAGACGAACTCGGCATCTCCGCCACTCTCAAGGCGCGTCCGATTCAAGCTGCGCTAGCGTCGGCCGCCAGTTTCGCCGCCGGAGCGGCGATGCCTCTCGTGGTCACAGGCATAGCGCCGGTGGCCCATCTGATCCCCCTTGTCTCCGGAACTTCACTGTTGTTCCTGGCTCTCCTAGGCGGATTGGCTGCGCGTGTTGGAGGTGCACGCGTGACCGTGGGCGCGCTGCGCGTGACGTTTTGGGGTGCTCTAGCGATGGCGGTGACCGCTGGCGTCGGGGCACTGTCCGGAACCTGACCCGCAGCAACTGCCACGGTCAATGCATATTCTGCACCTGGCGCCCATGGAACTCCCGGGTCCGGCACTGCGCCGGCTGCCTAAACAGGTCGACTCAGCGGTTTGGACCTGCGGTTGCAACTATGCATCATTGAAGGAGCAAAAAGATGCTTTGGACAATCTGTGTAATTCTGCTGGTTTTGTGGGCGTTAGGAATGGCAGCCTCCTACACTGGTGGCGGGCTGATTCACATCCTCTTGGCCGTTGCTGTAGTGGTCCTAGTAATCCGCCTGTTTCAGGGACGCAGGCTTGTTTAGTGCCTAAGACACATCCGGCCGGCGCGCACCAAGCCGTCGGCTGGGCACCGGATTGCAACTTAACGATAGGAGTGTAAAAGAAAATGCCTTTAATCAACATCGTGATTGGGTTGATCGTGGTCGGCGTCGCCTTGTGGCTGATCAATAACTACATCCCGATGGCCCGCAGCATCAAGACGATTCTGAATGTGGTGGTTGTCGTCGCGGTCGCCATTTGGGTCTTGCAGGCGGTCGGACTGTGGGGGCGCGTAACCCATTATAGATTTGTGAACTGAGACAGTGCGGCTCGTCCGACGCGCCGCAGTGGTCCAAGGGAAAGAGCTCGATCCATGCGTTCGTTACTCGTTATCGGCATAGTCCTGGCGATTCCCGCGGCCGGACTTGCTCAGCCCTTCATGGCGCTGGATGTGAGCGACAAACTCGATTACCAGATCAGGCAATCGATTGGTCCGTTGGCGCTCCTTGGGGATGCGGTGTATGCCGGAATACTTCAGGAATCCGATACCCCGGCGGAATGGGGACAGGACGGGTCTGCCTACGGCAAACGCTTCGGGGTGACCGTTGCCTGCTCCGGGATCCATAGTGTTTTTGCTTTTGGTTTGGATTCAACCCTGCACGAGGATCCCCGCTATTTCCGTTCCGGCGAGGGCGGGTTCTGGCGCCGCACGGGACATGCGCTCCGCGGCACCATTCTCACGCATACGGACCGGGGAACCGAGACGCTGTCCATTTGGCGCCTCGGCAGCGCTTACGGAGCGGCCTATCTTGCGGACGAGTGGTATCCGGGCCGGCTCAACACGGTGCGCCTCGGGCTATCCGAGGGTTCTCTCCAACTCGGGTTCGATCTGGCCAGTAACCTGGCGTCCGAGTTCTGGCCAGATCTTAAACGGAAGGTACTGCGGCGAAAGCCGTGATCGGCCGCGCCTCCGCCGACAGACAAGGATGAGCCTCAGTCTACACATCGAGCAGCGGCAGAGTGAGGGCGCCGTCATTCTTGACCAATACTGTCTTGAATCTCAAACACGTCAGCGGCACTGACAGCATTGGACTGTCAGGCTGCAGTATACGACAACTGCTCCGCTGTGGCACTCTAGCGGTAGGGTGTCCTTTCCATCGTGAGGAGAACGGATCAGCGGATTCGCGCGGCGGCGGCCATTGGCGGCCTGCTGCTGTTTGGGGCGATGGCGTATCCCGTGGTGCGCGGCGACGCGATCGCGTTCGACCTGCCGGTGCGAGCGGAGATCCACGGCTGGGCGTTTCCGGCGCTGACTGTGTTCATGCGGCTGATCACGATGCTGGGCTCGGAATATTTCCTGGCGCCGCTGGCGGTGGTCCTGGTGTGGTACTGGGCGAGGCTCGGTGAGCGCAAAGCGGCTTACCTGCTGGTGGCCGGGAGCCTGAGCGCGGAAGCGGTGGCGCAGTTGCTCAAGACATTGATCCACAGGCCGCGGCCGGAACTCTTCTTTGGGCTCGTGCCCACGGAAACGTATAGCTTCCCGAGCGGGCACGCGTTTGTGCCGACGGTCTATTTTGGGATCCTGGCCGGCGTCCTGGCGGGGGGACCGCGCTGGCGCGCAGCGGTGGTGGTAATGGCGGCGTTCCTCGGGTTCTCACGCGTGTATCTGGGCTACCACTATCCGAGCGACGTAGTGGCGGGCTGGGCGCTGGCCGTGGTGTGGCTGACGCTGTGGGCTATTATCGCCGATCGCCGCACGGCTTTCGCTACCTGATCTTCCCGGGTCTTGGGGGCCCGAGTCTCTTCGCAAGCACCGGCGGAATGTCGGCCGCACTTACGCCAGATTCGCTGCCCCGTCCAAGAACGAGCGTGACCGAAGCTACTTTACTTCAATCTTGAGTAAGGCGTCTGAATGCTCGTGACGCCAATTCCAGTAGTTCTGTTGATCGTTGTCCTTGAGCTTGGAAAAATCGCTATATCTGCGATGGTTTTGTTTGGCATATATACGATACGCCTTGTCTTCTTGACCATTCCACTGATGATCGTCGTTGTGTTGTTTGTCGTGATAGGTGACAGCGGCCTTCTCGTCGGCTCGCAACACTCTCGGCGCCATTGCTATTGGAGCCATAAGAGCGGCACTCAGTAGGGCAGTACTCCAGAAACGGGACATTGTTGTTTTGTTCTCCTACACGACGATGGAGCAATTGTCGGGCCAGGATTCGCTGAATGCCGTTTCATCCGCGAACGAACCCTGCGGGAATACGCTCACATGAGCGAGGCCGGCCATACGGCCCCCTGATTTGCCGCCGGGTTCCGCCTCCTTCGCTCGGCTGGCCGGCAGCAGTTCCTGCCTTATGGGCGGCAGGACTTGCATATGGCAACTCGCCGGAGTCTGCGTGACCAACTTTGTGTCCGCATACATTTAGCTTTGGCCTTCAACCTGCACGGACCGGGATGAAAGAGGTGAGAAGTGACAACCATATTGATTATTCTTGTGGTGCTGTTTTTACTGGGTGGCGGAGGCTGGGGTTATTCTCGTTTTCGCGGGTAGCCCCAGCGGGCCACTCGGTCTGGCCGGCGTAGTGAGACCAGGAGGCGAGTGGGGGCCCAGCCGCTCTGCGATCTGGGTCAGCCAGGCTTCGTAGATAGCGGCGCGGAAGTGAAGCAGATGCATCTGAGTATATCGGCAATCGGCATAACGAAATGGGCCTTAATCATCGCTTTCGCGGGGGTTCTGGTTCCAATGGTCGCCGTGTTCTTGTCGCTCCTGCACCGAAAGCCCAAAGCGCGCACGCAACGACTCGAGCGGTATCACGTCCGGCCGCTCGTGGGAGGCGACCGAACACGCTTCCTAAAGCACTGGCGCGAAGTCCAGGCGCGTTTCGTAGACGACGATGCCGGCGCGGTTACAGGGGCGGACCAACTCCTGTGCGATGTGATGTCCACGCGGGGCTATCCGTTAGGCGATTTTGAACAGCGAACGACAGATGTCTTCGCGGATCATCCACGGGTGCTGGAAAACTACCGGACCGCTCATGAAATCGCGATTCTGCAGATTCGAAAGGAGGCCAACACAAAAGAACTGCGCCAGGCAATGGTTCATTACCAGGCTCTTTTCGAGGAACTGGTCGACGAGCCGGCGATGCCCCTGGCGAAGGCTGCATCATGAGCCTCGAGGATCACGGAAGAAGCAACTTGAGTGAAGAAAGCGTGCCGGCCGAGGATCTACAGCTTGTGTTGCGCCGTTGTCGGCCACCGCCCGGCGTCTTCTCTCGGTACAGGTGATGCGGGCTGGAAGCGCCCACAACGGTTAGAGCGAGAACCAGCCTGAAACCACTGCTGGCGCAGGTGTGAAAAGGGGAATCGCCATGTCATTCGGGATTTACATCGTCGGCTTCTTGATACTGATCGGCGGGCTGATCTATGCGGCCGTGTTGTTGCACATCGCCGCGCATTGGATCGCAGTGGGTGCAATTGTGCTTTTGGGCCTTGCGATTCTGAAGGGCGTCCAAGCCACGCGGGGAAAAGACGCTTCGTAAGAAAACGCTGCGCATTCTGCGTATGGATTTATCAAAAGGAGAAAAATGAGAACGAAAACGCTTAGACCGTACTTGTCTCTGATGGCGGCGGTGGTCATTGGGACTCTGATCGGGTGCTCGGCGACGTCCAACAAGACAGCCGACGTTTCGGCCAGCATCCGCACATCGCTGGATAAGGCAGGCTACAAAGATGTCTCGGTAAGTCAGGATCGCGACAAGGGCGTCGTGACCCTGGGCGGACACGTAGCAGCTTTCAGCGACAAGTCGCAGGCCCAATCGATTGCAAGTTCTATCGCCGGCGCCCAAGTTGTTTCGAACGAGATTGCAGTGATTCCACCCGGATCCGGGAGTGACGCCAAAAACGTGAACGCGGACCTGGACAAGGGTATCGAGAACAACCTGGATGCGGCTCTGATTACAGAAAAACTGCACGATAGCGTAGGATACGTTGTTAAGAACCAAGTTGTCACACTGACTGGTAATGTCGACTCTCAATCGACGCGCACGCGGGCCCAAAATGTCGCAGCCGCGGTTCCGAACGTGCAGCAAGTAGTGAACGAGTTGCAGGTTAAGTCTCAAAGGGCCACCTCGTCGAACTAAGACCGACGCTGCCGAAAAACGGCTGCAAAGCGAAAACTGGAACTCGGGGAATCAAGGACGACGGCTGTGTGCCGAGCCAGAAGCCGACGGCTTGCAGGCAGTTCCGCCGCTCAGGCATCCGACCCGGGAGCGACTCCGGACGACGCCGGCCTTAACTAGGCCCGCGCCCGGCGCAGATACGTCAGTAGCAGATATCCGAAAACGATGGCCGCGAGCAGCGCTGCTATTGCCCAAGTCAGGTCACCCAGAACTGCGTATAGGGACATCACGCGATCGCTGAAGAACCGCCCCAAAGAGATAAAGACGGCCGCTCCAGTGATTTCACCCAAAACGTCCCAGAAAAGAAATCGGCGCCACGGGTACGCGGCCGTGCCGCTGGCCAGGTTGATCCAGGGCCCGAGGGGACTGAGCAGCCACCGGGTGATAAAGATGCCGGCGCCGCCCCAGGCTTTCACTTTGGCTTCCATGGCCTGCAGGCTGACGCGCTTTCCAAGCAGGCCGCTGAGCTTTGTCACGACAGCCGGCCCTCCCCACCGGCCGATGGCGTAGCCGGCCTGATCGCCGAGGATGGAACCGGCGCCGGCCGCGCCAATGGCCCACCAGAGGTTCATGCCGCCTTGCGAGATCATCGAGCCGGCGACAATCAGGAGCAGCGTGATGGGCAGCGGCACTCCGATGGCCGCGATGGCCACGATTCCGAAAAGGGCCGGCGTGCCGTATTGGGAAACCGCCGCGAGAAGCTGATCGTTCATCGCGGTTGGCCGCCCGGTGGTTGCGCCGCGGCATCGATGGCGCGTTGCAGTTGGGCGATCAGCTCAGCAACGGGGCGGTTCAACTCGTGAGCGAGGTGGCGCAGTGATCGCCGATCATGCGGTTCCCGCGGATGAACCCCAATGGCCTGAAACAGCACGGAAGCGGGAACGTGGTGGGTATGGGCGACAAATGGGACCGACATCCATTCCCGGATGGGCTCATTGGCCGCGTGGATCTGCCGTGCTCGCCGGCCGGCCCTGGAGCCGAAGATGATAGTGCCCGCCATCGCCAGCACGAAGGCGAGCCCAACAGCCAGTGTGCGGCGCCACGTTTTCCCCACAACTCAATATAGCCGAGGCCGGCGAGAATCGGCGCTATTTCAGGCGGTTCTCTTTGGAACTGGGAGGCGGCTTCTTGGGACACAGACTCGCAATCCCCCGGTTTGCCCGGCGCACGACGCGCGCCCCAATGCTACATGCAGAACCGTCACGACGAGTGCAGTCTTTGCTCGGCCAGCCGGTCGTCGCACCCGCATTCCACGACGATCATCGCCAGATCCTCAACTTGCCGCCTGCGTCGCGGTTTTTACCTGAATGGCAGCGCGCGTGCTCTAACATTCCCAGCGCAACACGCGATTCCGTTGATAACGTCAGTCCCCGGAGGGAAATCATGAGGATACACTCGGCTACTACAATAACCGGCGCCGTCTTGACGACGCTTCTCTTGGCGTTCGCCGCCTTCGCGCACGACCACAGCGCTCTGAACGGCACCTGGACGCTGGTGCCCACCAAGAGCGATTTTGCCGGCCAGCCCGTCGTTCAAACCGGCAGCGTGACGATCAATGAGCGGCAGGGAGTCATCACCGTCTCGCGCAGTTTCGTGTATGAAGGCGCCGCCGAGACTTTCTTCTACCGCGACATCACCGACGCCGAGAACAACGCCACGATTCACACCGGCAAAGACCTCAAGAGCAAGACCAGTTGGGATCACGACGTCCTGAAGGTGACGACCACCGAGTACGGCGCGATTACTCTCGAACGTTACACCCTTGCGGCGGATGGCACCATGGTGGTCAGCGTGGTAAAGCCGGACCACAAGCCGATCACCCTCGTCTTCCAGCACAAGGACGATTGATGCATTCACCGTGCCGCCGGCGGCTCGTGGTTGGCGGACGGCGCCATCGCCGAATACAAATCGGACGCGCCTTTGCACCCGTCGGCAGGCCCAAGCTCCGGCCAAAGCCAGCAATCCGTTCAGCGCGAACAGAGCCGCGATTTGGATCGCCACCCCGGTTTCGAGGCGGCTTGCTAGAATATGACGTAATGCCTCGATTGCCTGCGGTCCCAGGGCGGGTCCTCATCGTTGACGATGAGGAGCGCCAGCGCATGGCCTTGGCTGCCATGCTCTCCGAATCCGACTTTGAAACGCAGGTGGCGGCCGACGGGCAGGAAGCGCTGGAGCGGCTCACTGCCTTTAACGCGGACGTCATCGTCACGGACCTGATCATGCCGCGGGTCGACGGTTTCGAACTGCTTCGGCAGTTGAAGGAACGCGGCGACCTCACGCCGGCGATCGCGCTCACCGGCTTCGGCAGTATGGAAAAGGCGCTGTCGGCGGTCCATGATCTCAAGGCATTCTGGTTCCTCGAAAAGCCCGTCGAACCTCGCGCCTTCAAGACCCTCCTGGAACGCGCGATCCGTTACAAGCGAAGCCTGCAGAAGACCGACGAGCTGAAGCGAGAACTGAGCTTGCATGGCGTACTCGGCGACTTAGTGGGAATCTCCCCGGCGATGCAGCAGATCTTCTCGCTGATCCGGCAGGTGGCGCCCACGTCGGCGCCCGTATTGATCTCCGGAGAGAGCGGCACCGGGAAGGAGTTGGTGGCAAGGGAGATCCATAAATGCAGCCCTCGCTGTGACGGGCCTTTCGTCGCGGTCAATGCAGCCGCCTTACCCGAGACTCTGGTTGAGAGCGAGTTATTCGGCCACGAGAAGGGCGCGTTTACGGGAGCCATGGAGCGTTCGGCCGGGTGCTTCGAGCAGGCTCACGGGGGCACTTTGCTTCTCGATGAGATCGGCGAGATGCCGCCGTCCACGCAGCCGAAGCTGCTGCGCGTTCTCGAGGACTTGCGCGTGCGGCGGCTTGGCGGTAAGCACGAAATCCCGGTGGACGCGCGGGTGCTTGCCGCCACCAGTCACCAACTCGGCACGCACTTGCGCGAAGAGCTTTACTATCGGTTGAGTGTATTCCAGATCGAAATTCCGCCGTTGCGCGAACATAAAGAAGATATCCCGCCGATCGCCGAAGTCCTGTTGCGGAATCTGAACAAGAAACACTCGACGCGAGTGACCGGCCTGGATGCCGAAGTGATGGATCTTTTTCACCGGCATGATTGGCCGGGTAATGTGCGGGAGTTGCGCAACGTCCTGGAGCGCGCCGCGATTATGGCAGGCGAGGGTTTGATCCGGTTGACGAACCTGCCTTCCCCTGCTTTCGGTGCAAGCCCCGGCTCGCATTCCCGGCCGGCAACGGGCTATGAGGGTCCGATCATGCTGCAGCCAGGCCAGCCACTCACAAAGATCGAGGAGGCTTACATTAAACTCACCCTCGATCATGTGCGCGGCAACCGCAAACTCGCCTCCGAGATGTTGGGAATCAGCTTGCGGACGCTGCAAAACCGGATCGCCGCACTGCGCGAAGAGGAGAAGACGGCGACTCCCGGTTCGTGAACAGCCTGCCTCATTGCGGTTCTGATCCAGTCGTGCCGCCGCGCTCGATAAATCAACCTGGGACGAACGCGTCTGTTGGCGCGAGGCCTGTCGCCAGAGCTGCGGTTATGACCCTTGAGGCGCTCTTCCGCACGAGTGTGTCACTCGGCTTAAGGCGGAACCGGCTAGAAAGCCAATCGCGGCCGCAGCTACCAGAGAGCTTGTCGGATGACGGCGAGCAAACCTCCGCAAGCCGGCGAATGCATCTCCGAGGTCATGATCTTCGATGTATGATGCCGTGGCATCCAGTCGATCGGCTGTGCGTGTAGAGCAGCTGTCGATTGCCGCGGAGCCCTCGCGCCCCGCTCTGCGAACGGAGGAGGCAGCCGAATGGAGTGCACCCCCTGTCTCGTCCCGCGCCTCATCCAGTTTCCTGCCGGCGGACCGTCCCAACTCCTCAATTGATTCTTTGGCCTGCTTGCCAAGGTCCGCCGCCGTTTCCGTTACCGTCCTTAAAGTCGTCACGATATTCCTCCAATAGTCTGGGATGGTTGGCCCATGCTTGCTCCAACCGGGAAGGTAGGGCACGTTGGCCTCCATTTGTGAATCGAGAGGGTGGACAAGCTAGGGGTCGTGCTCAAGCGGCGAAAACTGCACTATCGGAGGCATTATTTGCACCTGGCGGCACGGGCTCGCTCACGCCGCGCAGTTTCCGGCTAAATCAGCGCTTGAGCGAGACGAGAATCTGCTTGCACAAGCCCGGATGGACCTTGACCGCTACCGCGCAGCGCGGGCACGCAATGGCATTGCCAAGCAAATCCTAGATGTCCAAGAGAAGCTGGTGCTCCAGGACGAGGGCACAGTGAAGAACGACCAGGGAACGGTGCAATACGACCAGGTTCAGGTCGACTTCTGCCATATCACCGCTCCCATCGGCGGCCGCGTGGGTTTGCGGCTGGTGGATCCGGGCAACGTGGTGCAGCCTGCCGGAACCGCGACCCTTGCAGTCATTACGCAGTTGGAGCCCATCACTGTCATTTTCACCATACCGGAAGACAGTTTGGGCCAGGTTCAAGCTCGCCTAAGTGAAGGAGCCAAGCTCCCCGTGGACGCCTTCGATCGCACGGCGCAGAAGAAGATCGCAACCCGCCGCCGGCACCTAAGGCCCTTAGGTTATTCCTGCCGAGCGCTGAAGCCTTCAGGCCAATGCCCGAACGCCGACCATAGCGTCCCCTGCCTGTTTACAACTCACTCCTGGGGCGGCTGAGCCGGGTTCCCGGCGGACCGCGGCCACGGCCGATGCGTCAACCCACAGTGATTGAAAGATACACGCCGGGATGAATGGGATCGCAAAGGAAATACCCGCCGTTTATGTAGTCAACGTAAACGTCGTCGGTGTAGAGCCATGCCGCAGGCCACGGGTTAACCATGGCGAACCAAAAACCGCCATATTGAAAACGTCGCGATGAGCCCGCGAAATCGGATCGGTTCACATGAAACGTGTGGCTACGACCGAAACTCGCGCGAAAGCGGTCGTCGGGAATCCGCCCACGGGCCGGCTCCGCTCGTTTAGCCTGTTGCTGTGCGCGTTGTTGCTGCTGCGCCGGTTTAGCCTGTTGCTGCGCCCGTTGTTGTTGTTGCGCTGGCTTAGCCTGTTGCTGTGCGCGTTGTTGCTGCTGCGCCGGTTTAGCCTGTTGCTGCGCCCGTTGTTGTTGCGCTGGCTGAGTCTGTTGCGGCGCGCGTTGCTGCTGTTGCGCCGGTTTAGCCTGTTGCTGTGCGCGTGGCTGTTGCTGCGCCGGTTTGGCTTGCTGTTGCGCCGGTCTCGCCTGTTGCTGCGCCGGTTGCTTCTCTTCTCCGCGTGGCGCCTCCGCATAAGCACGAGCAATGGCTCCGGGAAGCAAGAAGAGACTTGCTATTGTTAGGACTTCAATTGTTCTCATTAAGGGTTGCCTCGATTGCAACTCGATTTGAGTAATGCAACTCGAAGTCCGCGCCGGATGACCTAGCGAATCCTGCCGCTCTAGCGCTCAGGCAGATTAGCAAGCGCCCGGCAAACCGAAATATGCGAATGGAAGTGGAGTCCCATCGTCAAACACCGGG